>Ga0265798_10006708_pt1 | contig 15059 bp, 13 predicted proteins | sample P3T30metagenome_FD_192430 | JGI IMG/M metagenome (GOLD analysis project Ga0265798, IMG submission 192430) | Plant litter microbial communities from East Loma Ridge, Irvine, California - P3 T30 | ecosystem: Environmental > Terrestrial > Plant litter > Unclassified | place: USA: California... | reverse complement strand
TTCGCCGGAAGACATAAAATCTGTGCTTCAAATGAGCAAGAAAACGTTTAAAAAGGCGATAGGCGCGTTGTACAGGGAACGCAAAATCGAAATTTTCGAAGATGGCATCCGCCTCGTCAGGGAATAATCAGGCAGTTGCTTTTTCGGGCGTGCCACCGCCTCCGCAGGCTGCGGCGCTGTCGGGCTGCCGCTATTATCTTTTGCAAAAAAGCAAAAGGATAGCCGCTTGCATCCCTCACGCATACGTCTCCGAAACTATCATCCGACAATCAAAATAGAACACAAAAAAACCGGAAGCGTCAACTTCCGGTGATAATCTATAGATGCCTCAAATTCCAATATCTTAAATCAAAGATCCAACTCCTTCTTTGTTTTCCCGAGCAACGCCTTTTTGTGCACCAGGACCGAAATCGCTTTTAGTCGCATATACGGAACGCTCATGTAGATAAAGCCGCCGTTCCCAATGTGGGCCGCCTGGCTTCCCCAGGAATTCTTTACCTTATAGTAAACGTTCCCTTTCTGGTCTTTCACTTTGCCTACGATGTGCATCAGATGATCGTCCGTCGTATTGAAATTCTCGAATTCCGATTGCCGGTATTGCTGCGTAACTTGTTTCTCCGGACGAATTTCCGTCAAAATATCTTGTGCATCGGTTTCATTGTCCGGGATCACCGCAACTCCCGTTTTCGCCGAGAAGGTTTTTTCGCTCACATCGGCATCCAGCGCCAGCGTAAAACCTTTGTCCAGCGCATTGTCGATGTTGGCGATAAAGTCGTCAAGCGGCACGTTGTACATGCTTCCGTTTGAAAAATTATCGGGTATGTCCAACACGAAATCAGAGTAAAACGGCGCTTGTGTAAAGGATGTAATCGTAACGTAATCAGATAATTTAAGCTTTGTCATCGCAAGGAACGACTTAGGTGTGTAGGTCTTTCCTTCGTATGTGAACTCCTGTATGTTTTTCCCGAGGTAGCTGTCCAGTATCGACTCGACTTTGTTTTGCCAGTTGGCAGTTGGCTTCTTGGCATTTTCTTTTACGAGTGCTTCGAGTTCCTTGACCATTTCCGCATGATTATGTGTTTTCCGGCCGTCGCTCAAACCGGTAAAAGCACTCGCAGGAACCAACCCAAATTCCTTCGCGCTGAAGATCACGTCGTGATTGAGTCCGCCTTCGCCGAATTGGGCGCTGCCCTGTCGCATCACATAATTGTAGGCTTTTTTCGGATACGTGTTGCGCACATTATACATTTCGGAAAGATCGATATGCCTGCCTGTTGTGCGGTAAATTTCGGACTCAAGGAAAGAAGTCGAGGAAAAGCTCCAGCAGGTACCTGTCTGGCCTTGGGAAATCACAGGTTCGCACGCGATGTCCTTAACGGTTTGGAATTCATATTTTTGGGAATAACCCGAAATCGCGAGGCTCAGAAAGGCCGCCGCAAAGACGTATTTTTTCATGTAAAGCTAATTTCAATGAGCGCGAAATGTACTATTTTTACACAAATAATCCTGAAAAATGGCTAAAATTAACTGGCAGACCGCAATCGCATTCGAAGATATCACGTATAGGAAATGCGACGGCGTGGCCCGTATCGCGTTCAACCGCCCGGATGTGCGCAATGCGTTCCGTCCCAAAACCACAAGCGAACTGTATCGGGCGTTTTATGACGCTCAGGAAGATACGTCGATCGGGGTGGTTTTGCTGTCTGCGGAAGGCCCGTCGACCAAAGACGGGATCTGGAGCTTTTGCAGCGGAGGCGACCAGAAAGCGCGCGGCCACCAGGGTTACGTAGGAGAAGACGGCATGCACCGGCTCAACATCCTCGAAGTTCAGCGCCTTATCCGGTTCATGCCGAAAGCGGTCATTGCGGTCGTTCCCGGATGGGCGGTAGGAGGCGGCCACAGCCTTCACGTGGTCTGCGATCTGACGCTGGCCAGCAAGGAGCACGCGATTTTCAAGCAGACGGATGCCGACGTCACGAGTTTCGACGGAGGTTACGGATCTGCTTATCTGGCCAAAATGGTCGGACAAAAAAAAGCGCGCGAAATCTTTTTCCTCGGACGCAATTATTCCGCTCAGGAAGCCTTCGACATGGGTATGGTAAATGCGGTTATCCCTCACGACGAGCTTGAAACCACTGCTTTCGAATGGGCGCAGGAAATCCTGGCAAAATCGCCGACTTCCATCAAAATGCTCAAATTCGCGATGAACCTCACGGACGACGGCATGGTTGGACAGCAGGTTTTTGCCGGTGAGGCCACGCGCCTGGCTTATATGACAGATGAAGCGATCGAAGGCAGGAATGCATTTCTGGAAAAACGGAAGCCTAATTTCGAGAAGAAGTGGATTCCGTGAGTTGAGCGCCGGAGTGACTGAAATTAAAAAACTTTTGCCAAATAAAGCCCCTGATGGAATTTTCGAACGAAACATTAGATACCGCGAACCTTCCGCGTTTTGAGGAAGTGCCCTTTACGCCTATTCACGACGATTACTGGAAAGTGATCCTGATCGTAGAGGCGATCGTGTTTTCGATCATCGGCACCGCGTTGGGAATCGTTTATTATTTCCAAGAGCAAATACGGCCGTATGGGATTTATCTGGCGATGGTATTTATTTTGGTCATCGTGTTTACCGTATGGTTTTCGCGCATCAGTTTCTCCAAAAAAGGCTTTGCTTTCCGGGAGCATGACGTGCTGTTCCGCGACGGCGTGATCGCAACCCATACGATGATAATCCCCTATAACCGCATCCAGCATGTTGCTTTGCACGAAGGCGCGATCCCGAGGATTTTCGGACTTGCAAAAGTCGAAATTTTCACCGCCGGAGGCAATCAGAGCGACATTGAAATTCCCGGAATAGAGAAAGAGCACGCTGAGAACATCAAGCAATTGCTTATGGGTAAAATCCGAAAAGAACTGTAATTGATGGTCGATTTCAGCAGTCCGCAAAGGCAGTCCAGGATCGGGATCGTGATCATGTTCGCCCACACCATCCAGGAATGGGCACGCGGGATGGTACCGATTTTCGTTGTCGTGGCGGTAAATCTGAGCAGCAAAAAAATATATTCGATCGTCGGCACAATACTGGTCTTCCTGATTGTCGCGCTGATCGTCGGATGGCTCCGATACCGGAAATTCACATTCTGGATCGATCAGGAAAACGAGGAATTCGTAATTACGGAAGGTATTCTGAACAAGTCCAAAACCGTGATTCAGCTGCAGAAAATCCAGCAGGTCAACATCGGACAATCGCTGTTGCAGCGTATCATCGGCATTTACACGCTTGAAGTCGACACGGCGGGATCGAATAAAAAAGAAGGGAAGATTCGCGCCATTTCCCATCCGCTTGCGATCGCTTTGAAAGAGCGGCTGCTGGAAAATTCCGGGCGCATCGCATCCGCACACGACGATCCGCAGGAAAGTTTATCTTCATCCGAAGGCGAGAAGCCTTTTATCAGCATCAGCTTCCTGAGTTTGCTCAAATACGGCATTACTTCAAATTACCTGAGGACACTGGGTTTGATGCTGGCGTTTTTTATCACCATTTACGAAAATGTACAGCGTGTTGTCGATACCTCCCGATACGACACGGGCATCGAAAGAATTATCGACGGCACGATTGCCTTCAGGACGGGGATGATCTTCGTCGGATTATTATTTGCCGTGTTTCTGATCGTGAACGTCATGCGCGTTGTCCTTCGGTATTTCAACTTCAGGATCGCGCGACAAAAAGGTTCGCTGTTGCTTTCCTACGGCCTGATCAACACGAAATCTACGATCATCAAGCCCGAAAAAGTCCAGATCACGACGGTGTCCCAGAATTATTTTCAGAAGAAGATGGACATTCTGGAACTGCGAATCAGGCAGGCCACCGGAGGCGAAAAGGAGCAAAAGCAGTCGTTCATAGAAATTCCCGGCTGCGACGCCCGCGAATCCGAATTCATTCTCAAACTGCTTTTCAAGGCCGTACCGCAAAGAGGCGTGATGCTCGTCCCGAATTATCGCAAGCTTGTATTTTCGATATTTCTTTCGATTGTCGTACCTTTAATCATAGCTTCTATGGCGATTCCATCTGACGTTCTTTTCGATTTTGCGTGGATTTTCCCGTTGTGGATCGTTTTGAGGGGCACGCTGTTGTTTTTCGGGTTCCGAAATTACAGGCTGTTTGTGCACGACAAGTTTATAATCAGGCAAAGCGGCGCATGGGATGTTGCGAATCAGATCATCGAGCCTGAGAAAATACAGGCATTGTCGGTTTCCCAGTTGTTCTGGCACAAATCGGCCGACATCGGCTACCTGACGATTTTCACCGCCGGCGGAAAATTGACATTTCAGCTAGGCAATTACACGCTGGTCAAGAGTTATGTGAATAAATGGTTGTTTGAGATGGAGACGAGCGATAGTAACTGGATGTAGGTAATTGGCGAATGTGATAATTTGATAATTAGATAATTAGATAATTAGATAATTAGCGATGTAGCAGCCGATTCCATAAAGGTAAGATTGGTAAAAGCATTCAAACCTCAAACACGATTAAAACAAATTATGAAATTATATATGATTCCGAATCGGTGTTCCAAAATCTCAATAATGGGTATTCAGCGCCATTAATTTGCTAATTATCAAATGTATATTGCTAATTATCACATTATCTAATTTCCAAATTATCTAATTATTTTTATGAGACACTGGATCGAAGCTGCCCGCCTGCGAACCCTTCCGCTTTCCGTTTCAGGAATCCTGATCGGATGTTTTTACGCCATGAAACAAGGCGATTTCAACTGGTACATCGTGTTTTTTGCGTTGAGTACGACACTGCTTCTGCAGATCCTGTCCAACTTCGCCAACGATTACGGAGACGGCGTCAAAGGCACCGACAATGCCGATCGCATCGGACCCGCCCGCGCCGTACAAAGCGGCGTGATCACACCGGTGCAGATGAAGCGCGCCATGATCTTCACGTCCATCCTGACGATACTATCAGCTGTCGCCCTGATTTATTTCTCTTTCAAGGAAAAATACCTGCTTTATTCACTGGCTTTTCTTTTCCTGGGATTCCTGGCCGTCGCTTCGGCAATCCGCTACACGGTAGGGAATACGGCTTACGGCTATCGCGGTTATGGCGACCTTTTTGTGCTGATTTTCTTTGGATATGTGAGCACGCTCGGCATTTATTTCATGTTCAGGAAGGAAGTCGAGCCGCTGCTGATCCTGCCTGCGACGGCTGTCGGATTTTTGAGCGTCGGCGTTCTGAATCTCAACAATATGCGCGATGAGGAATCCGACAGGAAATCGGGTAAAAACACCATCGTCGTCAAGATCGGCGGGACTTCCGCAAAAAAGTACCATTTTTTCCTGGTAATTTCCGCAATGGCGTTGGTAGTTATTTTTTCCATCCTCGACGAATTCACCATCGGCCAATACATTTACCTGATTGCGTTCCTTCCGATGATTGCCCACCTGACGCGCGTTGCCAAAAACAAAGAACCGCGCTCCCTCGATCCGGAATTGAAAAAACTCGCCATCAGCACGTTCCTGATGTCGGTCTTGCTCGCACTTTCATTTATATATTTCATCCAGGATATCTTCGTGCAGATTTACACCGCGCTAACGAATCCCCACTAAACCATCCCATTATGAAAATAACGTATCTAGGCCATGCCAGCCTGGCCATTGAAACAGAAGGACATAACCTGATCGTCGATCCTTATATTTCGGCCAACGAACTCGCATCCCATATTGAAATCGACACACTCAAAGCCGATTTTATTTTGCTGACGCACGCCCACGGCGACCACATTCTCGACGTTGAAACCATCGCAAAACGCACTGGAGCGACGATCGTTTCGAATGCTGAAATTGCAGATTACTATGACAAAAAAGGGTTTAAATCCCACGGCATGAATTTCGGTGGGTCCTGGAAATTCGATTTCGGAACCGTAAAATACGTCGTCGCCCATCATTCGAGTGTTTTCCCGGACGGCACTTATGGCGGCAATCCAGGCGGCTTCGTGATCGAGACCGGTCAGAAGAATATCTACATTGCCGGCGACACTTCGCTGACGTTCGATATGCAGCTGATCCCGATGCGCACCAGGCTCGACCTCGCGATTTTCCCTATCGGAAGCAATTATACAATGGACGCCGAGGATGCGATTACCGCCTCTGATTTTGTCGAATGCGACAAAGTTTTAGGCTATCACTACGATACATTCGGCTATATTAAAATTGATCAGGAAGCCGCAAAGCGCAAGTTTTCCGATGCTGGCAAAGACCTGATCCTGCTCCCGATAGGCGATTCGATCGAGGTTTAACCGGAAAGTAATGATCTTAATCATCTTAATTGTAACCTAATCCAATTTTTCAAATGTGCTGTCGTTTCCACTATGGCGGCAATTCCGGCTGTACGCTCCAAGCTTTCTCAAAAAGCGTAATTTTGCATTGGGCGTCAGGAGCTTCCTTCGGTCGCTTTGCCGCCCAAACAAAATGAAACGCTTTTTATCAAAAGGCTTTCCGCTTCCATCCGGGCCGCTTCAAACCACGCAGAAATGAACTTGTCAAAATCTATTTTTTTTCCCGCACTCCTTGCCATTTCAACGAATCTGGCCGCGCAAAACGGCTATTGGGACAAGGAACGCGCGACATCCAGGGAAATCATCGTTCCTGCAGGAGAGCGCATTGTGGTCAAGACCGAGAACCTTCCGCTGGGCACAACCGAATTCGTCTACCGCATAACGGTTCTTGATGAAAACCAGCAACTGGCCGGCAGCCTGGTTTCGCTGCTAAAATCGATCCCAGATCCGTCCGGGATCAGCCAGGGATCCGCCGGAGCCGTCTTCCTGCTTTCCAAAATATCGGGAGACGACAAATGCAAGTACGCCATCTTTATCGATAAGGAAAATTCCGACGCCTACCGCACTTCCGGCAAACCGGAAAAAGCATGTATCTACCAGAACAAGGCCGTCAGCAAGGAAGTCAAACTGGTGAGCGGTCGCTCGCTTTGCCTGAATTCGCCCATCGTCTATTTCGGGTTCGAAAGCGACAACTGGATCATGAAACAAAAAATCGTGTTGGAAGTCGTGCCGTGGGTCGACAAAAAAGCGAGTACGGGCTGGACGAACGAAAACAAGAAGGGTGTACTTGAATTATGCGGAACATCCGGACTGGCGCAGCTCATGACCGATCCGGAGCCTTTGTGCACGTGCATCCTGGACCAGTTTACGTTCCGGTTCACGTTTGCCGAATACCAGAAATTGCTTTCAGAGGAAAAAGCCAAGGCCTTCCGCGATTTCGGCGACAACTGCCTTGACAGCAAATCGGCGAACAAAGGCTTGCTGACTGCGATCCGAAGCCAGTCGCTGCAACATTTCAGTTCAGGAAAGTACGACAAGGCGATCGACCTGCTCAACTCGGCTATTTTCGTCAACGGAAACGCATCCGCCAAAGACTTTTACAACCAAGGCCAGAATTATCTCTTTTCGCGCCAGTTCACAAAAGCGCGCCAGTCGTTCGAAGAAGCCGAAAAACTCGATGCGTCCGACCTCTTCGTCAAACTCGGCAAAGCCCATACTTTGCTGCTCAGCGACGACTTTTCCCGGGCCCGCGACATTTATCGCAAGTATAAAGGCGAAAACGTGAACACGGCGACAACCTGGAAGGAGCGCGTCCGGAAAGATTTCTCCGATCTGAAAAAAGCCGGTCTTGAATCCAAGGATTTCGACAGAATCTTAAAATTGCTCGAGGACTGATTTTGAAAGCATCCTACAAACGATACGACCTGAATTTCAAACGGCCCTCGGGAACCTCGAGAGGCGTATTGACCCAAAAGGAAACGTGGTTCCTGACCTTGGAGCGCGAGGGCAAAACCGGGATAGGAGAGTGCGGGCTTCTGCGCGGCCTTTCATTTGACGACCGTCCTGATTACGAGCAAAAGCTCGAATGGGTATGCGAAAACATCAGCCTCGGCGAGCACAAATTGTGGGAATCGCTGCTGGAATTCCCGTCGATCCAATTCGGCCTGGAAACCGCTTTTCGGTCATTGGAGAGCGAAAATCCCTATGTCATTTTCCCATCCGGATTTACGTCAGGAGAAAAGTCGATAGCAATAAACGGCCTGGTCTGGATGGGTGATGAAGATTTTATGCGGGAGCAAATCAGGGAAAAGATCGCTTCCGGATTTCGTTGCATTAAACTTAAGATCGGGGCGATCGACTTTGAAAAAGAGTTGCAGTTATTGTCCTTTATAAGATCGGAATTCACTCCGGATCAGATGGAAATCAGGGTCGATGCGAACGGTGCTTTTTCTTATAATGACGCTTTAGATAAATTTAATCAATTGTCTGAATTTAAATTACATAGCATCGAACAGCCGATTGCAAAAGGGCAGTATGACAAAATGGCAAAATTGTGTTCGGAAACACCTTTACCGATTGCACTGGATGAAGAACTTATCGGTGTGATTTCCACCTCCCACAAAGCAGCATTGCTCGATAAAATCCAGCCTCAATTCATTATTTTAAAGCCAAGTTTCATCGGCGGTTTTCGCGGCTCACAGCAATGGATCGAACTGGCGGAACAACGCAATATCGGTTGGTGGATCACGTCCGCATTAGAAAGCAATATCGGCCTGAACGCGATCGCACAATGGACTTTCACATTGGGAACCTCCATGCCACAGGGTTTGGGAACCGGCGCGCTTTACACCAATAACATCGATTCGCCTCTGGCTGTCGAAAACGGTTCGCTTTGGTACCGGCCGCATCTCGGCTGGAGCACAATTCTGTAATAAGGAAGTTGAATTCTCAACTATCCGGGTTATTCTTTTTCGCTTCTCAGAATTTCGGCACCCAGGCAACTTTCCGGAATGCCAAACGATTCGACCAAAGGCACGGCATCGCGGCGAATGTCCCAACACAGTTGGTTGACCAGTTTCCGGATCGCTTTCGTCTTCGGGCTTTCCATGTAGCCGTCCTCCAGGAACCAGCCCTTGTGTGCTTCGATCTGATGCAGCGCGAAAAGATTGCGCAACATTTCCAGACGTTTTTTGCTTTCGGTATCGGAAACCCTGGACAACGCAAGGTGGAACTGTTCCAGGATTACGCGCTCGAGATAGGCATTGGCGACGTCCATCATCTGATGTTGGGCCACGTTGAACGCGTCATACGGGTCCATTCCGGAATCGATAAGCTTTTTAAGACGGCGCGCCGCAGAGGCCAAAATCGTGCGTTCCCGATACTGGAAAGCGCTTAGATGAAAATCGTAGTCGAGCAAATGGGCTTCGTCCGTCTTTCGGGTAACGATCGGATTTTTCTCTGAAACGACGGTCTTGGCATTCTCATAAACGTAGGTGATCATGCCCGCCACGTCCAGTTTCCCGAATTCTTTACGAAATACCGCCAGACGGTTCTTGGCCACCAACTGCATGAGGACCGTATTATCGCCTTCAAACGTCGTATAGATTTCGGTGTCATTCTTGAGCGCGTCGATGCGGTTTTCCGACAGATATCCTTTCCCGCCGATCGCTTCCCGGCATTCCTGCAGCGCATCGCGGACGGTCCACGTCGTGTAGGCCTTCATCCCGGCGGCGAGCGCTTCTATTTCCTGCATTTCCTCTTCCTTCCGAACCAGAAAACGATCCGTCAGATAGCGGAGCCCGAAATGCAGAGCGTACGATTTGGCGAGGTAGGGCATAAGCCGGCGCTGGTGCATGCGGTAATTGAGGATGGGAACTTCAGATCCCCCTTCCGGCCCGAACTGGCGACGGCTGTCGCTGTAGCGGATGGCTATCGCAAGCCCGGATTTCATCGCCGATAAAGCCGATCTCGGGATGCCGATACGGCCGCCTACCAACGTCCCGAGCATGGTGAAAAAACGCCTGTTGTCACTCGGGATCGGGCTTTCGAATTCGCCGGCATGATTTACCGCCGCGAATTTGTCGAGCATGTTTTCTTTCGGTATGACCACGTTATCGAAGCTGATCGTCCCGTTGTCGACGCCGTTCAGCCCCATTTTGAGCCCGCAATCGTTTATCGTGATGCCTTCGCAGACGGTACCGTCCGGATTTCGGATAGGGACAATGAAAGCATTCACCCCAAAATCTTTCCCGTCGATGATCAGCTTGGCAAAAACGGTCGCCATTTGGCCATGCATGGCGGCATTTCCTATATATTCCTTGCGGTCGCTTTCCGTCGGGGTGTGAATCGCAAAGGTCTGATTGGAATGGTCATAAGTGGCTGTGGTCCGCAATCCTTTTACATTCGAGCCGTGATGGGTTTCGGTCATTGCAAAACAGCCGGGCAATTCAAGCGCGCCGATTTTCTGCAGATACTTCTCATGGTGCTTTTCGGTACCTAAAAAATAGACGCTCATGCCCCAAAGCCCAAACTGTACGCCGAATTTGATGACAAGGCTCAGATCGTGATAACTCAGGTTTTCCATGATCGCGAAGTACTCCTTCATGTTGCCTCCGCCTCCGAATTTCTTAGGGAAAGCCATGTTGCCAAGATTTTCAGAAGCAAGTATCCGACTCCATTCCAGTATTTTTTCGCGATATTCGTAAATGTCGGTTTCGGTAAAATAGACAAATTCCGGACGGGAAATTATAGATTTTACGCGGTTTGCGATGTCAGACTCGTCTCCGTCCAAAACCTGTTGCATGATCCTGACGTCGAAACCGTAAATCGTGTCCTGCTTTGACGTAAGTGTATTTTCCGGCGAACGGAAACTGTCGAGCGCTTCCGCTCCCAGGATGCCGAGTTTGCTTTCAAGCTGGCTAAGTGCGCCTTTTGCTTCTGCAAGAGTTTCGATCCGGCCGGAAAGTTCGTAAACGAGCCCGAACAGCGTCTTGATTTCGTTATTTCCCGACAGGATATCGCGCGAAGCGGTTTTCCATACGGCCAGATCTTCGCGGGACGGCGGATCAGACGGATCTACCTTTGACAATAATTCCGATTTTTCAGTGTCTGAAAGCCAGGACTGTAAAGAGAAAAAATGCCCGATGGCGTCGAATTCCTTCTGCGTAAGCAAATCATCCGACCAGGACAGGTATAACAGGGGATAAAACGTCTTTGTCATCTTTGTTCCTGTTTTTGCCGGAATTTATCCAGGGAGGAAAGTGCCTGCTCCCGGACTTTGTTCCTTAGAAACGTCGTGTTCCCGAACAGCCAGCCCGTAATGCCGAAAGCCTGTCTTGCCCATTTGCAGAAATTAAAATCGTCATTGTGGCCGGCGATCAGGCCATCCCGGAAAACGAAATTGGCCACGACTTCGTTGACGACGCGGCGCCCGGTTTTCGGGAACGGGTAACGCGCAACCCATTTGGCCGAACCTCTTTCCTGGTCGGCTTTGATGCCGGAAAACTCTACGGTAAGGTCGTTTTTGCCGCGCGAGAGGAGCATGCGCCACATATCGCCGACATCGTTTCCGTGGAGCGTACCGAAGACAGGATCGTGAAATTCAATTTCAGGGTGGTAACAACTGGCCATGGTTTCAGGCTCGTGAGCGGCGAAAGCGGCATAAAATTCCTCGATAAGCTGTTCGTGCGGATTCATTCGGGAAGGTTTAGATGGTTCCTAAATGTAAGTAATTCCCGCTATATTTTTTCGATGATTATGACTTCGTTATGGTTTTCTATGCGCGGGATCGCGCGGGTTAGAAAGGTTTCTTGCGGGAAATGCGACAGGTATTCCCGGTTCCTATGGTTGTGATCGTCAACGAGCGTCATCGTGTTGAACAGGATGAAACCGTTTTTGTTAATCAGAAATCCGAGCCTTTCGGCGAAAAATTGCTGGAACAGGAAATTGGGCATTTCGGTATCCTGGAAAACATCGATTATGATAAGATCGTACGTTTTTTTGGTTTTGAGGACGAATGCGAAGGCGTCGTCGATTACAATCTCGCAGTTCGGGATTTTGTCGAGCGCAAAGTACTCGTTAGCGACGCTGATGATGTCGGCGTCGATCTCAACGCCTGTGATTTTCCCTTTGCAGCCGATTTCTTCAGACAACGTCTTGATGACGCTTCCGCCGGCGACGCCCAAAACCAGGATTTCCTTCATGGCGGCTACCTTTTTGAAACCGATGTTCTTCAGGCCGAGCCTCAAAACCCGCTGCAGGCTGCCATAGGAATAATTCGTGTTCCTGGAATCGAGCACGAGCTGGCCGTTCGCCCACGTGATCTCAATGGTTTTGCTTACCGGGGATTTGCGGCTGTGGATGTTGATCGGGATAATAAAGCTGAGCAGGCGCCGTAACATTATCGGAATTTGTGTAAATGTAGGATTTTTGCCGATATCCTGTTTTGGGCGGATGGTCGAATTATGGGATTGCGTTAAGGATGGCGGCTTTGCCTGAGCTCTTTTGTGCAGCCTGCGGAACAAAAAGCGAGTGCCGCCAGCCTGACGGCGTCAGACCGGATCCCGGGCGAAATACCGATGTTTCTTTTTCACAAATTCCGATGCGGGAACAAACGCCGGAACGCCCGAAAAAATTTATTTGAAAATTTAGCGCGTTTTCCGAATCCAACTTTGAAATGTTCTCGTAAGTAACCACAGAGACAATGTTGTAAGTCTTAGCTTCAACATATTTGTGTTTGTTTTATTGGTTCAGAAACCCTTGGCGATCCACGTCAGGGGTTTCGCATTTTAAGCAGGTTGCGTAACTTTGGCAAAACACAAGTATGGACTACCGCGCGATTTTCGATAAATATAAGGAGACGGAAATATCGGGGCGTTACGTGACGCTCGACGACATTTTGCCGCTGCTTAAAAAGCACAGTGCCGCCGGATTGGTAAAATCTATAGGAAAATCGGTTAACGAAGCCCCTCTTTTATCGTACACCGTAGGGAAAGGGGAGCGGAAGATATTGCTCTGGTCGCAGATGCACGGAAACGAATCGACCGGGACGAAAGCGCTTTTCGATTTGTTCAATCTTCTTGCGGATGATTCCGGTGTTTCACAAAAACTGCTATCGGAATTTACCTTTTGTTTCGTTCCGATGCTGAATCCCGACGGATCTAAAGCGTACACGCGTGAGAATGCGAATGATGTCGACCTGAACCGTGATTTTCATGAGTTGACCCAGCCTGAGAGCCGGGCACTGACGGAGCTGTTTGAAGAATTCCAGCCGGATTTTTGTTACAACCTGCACGACCAACGGACGATCTTCGGGGCAGGGGATTCGGGTAAACCGGCGACCATCTCCTTTCTGGCCCCTGCGTTCAACCAAAACCGCGATATGAATGCGTGCAGGATGACGGCCGTGGGGATCATCGTCGAAATGAATAAAGTACTTCAGCAATTGATTCCCGGTCAGGTGGGACGGTTCGACGATACGTTCAATATAAATTGCGTCGGAGACAACTTCCAGTTCCGTGGCGTGCCTACGATATTGGTGGAAGCCGGGCACTTCCAAAACGATTACGAACGGGAGGAAAGCCGCTTCCTTTTCTTCACGTCATTATTAGCGGGATTTATGAAAATTGACGCAAACGATATAGTTGAGCCAGTAATTGCGGAATATTTGAATATTCCTCAAAATATGACGGTATTTTTTGATTTTGTCTACAGAAATGTCAGGATAAATTATGCTGGTATTGAAAAAAATACGAATTTTGCAGCGCAATACAAAGAAGAAATTACGGCAGGTTCGCTTCAGTTCAACGCATATATTGTCCAGGTGGGGGAATTAGAGAACTTCTTCGGGCACATTGAATATGATGCGGGCGCTGAACTTTTTAAGGATGACGGAAGAAATTTTCCCGAAATCGGCCAAAAAGCTAATTTTAGCTTAGGAAACGATGTTAAAATTGTTAATGGCTTAAAAGAAATGTAGTCTTTTCGTTTTTTTATTAAATAAAAAATATTTCTTTTGTATCGCTAAGACATTTACATACCGATAAAAACAAAACACACATTATGAGCAAGTTTCGTCTAGATGAGGTCGACCATCAAATCCTTGACATGTTGATTGACAACACACGCGTTCCTTTTACCGATATCGCCAAAAAATTGCTGATTTCCGCCGGAACGGTTCACGTGAGGGTGAAAAAGATGGAAGATGCCGGAATCATCATGGGCTCTTCCTTAACGCTTGATTATGAGAAACTTGGGTATTCTTTTATCGCTTACGTCGGCGTTTTCCTCAACAACACGTCCCAGACAAAATTTGTCCTGGAGCGCATCAACGAGATCCCGTTCGTAACAGTGGCCCACGTCACTACAGGAAAGTTTAATATCTTCTGTAAGATCCGTGCGAAAGACACCAAGCACGCCAAAGACGTTATCTTCATGATCGACGATATCGACGGCGTTTACCGCACCGAAACCATGATTTCCCTTGAAGAAAGCATCAATGACAAGAAGCGTCTGATGCATACCATCTTTAAAAATATGTAATTCATACACTTATGAATTTTTCCAACCCCGGCGATCGTTCGGGGTTTTTTTATACCTTAAAGCAAAAAACCAAGACAATGTACACGCTGCCTAAAATGGAGCGTTTCGAGAGAAGCGTCCTATCTAAATACAATGTTTACAACAGCGTTTTCCTGACCCTACCGTTTGATGCCATCGACAACACCGGCGCCCTCTTGCCGTTGTTTACCGAAGTGTGCGAAAAAGGTTTTGCCGGTCAGGAGAGCCCGGATCAGATCGTCGATTTTTTCTTCGGAAAATATATGGAATCTCCATCCGAAAAGGAAAAGATCGATCTCATGTTCCGGTTCATCCAATATGTCGAGCGGCAGATCGTGCTCTTCGATGCTATTGAGGACGCGGCTTTCGCCGAAGTCAACAACCTGGAAGGGAAGGGTTCGCTGAGGGAAGTGAGCGATGCGGCTGAAGCGGCCGACGTGCGTGAAAAGCTCATGGCCTTTCTCGATGAATTCAAGGTAAGGATCGTACTGACGGCACATCCGACGCAATTTTATCCGGGTTCGGTACTTGGAATCATAACCGATCTTACCGAAGCCATCCGGAAGGACGATCTTTATCTGATCAAGCGCCTGCTATCGCAACTTGGCAAGACGCCGTTCATAAAAAAGGAAAAACCGACGCCATATGACG
>Ga0265798_10006707_pt1 | contig 15060 bp, 20 predicted proteins | sample P3T30metagenome_FD_192430 | JGI IMG/M metagenome (GOLD analysis project Ga0265798, IMG submission 192430) | Plant litter microbial communities from East Loma Ridge, Irvine, California - P3 T30 | ecosystem: Environmental > Terrestrial > Plant litter > Unclassified | place: USA: California... | reverse complement strand
AGCTGATTGAAGTCGGGATTTGATTGTCTATTTGTAAGCTTCCTCTCCTGTACTCAATTTCTCTCCGGGTCGTGAATCCTCTTCCCCGGGAATCCTATTTGATTTGTCCCGTCATGCTTGGCCCTTCAATCCCGTACTGGCAAATGTTACTGGCGGATAACCCACTTCCTCTCCTCATTATTACGAGATACGGAAGAAATTCCGACTTACATCAGGAGGGATAGCAACGGACCACATGGCCACTCCAGCCGTTCCACCAGCCAACATGATTGCTCCGATCGATAAAGGTGGTGCAGCTGCTTTCTCGCCTGTTCCCGGGACGATTGGTGCTGCGGGTGACAATTTCTTCTTGAGAAGTTCGTATGTCGCAAAGTATCTGCCAGTCAGCTCCGACCATCCCGGCGTAGAAAACCAAGTTCAAGTCCAGATCGACTTGGTTATGCAGAAAAGAGCTAGAGGGACGGGGTAAATGAAGACGACACTTACACAGCTGAACCAGGACCATCTCGAGCAAGAGTAGCTCCAGTACCCCTAAAGATCGACTTCATACCTCCCTCAGCGTACAGCTTCCTGACCACATCGAGAGGACCGGTATAGACTGCATTCCCAGCTTGTCCAGATACCTGACATCAGCGTTACCCCACCTTCCCATCTGCCGCCAATGACATACCTGGAGCAAGACCTTGACTCGCTCAGCTGGTCCAGCGACTAGTGTAGCGGGAACAGCAGAGAATGCACCTGCACATGCTAATTCTCCGATGGATAGGGGCGAGGAATCCCGGTTGGATTGTGCGGCGTAGACTAGTCTTTTACCCATATCGTATCCCTTTACGTCAGCTTGGTCTAGAGTAAATGAACAGACTTACCCAGAAGGAGATGGCAAAGATTGGGGTAACACCTACCAGTGGAGGGGTGATACCTCGGAACATACTGCTCGTCAGCTTCCTTATCCCTGCCAGCTTTAGCTGAATAGTAGACTCACCCCTTGATACCATCCGCTGCGATTGTCTTTCGTACAACATCGATAGCACCGGTATACTGTCCAGGACTAGCAGTCTGCATCCTCACCTTCCTGCCATATCAGCATACGTCTTATCTTCTCCTCCATACGACAGTCTTTAGTAGAACTACCTACGTGAGATCAAAAGGGTGACCAACGAGAACACATGCTATACCTCCGAATCCACCTGATAAGAATGACTTGACGGGGTCTACAGTCGACTTGGTCTCTTGCCGTAAGCTCTCTAGATCTGATGCCGAATCTGACATCTTGATGTTCGATGGATGGATGAGTACTGGTAGTATACGAGTGTCTGATACTATACTATTCTATTATACCAAGACTACCAATTGACGTCAACCATTTTCATTCACCATTACCCCTGTTACCGGTTCATTTTGTTAACCGGCAGGTATTCGGCGTTTTCGGCCCTTTGATCTCTTTGATCACACGCGCCTGTTTTATGTGATATCGCAGCAAGCCTATTCTTGATTCGACCGAGCTTCGGTCATCTCGGTCTGGCATGCCGCGGATCGTCGTGTGCGTTTCTTGAATTCGCCATGCCGGGGATGATGAACGATACTGGGCGTGGAAGGTTCCTTCGGTCAACGACTAGTACTGACGATACCATGACCGAACGGCAGGACGGACGATGAGGTGTCGAGGTCGGCTCGCGGGCTGAGTGAAAGGTATATATACCTCTGACCCGTTGATGGTCACAATTCCTCATTCAACACTGCAGGATTCAACAACTTCACTATAGCCCAACAACAACACCATCATCAGACACACATCAGAATGAGTAATTGGCATAATCCCGACTGGCACTACTCGTCCAAATTCCGATTCTCATTCCCCACTCCCCCTCCTGCCGAAGCCGCTGCAGCTGCCAATACCGCCAGTGCTATAATGCCACCACCTCATCATCCTTACTCTGGAAATGGTCATGGGTTTGGGCATGGTAGAGGGTATCACTATCGACCTAGATTCGGTATATTCCGACGAATGATCTGGGTAAGCTTTCCCATATATGCGAGACCAAAGCTGATGACACAGTTTGGTCTAGGTGTTGGAGCTGCGAATTGGTATCTCCATAATCGCGATCGAAAAGATCATTTCAGGCAATGTTTCCCGGACCAAGGCTCCGCTTCTTACACTGGCGATGGACCCCGAGCATCACATGCTTTCCAGGAGAAGCACAATCACGATTGGAGAGGTCAATGGCGATTCCCACATCAGTCCGATATGGCCAAGTCCGCTCCCGTCACATCCTACAGTCCACCAACGGCTGACCTGGACTCAAAAGTTCTCGCTTCTCTCCCCGCTCCCGAAGTCATCAATCACCAGGAAGAGAGTCCGAAGTGGAGTTGGGGGGCTCGAAGGGAGGAGAGGCGAAAGAGGAGGGAAGAACGAGCCGCAACCGAATCTGACTCGTCGGAGAAGGAGGAAGTCCAGAAGCTCAAAGAGGCAATGGACAAGATCTGGGCAGAGAGGAAGCAAGCTGCGATAGATATTCAGGCCACTGCCAATGCGAAGGTATGCTTATTTCCAATTCAAAGCGATCTAGCTGACATATAGGCAAAAGAGTATGCCAAGATCAAGCTAGAAACACTCAGTCAAGCAGTCGAGACTCTTCGAGCTGTAAGTCCTAGCCTTCTACCGCTCGGCGAGCTGTCAACTGACAATCAGGCTCTCAATGCCGATGCCGAGCAGTTGAAAGACCCTAAACTAGTATAATAGATAGAAGCACGTGGGCATGTACTTTAATCGTTATCTGACGCAATGAGTACCTTTACGGTCAAATGAATGGTGTGATCGTCAATCCTCTTCTTTAGCGTTTTATCGTCACCATCATCAGTGCTATGCATAGGTATTCTTAACCCCACAGGTACTGACCTCGTAGGTCCCCTTTAGTTGAATGGTGCATTCAGGCCTGTATGATTCCCACTCCATCTATAATCATTTGATAAACCATATCATCATCCATCCTCTAGTAAAACAAGCTCCTCCCCGTCGACCCCTCGCCGTCAGTAGTACAGTCTATCACCACGACATCAGCTAGTTCAACACCCAGTTCGATATCGAAGCAGTGAGTCAATCATCTCGTTTCTGCGACTACACTACTGACTCTCAGATGTCACGAAACGGTCCCAAATCATCCTTCAACCGTTCCTCTCTTCCTCCACCCGAATTCTACCCTCGATCCCATCAATCCTGCTCTCATGTAATCACAGACTCAGGACCCCAATGCGGTCTAGCTCTACTCAATCAAACATCACCTACCTCAGTCAACGGAAGGAATGGTAGTGCGTCTTCAGAATCAAGCTCGAGTCTACACACTCAACCTGCGGTCGGAATATACGGCCAGGGGAAAGGATGGATTCAATCACCGAGTTCTATCTGGGCAAGACCGGATACTACTCCTGACTTCTACCCCGGGTTATCGAGCTATAGCAAGAGCAGAACTTCCACATCACCAGGGGACGAATATCATCTACTCTCTATGGCTGATGATTTCGCAGAGCCGATGGAAGATACTACTTCCGATATCCTATTCAACCCTTCCATCCGCCAGCAATCAATTATCGATCCATCCACACTCACCTCCACTCAAATCTCAGCTCTTGCAGCGGCATTCGCGACTCCTACCCGCTCTCCCCAAATCACAAGCTTGATCAACCAAGCTACGAGATTGGCTAAAGGTCTAGCGCACCCTCCGGCAAATAGAGGATTTAGGGCTAAAGCAAGTGATCTGGCGGACAGAGATGAGAGCAATACGACTGTATTCGTAGGAGGGCTGAGTCAAGGTGTAACGGAGAGTCTGTTAAATGATCTGTTTGAGCCTTATGGAAGTATCGCCTATGTAAGTCCCCTTCATCTAAAATCCGGTACTGGGGATGAGAGTTGATAAAAAGGTCAAGATCCCACCGGGGAAAGGATGTGGCTTTGTCCAATTCCATAATAAGAAGGAAGCAGAATACGCAATAAAGCAAATGCAAGGATTCGAATGTTTGGGATGTAGTCTAAGGACTCATTGGGGTAGAAGTCAGGGTGAGTCTTGGTCTTAATTCGCCTTATTCATCAAACACCAGTCTGTCTGATCTCGAGTACTAATTGTAGCTTCGGATAAACCGAGTGCGACTGCTGTTACAGAACAAGTTGGTGGACAGGTCGTATCGGTCTGTATGGCTTTAGGGGTCAGTAGAGAACATGCCGAGTTGGTTTTGCGAGTCATGGCTGCTTGCGGGGATCAGATTGATGGCTCAGGAGGCCATACTACGTGATGTCACAGGAGTTCGTGATTCGAGTAGTCATTGTAAGATAGTGCTATGTAAATGTCAGTTTTGATCGTCATCCTCAAGTGTCAAGCGGCCGGTATGACTTAAACGTCGGATCGACGCAGGAGACACAAGTCGAGTTTCTTTCATCTCACACGTGACAACAACAACGTTACACTGTTCCAAGAAGAGCATGACGTTCATTTGTCGGTCAGGCCATGTGGATAGAGAATCCACTTGCAGAACAATTCATGCTCGAATAGACGAATTTGCAATTATGTACAATGACGAAAGAGGGGTGATGGAGACGACCACAGTCTCTTCACTGTTGATCATGAAGATCATTCCGAGATGGTCCAGCTTGAGCCGAATCAGTGAATATAGATAAGGCGCGCTGTCTGGTTTTCAGGAGAGGAATGCTGTTAACTTTGGTGTAGGACGCAGCGTCCGAGGACTTGGCGTGTATTTTTCACTGTCACTGCACAGCGATAGTTGTTGGCTACTCAGCAATGCTTCGTGACCAAGCACAAGCTTCTGGAGATTCGTACGTCATGGTCCTTGTGGCTGCTATTGAAATCCAGCTACGTTGACAAGACGTGATGGGCCTCGTCACTCCTTGCATATACTAGCTCATTCGTACACCTCGTCAATCGTCATACGCACGGCTGACTGGTCGTTTGATGGACTTGGGTTTCTCAGAGGTGGCCACTTTACAGAAAAACTCCACCGCGGTCTCTCCGCCACTCCACATAACCCTGTCTTTTGACAGTCCACCAATATTTGGATACTCGCACGTGCAGAATCCTTCTGACAAGGCTTCGATCAACTTTGAGCCTACAGAATCATCACCCTTACGATAGTCGGTCAGGTTACTTCTGTAGACGTCCGGAGTGGGGACATTGGCAACGCAATACTCGCTACCGACTATGAGTTGGCGAACAGTACGAGGGCTTTCGGACACCTTAAAAGGACCTTCATTGGAATTTTCAATCGAGTGCTGTCTATCAGTGATCAGGATCATGTAGCCCGCATTAGCTGTATGAGGATTGCGGTATTTGCCACTGAACTTGTATAGATAAGAGGTCTCGTCAGTGGGTTGCATTGTAAGTAATCAGTAAGTTAGTGTATAAGCGTTGGAATGAGCGCACGCGTGGATCACGTGGATAGTTAATGTAGTTAAATCTTCACCACACCTGTCCTCTCTTCATGACTCTATTGCAAGAATACTGTGCTGAAGGTTGACAGGTATGTATGCATCACTCTATTGCAAGAATACTATGCTGAAGGTTGACAGGCTGGACGGCATCATATTCCGTCAATAAGACCCTGATATGATTCCATACGGTGCTTATCTTGGCAGGTAAACACAGATTAAATATCTAAGGAGCTACATCTGATTCGCGTGCATGTACCCTTTCTTGCTGATGTTTTCACCTACTAGACCACGCGTGTAAGCTGTAAGTTGCGCATTCTTGGACTTTGATGAGATTCGAATACACAAGAGTGAGTCCAGTAGCATATCTACGAACACGAACTCAGTCGACGACATTGGGGTCGACCTGGTCGACTTGCTTCTTCTGGTCAGACACTTGGCTGTAGAATACAATAGACCCTCCTGCCACTTCCAACGAGCCGTGACAGTAACCTGCGAGCGATATGTGCTGACGGGCGCAAAGAACTTTTGAGAGCTCCTGGTACCTCCTCAGAGCATACTGACGCAGGTGCTCGCCATAGTGAGACGCAAGCGCATCTCTGTAAGCCTCAGGGGCTGGAACGCTGGCGTTGTACCAGTCCCCATCAAGGCTAACGAGTCTCACGGCTCGAGCATATCCAGATAGTCGATACGGTCCGTTCCTCGAGGCTTCCTGCTTATACTCAACATCAGTCCTTGTTCGTCCGCTGAAGGCTTCGAGGCACTCACCGACACGTCGAGAATCTTCTGAGCGTTCTCAGGCGAGTCCAAATCGATCCCCGGCAACTGAAATCGCCCTGACCAGTCTGTCGCTGATTGACTGACCGCCGGCAGACTGGCTGCTGTGGGGAATTCCCGAGGCCTGTTCCGTGACGGATCGAATGAGTGCTGCATTACAGCTGTCGGCGCAGGATATTCTTCTGTGTGAATTTGAAGCTCGTCTTGCTGGCTCGGAAATGACAGGTCCTGATGTGAAATTTGGCGGGAGGAGTCCTGAGGCCCATATAGCTCGGGGAAGAGATTGTCGTAAGGCATTCCTTGTGGGTCAACGCGAGCTCGTTGGCTCGGCCTCTGTGCCCCCTGTTGTGAAGAGTCCTGCCCGTGTATAGCGTCAGTGGCCATTTCCATATTTCTCTTTTTGGAACTCCCGGTCGCAGAAGGTGGCCCCAGGTCATCCAGCCATTCTGCGACATTCCCCCCGGTGAACATCACCGGAATCGCTCCTTCACTCGGTACGGTCGTGGCCACACCAGTGATCTCAATGTCGTTGTAAAGCTCGTAGATCAGCTAATCCCAGGGACTGGGAGTCGACCCACATCGCGTCGTTTGACCTCAGTCATAAGTCCTATGGAAGGACCGTCTGGTCGAACGGTATAGCACCGATATGTCCGGATCATGTCAGCCCCACCATCGACGCATCGTTCAGTTTCTTCTGCTTTCTTGAATTCCAGCGCACATTGGGCCGAAGTGCTGTCCTGACCGCCGGTGCTTCTTTTGTAAACCGTAGTCCTATCATTAGCGATTCATCGACTGATTGACGCATGCTCATCCTGGGCTCAACATACTTGTTGTAATCAGCCGTTGCCCGCTGCAACCTGGCTTTGACGTATGTTTGCCTGGGCAGGATGAAAGGTACCCTCAAGCCGTCGATCTCGTCGTCATGAACCTGTCCAGCTGCTTCGAAATAGGGTAGACAGTTGAGCTGACTTCGATCGATCTTATCCAGATCCATTCCTCCTGGACATAGCTGGTATTAAACCTCGGGTGCTGCTACTACTAAGGCGGGGGCCAACTCACGAAGAAGCTCGTAGATATCTGTTTCTGATCATCTCCGGCGGCCGAGATGTCCTCCCAAGGTTTCGACGCGTTGCAGGTAGTCTGTGACATGGTGGTGTTGTGGTAATGCAAAGCTTCGAGCGTACCAGGGAGAAGAGCTGGGTTTTGTAGCAGTGTACAAGAGGGTGGAAATGAGAGAAGGCAAGAGAGCTGACTGCTTGTAAGGTGGTAACAGCTACGTGGCTGAGCCTGAGTGGAATAACAACAAGGGATGTTGCGTTTCACTCCTCCTTTCCCTCAAGACCCTTCGGCCAAATTGTGCCCTGATCAGAAAGGATCGCAGCAAGAGGAAATCCTTGGGCCGCTCAAGAGGCCTAATGAGTGGGGCCGATCGAGCTTGCATTAATGCGAAAGCCGCTTAGTAAACATTTGCAGCCGAATTTGCCACACAGCATCAAAAGGTCTAGGTCAAGGTTGTTGTCATGGACCCGATACAGTAATACACAAGAACTGCTAGATCGAGATATGTCTCTCGAGAGTGATTGTCTTAGGCAGCTCATAAAGTATTCAGAAGGAATCCATCCATTCCCTAGCCAGGCCTTAGGTTGTTACAGAGACGGTGAGTGGGCCTTTGACATCTAGCCTCAAAGCGGCATGCTCGCCGACAGCTGATCCTCTTCAAATCGTAGTCAAGTGCTCTCCATCACAACCGCCCTTCTTCGACGACTGCACCACGTCTGTATAGCCTGCAGAGACCCCTGAAGCCGTTCTCACCGCGTCCTTCCGTCTGCCGACCATCTCCCACTCTCCCCCAACTAGCCTTGGAGCCAATTGGGGCCCTCATGTTTCCAAGTTCCTTATGAGCCCATTGATGTCAGGGCACTCCGGTTGAAACATTTGGGCAAGACCAAGAGCAGTGGGTAGATCAAACCAGGCGGGAAAGTTGTCCACAATCCTCATTCCAGACTGGACATATTCAGGTTGACCAACAGCACTCATAGCATGTGAGACTGGAAACGCACCTCCCGCTACTATCTGTTGCGTGACTATGATACCTTGGGACACAATCTGGAGTGTTAGTAAGTTGCCAAAAGTAGACTTACACCCAGGGTTGTTGTAAAAATAGGTATTGGGGTTATCTCGTACCTAAGCAAACTCAGAGGATGTTCGGGGTTTGCTCGAAGTGACCATCACGGTGGCACGGATTGACTTATCATCTTTCCAGGCAAAATTGGAGAAGAACGACTTCGCCAGATCATTGACCGTGTTGTGAGTTTGAGAAGATTGCACAGGCCTGGATCCAGTGTCAGCGAGCGTTGATTGTACGGGAACCTATCACCTACATGTACTAGCTAGAGACGGTGGCATTCCGCTAACCTCTAATGGTCCTCAGTACGTGAACAGGAGTCAGCACTGAAGCAGTATAAAGCCTGCTCCGAGACGAGTCAGTCATGATCACACGCTGATGATTGTCCTCAGTAGGGTCTTTCTCGTCAGGGGCTACTCGGACTGATTGCCAGACGGACTGGGGGTACGGCGGTCCAAGCAGTCAGCCCTGATCCAGTAAAGCCAGCAGATCGCTTACCATGTATGTGGATTGCTTTCGCTCGGATGGGGAAGGTTCTGTTGCTCCACTGACTGTGCTGTGGGCGATAGATAGTAGCTGGTCCATATATTGGGAATTGGGGTGATGTCGGAAACTATGGAGGTAGACTTGTAGACCGTTCAATTCAATGCTGCTGTGAAAGGGGTAAAAAGTAAGAAACAATGTTACTGTATCTCTCTCCACACTCAGCAGACTATGTAATGTATATGGGAAAGGGCCATTCGGAGTGAGAAATTTGCCACCAGGTTCTAAGGATGCGCTGACGGTCGAGGTCCAAGCTTTTCCTTTGTTCATCGTTCTCTCTCATGTTCCTTTGAGAATCACCCAGGACAAAGGATCTCACGACGATGGAAACCTTACTCAATGACCCCGTTGCACAGACCGAAGCCGTCGTCTGCGATAAATTAAAACCTCAGACCTGAGGGCGATTTCGCCACTGGATCTTGTGTTTTCACGTCTCGATCGAGGCTTACAGAACAAGAAACGCATATGTTCGGTTCATGCACCTTATCTGGTCGCTCACGGCATATGGTGAGAGAAGGATGCATGTGTCACGGCACAGAGCCTTTCAGTGAAGACATAGTAGGAGAGACTGACATAAACAATGAGAATGCATCGGATCGAATACCCAAAGAGACGCTATTCAGTTCTACCTCACAATCCGGCGGACTATCCTGAAGCGAACATACATACTTATATACAGTAGAATGTGGTTGACACAACGATCGACCTCAGGTGTAGTTCATCCTCGATTCCTCGTGGGAAGTATACTCACATCTTCACGATCCTCCCAGCGCGCCCAGCGAACATCGCAAGACAGATCCACCACAAACGGAATAGCGCTCTCTTCAAGGACCCTCATGCTTGTGACCGTCACGCCTGCAGTCTTCCTGTCACCTTGATCGTCTCCTTGATGCCCAGTCACGCTGGGCCTCCACTTCGAGAGGTCTTCGGCGTACCGATCCAATCCATTCGGGTCATGAGAGGTAAATCCGAATTGTTTAAGTACGCTGACCAGAGCTGACGGTCGCGAACGGTCATCAAAGCGATGGTATGGCCAACCTCCTACCGCACTAGATCCGTCTTCTAGCACTATCTTGCGGAAGTATGAAGGACAATTGTAGACAGGTAATTGGCGATATCGGTCGTCGCGCAATGTCGTCCCCTGCAGTTAGTATGAGTTTGCTGGATTTGTAAACACATTACATTCACACTTAGTCCAGCTTTGTATACCTTTTCCCAATTGACGGGTATGTGGACTGTGAAGGACTGGCCCCCTTCAAAGGCGGGCTCGAGGAACAAAGAGGCCGGTCTGTCTTGACCAACGCCTGTCGGTCTCCTTGCTCTCACATTTCGAATGAGATCGTCGGTCATGTATTTTATGTCTTTACCACCAACAACCCCTCCGTTCTTATTGCGGCTTCCATAGTGTTTGGTCTTGTAAGTCTGAGCAGACAGCCTACATTCTCAGTCTGGCCTGATGAAGTGCTTGATTAGACTTACTGGACAGTGCTCGTTCCTCGAGTAGCTACCAAGAGAGGATGGCGGAGTGAATTTATATCGGGGAAATCCGTAGCCACCAAATGGCCGTCAGGCAAAGCGGCATGTGCCAGAGTCCAGTTTAAGCCTGAAGGAAACCAGGGTTGCGCCTCGTCCTCTGATACTTGGCACTATTGCGATCAGCTACAGGAAGTGACGAAAGACCTTGACTTGCCGAAAGTCGACTTCCCCCGGCACTTGATGGCATGACTCCCGCAGACGAGGCGGAATGTGGGGGCATACTGCGTGAAATATGTTGTCGAATGTAAGTGGATCGATAAGGTATGAGTACGGGTGTGATTAGGTATGAATGAGAACGAGAGAAAGACGAAGGCAATCCTTTTGTATGCTACCTAGAACCCCAAAAGACGACCACCTGAGACGTCCTACTTGCACCGCGCCCTCCTTTCTGAGTATGCGACGAGCTCACTGAAAGGAACGTAGGACGCCATAGAGTACTGAGCAGATACATCGTTAAGCCCTTCGGCGCGATGCAGTAGATACATGGGATAACAATGTCCGTCTAAATGCTGTGATCGTATCGTGAATAGAAGCCGTTCGTTATCGTAACAAGATACCGTGATAATGTTTTGTGTTGTTTTGGTGATGAATGTGTAATGAGTGTGATTCTCCTGACTTCCTTTTCGCTCCACTTGGCCCGAGGCCCGTGACGGATTCTTTCCTTCTCCCCTCAAATGATTGATCATGGTTGTGATGTAGAATCACGACTCGGCCAAGACTTTATCGATATTCTCATTAACCCATCCCGTCCTTTCTTGTAGATTCGCCTTGGGGAAGAGGTTGTTCAGTGCCTCCCTAGTCTGTCTTTTGGTTCTATACATCAGCCTGATTCCGACCAAGCAGAAGGGCGCGAGAGAACAAAGGGAAGGGAACTTACACGCTCATCAGATCCTGCTGGGCCAAGTACCTCCTCAGGACACTCAATACCTCCCCGTCCTCCGGACTGGGATCATCACTTGGTTCAAGCGGTACGCTCGCCTGGAGCGGGTTGGCGGTAGTAGCAAGTGAGAAAGTTGACATTCTGGGATTGGGCATTCCCCCTCCGCCGGTAGGACCAGCCATTCCAGCGAGATTCGACATGACTGTGTTCCTAGGTGCTCCCATTCCTGGATGTTGTTGTTGGTGCTGTTGTTGTTGTTGGTGGGGGTATGGCGGGTAGAAAGAAGGAGCACGGACTGAACCATGTTCAGAACCAGAGTGGGGGGAATCGAAAGGGTTCATACCCGGTGGTGGATGTGCGAAGGGGGCGTGTGGATTGAAGTAACCGGGCGACATCATTTGGGGGTGCATTGCCATTTGGGGTTGCATTTGGTACATTTCGCTCCCCGGTCCAGGAGGACCATATTGGCTTCCACCACCCCACATACTCAATCCAGCCATTGATTGACGTGGGTCAGGCATTCCTGGTCTACCTTGACCTTGTTGACCGTTGGGGGCAAGGTATGAAGATCTTAAAGATTGTCGAGAAGCATGTTCCCTCAAATTCCTTGATGAATGGGATAGACCGAGTGGAGAAGCGTCTCTGTAGTAGTCTGCTCCTGGTACTTCTGCTACCGAAGAGTGTATACTTCCTGCTCGATTCGACATCGGTCGTTGTTGATTGTAGATACTTCGTGGGTGGGAGTAGGAAGTCGGGGTAGTAGCTTCAGATTCGTGAATGGAGGCTCGTTCCCACGCATTAGCTTCGTAATCTGCTCATCAGCTCATCTCTCTATGTCCCAGGATACAAGGAGAAGGAGCTTACCTTTGAAGCTCTTCATGGGGATCATTGAATCATCGAAAATCATTTCATCCTCGTACACAATCGTCTTGTTGTTCCCTTCGCCAATGACTTTTCGGGTAGAACCCCAACTGAAATCGTCCATTGACCAGAACGAGTAAATTGGTAGAAAGACCGAGTAGACCGGGAAGGCCAGGATGTAGAGGAACATCCATCCAATCAACATGAATTCTCGTTTCAGGATGAAGATCAAGGCTTGAAGACCATAGACTGCCGCAATCATGGCTAGGGAAATGACTGGTACGGCTGCTTTTCCGGTTGAAACCACAACAATGAGATAGACGAGCTATATTATCAGCTTTGACCACTCTATAGAAGAAGAGGAAAGCCATACATAGGCACACGTAGCGGGTAAGATCTGTATATCAGCTTAATATCCACGACGGGAACCGTTGAGCTTACCAATGTTCCAAGTAGATCAACGAAAACGATCCACCTCATTGAGAAACAACAGAATCCACACATTTCCGGCAAAAACAATAATTCCACTAGGTTATGAACCGTCGAATTGATCCATCGTCTTCTCTGCGACAACAAGACGCTCCAAGAAGAAGGAGCGACTGTATGAGCGATAGCGTCCGGGGTGAATTTCATCTTATATTGTGGGAAATATTTCATCATCAGTGTCGTCAAATATCGATCTTCTCCAAGCGAGAATAAGTTCTTCTTGTGCAGTGTATCGATATTTGGTTCGGCGTATTGTTCGATGACCAGGGAGGAAATAATGACGGGTCGACCTTGATCTGCTGTTCGGATTCTGTAAACTGAGAAACAACCTGGTAGACAGGTTACTGAGCCGAATAGCGATTCAAAGGCTTTAGTGAGATGGTGAGAGATGTAGTATTCGTAGACTTGAATCATTGTTGTGAGAGATTCACGTTCGTTTTCGAGTTTCGTTTCACCGCAGATACCGATAATCTTGGAATCGTCGGCTGTACACGAGATCATCCTGTTGAGCGACTCAGGAGTAACCGTCTAATCATCAGCTCAATCCGGGTCTCATGAGTGAAACATTGAGAACATACAGTATCGGCATCTACCTGGAAGATGTATTCGTAGAAAGCAGGGTCAATCCCAATAACGTTCCTCATTTGATGATAAATCTCCAATTCCAAGGGCGACATGGCAGCATCGAAGTGAACTCGATTCAGGAATTGCAGTAGTAAAACCTGCGAATCTCGCTTTCCTCGATTACCAGCTTTAGATCCGTCTTCGCTTGGTTTACCGACTTTGACCACTACCACGTATCTATCATTAGCCCATTTCTACGCTTAGGTAATAAGGAGGACATACGGTACAACATGACCTTCATGTTCATACAGTCCAGAATATACTTTGCCATAATTCAATTGCTTCGATCCATCTCCGATACTCTTGAACATGAGTGGTTCAGGTTGAGTTTTAGGATTGACACCCAGGATGTCGAGAGCGATTTGAGGTGTAGATCGGTCATTATCTTTTCCAGTGATATTTCCATCACAGATGATGAAGATTAATCGACGTTTATCATCATAGTTGAGGGAAGAGAGCGAGTTGATGGTTCGTTTGAGAGATTCTTCGCCTTCGGTGTAACATGGGACTTGACAAATTACGAATTTATCGAAAGCCTCTGGGTGTCGTTTCGAGCCAAGCTGTAGTGCTGCCAAGACTGTACATCAGCTCTCATCGCATGCATAAGAAGAGTGAAATGAAATACGTACACTTTGAGAGGATGGTGGTCATCAGGATAATCGAGAAGGCCAACAACAACCAATTCTGCACGGTACATCTCGCCGTCAATCTGAAATCCGTTTCTCCAACATAGAACGCATTGTCCAGACAAGTAATTTGGCGAGAGGCATCTTCCGACGATAGCTTTTCCAAGGCGGTATCCATTTCCTTGGTGATATCCTGTCCTGCTGATTGTTGAAACAACCCAGAAATATCATCGTTGAGGAAAGAGTAATTCGGTAGATCGGTACCCGAGCTCGACGAGTAGTATTGGACAGTGTATAGGTAATCTGATAAATCATAGACTTTATTCTTGTATATCGCCCATTGCCTGATATAAGCTGTGGCTCACGGAAACGTGAACGTTGAGCTTACTTTCCAGAATTATCAGCGAGATCCGATACCTGGCCTTTGGTGAACACGTAATCCCCCTTCAGTCTCGGCAACAAGGCGGCCTGCAGATCGTTCGTATACCAATTCGCATCGTTCAATTTCGTTCCTGGCGTAGTCTGAAGTGCACCAGAGGTATGCACGGCATAAGCGACTTGTGGAGTGAAATTGGCGTTCATCAAGAAAAGTTGGTCGTTGGTCACTAATCCCGGACATGCTGAGATCATAGGTTGAGGGAAATAATTCGTTAGATCCTGTCCTGCGAATTGAAGCATGATATCGGATGATGTAGGGTATGCTTGTATATCGGAATGTTGTCCTTTGTAGAATGTCGTAAACTGACATTAGCTCCATAGGTTCGGCGATACATGTTTCATAGACTTACATCGTATACTTTTCCTCTGATCGCTGCGTAATAATCATCTTCCCCCTGATGAGTGGCCAGCTCCGATGTGTTCCATGCCTTGGCACTATTCGGACATAGCAATCGCCCAAAGATAATGATGTAGAAAATGACAATTCCACATAATGTGAAGATCATGAGGAAAATAGCAACCTTCTCTCTCCATGCTTGCCTTATATCCGCCCTCTTCATTTTCCCAAGATGAATCAACAGAAACGAGGGGATCCACCAGGTGAACAACCAAGTCAAAGCGATCCACCATCGTCGAGCTCGTGTCGTTTTGACTACCTCGGTAGAGGTACTGACGGGGTTCGTGCGAAAGTTGAGATCGTGTTCACCATTATCGTGATCTAATTCGTGACCAC
>Ga0265798_10006706_pt1 | contig 15060 bp, 18 predicted proteins | sample P3T30metagenome_FD_192430 | JGI IMG/M metagenome (GOLD analysis project Ga0265798, IMG submission 192430) | Plant litter microbial communities from East Loma Ridge, Irvine, California - P3 T30 | ecosystem: Environmental > Terrestrial > Plant litter > Unclassified | place: USA: California... | reverse complement strand
CACTGAGCACGCATTGGCTGGAAACATCTCACACCAACAATCTTCTGTCGTGGAGCAAAAGGAATCATAACACCAGCACCAATCCAGGCGAGGTCAGCAAGCAATTCCTAATCCGCATTCCTGAAGCAAAGACACAGTCAGCGCACAGATGCCCCTGCACAGCTGGGCAACAGACTGACACCGGATGCAGCCACGATAATCTTTTGCATTGTCCTGCCGTCTGTAGGGAGAGGCAGCCACGAGGGAGGTGCAGCAAGAAGTGTTGGGCGCGAGCAATCTACACGGCGGACCGGCCATAGCATCAAGCCGGTTGCAGTCCAACCCGGATCGTCAAGACCGGAGAGAAAGGTGAGAAGCGCACACTTCCTGGAGATGTGGCCAGTTAATCATCTGGTACTCAGCCCAAACGAGACCCGGGCATCAGCAGCAGCGCGTTAGTCACGCAGTCTAGCGACTCCCAACTGGAGTTTCTGCGCAAGACAGCGGCAGGAGATTTCCTGAGCAGCAGTTTCATTGTTAAGGCTTCGGAAGCGCTTTGACCGGGTGTGCGCCTGCAGCGTGCCTGCACTGCACATCATTGTTCAAGAAGGGGGGCGCTACTTGACAAGTCCTGATCGGGCTAGCGCGAAATCAACGCGCAACAGCCGCTGGAAAGAACGAAGCACCAAGGTACCTGCCTTCAACCACACACACCCCATCGCCGCCATCCTCTGCCCTGCCCTTTGTCGACCCGCCGACTCTCACAGGTACGTACCGCCGCTCTCTGCACTGCTCTGTCGCCCCGGGCTGCCCGTGGTGTGCTGCTGCAGGCCCTTCACCGCTCGACTCCCCTTTTCGAGCCGCAGGACGTGGCCAGCGTGCCTGCCCGGCCAGCCAGACCTGGGCGCGACGACTCCTTCCCTTTTCTGCCGCGACAGAAGCACCGCCGACTCCGCTCACTTTCACGACACTGACCTCTCCGCCTAGTGCAACCTCTGCATTGACCTGCACGCGGTCTGACCCGACAGCGGCCGCACCCTTTCACTTTCGCGAGTCGCCATCATCACTACACCGCGCCGCCCGCGACCCAACGCGAGGCTTACCACCAGCCCGCCGTCTCCTTCACTGGTGCGCACCGTCCCGTCTCTTGCTCGCGGCCCCTTCGCGCCGTCATCACCCCCGCCTGAAAGAGGAGCATGGAACTAGACACGATTCTGAACGCGCGATTAACAGCATACGCAGGCACCGGACAGACCTTCACCATGCAGCACGCCATGCAGCACGAGATGCAGCAGCAGCACTTCGGCGCGCCGCCCTACATCAACGGCCGCATCAAGTCGGAGAACGGCTCCGAGCGCGGCGTCTCGCCGCACCCGTCAGACTCGTCGCGCTACTCGTCGCAGCAGCCGCAGCAGCCTCTGCCCTCGTACCCGGCCATCCCCCAGCAGCACCTCAACGGCATGCACCGCTACCCGTCGCCCTCGCCCATGCAGGCGCCCATGCCCATGCTGAACAACAACAACTACATCCCCCAGCCGCCAGACCACGCCTACGCCCAGCAGCAACAGCAGCAGGTGCCCGACCACCAACAGCACCAGGGCGGCCGGCCAGCGTCGGACACGGGGCCGCCCAAGGCGTTCGCGTGCTCGACGTGCGGCAAGGGCTTCGCGCGACGCAGTGACCTCGCACGTCATGGTAAGGGAGCTTGGGCCGCAACTCCAGGACGCACGCACTGACACGCCTCACAGAGCGGATTCACAGTGGCGTCCGCCCGCACGTGTGCGACTTCCCCAACTGCGGCAAGCAGTTCATCCAGCGGTCCGCGCTGACGGTCCACCAACGCGTCCACACCGGCGAGAAGCCGCACATGTGCGAGCGCTGCGGAAAGGTGTGTGCCGTGACTGCTTTTTACGTGTGCCTGACTAACTCGCGCCCAGCCCTTCAGTGACTCGTCGTCGCTGGCGAGACATCGTCGCATCCACTCCGGAAAGCGGCCGTACAAGTGCCCATTTGCCGACTGCCAGAAGACTTTTACGCGTCGCACCACCTTGACCCGCCACCAGAACCACCACACCGGCACCGTCGAGGAGGCCGCCGCCGCCACCGCCGCAGCCCTCGCCTCACGTGCCACCGTGCCGAGCAGGACTGGCCGCTCCGATGGCGGCGACTACTCGGAGAACGCGTCGCCGCTGAACACTCCCTCGCCCGGCGACCGCACCATGTCGCTCTCGCCTGCCAACGGCATGCCTGCCGGCGTCGTCCCCGGCATGCACCGCCAGGCGACCGACTATGCGTACATGGGCCACATGAACATGCCACCTCATATTAGGAACGAGATGCCCCAGCCCAGCCCACGTGCCTCTCCTGCTCTGACCACGCAGTCATACAACTCCAGCGTCAGTGGCTCGCGCCCCGCCATCACATCCCACCCGAGCGCATACGGCCCGCCACCAATCCTCGAGCCCCCAGCGTCCGCAAATCACAACCAGTCGGGCGGAACCACCAGTGCCAACGGCAGCCCACACATGTCCAACATGGGCTGGCAATCACCCTCGCAGCAGGCCCTGCCATCTCCTGGAGCAGCAGACAACGGTTACGTGTACCCTGAGCCACAATACGGTAACACCCAAAACAGCATGTACTACCAGAACCACAACGTCCGCCGCCCCAACAGCACGGAGCCGGACCATTACAATGCCAACCCGCAACGCATGGGTAACGACCTGTGGGCGCCCGCTGTGCAATAGGCATCGCACTTCGCTCTGTATCACTAGTACATCAGTCTCCAGTCCATTATCCGGTGTTCTTCGGCAGGATTTATACCCTGTGTTTTCACAAAAATTTCCTTCATTGCGGGCTGGCGTGTTATCTCGGTTGTGCATGGTGGTCTGCATGGGTTTCGCAGTATCTCAACAGCCATTTCCTTGTCACTCGGTCTCAATCGGGGCCCTTTCCTTTTGTACTCTGAAACCGTCCAGATCTCTTTTGTTGCAGGTTTCTCCCATCTGGACTTCATCGGTTCTCGGGTAACAATACTCGTGCCCTCGTTGGGATGTATAAGGACGGCTTGCTGGAGTTTGGCGTGCCCACACTAAGATTGTCAACTGCGACTGGGACGTCGGCTCATCACAGACTCTCTGGTCACTTTTCTTTACATGCACACACAGGAACAATCTTACTAGACTGGTACTTAATGAAGGACTTACATCCGCACCTTAGATTACACAATAACACCTACGCAAGTAGCTTCAAAACATGAAGATTCATGTGAGCATGAAGTGACTGTTCCTTGGAGATATCCCCAGCCGCCTTGCAATGAGGTGTCACCTGGTGTATACAAGACTGGTGATACTAACAGCCTCGGAGGGCCAATACCACAGGCCCGTAGCAATGATGCTTATACAAGAACAGAAATAGAGGGCAAGTCGAGCAAACCAAGGGCATCTCTCAACTCCGACTTCGATCTCAACACAACATTTACCAACCTACAGTTCTCCAACACGCATAGTTCAGTGTCGCTCCGGCATCTGATGCTGTCTTTTCAAATAGCTCGTCTGCGTTCACAAGTCAGCCACTCAAGCCACAACTCACAACTCCACAGCAGCTACAAGAATGTCAAACTCACCTCATCCAACACATCCATTAACCTCCCCTCCTCCGCCACAACCTTCTTCACCGTCTCACTCACACACCCCTCCAACTCAACCTTACACCCCCTCGGCAACCACCTCAGAATATGAAACGCATTCGCATACACGCTCGTCGCACCATTGACCCTCCCATCATCCGGCAAACTCGCCTTTAGTATAATCTTGAACGTCTTCAGACCCCAGCAGTACCGTAGTCCCAGGCGCACTAGATCCGCGAACCCGTCGAGGATGTCGTGGTGCGAGGGGATGGTGAGTATGACGTGTTTTATGAGGGAGCGGGAGCGCTGGTGTAAGGTGGCGAGGGTGTGTATTCCTGTGGCTAGGGTGAGGATGAAGGTGTTGTCTGCGTAGAGGAGTTGGAGGGCTTCTTTTTTTATTTGGGTGTTGAGGCGTAGGAGGGTGGGGGTTATGGGGTCGGTTTGGGTGGTGGATGGTGGGGTTGGGGTGGTGTGTGTGGTTGTTGGGGTGGTGCCTGTTTGGCGGATTAAGGGTTGGAGGGTTATGCGGCTGCTAGTTGTTGTTGTTGCGATGTCGTTGGTGGGTTGTGAGGGTGTCGAGTCTGGGGCGCGCGCGATGTGCATTTCTAGGGGGACGGGTCGCACGAGGGCCATGGTATATACGTTCAAGCGCAGTTCGGCGGGAAGCTTCATGAAGGGGAACGTTGTGGAGGGGTCGGTGGGAGGTGGTATTTGGGACTCGGTCTCCGTCAGGGCGCTGGGTTCAGGCGTGAGGAGGCCGTTGCGCGGTTCTGCGGCGGTGGTGCTGGCTTCGGTATCGTTGCGCTCGTTTCTGCGGGCTCGTGTGCGCTTTGCTGGTGCTTCGACGTTTTCCATGGTGTTTTGGTCGAGGCGGGTGCTGCGGCGCATGCGCTTGCCGAGGAGTTTGCGCGGGTGTTCCATTGCGGAGGTGTGTTTTCACTATAATGTTGTGTACAACAATCTACATCCAGGGCTGCTTTCCAAAAGGGTATCGGACGTTAATTCCGCGCATGTCCGTGTCGTGGTGTTTCGCGCGGAAGTGGCGAACGTCGTCTGGGCGAGGGAAAAGGTGTCGATTGGAAGAGAGGTGGTGCGAGCGCGGACGGTAGATCTAGAGGGTATCTCACGAGGATTTTCAAGCACGCACGCGCAACGTTGAGACGAGGATGACGCTTACGTACCTACCTCCTGCGAGCAAGGCTGCGGGGTTGATCCAGGCTTTCTTGTTGGACGAAGCTTTTCTCCACGCGCTCGGGTGCGGGCGGACCGTGCGTGGTATTGATTGCAGGTGCCGGCCTGGTGGTATCGAGGTCATGTGATGCGTAGGCTTCACGATGCACATGTCGCACCGTGCGTCTTTGAGCATCGTCATGTTGGAATGAAATATTGTTGTGAACGGAGGAGGAACGCCCTTTTTATATGCGTTTTTGAGAGACTCTATATCATTTACGACTGGACTAACGAGGTCGGTACCAAGGTACTACTTTGTTAGCGTACCGTAATTCACATTGTTGAAGCCACGGTGCAGGTCATAATTCACCAAATCAACATCAGACATCAGGCAGCAGTGCAAAGTGTATATGCCTACTCATCCCGTCTTCGAGCAACCACCATACACTTTCTCCAACTCCGCGCACACAGCTTCAGTGACCTCCTTCGTTCCAGCACTGCCACCAAGATCGCGCGTCCTGATACCTCGTTCAGTAACAGCCTCTACACAGTCCATTATCGTCTTTGCAGCTTCTTCTTCGCCCAGCCAGATAAGCATCTCTGCTGCTGTCCAGAAAGTAGCAACCGGGTTCGCGACGCCTTTGCCCGTGATGTCGAATGCTGAGCCGTGAATGGGCTCGAACATCGAGGGGTTCTCGCGAGTTGGGTCGAGGTTACTGGTCGGCGCGATGCCTATACTGCCTGAGAGTGCTGCTGCGAGATCGGACAGGATGTCGGCGTGCTTTCAACGTTTAGTGGTGCTCTTCCAATAGATCTATAGGATAAAAACGTACCAGGTTCGTAGCAACAATCGTATCCAGCGACTTCGGATCCAGCACCATGCGACAAGTCATCGCATCAACCAACATCTTATCCCACTCCACATCCGGAAACTCACTCGCGACCTCCGCCGCAACCTCATCCCACATTACCATGCCATTCCGCTGCGCATTACTCTTCGTAACAACAGTCAAGAACTTCCTCGGCCGCTTCCGTGCGAGCTCAAACGCGAATCGAATCAGCCGTTCGACAGCATGCCGCGTGAAGATAGACACTTCTGTCGCTACTTCCCATGGCTTGCCGCGATGCGACCTGCCTCCTTGGCCGGCGTACTCACCCTCGGAGTTCTCGCGCACAATGACCCAGTCCAGGTCGCCGTGCTTGGCATTGCGAAGTGGTGATTCAGTTCCGCGGAAGATCTTGGTCGGTCGGACGTTGGCGTATTGTTGGAAGGGCTGGCAGATTGCTAGGCGTAGGCCCCAGAGCGAGATGTGATCCGGTACGTCTGGGGTCGACATTGTTAGCAACATCAAGACGCAGGTACTTGATACTCGTGACTTACCTGGTGCGCCGACAGCGCCGAATAATATAGCATCGTGCTTCTTGAGCTCGTCCAATCCACCGTCGGGTATGTACTTTCCAGACGTCTTGTATGTTTCTGAACTCCAGTTGTAGTCTTTGAACTCGAGTTTAAATGTGCCATCGAGACTGGCGAGCTTGCGGAGCACCTGTACGCCAGCTTCAACTACCTCGGGGCCGATGCCGTCGGCTCCCATTGTAGCAATAGAATGTGTGCGCTGCGTCGCCATGGGTGACATTCTGAAGGCTTGTGGGTAAAAAGTACGAAAAGATACTGTTGCTGGAGATGGTGAATTAGAGTTAGAGGCGTGCAGGCGTCTCGATTTAGTTATTTTCGTACACAACTTGCGTGGGGCGGTGATAGTAACTCCGCGTTGTTGTTGGTGGAGGTTGCTCGGCACTGACGTCCCAGGCGGCGAATAAAGCCGGGAGTTGTGGAGACTAACTCGCAAAAAGAATGTCCGGTACCAGCAAGCCAGCATTTTGTCGAAACGACCGTAGCACACTTAATACGCTATTCAGCGAGTTGCTAATGCAAGATGTATGTCCGTATTGTCAGATAAAGTCCTGGAATATGTCCCAATGTTGGTCTTGTTCGAACCAAAATGGAATGTCGAAGCCAGAGAACGGGTCTAGCGTGTTGAAGCTTGCTGCATCAACATTTTGGTTAAAAGTATGATTGCCTGGCAAGATGCTGTTGAAGGCAGTAGAATCTGATCCGAGAGCATTAAAGTGATAATCCGGCGGTGCAGATGGCTCTGGATGCGAGTTCCATGATAAGATGTTGCCGCGCGTAGGTGGCGCTTGATGAGATTCTCGTTCCGAAGCCTGTGGAACAGTGGGAAGACTGTAATCTGCTGCAGACCATGTTCTTGGTGGAGGCTTGTGTGGAGGTATCGGGATGGTCGTACTGCCGCCAAAACCTCCGCTGTGTGAATGATTGTGATTGCCATGCGGCATACTCTCGTTGGTAGCGGCATTCTCGAAAATTGTGGTGGCTTTCGTACGTTCAATCATTCGCAAGCGTAGGTCTCGTATGGCCGCGGCACTTGCATCGGGCCTTAAGGTAGTGTGCAAAGTCAGTTGCTGTCTTATGTGAAGTCCATGCAAAGAAGTCTGCTTACCATGCACTTCCGCGGCGCGCGAGAAGAGCAAGTACTTGTATGCTCCGATCCGCGAGTCTGTAGAGTCACTGTCAGCAGCCATCGAGAGACTCCGCAAAAACAACTTACTTTATGACAACAGTGTGAGCCAATTGATGGTTGTTAGCGGCGTAGAAAAGAATGAAGGTGCTGATCCATATTGCCCATGTGCACGATGGCCAGAGTAAGCACAGATCGTTCTTGTGGCTGTGGTCGTCCTCGTTAGTATCTATAGCCGAGTGCAGAAGGGTGATGATAGAGCGTGCTGATCCTATACACAGCTGTAAGGCAGCATCGTAGTCTACCCCTCTGCGTGCGGCGGCCAATATTGGACGATGCAGCGAGATAATCGACTCGTGTCTCAGCAAAGTTAGAATAGTGAGATTGTATGCAGATAGCCGCTGACTGCCTCCTGCGTCACTCAACTCCTCGACGGCGTTCCACCAATGGGCAAGCTGTGCGGCAATAGCGGTAGCTTGGTTCGGATCTCTTTGAACGTAACGCACTGACTTGTTGCGAAGCTCAATGATCTCTCCACGCAGTCTCGACTCGCGCGCAAGGAGATCCAATAGCTTGAGCCTGCAATCTGTCCTTGTGTCAGACAGTCAGAGTAGAAGGTCCCTGAATCAGCACACATACCTGGAACTGTTTCCGGCTCGTCGTTCAAGTGAAGTTCAGCGGTCGGAAAGCATACATCGACGTCGTCGTCTGAGATGCCGAGTGGGAGACCCATTGATTGGCAGATGAAACGATCGAGTGCGTACAGCACCCAAAATATACGCTGGCGCAGCTGCTTTTCGGCGGCTGAGAACGTACTATATCTGGTAGAACAACGGTGAAGGCCAAGTTGAAGTGCCATGCGATTGATAAGCCCTCCGATGCGCGACGCTGCATTCAGACGAAGCATGGAGACCAGGAAGAGTTGAACGCTCATGGCAGCTTGTAAACCGAGTATTGAAGTGGGTCCCGTCAGGACGTGCTGAAGTTGGTCTATCGCATCCTCGAAGGATATGAACACCAAGTCGCTGGGATATCGCATGCTGTTGAGATAGTTCGCTTGTCGTTGGTCTGCCAGCGAGATGGACATAATCGAGCGTAGTATGACCACTCGGAGGTCTTTAGACATACTCATGCTCAGAGGCACGTTGCCGGAGATTTGGTGAAGATATTCCAGCACTGTTGGACCATGGATATATGGGTAGAACACGTGCCTAGAGGCGCATATGCGAAGTCAGTGCATGTCTCATATGCAGTTCGTACATGGAACTTTCTTACCAATTCGCAAAATAGCTGCCACTGAGCTCAATTAGGTCCTGGTAGGAGATGACGGTGTCAGAGCTTGAGGAGAGCTCATTGTCTTTCCACAACTGCTTGGGCGCAGGAAGTTGGTCGTCTTCTCCAGGAACAACATCATTGACTGGAGTGTCCAGTGACGTAGGGGCTGTGCTTGATGGATGTTGGAGGGCGCTGTATACAGATCTAATGAAGTAGATCCCGCTTGCACTGCCAACAAATCCAGAGAATTTGTCTCCTGGCACGCTGCGCATAAGGCCCACTTCACGATGCAGCGGTACCGATGTGGTGCGCCGTCGTTTGGAGGGTCTCTCCCCATGTGAAAAGGACTCCGTCAACGACGCTCCACCTTCAGGGGTTTCCATGCCACTTTTTAAAAATGGTCTTTTGAGTGAGGCTCGGAAATTATGGCGTGTCGGAGTTCGATGTGGTTGGGGATCGTCGGAGCCGGAGCAAGAAGCCCCGCCCCACTTCAGCTCATGACTCAGCAGTGCCCGTTGGTGGCTGCCCAAATTGAACAGCTTCACAAGCTTAATAAGCAAAGACCCTCATTGATGGCATGTTATTTGACAATTTTCTAGTCAAATGTTTCGCATGTCCTGGAAACTGCTCCCAACTCTTGCTTCCAAGCATGACCAACAACTCATCTTCCCTTCCATAGTGGTGTATCTTCATGTACTTCAGGTAGGTTGCGGATTCTGTCGAAGCTCAGAAGTAATTTTCGAACCAAGTCACAGTATGGCTCGTGGGAGAGTTTGGTACGCATGGTGGCTGGCATTTCTTCAATGTTTCCAAGAAGATTTCGGGAATCTTATCCGACTGCGCGCTTTTTGATTGGTCCCGTTCGTCCTGTAGTGCAGCTGCAGTCACTTGTACTGGTGGCCCAGGAAAAAAGTGTGAACTCGGCACATGGTTTGGTCTTTCCTCATCTCGTCTTGTGCTTGTCGACTGATGCTGTTGTTCATACCAAGCAAGGATGTCTTGTGAGGTGCGCAACGGTCGTTGCTTCCACTCACTCTGCTTCTCAGCTTTCGAACGCGGAAGAGTTGATGGCCCCATGATATCTGAATACAGAAGTTCAGGCACCGAGTTGTCGCCCTCTCGAGTGTGCAGGGCGCATAGTGCCGCGTAGAGTGCACTCTCAGTATCATCAAGCCGGCTTTCCAAGCTTGTCATGTATTGAATAGGTATTCCTCTCTTGCCCCCCTCTTGATAGCGGCAAGACGCTGAGGATATCTGGCATTGCGAACATGCGGGCCTATACGATTAGTCAGGTAGCCGTGGTGAAGCTTTTGGACCCGAACTGACAACACACGGTCACATCTACATTTCTTCACACGGCAGGTCTCGCACGCGATTGGGTTCAATTTGGGATTCTAGTTTGACGTGATTAGCGGTCATCGCATCTCTGCACAAATGACATACCATAAATGTTGAGGAATGAAGTGTGATGTAAGTGGACAAGAGTGGACAAGAACGATTACCAACGTGGACCGAACGGGAGGCTCAACGCACTAAAGAGACCAATGCAGCTAGTCCGATAGCCCGTGCACCTTGCCGTCAAATGCCGTACTTCATTCAGTTTTCACAACGAAGCTTGCGCAACACCTCGAGCATGACCGTCTCCCTTCTTCAGGCCCAACGTCCTCTGCATGAAGTCCATTTCCGCTGCGGTCGCCGCCTGAGACACAGGAGCATGTGGCTCCATCGACATTCCACCATGATACAAGCCTGGCCAGACGTGAAGCTCGCACGATCCACCGGAACTCCAGATCTTACTGCAAGGTCGTAGGTACGAAGTCAGTGTTTTGTCTCACATTCAGCCTACATAAGGTTCTTACCTTGCAAATGCCACAGCACTATCCCTGAAGACTTCACATTCGCCAACGTTTATAAACGTGGGCGGCAAATTAGACAGATCGGCCAGTCTACCTGGTACCTGGATACCCGTTGAACTGTCACGTTTCGCACCCAAGATCATGTCCCAAGCTTCACGATTTACTGTGGTCGCGTTAGTATTGCCCCACGTTCTGACGTATCTACGTACTCTTTCCATCCCACACAGTACCGAATTCAAACTGCTTGTGCGATGAATAAGAATCGCGATCGTCCAGCATAGGGATGGAGAGCATCTGCGCTCGTATAGACGGGTGATTTCGTTCTCGAGCCAACATACACGCTGCCGCAGCAGGCCCAGCGCCACCAGAAACTCCGTATATCAAGATGCGCGACGCATCGATGCCTAGCTCTGTAGCATTTTCTGCTAGGTTGACCGCCGCTGCGTAGCAATCGTGCGCACCAGCAGGAGCGCGATGCGCCGGCGCGAGCCTGTATTCTACAGAAACGAGCACGACATCTCTTGCGTCTTCAACGATGTTGAGGAACGGTTCGACTCCGAAAAACCGATTGCCAACCACTTGGCCACCACCGTGCACGAAGAGTATCGCAGGCCGATGTCTGCTTCCACAGGTTTTACTCTGAAATATCGCGAGCGTGGTCTCGTTTTCCCCGAGGCCTTCAATGGCTGGAATTTTGATATCTGCGTGCACGATATCCGGGTGTGCAGCGAGAAGTGTGCTTGGGCTTGTGGTTTCCGTAAATTGCCGCAGTGTCTGCCAAGATATCCCTATTCCGGCGGCTTGTGTGAAAGCTTTGTCGAATGGAGGACGATCCGGATGACCTTCTTTGCCTGCTGAAGCCATGTCTAGTTGCACCTAAGGTACGAAGGCAGAGCAGGGGTGAACAGTGCTAATGAACGATCATGACAAACTCCAAAGCAATGTGGAAGCATTGCGACTGCTGCTTTTATACCAGACCAACCTTGTGGTATTGCGGGGTTTCGAGGCCACCAGTCTAGTATAGCGTTGACCTGCTTTTTGGTTGACCTCGGGAATTAAAGGTGCGCAACAAGTAACCAACAACACTGTGTCATGTTCCCATACTCTTTACATGGCTCTTTGTTGCGCTACATGATGAAATATGTTGTTGAGAGGAAGCCACGCATGATGCTGCTTGTAGGCTCGGGCCGAACCTAGCGGCTGGTCTCGTCTACATGACTGCTACCTTCTAGTCGGTACCTTAAGCAGGGTAAGGCCGCCTAATCGGGTGACCTACATCTCGAATCTGGTGTATCTTGAACTGGCCTTACCTTTTCGTCCACTTGGTCCACAAATGACCTCGTTGTACTACTCCTCTAGGTATTGTAGGTACCAGCATGGCTCATAAGAAGTAATTGAGCCGAGGGGACTGTGTCGAGTATATGATCGGGCTATTCAGCCTTGCTAGTCGTATGTAATAATATTAAATGATGGAAAGATGCGTATCCGGGCAACTTAAGTAGTGCCTTCGCGTGATGAGGTATGGAAGTCAAAGTAGACTACAAAGCACTGACGTCAGGTAACTTTAGACACAAACTCGTGCTACAGTGTATGACAAAGAGCACCTCAGAACTTTAATATGTGATTTGGCAAAGATAGACAGTCTGGCTCGGGCTATTGTACAATCCGCCTGGCGGACCTTGAGCATCATGCGCAGCTCCATGGATCGTGAGATGTGGTCTTATGATAATACCACCGCAGTTCCGTGGTTGTAGTCGCCCCATCGTAAAACAAGAGACCTTTGCAAGTCTAGAGTTTTCTAGGTGTTCAGGCATGTCTGCCAATGCTGAGAGGTGATTGTGAGAGTGAATGGCATCCACAAGGTAATCCTGCCCATGCACCGAGAACGATGACTTCAATTCCCAATCGTCTTGTTTAGCCTGTGGCTTGCGGTATTGAGCGATCGCTGATCAATCTTGGTGGATGACTTTCCAAAGAGATCCGCCACGCGACTAACAGTCAGCGAAGCGGCGACCAGGTTCTACGATATGGTGAATTGCGAAGAACGAACAAACTAGACATCGGCTTGAACAAAGGTAGGAAGAGAGATGACGGGTTGCAATTTGACGCGTGCCAGCTAAAAGTGTCAGCTGAGTCAGAAAGCACTGTTCGCCGGAACAGCGACTGCTTGCTCACATCATGAGTGACTGATCATTAGAAATGGCAGTCAGCCTGGTCTTAGATGGGAGGACGAGATCAGCTGTCACCACGCCTGTCATCCCGCTCTTGTCTTTTTGTAGTGGAGTTGAAGAACCGGAGTGACTTGATTGCTGTGGTCCGTTTGAGCGAAGAGCGACATGCGATGCTTGGCGTAAGCTTGTGCATAACGTGCGTTGGAGAACCTATTCGAGGATCCTACTTCCTCGGGAAATTTGAAACATCTGTCGTTATTCCTGTTCTTGGATGGTATTGGCTAGATACGCAGCATAGGTCAATGTAACCTTTCCGCGCACCCCTGTCTGGGACGCTGTCTTGCCCAAGAGCGCCCCAGCTACTTCTCTCGTTTCGTTTTACTCAATTCAAATTGTTAAAAGCGTGGAACCGTTGTCTGAGTCATCCGTATGGAGAAGTGATCGACTCCGAATTGCTTGGTTTTGTGGGGCTTCAGACGTAAATTGCCCGCTCTTTTGCACCAACGAAGTACCTGTCAAAAAATCAGCCTTTCGTACTCAGATATTTGAGATGCAACATGTACCTGCAAAAAAAGGAGAAGTCTCAGTGCGGCCCAAGATAGTGCCCCTCGAGATATGGAGGGGAGGTGGACAGACTCACACTGGGTATTGCGGGTGTATTCTGACTTTGCGACCCATTGTAGTATCCGTAAGAAGAACCGAGGACGTATTGATTTGTATTTGGTACAAATTCTCGTGGATGGTGATGGGGGTTAGGTGCCTGCTCGAAGATTGGCTGCGCCGCACCTGGTGGTGGCGAGTAATGAAAATTCTCTGGACGTGGTGCCACCCGTGGCGGGAAACCGATTGAAGGCATCCACGCTGGCACATTCCAGGCCGTGGTCGTTCGCGGAGGGTCGTACATCGGACTTTGCCATGAAAATGTGTACGATGAGTATGCCTGTGTAGTGGGTGGGATGTGGTTTTCGAACGACGCCGCGGTTCCTGTTGAGGACGGAGCCGTTGCGATAGTGCCACCCGCGCTCATAGGTAGATATGCGCTTTGTGCTGGGAGTGAGTACGGTGATGAACTCGGTCCAGTGTCGTAGTCGGCTGACAGCGAGCGGAGATGTGCTTCGCTCTGTCGCGGTGATGTCTCCGGAGTTTGCTCGCCGTTTGACTCATCCTTGATCAACTGTTGAAGGTATTGTAGCTTGCGTTTCCGCTTTTCACCTGCGGGAAGCAAACTTATTAGCTGTGCATTGGTCACTGATGACCTCCGACTAACGTACGGTAGTTTCTTGACGCGATCCTGTTCTGCTGCTTCCGAACTTCGCTATTGACCTTCTTTGGTTTCTTCCCGAGTTCTTCGCCCTCGTCCACCCCACGAGATCGTCTACCAAGCTTCGAATGAGGTTGAGAGTAGAGAGTAGATGGGGATTCCATGGCGCCAGCAAGCAGTGTGGTACCGGAGATGTGGGAAAGCAATATGCACAGAAGCCGTTGGGAGACGCTTGCTTTTACGGGAGGGTTTAGTAGCAATCGAAGATCGCCAAGGTTACATGGTACAATAAACAGACCCTAACCTCGAACCCAGCAGCATGATACCTAGCCGAAAAAAAGGCCAACTTGTGGTCCTTCTCTCCCTAGCCTGCTGATTAAGAGCACAAGAATAGTAACTGGTGTGAACGGCGAAAGCAAGCGAGGACAAGACTTGATCCTGCCGCAACAAACCTTAACCTTAATTTCGCCGCATCGAAAAGGTGATGTGAGCACCGGGGTTGTGGGGTTTAGGAGTCCAGGGTTGACTGTTTGGTGAACACGAGGCTTGCATCCATCGTGGATGCCGAAAGAAAGTGCCGATTCATCGCAGTCGGCCTCTCGGTCTGCGCTCGTGCGATTATGTCCTGCTGTATTGGACCTAGTTGTGGCTGAATCATCTCGTGAGAGCTGCAGCCCGAGCTCGGTCCGTGAACAAGTGAGCACATGTGAAGTCGAGCAGAGCGACTTCGGTGAAGCTGAAGATGCAAATCTGTTCAGCGGCAAAACCAACATGCTGGTGGCGTTGCTCAGATTCCGATGCGTCAAAGGATGCGTGGCATCGTGTGGAAAGGCGTAGGAGTGTCACCAAAGGATGAGATATACGCGATGTTGGCCCACGCTAGCCGCATTCGGACTCACAGCGGCCAATAGCACGACACACCATCGCTGCGTAAGCACACGCGACTCCAATCTCACGCCGCTCTTTCAATCACGCTGTATTTGAGCTGAACTTCAAATCTCATTTGGAACCTTTCTCTGTTGATGTCGCTAACTGGCAAGAAGACTCACCAAATCCGAAGTTGGCAGTCTGGATCTGGAAGTACGACAGGAATGGGCAGGAGGCAATACGATCACCAAGCTTCAGCGTCCTGTGCTCAACCGTTGATTACCAGGTGTTTGGCGGCAATAGTTTAAACCCC
>Ga0265798_10006705_pt1 | contig 15060 bp, 12 predicted proteins | sample P3T30metagenome_FD_192430 | JGI IMG/M metagenome (GOLD analysis project Ga0265798, IMG submission 192430) | Plant litter microbial communities from East Loma Ridge, Irvine, California - P3 T30 | ecosystem: Environmental > Terrestrial > Plant litter > Unclassified | place: USA: California... | reverse complement strand
ACCGTGAAACGACTTTGCGCCGATGATAGTGCTGCAACCAGTGTGAAAGTAGGTTATCGTCAGGCTAGTTATAAGAAAAACCCCACCGGTGATCCGGTGGGGTTTTTTGCTTTGTGCGTGCGTTATCTCGTCGATCATGCGCCTCATTACTCGACGGACTTGGGCCCCGGCCAAGGGGGACGCCTAGTCCCGGAACGACGGTTTTGCGGGTAGCGCAGAGAACCACTGCAGCATCCGTTCACCACCATCCTCAGAACCGTCGCACCGGCGGAGGCCGGTGCCTAAGTTGACCTTTAAACCATCACCTTATCCGGTGTAATCGGCAGATCCCGAATCCGTTTTCCAGTCGCGTGATATACCGCATTCGCGATCGCTGCGGCGACGCCGGTAATACCGATCTCCCCGACGCCCTTCGCCCCCAGCTCATTGATCTGCTTGTCCTCCTCATCGACCACGATGATGTCGATCGCGCCGCAGTCGGCATTCACTGGAACATGATAATCCGCAAGATTGGCATTCACCGCCCGTCCAAAACGCCAGTCCATTTCGGTCTTTTCCATCAGCCCCATGCCGAGCCCCCAGACAATGCCGCCCATGAGCTGGCTATGCGTCGTCTTGGCGTTCATCATGCGCCCGATGCCGTACGCGCCGACGACGCGCGGCACGTGGATCGTTCCGACATCCGGATCGATGTGGACTTCGACGAACACCGCGCCGAAAGCATGCATGCTGTAGCGCTTTTTCTCGTCGCCCTGTTCGGCGCTGGCGTTGGCGACGATCGGCTGCCCGCCAGCGCGCGTGACAACGGTGCTCATCTGGACGCGCCGGGAAGGATCCGCCCGCGCCACGAGCCAGCCGTCCACTGCATCGACATCGCCGGCGCCGAGGCCATGCAGCGGCGACGCCGTATCGGCAGTCGCGGTGGCGATCAGCTTGTCGCGCAGCGCGCGCGCTGCCTGGTGGACTGCCGGCCCGACGCTCGCCACGGTCTGCGAGCCGCCCGACACCGGCGCTTCGGGCATGGTCGTGTCGCCCAGTTGGAAGCGGATGCGTGAGATCGGCATTCCCAGAGCATCTGCGGCAATCTGGCTCATCACCGTATAGGTTCCGGTGCCCAGGTCGTGGGAACCGCTGCGCACCACGGCCGTCCCGTCCGGCAGCAGGGCGGCGACCGCCTTGGCGCCCTTGCGGTTGGCGGGATAGGTGGCCGTCGCCATGCCCCAGCCGACCAGGGTGCGGCCATCGCGCATGGCGCCCGGCTTCGGGTTGCGCCGCGCCCAGCCGAAGCGCTCGGCGCCGGCGCGGTAGCATTCGCGCAGCGATTTGCTCGACCAGGGGATGTCCTTCTCCGGATCCTTCTCAGCATAGTTCGCCAGCCGCAGCGCGACCGGATCCATCTTCAGGCGGTAGGCGAGTTCGTCCAGCGCCGACTCGAGCGCGAAACTGCCGCTGGCTTCTCCCGGAGCGCGCATATAGGTCGGCACGCCGACGTCCAAGGTCGCCAGCCGTTGCGAGGTCTGCAGGCTGTCCGAGGCATACAGGATGCGCGACACCGAGGTGCAGGGCTCGGTGAAATCGTCCAGCGTCGCGGTGCTCGAGATCGTGTCGTGGCGGATCGCCGCCAGCTTGCCCTGGGCATTCGCGCCGAGCACCAGACGCTGCTCGGTCAGCGGCCGCGCGCCGACCGGGCCGTACATCTGGGTTCGGTCGAGCACCAGCTTGACCGGGCGCTGCACCGCCTTGGCGGCGATCGCCGCCAGCACCACGTGCGACCAGGTCGTGCCCTTGCTGCCAAAGCCACCGCCGACGAAGGGACACACCACCCGCACCTGCTCCGGCGGCATGCCGAAGCTCAGCGCCGCCGTGCGCTGCGCGCCCGAGATGTTCTGGGTTGTGTCGTACAGGGTCAGCCGGTCGCCTTCCCATTGGGCGATGGTGGCATGCGGCTCGATCGGATTGTGGTTTTCCATCGGCGTCGTGTACAGCAGGTCGACCCGTGTCGCGGCACGCTGCAGGCTGCGTTCGACGTTGCCGCGCCCGGTGTCGGATGGCCGCTCCGGCTGCGGCTCGGGACGCCGCAGCTTCTGCTTGGCTTTCGAAAAATCGAGCTGCGCCGGCTCGGCCGCATAGCGCAGGCGCACGCGCTGCGCGGCGTCGCGCGCCCGCTCGAAGGTGTCCGCCACCACCAGCGCCACCGGCTGGCCGTTGTAGTACACGCGGTCTTCCTGCAGCAGGGTCAGCTTGGGTGTCGGCGGAGACTGTTTCTGGTCCGGCTTCGATTGCTCGCCGCCGCCCTGCTTGGTTTCCGAGCCGTGCGGCTTGGCCAGGCGCGGCGCGTTCTGGTGGGTCAGCACGGCGAGCACGCCGGGCATGGCTTCGGCAGCGGCGCTATCGATCGCCGCGATGCGTCCTTTCGGAATGGTGGACTGCACGATCACCGCATGCGCCACGTTCGGCAGCTTGTGCTCGGCCGAGTAAGTGGCCGTGCCCGTTACCTTGAGCCGGGCGTCGACCCGGTCGATTCCTTGTCCGACGATGCTCATGCCATTCCTCCCGCGCGGCGCAGTGCGCTCACGACCGCGCGCTGCGCCATCTCGATCTTGAAGCGGTTTTCCTTGAAGGCGCGGGCGCCTTCGACCAGTTTCGCGGCCGCCTGCCGGGCCCGCGCTTCGCTGATGGACTGCCCGACCAGCAGCGCCTCCGCGGCCGGCACGCGCCACGGTTTGTGGGCGACGCCGCCGAGGGCGATCCGCGCCTGGCGCACCGTGCCGCCACTGATCTCGAGCGCCACCGCTGCCGACACCAGGGCGAAGGCATAGCTGCTCCGGTCGCGCACCTTCAGGTAGAAGGTGTTCGCCGTGAACGCGGGCGGCGGCAGGTCGACCGAAGTGATCAGTTCCGCAGGCTGGAGCACGTGCTCGGTTTGTGGATTGTCCCCGGGCAGGCGCAGGAAGCCGGCAATCGGAATGGCGCGTGCGCCGCCCGGCCCGGTGACCTGGACCGTGGCGTCGAGCGCCGTCAGCGCGACATTCATGTCCGAGGGATTCACCGCGATGCAGGCTTCGCTCGCGCCGAGGATGGCGTGCATGCGGTTGTAGCCTTCGCGCGCGGCGCAGCCACTGCCCGGCAGACGCTTGTTGCACATATTGAAGGCGGTGTCGGTGAAGTAGGGGCAGCGCGGACGCTGCAGCAGGTTGCCGCCGATGGTGGCCATATTGCGCAGCTGCGGCGAGGCGCCCGCCAGCAGCGCCTGCGACAGCAGCGGATAGCGGCTGCGTACCAGCGGGTGATTGGCGGTGTCGCTGTTGCGGGCCAGGGCGCCGATGCGCAGCCCGCCGCCGGGCAGTTCGCTGATCTCGGCCAGGCCGATGCGGGTGATGTCGACCAGCTTGATCGGCTGCTCGACGCCGCCCTTCATGAGGTCGAGGAGGTTGGTGCCTCCGCCGATGAATTTGGTATTGCCCTGTTGGGCGAGCTGGACGGCGTGGCCGGCGTCGCGTGCGCGTTCGAAATCGATGGCGTGCATGATCGCTCCTCAGGCCTTGCTGGTGGCCCTGACGGCCGCCACGATATTGTTGTAGGCGCCGCAGCGGCACAGGTTGCCGCTCATGCGTTCCCGGATCTCCTCATCCGAAAAAGCGATGACCTTGACGCGCACGTCGCTACTCGCCGCGCTGGCGGCGCCGGCGCGCATCTCGTCCATGCAGGCCACTGCCGAACAGATCTGTCCGGGCGTACAGTACCCGCATTGAAAGGCATCGTGCTCGACGAAGGCGGCCTGGATCGGCGCCAGCTGCTCGCCCTGGGCGATGCCCTCGATGGTGGTGATCTTGTCGTCTTCGTGCATGATGGCCAGGGTCAGGCAGGAATTCACGCGGCGGCCATTGACCAGCACGGTACACGCGCCGCACTGGCCGCGGTCGCACCCCTTCTTGCTGCCTGTCAGGCCGGCATACTCGCGCAACGCATCGAGCAAGCTCACGCGCGGTTCCAGCATCAGGGCGTAGGGCTTGCCGTTGATGTCCAGCTTGACCGGTCGTGGTGGAAAAGTCGGCGCCGCCGATGCGGACGGGGCTTCGGCCGCGTTCACGAGTGGAAGATGGGTCGCGGCGGCGGCGGCAACCGCCGACTGCAGGAAGCCGCGGCGGCTCAGCCCGCCGATGGCGTCGTCTTCAACGCCGGGAAGATGTTCCAAGGAAGATTCTATCGACATGGTTTCTTTCCAGACGGCGCCATGACGGACGCACATCCTGCTTAAGTTAATTGATCAGCAACACCGAACACAAGCATAGTCCTGGCCTCGGGCCGGCGGCGCACGTCAGTGCTATGGTCATCAGTGGATAGTTCTTCACCGGGCCGCCACGAATTGCCCTTGATTTGTGGTTGATCAAGCCCGCACTTCCTCTCTCAGCAAGCCTGCCCGCCGCATTTACAATCAATTGAGCGGCACTCGCACACAGCGAGCAGCACCGCTGTTTGCGTCATTGAGGAGAGGATTATGTTTAGCAAACTTCTTGCAGAATTCATTGGCACGTTCTGGCTGGTCCTGGGAGGCTGTGGCAGCGCGGTGCTTGCCGCGACTTTTCCCGAGGTAGGCATTGGTCTCACCGGCGTTTCGCTGGCGTTCGGCCTGACGGTGCTAACCGCTGCCTATGCACTCGGGCCTATTTCCGGCGGCCATTTCAATCCGGCCGTCACGGTCGGCCTGCGTAGCCGGTAGCCGCTCGCGATCAGCGCGCGCAAGGCCTCGGTCATGCTGGCGACCCCGGACGCATCGTCGTCGGCGCCCGGCGCGCGCGCCGTGTCGCTCATGCGAAAGCTGAGGATCGAATCGAGATGGGCGCCGACCACGACTTTTTCGGCGGCCAGATCGGTGCCGGCGATGGTCAAGGTCACGGAAGTTGCGAATAGGATTTGTGCGTGACGAGGGCGACCGAGATGTCCTCGCGTCCCGCTGCGATCTCGCGCCAAGCCGACAGCAACCAGTTCGCCTCCTCGACGCCGCTCGGGCTGGTGTAGTAGCGGTTGGTAAATCCGCTCAGGGCCAGGATCGTCGCTTCGATGTGCTTGTCCTGCATGCTCGCCAGTATCGGCTCGACCACCTCACGCTGGTCGATGCCATATGCCGGCGCCGCTGCCGCGCCGCGGCGCAGCTCGAGCGCGGCGCGCGCTTCGGCTTCGCTGGCGTGGTACATGAAGCCTCCACATTGGCCCATGCGTTGGTGGGTGGCGCTGGCGACCGCGGCGAGCTTATTGCCATCCAGCGCCACCGCATGGACCTTCTCCGTAACGCTTCCAATGCGCATTTGTCGGTGACGGATCGAGACCGCGTCAGGCACAACCGTCTTCACTTGGCGAAACGCCGCGTCGCCAATGGTGATCCAGGCCTTTTTCTTCGCCGATGGCACCATCGTCGCCCCACCGAGGCCAAGATATATGGCGGACAGCAGGCACAGCTTGAGCAGAACGAACCTCACGATATTTCCTCCTGTCGCAGCAAGCTGCTTCACCCGATGCTCTCAAAGTTCTTCCAGCGACGGTCCACGCAATCCGACCAGGATGGCCTTCCCCTGATGGTCGATGCGGAACTCACCGTAGCTGGCCTTGTCCCAGCGTCCCGCATCCCCTTCTTCGAAATGCCAGGCATTCGTCGCCAATACGTTTCTATTTCCCTGGCGCTGTATCTCGACAAGGAACTCATCGTCCTGCAAGGCGCTCGTGCCGTCATGGAAGCGTGTGATCGTGGCGATGCCGCGTTCTCCGCGCCGTGCGATAGCGAGCCGCGAAGCAGGACCTTCCACATTCATCTCGGCAGGAAGGGCAAAGTTCAGCGCCATATAGTCGCCCTGCATCAGCGAGCGGGGATCGACGGGCGCCAGTGCGACGAACACCGTCTGTCCTTGTCGGATCAGCTGTTCCTTTTGCACGATCCCGACGTTGACGATGGCGAGCGCAAGCACTGCGGGACAGAGCAGGGCCGATCTGGTCCACCGTTTTTCCGGTATCGGCACGGGCGAATCCAGTTGGGCAGGCTGAGGGATCACGGTTCCGATCCGGAGGCTTGCCAGCCAGAATAGGCCTGCAACCAGTAACAGCAATGCCGCCTTGTAAAGAAGCGTCCACTCCAGCGCGTAATACAGCGATCCGATTGACCAGAGTGCGGCAACGCCCGCCAGTTTGGCCAAGTGGGGCCGTTGCCACGCGATGCATGCCACGGAGATGAGCAGCAGTGCGCCGAGGGCATCTGCAAAGAAGCTCATCAGGACAAACGGAACAGACACCATGCAGACCCAGTGCCGTGCGAATAGCTTGAGCTGAAAGAGCCAGACACCGGCAGCGAGCGCCACCCCGGCCGACAACAGGGCGGCAGAGCCGAGCAAGCCGTCAGCGTGTCCCGATATCCATCCATCACCCGGCAAAATTTGGCTCATGAGAAACGTTTGGCCAGATGAGTAGCCCAGCATGACGACGATGACCGCTCCCGATCCGACCAGCGCCGATTCAGAAAGAGCAGCCAGTGCGTAGCGTTCGCTATGCTCGGCATGACGGAGGATGACATGCCCAGCCAACCAAGCAAGCACAGTGACGGTCCACCTGTTCCATACCAGCGCCTGCCCGATCATCGTGTCTGCATCGAGTCTCATGATGGCGATGTTCAGCATGAAGACGGCAATGGCGCTGCACAAGGTGCGTACCAATGGCTGCGGTACCGATATGAGCGCAGCGATCGCCGCAATGGCACAGACCATATCGGAAGTGGCTCCCTTTCCGGGAATCCACAACATGAACAAGCTGCTTCCGAGCAGGCAGATGCTCAAGTATTCGGGGAACAAAGAAAGCGGTTGTACGCGAAGCAAGGCTACTGAGCCGGCCAGCACAAGACAGCCGAGGACATACAACTCCGCATCATTGTTACCGTAAGCGTTGCCGCTAGTTACAGCCAACACGAGCAAGCCGCAGATAGGCAAGGATGCAAGCAGCGCGCCAATCGCTGTCAGCACGACAACCGGCCAGGGATGCCCATGCTTCTCGGCCTTGACGACAGCCGCGTCGACCAGGCCACGCGCAACCGCTTCACGGATGACGTCGTCAATTCTGTTCGTCACGCTCTTCTCCCTCGCGATTCTGGTTGCGATGCAGGTGCAGAATCGACATGGCGCTCAAGGCGAGTGCACCTAACGCGGTCACGCCGACGACGATCAATATGAATGCCAGCGATCGTGTTTCCAGCCCTAGCCCGACCGATCCACAAACCAACAGAACGTCGACCGCCAGCGCAGCAATGGAGAGTGACAGCGTGTCGAACGCAAACGGCTTGGCAAAGAACGCGCAAACGGCGCACATCGCAATCAGCGAAAACCAGAAGCATGCGATTCCCGAGCCGAAGAGGCCCATGACGCCCGCGGAGGTTGCCAGGCCGGCCGCCGACAGCAAGGCAAGGTTCTGCGACCATGCGCCGGCGCCGGTATGGGTGCGCCATGGTTTCGACAACGCCAGGGGAATCGCCAGTGCCATCGAGGTTGCCGCAGCCGAGATGGCGAATGGTGCGCGTGGATCCCATACGGTCCTGCTGTATGACCCGAGCCATGTCGAGATTGCACACATGGCGATGATCACCCAGGCCGTCCAGGTTAAATCGGAACGGCTGGCGAAGGCGAGGGGAAGCGACAGCGCACTCCACAAGGCAAACAGCTGCCACGGATCGGCGCCGGACTGGTAGTGCTGACCAAAAAAACCGAGCAGCGCACCGATCGAAAGCAGCGCGAACAGGACGAGCCCGATGCGCAATCTGGTGAATCGCACGGCGCCATAACACCCTGCAGCGACGAATCCTTCCAGCACCACGAACATGGCAAGTGGATCCTGCGCTTCCCAGTTCGCGGCAATGAAAAAGATAAGCCCGAGACCTGCCAGACCAAATGCCAGGATCCGGATGCTTCGCCATACTGTGCCGGCAGATAGCGACAGCGTAATGCCCGTCGTGGCGATCCGGCGCAATTCATCATAGGCGCTGGAAGAGAGCTGCTGTTTCCCTGCCAGTTCGAGCAGCGCGAGCCGTGTGCTTACCATAAATATTCTCCGCAGAAAGACGTGGGAAATTCTATGGTTCGGCTACATGCAGAGTATTGAGGCCGCACACGGCACGCCACTGTGCACAAAGCAATTGAGCGAGGAAAATACGTTTCTTCGCTACCTGAACGTTAATCGTGCGGCGATTCCTACATATGCTTGGAGTCTTCTCCTATACAGCACCCTTGTTTCGACGCGCATGATCGGTCCATTGCTTCAGCAAAGCGGAGGTCCGATCATGAAATCGAAGGAAAAAAGCCTGGGTGGCGCCAATCGTTCGCGCGGTATCCACAAACCGAAAACGGTCAACGTTGCCGAAGGCAGTCTGCAGTCGCGTGCGCCCGGCGCCGTGATGCCGGGCGGGCCGGAGTCGCCTTTCCCGATGGCGCATACGGGGTCGCAACAATCCGACCTCGGCCGCAACTCGCGTGGCGGCGCGGGCGGTTCGCAGGGCGGCGGCTGGAGTGCACGCCAGCGTGGCCAGCGCATGCAGGCGCAAGCCGAGCAGGATCGCCTCGGCAATTCCCAGCAGTCCGGCCAGGGCGGCATCGAACAGGTCCAGCAGGCCGGTTCGCAGCAATCGGATTCGGGCATGGGCGGCAGTCAAGGGCTGCAGGGCCATCCCGACCAGTCGCCATCCGACTACGCCAGCAAGCCGAGCAAGAAAAATCCTGGCGGCTGAAGCGCAGCCACTCTTGCCAATGCCCGGGCCTGCCCGGGTTTTTTTACGTCCGCGACTTCATACGCTACAAGCACCGCAACGGCCCGTGATTCGAATCTGGGGCACAATGCACCTGTCAGCCTTGCCATTTCAACCATGACAGGAGAAGCATGAACGAACAGGTCGCACGCAATGCCGTGCTGGTGCGCGCCATCGAAACCGCCGACGTCAACCACGAGGTGCTGAGCGACGACGATCGCACCTACGCCAGCCGCAGCGCAAAGGAACTCGCCGCCTGGCAAGCTGCCGACGACAAGGCGGCGATGACGCAGCACCATTTCCTCGAACAACGGTCCGAACAGATCCTGAAGCGCCTCGGCGAACGCACGCCTGCCTTCGGCGCCTTCGCCAAGCGCCGCCTCGGCCTGCCCGGTTTCTGGCTGGCCCTGCCATTCCTGGCACTGGTCAGCGGCGCCGTCATCGACCGCATCGCCGATCCGCAGCGCGTCGACCTGCTGTCCGCTCCCTTCCTCCTGATCATCGGCTGGAACCTGCTGGTCTATCTCTCCATGCTGGTCTGGGCCTGCATCCCCGGCAAGCGCCGCGGCTGGGCCAGTCCGAACCTGCTGCGCCGCCTCAGCCTGGGCAAGGTCGCGGTGCCGCGCAAGCTGCCTGCGCCGCTCGCCGTCGGCGTCGGGAGCTTCATGACCGAATGGGCCGTGCTGAGCGAGCCACTCACCCGCGCACGCCTGAGCCGCACGATCCACTTGTCCGCCGCCTGCTTCGCGCTCGGCGCCATTGCTTCGTTGTATGCGCGCGGCCTGCTGACCCAGTACGTGGTCGGCTGGGAGAGCACCTTCCTCGACGGACGCCAAGTGCATATCCTGTTGTCCTGGCTTTTCATGCCGGCGATGAACGTGTTCCCGTTCTTGCAGGGATTCTCGCTGGCCGAAATCGAACTGCTGCGCTTCGGCCGTCCGGTCAGCGCCGCCAGCGGCGAGCGCTGGGTGCACCTGTATGGCGCCACCCTGCTGCTGCTGGTCGTCCTGCCGCGTCTGCTGCTGGCCGGCTTCGCCAGCTGGCGCGCACGTCGGCTCGCGCGCAATTTCCCACTCGAACTCGACGAGCCCTACTACCGCAAGCTGGCCGACAGCATCGGCGCCGGTTCGCCCGCACTGCTGCGCGTCCTGCCCTACAGCTATACCCTCGATGAGGCACGCGACCGTGGCTTGTGGGCTGTTGCTGCGGCAGCCCTCGGCGCACAGGCGCGCGTGCAATTGCTTGCCGCAAGCGACTATGGCATCGACGCCAAGGACGCCCTGCGCGAGGTTCAGCTCGACGAAGCCGGCGTCACCGTCACCGCCGTGCTGTTCAGCTTGTCCGCCACGCCGGAAAAGGAAAATCACGGCGCCTTCCTCGATTACCTGACAAAACGCGTTCGCCGCGGCGTCGCCGTGCTGGTCGACGAGTCGCCCCTTACAGAGCGCATCGGCGCCCAGGCCGGCAGCGCCGAGCGGATCGCGGAACGCAGCGCGCTGTGGCGCCAGTTCTGCAGCTTCCATGGCGCGTCCGCCACCTTCGTCAATCTCTTGCAGCCGGAAAAATATCCGGTAGAACTTGGCGCTGGCCTGCGCTTGCCGGAGCTGCGTTGATGGACAACCCGGTCAAGATTCAGTTCGCCCTCGTCTCGCACACCAACAATGGCAAGACGACCCTGGCCCGCACCCTGGTGGGAACGGACGTGGGCGAAGTGCGCGACGCTGCCCACGTAACCCAGTTTTCCGAAGCGCACGTGCTCCAGACCAGCGAGGCGGGCGACTCCCTCGTGCTGTGGGACACGCCGGGCTTCGGCGATTCGGTGCGTCTGTTGAAACGCCTTGCGATGGCGGGCAACCCGATCGGCTGGTTTCTACGTGAAGTGTTCGACCGCTACCGCGACAAGCCGTTCTGGCTCAGTCAACAGGCTTTGCGCGCGGCCAAGGAAGAGGCGGATGTCGTGCTCTACCTCGTCAACTCTTCCGAGTCGCCCCAGGACGCCGGCTACCTGCCGTCCGAAATGCAGATCCTCGAATGGCTGGGCAAGCCGGTCGCGGTGCTGCTCAACCAGATGGGGCCACCACGACCGGGCACTGAAGAGGCGGGTGAGCAGGGGCGTTGGAAGCAGCACCTGGCGCAGTTCCCCATCGTGAAGGAAGTCTTGCCGCTAGACGCTTTCGCGCGCTGCTGGGTACACGAACACGTTTTCTACGATGCGATCGGCAAATTGATCGAGCCGACGCGCCAGGCAGGGTACGCCCGCCTGCTGACGTCCTGGGAGGCGGCGAACCAGCGGCGTTACCGCAACGCCCTGCGTCTGGTCGCGGAGCTGCTCGCCTTTGCCGCACGTGAGCGGCAAGAGGTAGCGGACGAAGGCAAAGGCCTGTTCAAGTCTGCATTGAAAGCCGTCGGTCTCGGCAAGGACGAGCAAAAACGCCAGGAACTCGCGATGGCGGCGCTGGTCCAACGTCTTAACGACGAGATCGGCTCGACCACGGCGCGCATGCTGGCCCTGCACAAGCTCGATCCGGGCAAGGCGTCTGCGATCAATGCGCGGGTGCGCGAGAATTTCGCGGTGCGGGCGCCGGTGGACAAGGCCCAGGCCGGTCTGCTGGGCGCGATGGTGTCGGGCGCGGCGACCGGCTTGTCGGCCGATTTGATGTCGGGCGGCCTGACGCTCGGCGGCGGCGCCCTGCTCGGGGCCATCGTCGGCGCGCTGACCATGGCTGGCGCTGCATGGGGTTTCAATGTCGGCACCGACCGCAACCAGCACACGGTGCAGTTCGCCGATGCTTTCCTGCAGACCCTGTTCTCCGGCGGCCTGTTGCGCTACCTGGCGGTGGCGCATTTCGGGCGCGGACGCGGGAACTATATTGAGAGCGAGGCGCCGCCGTTCTGGCAGGCTGAAGTGGAAAAGGCGGTCGGCGCGCATGCCGGCGACTTGCCGGCGCTGTGGCGGGCGCTGCGCGAAGCACCGGACCTGGGCGCGGCAACCGCGCTGGCCGAGCAGGCCGTGATCCCGGCGGCGGACGCCGTGCTGGCGCAGCTGTATCCGTCTGCCGCGCTGCCGGCGCCCGTCGCCGCCGTGGTGGCGCCGCTTACTGGAACTGGTACCGCGCGCTGACGCCCAGCATCCAGTTGCGTCCAGGGGCCGCCTCGTAGAAGCGGCGGTTCGATTCGGCCACGATCACCGAGCCGACGTAGTCGCGGTCGAGCAGGTTGTTTACGCGCAGATACTGCTTCAGCTGCCACGGGCCGATCTGCTGACGGGCCTGCAGACGCGCGTTCAGGATGCCGTAGCCCGGCGCCGGCACTGCCGCGTTGGCGTCGTCCGGATGCACCTTGCTACTGGCTTGCGCCTCCAGCGCGGCGTTCAAGCCATTCGATGCCGTCCAGCCCAGTTCCGAGAAAAGGCTGGCGCGCGGCACGCCTGGCAGGCGGTTGCCGGATGGGATGGCGCCGAAGCCATCGTCATAAATGGCGCGCAAGATGTTGGCCGCGACCAGGGTGTTCCAGCCACCGGTGAAATTGCTGGCGACCGAGAGTTCAATGCCCTGGCGCAGGGTACGGCCGGCATTGCGGTAGCTGGTGCGGCCGCCGTTCGACGCGTCGACCACCAGTTCGTTCTGGGTGCGCGCCTGGAACAGGGCGACGTCGGCGCGGGTGTGTTGGCCGAACATGGATTTCGCGCCGACCTCGAGGTGGACGCTGCGGCTCGGGGCCAGGCCGAAATTGAAGCCGGCGCCGGTTCCCGAGTAAAACAGTTCGTTGAGCGTCGGCGTCTCGAAGCCGCGCGCGGCGCTGGCATACAGGTTGAGTGACGGCGAAACCTTGCGCAGGATGCCGATCACGGGCGCCGTGCCGTTGTAGGAGGTGCCGCCGCTGTCGTCGCCGTTGTCGCCGAAGCGATCGCTCACACCCACTTTCAGGCGGGTATGCCGCAGGCCGCCCGTCAAGACCCAGGCGCCGGATTCCCATTGGGTCTGTACATAGGGGTCGACGCTGGTCAGGCGGTTGTCCTCGTCGCGGCGCAGGCGTCCCTTGACGCCGAACTGGGCGCCGACGAAGTTCTCGAAGCCCTGGCGCGCGTCCTGCGAATCGGCCCATTCGACGCCGAAGGTGGTGCGCAGCGTGCCATCGGCGAAGGGGCGTACGTCCTGCCAGTTGACGTCGATGCCGCGGAAGTCGCGGTCGAAGTCGATCACGCCGCCGGAGTGGGTCGCCGGCTGCTGGAAGGCGCGCGAGAAGGATTGGTACTGGATCACGCGGCGATTGCCGCCATAGGCGGTGAACTGGAGGCGGCTGCTGCCGAAGCGCTGCTGCCAGTTGAGGCCGATCTGCTGGTGGTCGATGCTCTTGCGGGTATCGTAGCGCTCGGCGAAGGTGCGCTGCGGCGATTGGGTGTCGGTGGTGTCGACCTCGCCGGCGCGTGGATCGCGTTGGAAGGTGGCCCAGCTGACGCCGAGCGGATCTTGCGTATCGTCCTGTTCCAGCGAGTTGGCAACGATGGTCAATTTGCCTTCAGCGCCGGTCGGCACCGTCAGTTTCGCATAGGCCTGATCGCGGGTGGCGGCGCTGTGGTCGCGGTAACCGTCGGTCTCGAAGCGCGAAGCGTCGAGCACGTAGCCGACGGCGCCGGCCTTCCCCTGGGCGTTCATGTCGGTCTTGAGCAGGCCGTCGCTGCCGCCGGTGACGGACAGTTCGACCGACGCCGGCCCCTCGCCGTCGCGGGTGAACAATTGGATCACGCCGCCGGAGTGGTTGCCATATAGGGCAGAAAAGGGGCCGCGCAGGATTTCGATGCGATCGGCCATGTCGAGGTTGAACGTAGCGGCCTGGCCCTGGCCGTCGGGCATGGTCGCCGGAATACCATCGGCGATCAGGCGCACACCGCGGACGCCGAAGGACGAACGGGCGCCGAAGCCGCGCGAAGAGACCTGCAAATCCTGCGCATAGTTCTGGCGGTTCTGTACCACGATCCCGGGGACGGCGACGAGCGACTCCGACAGGTTCACGCGCGGCTGGCCGGCCTGGATGCGTTCGGCATCGACGACGCTGACGGCGGCCGGCAGGTCGAAACTCTCCTGTTCAGTACGGGAGCCGCTGACGACCACGACGGACATCGGGGCGGCGGACTGGGCCAATACAGGAGCCGCAAAGGCGGCGAGCAGGGCGCTGACGAGTGGGAGGCGAATGGGATGGCGGGACATGACAGTGGAGCAAAATGGACAGATTGCTATCTTAACTGCTGAGTTGTACAGGCGCCGTTCGCCTGGATAGAGGGTCGCAAGAAAGGCCTTGCGTCCGACCATTGGGATTTGCTATAGTTCGCCTCCGCTTCGGCAGGGACTGAAAATGTCAGCGTAATCAAGCGGTTACGCAGGCAACGTCCACAGAGAAATCTGAGCTGAAGCAAAGAAGGGGTTGACGAGAATCGCGAAACACTGCATACTCTCTTTCCTCTGCTGCTGACGAACACAACGCTTCGCACGGTGCAGCAAGGTAGTACAGAATACGATCTTTAACAATCAACAGTCGATAAGTGTGGGCGTTTGATGAAGGTGCCAGGGACTTCGGTCCTTGATTACTTAAATTATCAAATGTTCACAAAAGTATTAAGCGTTGTCTCAGCAATGAGATAACGGTCAGTATCTTGAGTGAGCGACCCCTTAGCAATAAGGGTGACACGTAAGTGTCAACAAACAGAGATTGAACTGAAGAGTTTGATCCTGGCTCAGATTGAACGCTGGCGGCATGCTTTACACATGCAAGTCGAACGGCAGCGCGGGGCAACCTGGCGGCGAGTGGCGAACGGGTGAGTAATATATCGGAACGTACCCAGAAGTGGGGGATAACGTAGCGAAAGTTACGCTAATACCGCATACGATCTACGGATGAAAGTGGGGGACCTTCGGGCCTCATGCTTGTGGAGCGGCCGATATCTGATTAGCTAGTTGGTAGGGTAAAGGCCTACCAAGGCGACGATCAGTAGCTGGTCTGAGAGGACGACCAGCCACACTGGAACTGAGACACGGTCCAGACTCCTACGGGAGGCAGCAGTGGGGAATTTTGGACAATGGGCGCAAGCCTGATCCAGCAATGCCGCGTGAGTGAAGAAGGCCTTCGGGTTGTAAAGCTCTTTTGTCAGGGAAGAAACGGCTGAGGATAATACCTTTGGCTAATGACGGTACCTGAAGAATAAGCACCGGCTAACTACGTGCCAGCAGCCGCGGTAATACGTAGGGTGCAAGCGTTAATCGGAATTACTGGGCGTAAAGCGTGCGCAGGCGGTT
>Ga0265798_10006703_pt1 | contig 15065 bp, 9 predicted proteins | sample P3T30metagenome_FD_192430 | JGI IMG/M metagenome (GOLD analysis project Ga0265798, IMG submission 192430) | Plant litter microbial communities from East Loma Ridge, Irvine, California - P3 T30 | ecosystem: Environmental > Terrestrial > Plant litter > Unclassified | place: USA: California... | reverse complement strand
GTAGCCCGGCTGCGGGCCCACGGCTACCAGCCCGTACCCGCACACAATCCGTATTGGGACCAGCAGGGCCTGACCTTTGAAGACCCTGATGGCTACCGGGTGGTGCTACAGCAAGCAGCCTGGACTTTCTAGCTTATCATTAGCCAATCTATTTTCCTTTTAGAATGGTTGAGTTAGCTACAAATACCTTAACAACGGTTGTCATGTCAAGCGCTTTTAGCAAGTACTTGATTTGCTGCCTATTGAATTTATTAGATGATGACACCTGACCTCTCCAATATCCGCCTCACCCAGTATAGCCACGGCGCTGGCTGTGGCTGCAAAATCGCGCCTAGTGTGCTCGATAAAATCTTGCACAGCAGCTTGCCGCAGCCCAACTACGACAACTTGCTGGTAGGCAACGGCAGCCGCGACGACGCGGCCGTGTACCGCCTGCCGGGGCAGGGCGGGCAGTGCGTTATCAGCACCACCGATTTTTTTATGCCCATTGTCGATGACCCGTTCGACTTCGGGCGCATCGCCTCAGCCAATGCCATTTCGGACGTGTACGCCATGGGTGGGCGGCCGCTGCTGGCCATCGCGGTCCTAGGGTGGCCCATCGATAAGCTGTCGCCTGAGGTGGCGGCGCTGGTCACGGAGGGTGCGCGTGCTATTTGCGCCGAGGCGGGCATTCCGCTGGCTGGCGGGCACAGCATTGACTCGCCCGAACCGATTTTTGGGCTGGCCGTGACGGGACTGGTCGAAGAAAAAGACCTGAAGCGCAACGATACGGCTACGGCCGGCTGCCGCCTCTACCTCACCAAGCCCCTAGGAGTCGGCATTATGACGACGTCGCAAAAGCGCGGCATTTTGCGGCCCGAAGACGCTGACATAGCTCCCGCCCAGATGCGACAGCTCAATAAGATAGGCGCCGACCTAGGGCAAATTGCCGGAGTGCGGGCCATGACCGATGTAACTGGATTTGGCCTCCTAGGTCACTTGGTCGAGGTGTGCGAGGGTAGCAACGTGCAGGCTGTCATCGACTACTACCGCGTGCCGCGCCTGCTCGAGGCCGAGCGCTACCTGCAGCAAGGCGCTGTGCCCGGCGGCACCGGGCGCAACTTCCAGAGCTACGGCCACAAAGTAGCGGACCTCACTGACGAGCAAAAATCCTATCTCTGCGACCCCCAAACCTCAGGCGGCCTGCTAGTGTGCGTCGAGCCCGGCGCCGCCGAGGCAGCCGCCCAGGCGGTATTTGCGCAGCACGGCCTAGCGCTGGAAAGCTTCGGCGAATTGCGGGCGCACGAGGCAGGCATGCCGTGGATAACGGTAGAGTAGCTTCTAGCGGAAAATTCCTTAGGATACTTGCTGGCAAGGGTGCAATTGTCATTGCGAGCGTAGCGAAGCAATCGCACCTGTTCAGCCGCAACTATTTTGATGCGATTGCTTCGCTATGCTCGCAATGATAAACGACTTTTCACAACAACCTGTCATCGGCCGGCTCGCGCCCACGCCCAGCGGCTACCTGCACCTAGGCAATGCCGTGAATTTTGTGCTGACCTGGCTGCTCGTGCGGCAGGCTGGGGGCACCTTGCACCTGCGCATCGATGACCTCGACCGCGCCCGGCTGCGGCGACCCTACCTAGAGAATATTTTTCGAATAATTGATTGGCTAGGTATTGATTACGACCAAGGGCCTAGCGGCCCCGATAACTTCTTGCGGCATCATTCGCAACTGCTGCATTTGCCCGACTATAACCGCGTGCTTCGTCGCCTGGCCCAGCAGCCGGGCCTGGTGTACGCCACGCGCCGCAGCCGCACCAGTCCCGCCGAGCCCGTGCCGCTAGATACGCCCGGCGCGGCCTGGCGCGTGCGCGTGCCGCCTACGGTACCCGTGGTGGGCCCAGCGGCACCTAGGGCCCACCAAGTGCCGCTAGCCGAGCTTATGCCTGACTTTGTGGTGCGCAAGAAGGATGGCGTGGCCGCCTATCAGGTGGCCTCGGTGGTAGATGACTTGCGGCTGGGTACGACGCTCGTGGTGCGTGGGCTCGACCTGCAGCCTAGCACAGCGGCGCAGCTGTGGCTGGCGGCGCAAGTGAGCGAAACGCAGGCATTTACCGATACGCGCATTCAATTTTACCACCACTCGCTGCTAACCGATGCCACGGGCCACAAGCTCAGCAAATCGACCCAGGCCAGTGGCGACGCGGGTGTGCTGGCCCTAGGTAGCCCGGCGGCCGTGTACCGGGCCGCAGCGCAGGTACTAGGGCTACCAGTCGAAGTTGGCGAATCGCTGAACACACTACAAGAAGCCATCAAAAAAGGCGCGCTACCTAGGTAGCGCGCCTTTTTTAATAGAAAGAGAAACGATTATTGCCCGCGCACCACATTTAGGCGCACGGCCTGGTTGGCTTGCTGTACGTGCAAGATGTACTTGCCAGGCTGCAGGCTGCCCGAGTTAGGCAGCTGCACGGTGCTGGTGCCCACTTCCACATTGGCCACCGAGTGGTTGTAGAGGGTGCGGCCGAGCACATCATACATTGTCACTTGTAGCGGTCCGGCCGTGGGCGTAGTCACGAGCAGCGACAACCCCTCGCTCGTGAACGGCACCGGCAGCGCCGAAATGGTATAGCGAATGGCGGCGGGCGTGAGCGGCGCCGTGGAGCTACCTAGGGTCCAGCGGCCTTGCAAATCAGTCACAAAGTTGCGGCTTACCAAGCGGGCGCTGGGGTCGCGCTGGGTGGCGCCCTCGTTGCTCCAGGTGGCACCCGCGTCGGCCGAGCGGAACATAACCAGTTGCGATTCGGCTAGGCTGCCTAGCTCGTGGGGCAGGTAGCGCTGCACCAGCGTAGCGCCCTGCAAGCTACGGCCAGTAGCCGCGATGTCGTAGTAGCGGCTGATGCTGACACTGGTACCGGTGCCCTGCGGCTGGCCCGTGGTGCGCGCCACGGTCGTAGTTCCTAGGGCCACCGGCGTGGTAACGCTCGCGCCCAAGCCGCCAAAATCATCGGTGGTAGCGCTTAGGTCATGGGTAGTTTGCACCCTGCCCAGCACGTAGCTGGCATCGGTTTCGGTGATGGTGGCGGCTGGCGCCAGCGTAACGGTGGCTGCGCCTGTATTGAGCAGGGCGCCCGCCAGGCTGAGGGTGGTGCCAACGGTGGCGGCTCCTATCGTTTTAGTGCCGGTGCCGCCGATGAGCAGGGTGGCGTAAGTGGCCACTCGCAGGCTTTGGGCGCCGGCGCCGCGGGTGGCTACGGTGCCACCGCTCAGCGCTAGATTACCGGCTCCTAGGTGGTCGCCGTACAGGGCCAGCTCGCCGCCCGTCATGGCCAGCTGGCCTTGCTGCGTAAGGTTGCGTACTTCGGCCGTGCCGCTGCTGATGGTGGGGTAGGGGGTGGTGAGGCCTGCCGGAATAGTCGCATCCAGGTTGCGGGTAGGCACGCAGCCCGTCCAGTTGCCGGCATCAAACCAGTTGCCATTGCCCGCCGTGCCATTCCAAGTAGGCAGCGACACAACGACGCTAATGATGGCCGACGAGGTGCAAGCCACGCCGGGGTAGCTCACCGTGAGGCGGTACACCGAGGTTTGAGTGGGCGCCACCGTAACGGTGGGGGTGGTAGTTACGGCCGGTAGGCCGTCGCCGCTCACGATGCTCCAGGCGTAGCTTGGGGTGGGCTGGCTACCGCTAAACTGGACATTGTCAAGGGCCCAGTAATAGGACCAGCTGGTGGTGTAGCGCCACCGCACCTGCACCCTAGGCTTATTGCGGAAAGCGTTGAGGTCCAAGGTGCTGGTGGTGGGCGCGCTCACCGTGCCTTGGTCAGCGGTGTAGCTAGCTACGGTCGTCCAGGTAATGCCATCGGTAGACGCCTCTACCACGGCCACATCGTCCGTTTGGTAAGAGAGACGCTGCAAGAAGCTCAGCTGCAAGCTGCTATAACCCTGCGTGCTGAAGACCGGCGAAGTCAGAGTAGTATTGGTGATGGAGCCCGCGTCGCCAATGTCGGAATTAGCCAGCACAAACCGGGTACCATCGAGCGAGTAGTTGCTGAGGGCAAAGTAGACGCTGCTGTAAGAGTACGCCGTGCTGTATTGCCAGGCTGTGCTGGCCGTGCCGTTGTTCGTAATAGTCCAGCCCGTAGCCGCCCCGTTGAAGTTCTCGTTGGGCAGTGCACTAGCTGTCAGGTTGGTAGCCGACAGCGTGGCCACGGTGCCGGGGCAGAGCGACGTAGCCGTGGTGGCCAGCGCCGGAACGGGTGGCGCCGGATTTAGTACGACTATGGTGCTAGCCGTAGCCGGGCAAGCGCCCGTAGTCACCGCCACCTGCACCGTGTAAGTGCCCGCCATGTCGGTCGTGATGTTGGCCAGCACCGGGTTTTGCTGGGTGCTGGTGTAGTTGTTGGGGCCAGTCCAGCTGTAGGTGGCGCCGGCCGGGCCGGTGGCCGCGAGGCTAACGGTGCTGCCCGGGCACACGGCGCCGCTGTTGGTGGCAGTGGCGGCCACCACACCATTGGGGCAGGCCACGGTGGAGCTAGCCAAAATGCTGCGGCGCGGGGTGCCGGCGGCCATTATGGCTTGCAGCCGGTCTTTCTGAGAGGCCGAAAACAGCTGCATGCAGCCATCGTCGACGTAGTCCATGTAGTCCATGAACAGGTCGCCGTTGGGGCCGTTTGAGCAGGTCACGTGCGGGAAGGTGGGACAGCCGTAGTTCTGCACGGCCTGGTTGGGCGTGTCGTCGGCGTAGTCCGAGCCGCTGCACGTATCGTTCAGGCGCTCGTCGTCGCCCCAAATGTGGCGCAGCCCAAACCAGTGGCCTAGCTCGTGCGTCAGCGTCCGGCCTTTGTTGTAAGGCGCCGTCAGCGTGCCCACCCGGCCAAATGCTGCGTACAGGATAACGACCCCATCGGTAGCCGCCGAGCCACCTAGGGCGCTCAGGCCTCCCAGGCTGGCCGTATTATCCGGAAACTGGGCGTAGCCGAGCAGGTTGCCGCCTAGGTTCATTACCCAGATGTTGAGGTAGCGGTTGGGGTCCCAGTACGAGCCGGGCTTGATGGTATTTTCGATATAGCTCAGCGAGCTGGTAGACCCGTAAGGAGGTGCCGTCCAGCCCTTGGTGTTGCGGTTTACCCGGTCAATGCCCGGCTCGGCCATTAGGTTGCCGTTGGGGTCGATGCTGGCCGGCACAAACTGCACCTGCATATCGCTGCGTAGCGGCTGGAAAGCGGCCGGCACCTGCGTGCCGTCGGCGTTGCGATTGCGGTAGTCTTCGTTCAGTACATCTAGCTGCGACTGCACCTGCGCCTGGCTGATATTGGAGCCGACCCCTACGGGCTCGCCGTCGTTGATGACGTGCACGACAACGGGCAGCGTGTACGTCATGGCTGTGGTGCGCAGGCCAGCGGCGGGCCGCGCCTTCGTGGCCATCGTCGGCTTATAGCCCGGAATGAGCTTTCGCAACTGCTTTTGCTGCAAGTCATTGGCCTGCTCGGTAGCGCAGGTGCGCGGGCCAAGTTTGGGCAGGGGCTGGCTTGCCGCGGGCCGAGCGCCCAGCGCCAGCACGGCGAGCCAGCACCCAGCCAGAAAAGAATAAAACCTAGGCATAAAAGCGGGAAGAAGTACGCTGGGCGTGGGGCTGGCTGCGAGCTGCCTTCGGGGCGGGACCCCCGAAATAGTGCTACTCAAAAAATAATAGGGCGTACAGCTAGCTCAGGCCAATCAAAGATAAAGCGGCCGCCCTAGCCGCTCACACCCTAGCTTCCTCGCTAGTTAAAAATAATCCTTCCTAGGGTACCAAAAGGCTGATTTTGTCGCCCAAGCCCCCAGATATCTCGTCCAGGCCGTAGCCTGCTGCTGACTAGCGCACTTCCTGCTTAAACTCTTCGGCCCAGTGGTCGGCCAGGCGAGTGGGCTCGGGCAGCTTGTAGCCGCGCAGGCAGGCCAGGGTGAGCGCAGTGGCGGTGGGCAGGTCGCAGCGGTGGCCGGCGCTCACAAAGAGTGGCAGCACCCGGTCTTTGCTGCGCAGCACCTGGCCCAGCAGCTCGCCAGTGCGGGCATCGGTGAGGGGCGAGTAGTCGCCCTTGGTGGGGCCGGGCTCGGCAAAAGTGCCCGTAAGCTTGTTTTTGGCCACGCCAAAGGTGGGCATGTCGAGCAGCACGCCTAGGTGGGCCGCGATGCCCATGCGGCGCGGGTGCGCCACGCCGTGGCCATCTACCATTATCACGTCGGGCTTGTGCTGCAGCTTGGCAAATGCCTGCACCACGTTGGGCGCCTCCCGAAACGAGAGCAGCCCCGGAATATAGGGCAACGGTACGGGGCCGTAGCTGTACACCTTCTCCACCAGTTCGAGGGAGGGAAATTTTAAGACCACAAACACCGACAGAATGGTGTCGGGCGTTGGAAACGACGAGTCGCAGCCCGCAATCAGGTGTGGGGGCTGAGGCAAAGGCTCGGCGCGCAGGCGCTGGTGCAGCTCGTGCTGCTGCTGGGTGAGGCTGCGCACCAGCGCCGGGTCGGGCGCCGGGCCAGGCGGACGGAAATAAGCCACTTTTTAAGAATTAAGAGTTAAGCGTTCTAAAACTGACTCGAACTTGGAAAGCAACCTTTCGCAAGGCATTAGCGAACACAAGGAAGCATATGGGCAGAGGCGCGGAAAGGTTGCCTCGCTGACCAACTCAGAACCTCCAACTCTTAATTCTCAAAAAGTGGCTGACCACTCGCACGCCGAACAACCGGCTAACACCGGCTCGGGCCCTTGGCTTGAGCGTCGCTATTACATCGACCTAGGGCGCCCGCGCTTGTCGCCCACGCAGCTTATGGCGCAGGTGCAGGCCGACTTACCGCACTTTTCACCCGAACTGCTGGCCGATTTTGAGAAAGAAGCCGGCGACCCTACCGGCCCGCTGCGGGTAGACGACGAGTTCAGGATTAAGATTCTGGGCCCCTGGAATGGCAGCGTGCGCGTGACGGAGGTGGGCTCCACGTTTTTTGAGTTTATCACCCTAGAGGGCCACCCCGAGGCCGGGCGCATTCACTTCGAAGCGCACTACCTCGACGAGCGGCCCGGCGAGCTGCGGTTCGAAATCCGGTCGCGGGCCCGCTCGCGCGATGGGCTGGTGGCCTTTGCCTACGATACCATCGGGGGCGGGCTGCTGGTGCAGGAGGCTACCTGGGTGGCGTTTTGCCAGCGCGTGGCGGCCATTAGTGGGGGGCAGGCCCTAGGTACCGTGGTAGTCGAAACGGTGCGCCACACCGCCGAGGGCAGCACCGACCAGCGACACAGCTAGGTGTATTGGTTTCTGGTTGTTAGTGTCTGGTTAAGAGATGATAGAAGCTAACCGCCAAAAACCAGTAACCAAAAACTAAAAACCAGCCAATGAACAAGCCGCCGCCCTGGGAGCAGTACAAAGCCCGCCTGGCCAGCTACGCCGATGCCAAGGTCAACTACGACTTTTCGCGCCAGAGCGAATACACCAGCGAAACGGGCTGGCGCATCGACGACTACGTCACCGACCTGCCCGCCGAAGCGCCCGGCCCACCCGCGGCGCACGGCGCCTTTGCGGCGGCGCAAGACGTGCTGCGCCGCTATGCCTTTCCGCCGCCTAGCCTCATCACGGGCATCTTCAAGCCCGACACCCCGCTCGAAAACCGCGTGATGCTGCTGCGGGCGCGGTTTCTGGGGTTTTCGTTTTGGTTTGGGGTGCGCGTGAGCGAAGTGACCGACGAAGAAGCCCGCCCTACCCCCGACGGCCCCGAGCGAGTGTGGGGCTATGGCTACCGCACCCTCGAAGGCCACTTCGAGCGCGGGCAGATTGACTTCACCATCCACAAAAACCTAACTACCGGCGCGGTGCAGTTTCGCATCCACGCCGTGTCGCAGACTGGGCGCATCCGTAACCCGTTCTACTGGCTGGGGTTTAAGCTCTTTGGCCGACGCCTCCAGCGGCGGTTTGCCCGCGAGTCGTTAGCTCGCATGCGGCAGCTGGTGAGCGATGCCCTGGCTGCTCCGCAAACAAAGGCCGCCTAGGTCGGTTTACTGCACACTACCTACCACAAGCGCCGTTGCTGCCCGCCGGGCGGCCACGGCGTTTTTGTAGGCTTGCTCTTCTAATACCAAACCAGACAACAAATGTCCACTACTAAAGCTTACGCGGCCCCCGCGGCCAATATTCCGCTGGAGCCGTTCTCGCTGGAGCGCCGGGCCCCCAGCGCCCACGATGTGCAAATTGAGATTCTATTTTGCGGCGTGTGCCACTCTGACCTGCACCAAATTCGCGACGAGTGGGGTGGCTCTATCTTCCCGATGGTGCCCGGCCACGAGATTGTGGGCCGCGTGACGGCCGTAGGCGACCACGTTAAAAACTTTAAAGTAGGCGACCTAGCTGGCGTAGGCTGCATGGTCGACTCGTGCCGCACCTGCCCCAGCTGCCAGGAAGGCCTAGAGCAGTACTGCGAAACCACCGGCATGGTAGGCACCTACAACGGCCGCGAAATCGGCACCGGCCAGCCCACCTACGGTGGCTATTCGCAGCAGATTGTGGTTGATGAGAAGTACACCCTCAAGGTGAGCGAGAAGCTCGACCTGGCCCGCGTGGCGCCGCTGCTGTGCGCCGGCATCACCACCTACTCTCCCCTGCGCCAGTGGAAGGTGGGCCCCGGCCACCGCGTAGCCGTGATGGGCCTGGGCGGCCTGGGCCACATGGCCGTGAAATTTGCCGCCGCCCTAGGTGCCGAAGTAACCGTGCTCAGCACCTCGGCCAATAAGGAAGCCGATGCCAAGGCCCTAGGTGCCCACAAGTTTGTGGTGACCAAGGATGCCGAGCAGCTGAAGTCGGTGGGTAACTACTTCGACTTTATTATCAACACGGTATCGGCCCAGCTCGACCTGGCTACCTACGTAAACCTGCTGCGCCGCGACGGCACCATGATTCTACTAGGTGTGCCTTCCGAGGCGCCGCACATCCACGCGTTCAACCTCATTTCGGGTCGTCGTCGCATCGCGGGCTCGCTCATCGGCGGCATCGCCGAGACCCAGGAAATGCTCGACTTCTGCGCCGAGCATAACATCATGTCGGATATCGAGATGATTAAGATTCAGGATATTAACGAAGCCTACGAGCGCATGCTGAAAGGCGACGTGAAGTATCGCTTCGTGATTGACACCGCCTCGCTGAACTAAAGCCCGGCATCGCAAGCTCGGTTGAGCACAGTTGCTTACACTAAAAAGGCCCCCTACAGCTAAGTAGGGGGCCTTTTTAGTGTAGCATTAAGCGGTTACAGTGCAATCTTCTGCACCGGCGAGTAGTAGAGTTCGCCTACTCCTTGGGTTTTCACCCCAATGCGAGCGTACACGGCATTGCGCGCCGAGCCGGGGAGCGGAAGAGAAAACGTCAGCGGCTGGGACAGGTTGGCAACGTCGGTGCCCGATTTGGTCGTGCGCCCCACAAGGCTGTTATTGGTGTCTACAAACTGCCCGTTGTTGACGAAAAGCGTGACGGACTCAATGTCGCGGCCCGCTGTAGCCTGACTTACCTGGCAGCTTGCCGTGATGGCCGTGCCCGACTTCGTAATGGTGGCGTTGCGCACCACGAAGTAGGGTGATACTGGCACATCTACAATCGTGTTGCCACTCACCTGCACCGTAATGCTGTCGGTGTTGTTTACCCACGGGCCATTGTCGCGCAGGCGGGTCAACTTATACTCGCCATCGAAGAGGGTAGCCGAGTAGGTGCCATCCTGCGCCACGTATACCGGAATCTTGTTGCGGAAGAACTCGCCGCGCTGCCACAGCTCGAGCTGTACGCCGCCCTGGCCCCGTACGCCCACGGCCTCGTTTTGGAAAGTCACGCGCCCTGTCAGTTGTGATTCTGGTGGCGCATAATTGTCTTTTTCACAGCCGGCGGCCAGCAGCCCCAGCCCAGCCAGTATAGTCAATGTAAATCGTTTCATGGGTGGGAGCAATTATTCGAAGGGGTTGCGAACGATGGAAGGATTACGATTGCGAATATCGTTGCCGATGAACGTATAGTAGTTGAAAAGCTGGAAGTTGCGTGGGGTGCGGTAGCGCGGAGCAACTCGTTTGTCAAATACATACTTACCATCCATGGCGCTGCCGGGGCGCACCACGCGGTACGGAAACAGCACGTAAGCCACAGCTGTAGGGTTGTTGGCGTCACCATTCCAAACCTGGTGCGCGATGCGCCAGCGCTTGAGGTCCCAGAGGCGGTGGTCTTCGAAGGCTAGCTCTACGCGGCGCTCGTTTTGGAGACGCGCTAGATTGAGCGTGGTGAGGCTATTGGCCCCGAAGCCAGCGCGCTCGCGCACCCGGTTCACATAAGTCAGCGCCTCGGCGGTATTACCTAGCTCCAGTGCTGCCTCGCTGGCGTTGAGCAGTACTTCGGCTAGGCGGAAGCGCACCCACCATGTATCGCTGCGGATACCGCGGCTGCTAGTGCCCGCACCCGAGTCGATAAACTTGCGCAGGTAAAAGCCTGAGTTAGAAACTTCGGGCTGGCTAGCCTGCGGCCCCGAGCTACCCGTCAGCAGCTTGTTGTCGCCATTGGGGAAGGCTGCCCCACCATACACGGAGCTTAGGCCACCTTCTATGGTCTGGTAAGAGTTGTTAGCGGCGTTCCACACTTTTACGCCAGCTTGCAGCTGCACTTCCTGTCCTTTAAAAGTAGTGCCAGGATAGATAATCGTGCCGTACAAGCGAGCATCCTTATTGGCGAAGGGACCGCTGAGGTTGTCGTAATAGATGTAGTCGGTGCCGGCTGCGTTCTGCGTGCGGATGGTGCCAGTAGAGCCGTCTAGGTACTCGTAAGCCTCAACAAGATTAAGAATAGGCGAGAGGGACGAGGAACCGAGGTTATCCTCGCGGATGCCCCGTGCAATGTTGTCGTAGCTGAAGCTGTGGCGGTAGTCCTTAGCCGTTAAGAAGTCTTTCACCCAGATAACTTCCGAGTTGGCATTCTTACGCGTAATGGCCTCGTAGAAGTTTTCGCCTAGGTTAGGGTTGGTGCGGTAAAGCGAGTACGGGCCAGCCAGTACTTCCTTGGCCGCATCAAGCGCCTTTTGGTAGTAGGCGTTAGCCAAGCTGGCCGGAATACCCACTTCGCCGCCACTGGTCTGGATGTTGAGGCCCGACTGTGTGTTGTACTTGGCAATAGAACCCGCATAGAGCATGGCCCGGCACTTAAGAGCCATAGCCGTGTAGCGGTTGGCCCGCGTCACGCTGCCGCCATTGCCCAGTGTCCCTTTTATGGCATCTAGTTCGCTGGCTACAAAGTCATACGTTTCGGTTTCCTTGCTACGCGCAACCTGTAAGGGCGTCACATTGCCATCAAAGTTGTAAATGAGTTGCTGCGTAACTAGGGGTACGCCACCGTAGCGCTTACCTAGTTCGAAGTACATGTAGGCCCGTAGAAAGCGGAGTTCCGCCTTAAACTGGTCTTTCTGTGCCGTGGTGAGCGCGGTACTGAACTTGTCGAGGCCATCCAGCGCCAGATTGATGTCGCGAATAAGACCATAGTCCCAGTTGCCCCAGCTGCCCGAGCCATAGCTGAACCGGTCGTTAGGCCCGTTGCCATTGCCCGACCACATTGCCTCGTCATAGGCTGCGTATTGGTCCCAGCCGTTGTAGATAGTTGTATGTACTGGCAGACGGTCGTAGTAGTTGGCCAGCAAGCCCGTAATCAGGCCGGGGTCATTCCAGATTTGCGAGTCTAGAATGATGTTCGGCGGTGTGCGCTCTAGGAAATCTTTCTGGCAACTGGTACCAAGGCCTAGTAATAGCCCAGAGCTCAGCGCTAGCGTTTTGAAGGAAAATTTCATGGGTGGGAAACGGCTTAGAAAGAGACTGAGAAACCTGTATTAATCAGGCGCTGGGGAGGGTAGCCTAGGCCATTGGTAGAAGTGATTTCCGGGTCGATGTCAATGTCATTGAGCGTGCTGAAGGTCACTAGGTTGGTGGCATTCACGTACACTCGCACCCCCGAGAAGCCTATTTTAGTTAGCCAGGGCTTAGGCAGGTTGTAAGCCAGTTCCACGTTGCGCAGGCGCACATAGCGTACGGTCTTAATCCAGAAAGAGCTGCGGCGGTTGAAGTTAGACGAGCCGCCTGCATCGCGCCGGATGGCTGGGTACTTGCCCGGTACCCAAGGGCTGTCGGCGTTGTAGGGGTCAGCGCGGTGCCAGCGGTCCTCCAGAATGTAGTTGGGTGAGGTACCGTTGTTCTGGAATGGAATCAGCAGCTCATACTCGCGCTGGTAAGTTTGCATGCCAGCCCCAATGATGTCGAAATTGAGCGTGAAGTTCTTGTACCCTAGGCTGGTATTGAGGGCGTAGGTTACCAGCGGGTTGCCGCCCTGGATGTAGCCAATGGGGCGCTCGTCTAGGTTGTTGATGACTCCGTCGCCGTTTACGTCCTTATAAATGATGTCGCCCGGTAGCTGGGTGCGGTTGCCCTGGCCGTCGTTGTCTACGCGGTAGTCAGCAATTTCCTGCTCCGACTGAAACTGGCCAATGGCCTGGTAGCCCCAGCCTACGTCGCCCCAGCGGCTATAGTAGCTATTGCGGTACCGGTCAAAGGAGTTGCTAAACCGCTGGCCATAGCCTAGGTCGAAGCGGCGTGCCAGCGTGGCGTGAGCACCCACCGAGAAGCTAAGGCCTTGGGAGGTAACACCCGAATAGGTTAGCCCACCTTCGAGGCCCTTTGTTTCGTCAGAGTTGCGGTTTTCATTGTATAGGTCATACCCTACTTCCCGTGGCAAAACAGTATTGGGGTCGAGGCCTGGTAACCCCTCGCGGCGGCGGCGGAAGATATCGAACGTACCCGCGAGCTTGCCTCCAAACAAACCAAAATCGACACCTAGGTTGGTAGTTTTATTGCGTACCCACGAGAGGGTCGTAATAGGCAGCCCACGCGGCCGTACCCCAATAGTATAAGCTCCGTTAAATATCGAGGCCCCACTGCTGAAGTCGTACCCTTGTAGGTAGCGGTAAGGGTCGATAGCATCGCTACCCGTCACACCGTAGCTGCCGCGCAGCTTCAGTTCGGTGAGTACCCGGCCCGCGCCACTGTTCTTGAGGAAGTCCTCTTCCGATATCCGATAACCGGCCGTTACGGCTGGGAAGAAGCCGAAGCGGCTGTCGGCCCGGTATAGGTAAGAGCCATCATAACGACCCAAGCCTTCTACCAGATATTTTTGCTTGTAGTTGTAGGCCAAGCGGCCCACATAACCAGCACGGGCCGTCTCCGATATTTCATCAAGCAGGTAGTCTTGGTTGGCAAAATACTGGATGGGAATTGTGTTGTTGGGTGGCACCGTGTGCACGACGTTGTAGCGGTTGTCGGTGTCGTAGCGCTCGTATACCGCCGTGGCACTCAGGCCGTGGTCGCCGAGCTGCTTGTTGTAGAGTAGTTGCAACTGGCCAGTGCGCTCAATAACGGCGCGGCGGCGCTGCTCGCGCCAGGGGTTCTGGTTGCCGCCACCAGGTACGAGGTCGTAGGTCTGGGCGGTGGGGTTGTAGCGGTAGCCGTTATAGGTGTATTCGAAGCCGCTGTAGGTATTGGTGGTGTAGTTGTAAGAGCCAGTAGCCTTCACGGTAAGCCCGAACGAGAAGTCGTACTGTCCATACAGGTTTATCTTGCCAGCCCGCCAGTCGTCGTCGCCGTAACCCGTAATTGACTCCTTATAGGTAGCCGGGTTCACGTTGATGTTGTGCGTCTGGTTGATGTAGAGCGGGTTGTCGTTGGCGTAGGGCGCCTCGGTGGGCCACATCGAGAACACGCTCAAGAACGGGTTGAAGTAGTCGTCGATGCCCGGTACGCCCGCCGTGTGGCGGTACTCGGCGCGGCCATATAGCTGCGTGCCAACGCGGAAGTGCGGGTTTATCTTGGCCTCTAGGTTGGCTTGTAGGTTGTAGCGCTTAAAGAAGTTGTCTTCTATGAGCGCTTTCTGATTGAGGTAGCTGCCTGAAAGGTAGTACGTCACGTTATCGGAAGCTCCCGAGATGTTACCATTCAGGTAGTACTGCGGCACGTTGGGCCGGAATACCATGTCGTAGTAGTCGTAGCTCTTATAGCCTGGCTCGGTGCCCTGGCGCCACTTTTCAAGCTCTTCGGCCGTGAGAATCTTGCCCGATACGGGGTCCGATATGGGCCGGGGTGCCCGGCGCTCTATCTGGGCATAGTTCTGCTCCGACTCTACCAGGCCGCGCTGGTGCTGGTAAGCATTGGCCGGGTGCGGATACTTCGTAAAGTTTTGGACACCGTAATAGCCATTGAGGTTTATCACCGGCTTGCCGAGCTTACCGCGCTTAGTCGTCACCAGAATTACGCCGTTGGAGGCGCGCATACCGTAGATGGCCGCCGACGCATCTTTCAGTACCGAAATGGTCTCGATGTCGTTCAGGCCTAGGTTATTAAATTGACCTTCTTCTGACTGAATACCGTCGATGACATAGAGGGGCGCCCCCATGTTACGAATCTGGATGCTAGTACCAGCACCGGGGCGGGCATCGCCCTGGCGGGCCGTGATGCCCGGGATGCGGCCAGCCAGCGCGCTGGTAGCCGCTACAGCGGGCGTGCGCACTAGCTCCTGGCTCGTAACCTGGCCTACGGCACCAGTTACGGTAGCGCGCGACTGGGTGCCGTAGCCTACTACTACCACTTCTTCGAGCGACTTGTCTTGCGCTTCCAGCTTGATGTTTAGTGCTGTAGTGCCGGTCACAGGTATTTCCTGGCTGGTGAAGCCCACGAAGGAGAACACCAGTACTGAACCTTGCTCAGGCACTTTCAAGCGAAAGCGGCCCTCCCCGTCAGTGGTGGTGCCCTGCGAAGTGCCTTTCAAAATAACGTTTACCCCAGGCAGGCCCTCGCCCTTGCTATCGGTGACTACGCCCTGCACCGCAATGTCGGCGAGTGGGGTAGCCGCGTTGTGAGCCGCCACAGGCAGGCTAGGGGCCGCCAGCAGGTGCGGCGCAGCAGAAGCACTAAGCGTAGTGCCCACGGAGGCACACCAAGCCAATGGCAGCAAGGACTGACCAAGAGCCCCGCGCACCAGCCTATTGCGTAACGTACTTTTCAT
>Ga0265798_10006702_pt1 | contig 15066 bp, 13 predicted proteins | sample P3T30metagenome_FD_192430 | JGI IMG/M metagenome (GOLD analysis project Ga0265798, IMG submission 192430) | Plant litter microbial communities from East Loma Ridge, Irvine, California - P3 T30 | ecosystem: Environmental > Terrestrial > Plant litter > Unclassified | place: USA: California... | reverse complement strand
TTCGCCGGCAAAAAGCCTTCGAAGACGAACCGATCGGAAGGCAATCCAGCCGCCGACAACGCGGCGATCAACGCACACGCACCCGGCACCGGCACCACGCGAAGACCGGCAGCGCGCGCCTGGCGCACCAGATGATAGCCAGGGTCGGAAATCAGCGGCGTGCCCGCATCGGAAATCAGCGCGACATCGTCGCCGGCCCGCAAACGCTCGAGAAAACGACTGCTGCCGTCGCGCTCGTTATGCTCATGGCAGGCCGCCAGCTGTGTACCGATACCGAAGTGCTGCATCAGCCGCGCCGAATGCCGGGTGTCCTCGGCTGCAATCAGCGCGACACTGCTCAACACCTTCAAGGCACGCGCACTGAGGTCATCGAGATTACCAATTGGCGTCGCCACCACAAACAAGGTGCCCGTGGCAGAAAGGGGAACTTCACTAGCAGTCACGGCGGCGCCTCATGTCGATTACAGAGCGGCCATTGTAACGCGTGCAGCACGCCGAGGGCGGCGCACGCGGTATGCGTACCGCTTAACACCTTGGAGATCGCACAGGCGCCGTGCCTTGGGTACACTTGTGCGTTCATTTGCTCAAGAACCGGAATCGCTTACATGATCGCCTGCCTGCGTCCGCTCTCTGCACTCTGCCTAGCTGGCTTGCTCGTTGCCTGCAGCAGCTCGCCCACCTCAAACCTCGGCGAACTGCCACGCACACCTCAAGCCAGCCTCGAGCAGATGCTCCAGCAGGCCGGCAACAGCCAGAGCGAAGAGGCCCAGCTGTTGCGCCTGTCCGCCGCTGACCAAGCCTACAAACAAGGCGACGCGGCACGGGCCAGCAGCATTCTCGAGCAGGTTGACCTGCAAACGCTGAAGCCGGCGCAACAAATCTATGCGAGCACCCTGCTGGCCGAACTGGCCCTGGCCCGCAACGACGCCAAAGCAGCGCTCGCCGCGCTGGCCCACCCCAGCCTGGAACGCTTGGGCGAACTGCCTGTCGAGCAGCAGACGCGCACTCAGCTGGCCCGCGCCAATGCCCTGGAGAAAGACGGCCAGATCCTCGCCGCTGCCCGCGAGCGGGTATTCATCGCCCCCCTGCTGACCGGCGATGAGGCGCAGCGCAACCAGGACCATATCTGGAGCTTGGTTTCCAACCTGCCGGCAGAACCGGCGCCCAGTGCCGAAGATGTAGATCTTGCCGGCTGGCTGTCGCTGGCCCAGGTCGCCAAGACGGTCGGCACCCTGCAGCAACAGCAGGACGCCATCGACAACTGGCTGGCCCAGCACCCCAACCACCCCGCCGCGCAGCAGCTGCCAAAGGCGGTGGCTGATCTGCAAGCGCTGTCGAGCCAGCCGCTGGAAAAGATCGCCCTGCTGCTTCCTCAGGAAGGCCAACTGGCCGCAGTGTCCCGGGCCTTGCGCGACGGCTTCCTGGCCGCTCATTACCAGGCTCAGCAAGCCGGCGAGAAACCTCCGCAGATCCAGTTCTATGACAGCGCACGCCTCACCTCCCTGGATGATTTCTATCGCCAGGCCCAGGCAGATGGCGTGCAACTGGTGGTAGGCCCGCTGGAGAAGAACCTGGTGACCCAGCTAGGCAATCGCGAGCAGCTACCTATCACCACACTGGCTCTCAACTACAGCGAGTCCGCCGCCGAAAGCCCGGAACAGCTGTTCCAATTCGGCCTGGCCGCCGAAGACGAAGCTCGCGAAGTCGCCCGCCGCGCCTGGGCTGACGGCAAGCGCAGCGCCGTGGCGCTGGTGCCGAAAGGTGACTGGGGCGATCGCGTTCTGGCCGCGTTCCAGCAAAGCTGGCAAGCCGCTGGCGGTACCTTCCTCGGTGCCGAACACATCGACCAGCCTGTGGACATGGCGCGGCAGATCGCCAACCTGTTCCAGCTCAGTGGCAGTGGCTCGGGCTCCGGTGCTGCACCGACTCGCCGCCAGGACGTGGACTTCATCTTCCTCGCCGCTACGCCGCAGCAGGCCCAGCAGATCAAACCGACCCTGGCCTATCAATACGCCGGCGAAGTGCCGGTGTATGCCACCTCGCACCTGTTCAGTGGCAGCATGAGCGCCGCGCAGTATCGCGACCTGGACGGCATTCGCTTCTGCGAAACGCCCTGGCTGCTGGATGCCAACGACCCGCTGCGCCAACAGGTCAATAACCAGTGGCCGCAGGCCGGCGGCAGCCTGGGTCGCCTGTATGCCATGGGCGTCGACGCCTTCCGCCTGGCGCCGCGCCTGGGCCAACTCAAGGCGCTGCCCGACAGCCGCGTAGATGGTCTGTCCGGCAGCCTCAGCCTGAACGCAGCGCAGCGTATCGAACGCCAACTACCGTGGGCCGAATTCCGCGGCGGTCAGGTCCAGCGCCTGCCCGACGTGCCACTTTGAGCGATGATCCGCGACATGCCAGCGGGCGGGAAGCGGAAACCCTCGCCCGTGAGCACCTCGAGGCTCACGGGTTGACGCCCATCGCCCAGAACTGGCGCGGTCAACGCGGCGAACTCGATCTGGTCATGCTCGATGGCGATACAGTAATATTCGCCGAAGTGCGCTACCGCAAGCACACCGCATGGGGCGGCGCGATCGAAAGCGTCGACAGGCGCAAGCGAGACAAGCTGATCGCCACCGCCCAGCAATTTCTGCAGCAAGAGAAGCGCTGGGCCAAACATCCCTGTCGTTTCGATGTCATAGCCATAGGCCATGGCAAACCCGCGCCACTGGAGTGGATCAGGAACGCCTTCGATAGCTGAAGCTTCGGCTTCCTGCGGCATTCTTGAAGCACCGCCATTTTCAACGCTAGCGTAATGCCCAATCCGGCACCGCGTACCGTTACAGTCAAGGTCAAAACGTCCACATGGATATGCAAGCCCGTATTCGCCAGCTGTTCCAAGCCAGCATCGAAGCCAAGCACCACGCGATGGAGGTGCTGCCTCCGTTCATCGAACATGCCAGCCAGGTGATGGTTCAGGCACTGCTCAGCGAAGGCAAGATTCTTTCCTGTGGCAACGGCGGCTCCGCTGGCGATGCACAGCACTTTTCTTCGGAGCTGCTTAACCGTTTCGAGCGCGAGCGCCCCAGCCTGCCGGCGATCGCCCTGACCACCGACAGCTCGACGATCACTTCGATCGCCAACGATTACAGCTACAACGAGATTTTCTCCAAGCAGATCCGCGCACTGGGCCAACCCGGCGACGTGTTGTTGGCCATCTCCACCAGCGGCAACTCGGCCAACGTGATCCAGGCCATTCAGGCCGCCCACGATCGTGAAATGACCGTGGTAGCCCTGACCGGTCGCGATGGTGGCGGCATGGCGTCGCTACTGCTGCCGGAAGATGTGGAAATTCGTGTGCCGTCCAAAGTCACGGCGCGTATTCAGGAAGTGCATTTGCTGGCCATCCACTGCTTGTGCGACCTTATCGACAGTCAACTGTTTGGGAGTGAAGAATGACCCGTTCACCACTGATCTTCGCCGCACTGGCTTTCAGCCTGATCCTCGGCGGCTGCGGCAGCCGCAGCATCGGCAACAAGATCGACGACCAGTTCGTCGGCCCCAACGTCGAAAACGCCATTACCCGTGCACATGCAGATCTCGCCAGCCCGACCTCGCACATCGTGGTGACCAGCTATAACGGGGTAATCCTGATCGCCGGCCAGACGCCGCGCGCCGAGCTGAAGAGCACCGCCGAACAGGCTGCTCGCAAGGTCCAGGGCGTGCGCAAAGTGCACAACGAACTGCAGGTGCAACAGCCCAGCTCGCTGCTGGCGCGCAGCAACGACTCCTTGCTGACCACCAAGATCAAAACCCAGATGCTCGCCGACAGCGGCGTGCCGGGCAGCCGCATCAAGGTGATCACCGAAAATGGCGTCGTCTATCTGCTTGGCGTCGTCAGCCGCCAGGAAGCCAATGCCGCGAGCAACGTCGTACAGAACACCTCAGGCGTGCAGAAAATCATCAAGTTGTTCCAGTACACCGACTGATCGAAGCCGCCCCATCGAAAACGCCCGCCAGGCATGCCTGACGGGCGTTTTTTTGACTGATGGATCAGTCGGTCGGGCCGTATTCCTTGACGCTTAACAGGCGCGCCAGGCGCCTTGTGAAGCAGCAATAAAAAAGCCAGTCAGGTTACCCTGACTGGCTTCTCTGTTGCAGCGGCGTTAGCCCGGATCAGACACCGGAAGCTTTGGCAGCGGCAACGTCCTTGATGGACAGCTTGATACGGCCGCGGTTGTCGACGTCCAGTACCAGCACTTCGACTTCCTCGCCTTCTTTCAGGATGTCGGTGACTTTCTCGACGCGCGCATCGCTAAGCATGGAGATGTGCACCAGACCGTCCTTGCCCGGCAGGATGTTGACGAATGCGCCGAAGTCGACGATGCGCTCAACCTTGCCGACGTAGATCTTGCCGATCTCGGCTTCCGCGGTGATACCCAGCACGCGCTGACGCGCAGCCTCGGCAGCATCCTTGGTTTCGCCGAAGATCTTGATCGAACCGTCGTCTTCGATGTCGATCGATGCCTTGGTTTCTTCGCAAATGGCGCGGATGGTGGCGCCACCTTTGCCGATGACATCGCGAATCTTGTCCTGATCGATCTTCATGGCGATCATGGTCGGTGCGTTGGCCGACAGCTCGCTACGGGACTGAGCAATGACCTGGTTCATCTGGCCGAGGATATTCAGGCGCGCTTCCAGGGCCTGGCCTAGAGCGATTTCCATGATCTCTTCGGTGATGCCCTGGATCTTGATGTCCATCTGCAGTGCGGTGACGCCATTGGCGGTACCGGCAACCTTGAAGTCCATGTCGCCCAGGTGATCTTCGTCACCAAGGATATCGGTCAGAACAGCGAATTTCTCGCCTTCTTTGACCAGACCCATGGCGATACCAGCCACCGGCGCCTTCATCGGCACACCAGCGTCCATCAGCGCCAGGGAAGCACCGCAGACGGAAGCCATGGAGCTGGAACCGTTGGACTCGGTGATTTCCGAGACCACACGAATGGTGTAAGGGAACACGTCGGCAGCTGGCAGCATGGCCTGTACCGAGCGACGCGCCAGACGGCCGTGGCCGATCTCGCGACGGCCAGTGGCGCCCATGCGACCACATTCGCCTACCGAGTACGGCGGGAAGTTGTAGTGCAGCATGAAGGGGTCTTTACGCTCGCCTTCGAGGGTGTCCAGCAACTGCGCGTCGCGGGCGGTACCGAGGGTGGCTACGACCAGCGCCTGGGTTTCGCCACGGGTAAACAGCGCCGAACCGTGAGTCTTGTCCAATACACCGACTTCGATGTTCAGACCACGCACAGTGCGGGTGTCACGACCATCGATACGCGGCTTGCCGTTGACGATGTTCTCGCGCACGGTGCGGTATTCGATTTCGCCGAAGGCTTCTTTGACTTCACCAGCGGAAGGCTGACCTTCTTCGCCGGAGAACTTGGCAACCACCTGATCTTTCAACTCGCCCAGACGCGCGTAGCGATCCTGTTTGATGATGATGGTGTAGGCCTGAGAAATCGCGTCGCCGAACTCGCTACGGATAGCCGACAGCAGGGAAGTGTTTTCCGCTTTCGGCTGCCAGTCCCATGTCGGTTTGGCGGCTTCGGCAGCCAGCTCGGTCACAGCCTGGATCACGGCCTGGAACTCGTCATGGGCGAACAGTACAGCGCCCAGCATCTGGTCTTCGGTCAGCTCTTTAGCTTCCGATTCGACCATCAGCACGGCGTCTTTGGTGCCGGCCACGACCATGTCCAGGCTGGAAGCCTTGAGCTGCTCGTAGTTGGGGTTCAGCAGGTAGCCAGTTTCCGGGTGGAAAGCGACGCGCGCGGCACCGATCGGTCCGTTGAACGGAATACCGGAGATAGCCAGCGCAGCCGAGGTACCGATCATCGCAGCGATGTCCGGATCGGTCTTCTTGCTGGTGGATACCACGGTGCAGATAACCTGCACTTCATTCTGGAAGCCCTCCGGGAACAGCGGACGGATCGGGCGATCGATCAGACGCGAGGTCAGGGTTTCTTTCTCGCTCGGGCGCGCTTCACGCTTGAAGAAGCCGCCAGGAATCTTGCCGGCTGCGTAGGTTTTTTCCTGATAGTGCACGGACAGCGGGAAAAAGCCCTTGCTTGGGTCGGCAGTTTTGGCGCCGGTTACGGCGACCAGTACGGCGACGTCGTCGTCAACGGTGACCAGCACTGCGCCGGAGGCTTGACGGGCGATACGGCCAGTCTCGAGGGTGACGGTCGACTGACCGAACTGAAATTTCTTGATTACCGGGTTCACGGTGTTTTCCTTCTCTCTGTTGCCTTTGGGGAAACGGTTTCTTGCGAATTGGTGGGCAGCCGCTTCGGGAATCGGCCCGAACCTGTCCAACGGGTAAAGCCTTAAATCCAGTGAAGCATAAACGCAAAAGCTGGAAGCGAGGCGAGCCCACTTCCAGCTTTTGCGGTCAACGGCGCATAAGCATTACTTAGCGACGCAGACCCAGGCGACCGATCAGGGCGCTGTAACGGCTTGCATCTTTACCCTTCAGGTAGTCCAGCAGCTTACGACGCTGGTTAACCATACGGATCAGACCACGACGCGAGTGGTGATCTTTGCCGTTGGCCTTGAAGTGGCCTTGCAGCTTGTTGATGTTAGCGGACAGCAGAGCAACCTGAACTTCCGGGCTACCGGTATCGCCTTCGGCTTGCTTGTAGTCGTTAACGATCTGAGCTTTTTCTTCAACGCTGAGTGCCATGTGGGCATCCTCTCATCTGGAGACCGGCGCGAACGACGATCTCAATAGGCCGGGAATCGCTTCCCGTGTTTTAAAAGGAGGAATGACCGTGCCTATTGACAGCCACCCTCGATACGAGCCGCCGGAGCGGCTCGCCACGGTCACGCAGACCGAATCAGACGACGCGGCGCAATGCGCCCGTCCTCGCTCACTTCACCGATGCCGATGAAGCGACCGTTGTTATCGTGTACCCGCACCATGCCGAACTTCGGCGCATCCGACGCTCGGACGGGCTGCCCTTGCAGCCAATAGAACGAGCTGTGTTCCGAGAAACTCAGCAGCGGCCAATGTTCGAGGCCGCTGTCCACCGGCTGCAGGAAGCGATCAACCGCTTCGTTGCCACCTTCGGCATGCACACGCTCAAGCTCTTCGAGGCTGACCGTCTGAATCAGACCGAATGGACCGGCCTTGACCCGACGCAGTTCAGCGACGTGGGCACCACACCCCAGCAACTGACCGATGTCCTCGACCAGCGTCCGGATGTAAGTCCCTTTGCTGCAGTCGACTGCCAGGCTCGCCTTGTCGGCGGCGCAGTCGAGCAACTCCAGGCGCGCAATAGTAACAGAACGCGCCTCGCGCTCCACTACTTCTCCTGCCCGGGCCAGCTTGTACAACGGCTGACCGTCGCGCTTGAGCGCCGAATACATCGGAGGGATCTGGCTGATGTCACCACGAAAACGCGGTAACAGCGCCTCGATATCGCTAGCCGCAACATTGACGTCACGGCGCTCGAGCACCTCACCCTCGGCATCGGCCGTGGTGGTGGTGACACCCAGCTGCATGACCGTCTCGTAGCCCTTGTCAGCATCGAGCAGGTACTGGGAGAACTTGGTCGCCTCGCCGAAGCACAACGGCAGTACACCAGTCGCCAACGGGTCGAGGCTACCGGTATGCCCGGCCTTCTCGGCATTGAGCAGCCAGCGCACCTTCTGCAGCGCCGCGTTGGAGCTGAAGCCCTTCGGCTTGTCGAGAAGAATGATGCCGTCGACCTTGCGACGAATACGCTTTACCTGAGCCACGTGCTTACTCCTTGGCTTCGGTATCGGTGTCGCCGTGCTTGCTGTCCTCGGTGACCGCACGCTCGATGAGCGCCGACAGCTGAGCACCACGAATTACACTCTCATCATAGTGAAAGCGCAGGTTCGGCACGCTACGCAGCTTCATAGCCTTGCCCAGCTGCATGCGCAAGAAGCCACTGGCATCGTTGAGCACCCTGAGGCTCTGCACGATGGGATCGACGCCCTCTTCCGGCTCGGCACCCATGATGGTGACGAACACTTTGGCATGGCTGGCGTCGCGGCTGACATCGACCGCTGTCACAGTCACCAGGCCACCCAACCGCGGGTCTTTGACTTCGGTACGAATCAGCTGCGCCAACTCGCGTTGAATCTGGTCGCCGATGCGCTGGGCACGGCTATAGTCTTTTGCCATCTTGCTACCTTCCACTCGCCTCGATGCCTGCAAAAGCATCGGACTCAAAAGCGGCAAACGCCCGGCCGCGCGAATGCGGGGCCGGGCGTTGCGTGTTGCGACTCGCGATTACAGGCTGCGAGCCACCTGGACTTTCTCGAACACTTCGATCTTGTCGCCGACCTTGACGTCGTTGTAGCTCTTCACCGCGATACCGCACTCCATGCCGTTACGCACTTCAGCCATATCGTCCTTGAAGCGACGCAGGGATTCCAGCTCGCCTTCGAAGATCACCACGTCGTCGCGCAGTACACGGATCGGACGGTTACGGAACACCGTACCTTCCACCACCATACAACCGGCGACCGCACCGAACTTCGGCGAACGGAACACGTCACGCACTTCGGCGATGCCGAGAATGTTCTCGCGAACATCACTGCCGAGCATACCGGTGAGCGCCTTCTTGACGTCCTCGATGATGTCGTAGATGACGTTGTAGTAACGCATGTCCAGGCCTTCCTGCTCGACGATCTTCCGGGCGCCCGCATCGGCACGCACGTTGAAACCGAACAGTACGGCGTTGGAGGCCAGTGCCAGGTTGGCGTCGGACTCGGTGATACCACCGACACCGCCACCGACGACGCGCACTTGCACTTCATCGTTACCCAAGCTGCTGAGCGAACCTTGCAGCGCTTCCAGCGAACCACGGACGTCGGATTTGAGGACGATGTTGAGCGTCTTCTTCTCTTCCTGACCCATGTTCTCGAAGATGTTTTCCAGCTTGCCTGCGTGAGCACGTGCCAGCTTCACTTCGCGGAACTTGCCCTGGCGGAACAAGGCGACTTCACGCGCCTTCTTCTCGTCAGCGACGACGGTCATGTCATCACCGGCTTCAGGCGTGCCGTCGAGACCAAGGATCTCGACCGGAATTGCTGGGCCAGCTTCCTTGATTGGCTTGCCATTCTCGTCGAGCATGGCGCGGATGCGGCCATAGTTCGAGCCGACCAGCACCATGTCGCCCTGACGCAGCGTACCGTCCTGAACCAGCACAGTAGCAACCGGACCACGGCCCTTGTCCAGACGGGACTCGACCACCACACCACGGCCTGGGGCCGACGGGGTTGCCTTGAGCTCCAGAACTTCGGCCTGCAGCAGAACGGCCTCGAGCAGCTCGTCTACACCGGTACCGACCTTGGCCGAGACAGGTACGAACGGCGTGTCACCGCCCCACTCTTCCGACGTCACGCCGTGTACCGACAATTCGCTACGGATGCGATCGAGATCAGCGCCCGGCTTGTCGATCTTGTTCACCGCAACGACCAGCGGCACGCCAGCAGCAACAGCGTGCTGGACAGCTTCGATGGTCTGCGGCATCACGCCGTCGTCCGCCGCAACCACCAGGATCACGATGTCGGTAGCCTTGGCACCACGGGCACGCATTGCGGTAAACGCAGCGTGACCGGGGGTGTCGAGGAAGGTCACCATGCCGCGCTCGGTTTCCACGTGGTAGGCGCCGATGTGCTGGGTGATACCACCCGCTTCACCAGAGGCCACCTTGGCACGACGGATATAGTCGAGCAGCGAGGTCTTGCCGTGGTCAACGTGGCCCATGACCGTTACAACCGGCGCACGAGAGAACGTTTCACCTTCGAACTTCAGGGATTCGGCCAGGGAATCTTCCAACGCCGTATCACTGACCAGGGTCACTTTGTGGCCCAGCTCTTCAGCAACCAGTTGAGCAGTTTCCTGATCCAGAACCTGGTTGATGGTGGCCGGCGTGCCCAGCTTGAACATGAACTTGATGATTTCAGCAGCTTTGACCGACATCTGCTGAGCGAGATCGCCAACAGTGATCGTCTCGCCGATCTTCACTTCGCGCACGATAGGGCCGGTCGGGCTCTGGAAACCGTGAGCATTGCGCTTCTTCAGCTTGCCCTTGCCACGGCCACCACGACGGAAGCTATCGCTCTCTTCGTCGGTAGTACGTGGCGCGACGCGCGGAGCAGGTGCTTTTTCCTTAACGGTCGGGCGATGCTGGGTGGTCTTGCGATCACCACGGCGATCAGCGTCGTCGTTACGGGCCTTGTCCGGCCGGCGCGGCTCGTCCTTCTTGCGCTCATCGGCAGCGGGCGCTACGACAGGCGCAGCAGCAGGCACTGGCGCGTCAACAACAGGCGCACGCTCGGCATTAGGCGAGGCAGCCTGGCGCTTGGCCTCATCATCTGCCTTGCGCTTGGCTTCTTCTTCAGCCTTCAGACGAGCAGCTTCGGCAGCGGCGCGCTGCTCTTCGAGTCCACGCTGCTTCTCGGCTTCGATCTCTTCGTTGCTGCGCTCGACAAATGTCTTCTTCTTGCGCACTTCAACGCTGATGGTCTTGCTACCAGCGACCCGCAGGGTGCTGGTGGTCTTGCGCTGCAAGGTAATCTTGCGCGGCGCGTCGGCTTTCTTCTCGCCGTGGCTGCTCTTCAGATGAGCAAGCAGGGCCTGCTTCTCGTTATCGGTGACAACTTGCTCGGCACTGCTGTGCGGCAAACCCGCCTCTCGCATCTGCTGCAGCAGGCGCTCTACCGGTGTGTCGACCACTTGGGCCAGTTCTTTCACCGTGACTTGCGTCATGCACTTCTCTCCTCAGGCCGTAAAACTTACTCGAACCAGTGGGCTCGGGCGGCCATGATCAGCTTGCCGGCACGCTCTTCGTCGATGCCGTCGATGTCGAGCAGGTCGTCAATAGACTGCTCGGCCAGGTCTTCGCGGGTAACCACACCGCGCACTGCCAGTTCCTGCGCCAGGCCTTTGTCCATACCCTCGAGTTCGAGGAGGTCTTCGGCTGGCTGGGCGTCTGCCAGTTTTTCTTCTGTGGCGATGGCTTTGGTCAGCAAACGATCTTTTGCGCGGGAGCGCAGTTCGTTGACGATTTCTTCATCGAAACCGTCGATGCTGAGCATCTCTTCCATCGGCACGTAAGCGATTTCTTCCAGGCTAGTGAAGCCTTCTTCGACCAGCACCTGCGCCAGTTCTTCGTCGACTTCCAGCTCGTCGATGAAGCCCTGCAGAATGTCACCAGTCTCTGCCTGCTGCTTGGCCTGAATGTCCGCTTCGGTCATCACGTTCAGCGTCCAACCAGTCAATTGACTGGCCAGGCGAACGTTCTGACCACCGCGGCCAATCGCTTGCGCCAGGTTGTCCTCGCCAACGGCGATATCCATGGCATGTGCGTCTTCATCAACAATGATCGCCGCGACTTCAGCCGGCGACATGGCGTTGATAACGAACTGCGCCGGGTTGTCGTCCCACAGCACAATATCCACGCGCTCACCGACCAACTCGCCGGAAACCGCCTGCACGCGCGAACCGCGCATGCCGATACAGGCACCTTGCGGGTCGATACGCTTGTCCTTGGAACGGACCGCGATCTTGGCTCGCGAGCCCGGATCACGAGAAGCGGCCTTGACCTCGATGAGGCCTTCGGCGATTTCCGGCACTTCGATGCGGAACAACTCGATCAACATTTCCGGCGCAGTACGCGACAGGATCAGCTGAGGGCCGCGGTTCTCGGTGCGGATTTCCTTGAGCAGCGCACGCAAGCGCACACCCACTCGGAAAGTTTCACGCGGGATGATGTCTTCGCGAGCCAGTAATGCTTCAGCATTGGCACCCAGATCGACGATGACGTTGTCACGGGTAACCTTTTTCACGGTGCCGGCGATGATCTCGCCAAGGCGCTCGCGATAGGCTTCCACGACCTGAGCACGCTCGGCCTCACGAACTTTCTGCACGATGACCTGCTTAGCGGTCTGCGCAGCGATGCGGCCGAACTCGATGGAGTCGATCTTTTCTTCGAGAACGTCACCGACCTTGGCGCTTGCTTCGACAGCACGCGGCATGTCGGTGGTCACCTGATGCGCCGGATCGTCGAAGTCTTCTTCCTCGACCACCGTCCAGCAACGGAACGTTTCGTAGCTGCCGCTTTGGCGATTGATCGCCACGCGCAACTCGACTTCGTCTTCAAAACGTTTCTTGGTCGCTGTGGCCAAAGCCAACTCAAGCGCCTCGAAAATCACAGCGGCCGGTACGCCCTTTTCATTGGATACCGACTCAACAACCAGCAGTACTTCTTTGCTCATCGTACGCCTCGCCTTTCACAATCCATTGGGATCCACGCATTCCGCGAATCCTGCAGGATCCGGGTCTCAATCAAACCGGGGGATAATGTTGGCCTTGTCGATCAGATCGATCGGCAAAAGGAACTCGTGGTCATCCACCTGCACCACCACGTCCTCCTCCTCCACACCGCGGAGCAGACCCTGAAAGTTACGGCGCCCTTCAAACGGCGAGCGCAACTTGATTTTTACCTGCTCACCGGCGTGACTGGCGAACTGCGCCAACGTGAACAGTGGCCGATCCATGCCCGGCGACGACACCTCAAGGGTGTACTCCGCCGCAATCGGATCCTCAACATCGAGAACGCCACTTATCTGCCGGCTGACTTTCTCGCAATCTTCGATGAGAACGCCATCGGCATGATCGATATAGATACGTAGCAGCGAATGCCGCCCCTGAGACAGGAACTCAATACCCCAGCACTCGTAGCCAAGCGCCTCGACTACCGGGGCCACCAAGGCCTGCAACTGTTCTAGCTTGCTCGACACCTGAACCCCTCGCGCATGCTTTGCAAATAAAAAATGGGCGAAACGCCCATCCATAAGACCGTCCGAGAGACGGTAAATCTATCCTCCAGCTAGCAAAAAGCCCCTTGAAAGGGGCTCCGCTACTGCTGGTTGCGGGGGCTGGATTTGAACCAACGACCTTCGGGTTATGAGCCCGACGAGCTACCGGACTGCTCCACCCCGCTTCAAAACTGGGAGCGGATTATATGACTCAAACGCCCAGCAGGTCAACCTGCCTCCCAGAAACAGCAAAGCCCGCATGCTGCGGGCTTTGCTGTTCAATTGGTACCGAGAAGGGGACTCGAACCCCTACAGCCTATGGCCACTACCACCTCAAGGTAGCGTGTCTACCAATTCCACCACCTCGGCAATTTAACGCTTACTGCGCCTCAGGCGATTGAGGTACATCTTGCTCGCCCGAAGTTGGTGCCTGAGACTCAAGCACCGGTACATCTTCCGCTGCAGACTTGCTGTCCTGCGGCACTTCCAACACTGCCGGATCCGGCAAACCAGCCCGGCCAAGCATATCAGCTTTTTGATTAGCAAAGAACGCTAAACCCAAGCTGGTAATGAAAAAAGCGGCGGCAAGTATAGCAGTAACTCGGCTCAGAAAGGTAGTACTTCCTTGACTACCAAACACGGTATTCGAAGCACCAGCACCAAACGAAGCACCTGCATCGGCACCCTTACCCTGCTGCAGCAAAACCAGCACAACCACACCGATCGCGCCCAGCAGATGAAGAACCACAACGACTGTTTCCAGCATATTCTTAGTTTCCTGCAGCGCGACAGATCGCACCGAACTCATCCGCATTCAGAGAGGCTCCACCCACAAGCCCCCCATCGATATCAGGCATGCCGAATAGATCGGCTGCATTGGCGGCCTTGACGCTGCCGCCATAAAGAATTCTCAAAGCACCCGCAACATTTGCATCCTTTCCAGCGATCCGCGCACGAATAGCCGCATGCACGTCCTGCGCCTGCTCAGGCGACGCGGTGAGCCCAGTACCAATGGCCCAAACCGGCTCGTAAGCAACCACAGCACTCGAAAGCACCGCAACACCAAGCGCATCGATCACGCTGTCAAGCTGACGCTCAACAACCGCAAGCGTCTCACCCGCTTCACGCTGCTCAAGGGTTTCCCCCACACACAGCACCGGCACCAATCCGGCGACCTGAGCCGCAGCGAACTTGCGCACGATCTGCTCTTCGCTATCACCCAAAATCAGGCGACGCTCGGAATGACCGATCAACACCAGCTTGCAACCAACATCAAGCAATTGCTCGCTCGACACTTCGCCGGTCAAGGCCCCCTGCCCCGTTTCAACTGCACAGTCCTGTGCGCCAATCGACACAACAGTACTACTCAGCCCCTCGACAACCTGACCGAGATGAACACTGACAGGGAACACAGCAATATCGATATCAACAGGCAATGCCTGCTGATTCAGACCACCGATCAGCTCTGCGACACTGGCGCGGGTACCGTGCATTTTCCAGTTACCAGCAACCATTGGGCGGCGCATGCTTTACCTCGTTGGTCAAAGAGGGCGCAGATGTTACCCAACCGCTTGGGGACTGGCAAGCCGAATCAGACACAGACTCGAGTGACAACCTCAGCCAATTCATCAGCATAGGCTCGCACCTGGGTTTCGTCTTCACCTTCGACCATCACGCGAACCAGCGGCTCGGTACCGGACTTGCGCAACAATACCCGGCCACGCCCGGCCATACGCTCGGTTACGCTATCGCTGGCGGCTTGCACATCCGGGTGCTTGAGCGGGTCGACGCCGCCGCCGAAACGTACGTTGACCAGCACCTGCGGACATTTGCGCAAGCCTTGGCGCGCCTCGGCAAGGCTTTGCCCGCGGCGACGGATGGCGAGCAGCACTTGCAGCGCCGCAACGATCGCATCACCCGTGGTGACGTGCTGGAAGCACACCAAGTGACCCGAGTTCTCACCACCCAACTGCCAGCCACGCTCCAACAGCTCGGCAATCACATAGCGATCACCGACATTGGCGCGCACGAAAGGAATCTGCAGTTCGCCGAGGGCGAGTTCGAGACCCAGGTTGCTCATCAGCGTACCGACCACGCCACCCTGCAGCTTGCCGCGTGCCTGAAGATCGCGGGCGATGATGAACAGCAGCTCATCGCCGTCTACCGCAGCTCCCGTGTGATCGACCATCAGCACGCGATCCGCATCACCATCGAAGGCAATGCCGA
>Ga0265798_10006701_pt1 | contig 15067 bp, 9 predicted proteins | sample P3T30metagenome_FD_192430 | JGI IMG/M metagenome (GOLD analysis project Ga0265798, IMG submission 192430) | Plant litter microbial communities from East Loma Ridge, Irvine, California - P3 T30 | ecosystem: Environmental > Terrestrial > Plant litter > Unclassified | place: USA: California... | reverse complement strand
AGTCGCCATCGTGTGTTCCTTGTTGTATGCGTTGTCGACGCTCGACGCTCGACGCTCGCCGCGAGTGCGAGGCAGATTGCAGGTGCAAACCGTTGAAGCGCAGCGACTATGCCGGAAACCGCAATGGACTGTCCAGTTACCGACAGTACTCAGCACGATGTCCGATGTTCGCGCAAAGTTTGTGACTAAGAGACTAAATTTGGTCATTTGCTCTAGAAAGCCGCTCCGAGAAGCCTTCAACGTCGATTTCGCCGACGACACGCGCATTTGCCAGCTCGTTCCCGTCTTTTCCGAAAAACAGCAAAGCCGGCGGGCCAAACAATTTGTAACGATCCAGCAATGCACGCTGCTCGGGGCTGCTCTCGGTCATGTCGAAGCGAATCAACCGAAACCCCTTGAGCTGGCTGACAATTTTCGGATCGGGCAGTACTTCATGCTCGATGACCTTGCAACTGATGCACCAATCCGCATACCAGTCGACCAGCACCGGTTTTTCGGTGCTTTTCGATTCCGCGAGGATGCGGTTCAGCTCGTTCATCTGTGTCACGGTCTGCCATTCATCTCCTGGTCTCGCCGCGCTTTCACCGGCGATCTGCGCAACCTGTGCGCGGCCCAGCGGTCGTAGCGGGTCCGTCTGCCCGCTCAGCGCGCCGTACCAGCAGGAGAGAGCGTAGACCAAGAGAAACAAGCCGAGCAGTTGGGCAAGGCGACCGCGGGTGGTCTTCTCGGTAAATTCCAAAGCGCCGAGAAACACCGCGACGCCGGCCCACAGCAGGCCGATCAGCACCAGCGTGGCCTGGCCCGGAATGACGCGGCTGAGCAACCCGATTGCCAGCGCCAGCAGCAAAACACCGATGGCGTTCTTGACCGTCACCAGCCAAGGGCCACTTTTCGGCAGCCACGCGGCACCGCCAGTGGCCACGACGACCAGCGGCGCGCCCATGCCCAGGCCCAGGGCAAACAGTTTCAGGGCGCCACCCAGTGCATCGCCGCTGGCACTGATATAAAGCAGCGCGCCGGCCAGGGGCGCGGAAACGCAAGGCGAAACCAGCAGGCTTGAAACCACGCCCAGCACCGCGGCGCCCCACAGTGAGCCGCCTTGGGCATTGCCCGCGATGCGGTCAAGTCGGTCGTTGAGTGCGCGGGGCAGGCGCAGTTCGAAGGCGCCGAACATGGCGATGGCGAACGCCACGAAGAACAGTGAAAAAGGAACCAGCACCCAGGCCGATTGAAGGCGTGCCTGCAAATTGAGGCTGGCGCCGAACAGGCCCATCAGCGCACCGAGCATCGCGAAACAGATCGCCATCGGCAGCACGTACGCCAGCGACAGAGAGAAACCGCGTAATCCGCCAATCTGACCTCGCAGCACCACGCCGGAAAGGATCGGTAGCATGGGCAGCACGCAAGGTGTAAAGGTCAGTCCGACGCCTGCGAGGAAGAACAGCGCCAATTGTTTCCAGCTGAACGGTGTTTTGTTTTGGCCTGTCGTGAGGGGCGCATCTGCCTTCGAAGGCGCGGCACCGCCGATGCTCAATCGCTCGGTTTCAGGCGGATAGCACAGGCCTTTGTCCGCGCACCCCTGATAGGTCACGACCAGCGTGAAGGGGCGGGTGTCGCTGGCTTTACGGGGAAGGCTGACGTCGAGAATACCGTGATAGACCTCCACGTCGCCAAAGTACTCGTCGTGCTTCTTTTCGCCGTCAGGCAGTTGCGCAGCGCCCAGGCCGATATCGGCAGGCTCGGTCCGAAACTGGAAGCGGTGGCGGTACAGGTAATAGCCTTCAGTGGCGACGAACTGCAATTTGATCGACTCAGGCGAGGTGTCGATCAGGTTCAGGTGAAAGGCCTGACGAACCGGCAGGAAATCCTTGCTGTTGTCGATGGCTGCACCGCCCAGTGTTGAGGCGGGCCGGCTGTCCAGCAGGCTCGCGCTGAAGGCGGGCAGGGCAAAGGTCAGCAGTATCAGACAAAGCAGGCGGCGCATGGCGGTCTCGCATCACAAAGGTCCGCGCATGATAGCGGAGTGTTTGCGCGGGTGCAGGGTGGCGGGGAGAAGGAGGTGTGTCAGTACGGTCTGGGCGCTGGGTCGGACGCATCGCGGGCAAGCGCGCTCCGACAGGGACGGGCAGTGATTCTGGTCAGAAGCACACGCAGTCCACTGTAGGAGCGCGCTTGCCCGCGATAGCGATCGATCGGTCAGCGTCGCAGTGTCAGGTTGAGCGCAACGTGTGGACTAGCTGATGTCCATCGTCGGGTGCTTCTTCGCTTGCGTCATCTCTAGCAACCCATGCACCTGATTACGCCCCGCCTTCTTCGCACGGTACAGCGCATCGTCTGCCTGTGACGCCATCATCAGCGCATCGTCGTGTTCGCCCAGCTCGACCACGCCGGCACTGAACGTGCAGAACAGATCGGTCGGTTGTGCCGGGTAATGGATCTCGGCGAAGCGCCGACGAATTTCATCGAGTACGCCGTAGGCCGATTTTAAATCCGTGTCGGGCATGACCACCGCGAACTCTTCACCGCCGTAACGGCCGATGTAGTCGGTCTTGCGCAGGCGCTGTTTCAGGAACAGCGCCAGGCTCTTGATCACCCGGTCGCCCATGGGGTGGCCGTGGCCGTCGTTGACCTTCTTGAAGTGGTCGATATCCAGCATCGCAAAGCTCAGCGGCTTGTTCTCGCGGCGTGCGCGGAAACTGCAATCTTCGAGCAATTGCAGGATGTGCGTGTGGTTATAAAGCCCGGTGAGGCTGTCGCGTACCATGCGCGCCTTGAGGTTGCGCGCCCGCGCCGCACGGTTGCGCACGGTGGTGATCAGGTGCCGTGGCTTGATCGGTTTGGTGAGGAAATCGTCGCCGCCTTCGCTCATCGCGTCCAGCTGTTTATCCAGGTCGTCTTCGGCCGAGAGGTAGATGATAGGCACGCTGACGTAACGGTCGTTGTGGCGAATCACCTTTGCCAGCTCGGTGCCGGTACAGCCTGGCATGTACATATCGAGAATGATCAGGTCCGGCTGAAAGTCCGCCAGCTCGGCCATGGTCTTGATCGGATCGAACAGTGTTCGCGTGACAATGCCTGCGCTGTTGAGCAAACGCTCGGTGTGAGTGGCCTGCGCGCGCGAGTCGTCGATGATCAGCACTTTATAAGGTTCGTATTGTGCGACCCGCGTGAGAATCTCGATCTTCTCCAGCAGGCTGGAGGCTTCCAGCGTGCCGGTCAGGAACTCTTCGCCGCCAGCGCGCACGGCGGCCAGACGCGTAGGCGTGTCCGTTTCGTGATGGCTGAAGAACAGCAGCGGCAGCTTCTGCTCCAGGCCTTCCTGCATCTTGGTCGCCAGTTTCAGCCCCTCGCCGACGCCGCCAAAATCCACGTCCATCACCACGGCGGCCGGCAAACGCTCGGCCAGCGTCGTGTGAAATGTCTGAATGCTGTCGAGCGACTGCGCGCTCAGTCCGAAGAATTCCAGCTGTTTGGCCAATCGCTCCGCACGCTCATGATCCTGAAGCATCACGTAAATGGGCTTGCGCAGCGGCGGGAGCGCGGTGTGTTCCAGCCGATCGCCATGGCGCAAGCCAGTGCGCGACAGCCGCTGCATCAAGCGGTTAAGGTCAGTGATCAAGGCGCTGCTCAAGCGACCGCGGTTGGCTTCCACTTCTTGCAGGGACTGATTGATGCCGCGCGCCAGTTGCGCGTGCTCGGCCTGTTCAAAGCGCTCGGCGAAACGCAGCAACCGCTGGTTTGCCTCAGTGAGCTCTTCCATGTCGGCCACCGACCATTCGCTCTGCTGCAGGCGCTGCCACACCTCCAGGATCTGACGGGCCTGGTGAATCACGCGTTGGGCGAAATGGTGCTTGAGGCGGTCGCGGCTAGGATCTTCTGCTTCAGTCATGTCCTGACTACTTATAGGGGAAACCCTGATACAAATGCTGGCGCTATGCTAGCACTAGTTTCAGCGAACAAGTGCACCGCAAGTCATTTTGTTGTCATTTTTTCGGGAATTTAGGTGTCAAATTTCCATCTTTTCAAGGTGATAGCTCGCAATACTCGACAGAAAACCGATGATGCTCTGTGTGACCGTTCAGTCAGGTAATGCCTGATGGGTGTCTTGCGCCTAAACATGCGTCACGTGGGGACGTCTTCGCATCCCGCTATCCCATGGCGCCAACAGGCCTGTCGATTACGCAAATGAACCTTCCACCGCGTTCCTGCCAAACGCACCTTGCTGTAAGGTTGCGGTCCTAAGCACTGAATTCCGTGATTGAAAGGACTAGGCCATGCTGGATTGGAAGAAGCGCTCGGGCACTGCGGGCGGGGGTGAGCGTGTTGATGAGAAGCCGGTAGGCAAGGCGCCTCGGGGCTATTGGGGCGGGCTGTTCTTCAGCCGTGCCGTGGGCGCTGTGGTCGGCGTCTATCTGGTTGTCACCGTGGTGCTGGGCATCTGGTGGAGCAGCGAGCCTGCTCTGTTTCCGGTTCAGCAACAGGCTCAGGCCGCCGCCGAGCGTGAAGGCAAGCCGATGGTGATCGGCTACACCACCGTCGAGACCCTCAAAACCGTCGCATCGACCCTGCTCGACAAGCCCGGTGGATACATTTCCAACGACCGTTTCCCGCCTGGTCTCTGGCTCGACAACACGCCTAGCTGGGAATATGGCGTTCTGGTCCAGGTGCGTGATTTGAGCCGCGCGCTGCGCAAAGACTTCGCCCGTTCGCAATCGCAATCGGCCGAAGATAGCGATCTGGCGCGCGCCGAGCCGTTATTCAACTTCGACAATAAGAGCTGGATCCTCCCTTCGAGCGAGTCCCAATACCGCGATGGTATCGCCGCGCTGAGCCGTTATCAGGCTCGCTTGTCCGATCCGAATCAGAAAGGCGCCTTGTTCTACACCCGCGCCGATAACCTGAACAACTGGCTGGGCGATGTCGGCACTCGTCTGGGTTCGCTGTCCCAGCGTTTGTCTGCCAGCGTGGGTCGCGTCAAGCTCAACAGCACGCTGAAAACCGAAGCGCAGTCCACGGTGACCGTGAAGCCGGGCGAAGTGCCGCAGGTTGACGAAGAAATCGTCGAAACGCCATGGATGCAGATCGACAACGTGTTTTACGAAGCGCGTGGCCAGGCGTGGGCGCTGTCGCATTTGCTGCGTGCCATTGAGGTCGACTTTGCGGACGTGTTGGCGAAAAAGAATGCCACCGTGAGCGTGCGTCAGATCATTCGTGAGCTGGAAGCGTCGCAGGAGCCTATGTGGAGCCCGGTGATTCTTAACGGCAGCCCGTTCGGTGTGTTCGCCAACCACTCGCTGGTCATGGCCAACTACCTGTCGCGCGCCAATGCTGCGGTCATCGACTTGCGTCAGCTGTTGTCTCAGGGTTGATCGATGTCCGTCTCCGAGAATGAAGTCGCGCACCGCGCGGCTTCCGACGCCGAATTGATTGCCTGGGTCGATCGTCAGGATCAGCTGCTGGGCTCCTTGCCTCGCGCCGAATTGCGCGAGCGCGGGCTGATTGGCCGCGGCACGTACATACTTTTGTTCAATTCGGCGGGCGAGTTGTGCGTGCACCGGCGCACGCTCAGCAAGGCGATCTATCCCGGATACTGGGACGTCGCCGCAGGCGGCATGGTCCAGGCCGATGAGAGCTATGTCGAATCAGCCGCGCGGGAATTGGCAGAGGAACTGGGCGTGGCGGGTGTCGAGCTGACCGTCCACGAGCAGTTCTTTTTCGATCAGCCTGACAACCGGTTGTGGTGCGCGGTGTTTTCCGCGGTCTGGGACGGGCCGCTGAAGCTTCAGCCGGAAGAGGTGATTGAAGCGCGCTTCATCTCGGTAGATCAGGTGCTGCGCGAAACCGTCGAAAAGCCTTATTGCCCGGACTCTCTGGCCGCGTTGAAGCGCTATTTGGGCAACGTCGCAAATGTCCCGTAAATTGGCGCATATTTGCACTTAGCATCTACGCTTTTTGCCGTTACACTGCGCGACCTTTTTCACACTGGACGGCCTTGCCGTTCAGTAGCGCTGCCCCTGCCTGAGTGGGGCTTCGCGGTCGGCGTTCGCCGCCCAGACTTTGGTCCTCAAGAAGAGGATTGCCGGTGGCCAAAAAAGCCGCATCCTTCGCCGCCCTCGGTGGCCTGGTATTTTCAACCGACGCTGGACGGCACTGTCCCGAATGCCGTCAGCCCGTCGATGCCTGTGTCTGCAAAAAATCCGTTATCCCCGAAGGTGATGGCATTGCCCGTGTGCGCCGCGAGAGCAAAGGTCGCGGCGGCAAGACGGTGACGACCGTCACCGGCGTGCCGCTGGCTGAAGATGCACTCAAGGAACTGGCGACTACGCTCAAGCGTCGTTGCGGAACCGGCGGTGCACTCAAGGACGGCGTGATCGAGATTCAAGGCGATCATGTCGAGACGCTGCTGGCGGAACTGGTCAAGCAGGGCTTCAAGGCGAAAAAGTCGGGCGGTTGAATCGTCCTGTTCAACCCGCCTTGGGTTTCGTTGTCGGTCTGGTACTGGTCTGTAAAAGCAAACTCTGCTGTGCGTTGCGGGTCTACTGCCGCACAGCGAGCTGGCGCCAAACCGTCATTTCCACTCTATACACTGCGCCCAGCCGGTCAGGCCGGGGCTTTATGACTTCTATATAGGGGACTTCGATGTCCGTACGACGCACACGCAAAGACGATGGCAGCCAATGGACCGTGGCAGACAGCCGCAGTGTCTATGGGATTCGTCATTGGGGGGCGGGTTATTTTGCAATCAACGAAGCCGGCCGCGTTGAAGTTCGTCCCAACGGTCCGGGCAGCTCGCCCATCGACCTTTACGAGCAGGTAGACGAGCTGCGCAAGAGCGGTTTGTCCTTGCCGCTGCTGGTGCGCTTCCCTGACATCCTGCAAGACCGCGTGCGTCAGTTGACCGGCGCGTTCGACGAAAATATCGAGCGCCTGGAGTACCAGAGCAAATACACCGCGCTGTACCCGATCAAGGTCAACCAGCAAGAAGCGGTGGTGGAAAACATCATTGCCACGCAGGACGTTTCCATCGGTCTTGAAGCCGGTTCCAAGCCTGAGCTGATGGCCGTGCTGGCCTTGGCGCCCAAAGGCGGCACTATCGTCTGCAACGGTTACAAGGACCGCGAGTTCATTCGTCTGGCGCTGATGGGCCAGAAGCTGGGCCACAACGTCTTCATCGTCATCGAGAAAGAATCCGAAGTCGAACTGGTGATCGAAGAGGCCGCCGAGCTCAAGGTCGCGCCGCAAGTGGGTTTGCGCGTGCGTCTGTCGTCGCTGGCGTCGAGCAAGTGGGCTGATACCGGTGGCGAAAAGTCCAAGTTCGGGTTGTCCGCTGCGCAGCTGCTGTCGGTGGTCGAGCGTTTCACCAACGCGGGTCTGGATCAGGGCATCCGCCTTCTGCACTTCCACATGGGCTCGCAGATCGCCAACCTGGCGGACTACCAGCACGGTTTCAAGGAAGCCATTCGTTACTACGGCGAGCTGCGTAATCTGGGCCTGCCGGTCGATCACATCGACGTCGGTGGTGGCCTGGGTGTCGACTACGACGGTACTCACTCGCGCAACGCCAGTTCCATCAACTACGACATGGACGACTACGCCGGTGTCGTGGTCGGCATGCTCAAGGAGTTCTGTGATGCGCAGGGGCTGCCGCATCCGCACATCTTCTCCGAAAGCGGCCGTTCGCTGACGGCGCATCACGCGATGCTGGTCATCCAGGTCACCGACGTCGAGCGTCACAACGATGAAGTGCCAGAGATCACCGACAAAGAAAATCTTCCGGAAACCCTGCAGTGGCTGATCGATCTGCTGGGCCCGACCGACATCGAAATGGTCACCGAAACCTACTGGCGTGCCACGCACTACATGAGTGACATCGCCTCGCAGTACTCCGATGGCAAGATCACGCTGGCGCAGAAGGCGTTGGGTGAGCAGTGCTACTTCGCGGTATGCCGTCGTTTGCACAACTCGCTGAAGGCGCGTCAGCGCTCTCACCGTCAGGTGTTGGACGAGCTCAACGACAAGCTGGCCGACAAGTACATCTGCAACTTCTCGGTGTTCCAGAGCCTGCCGGACACCTGGGCGATCGATCAGGTGCTGCCGATCATTCCGTTGCATCGTCTGGATGAAGAGCCGCTGCGTCGTGCCGTGCTGCAAGACCTGACCTGCGATTCCGACGGCAAGATCAACCAGTACGTCGACGAGCAGAGCATCGAAACCAGCCTGCCGGTCCACGCCCTGAACGAAGGTGAAGACTATCTGCTGGGCGTCTTCCTGGTCGGCGCGTATCAGGAAATCCTGGGCGACATGCACAACCTGTTCGGTGATACCGACTCGGTGAACATCTACCAGAATGCCGACGGCAGCGCGTATTCGGCCGGTATTGAGACACATGACACCATCGAAGACATGCTGCGTTACGTGCATTTGTCGCCGGAGGAACTGATGACCCACTACCGGGACAAGGTTGCCAGTGCCAAGATCAGTCCGCGTGAGCGCACTCAATACCTGGACGCGTTGCGCCTGGGTCTGACGCGGTCTTCCTACCTGTCGTCCTGATCACTGCCAGCGTGTAAAAAACGGGCCCCGGACGGGCCCGTTTTTTATTTCTCCTACAGATTGCCTGTGGCCTGCTGTCCGCTTGCGTAGGTCATTTCCTGTTCTGCATTTACCCCCTCTACTTGACGCCCCTTCTGCTCCAGAATCGCCGCCCCGTCTGAATCTGTTTGTCGAGGTCGTCCGCCCCATGCACCCGTTCGTCAATGCCGCCCATCTGCTTCTGGAGCTCAATCGTCCCAAGCGGATGCTTGATGTACTGACCTGCAAGGGGGGCGAAACCTATAACCGGCCGTACAGCTTCCAGCTGGAGGTCGTCGTCCCTCTTGGTGCCACGCTGGATGCGCATGAGTTGTTGTTCAGCCCGGCTTTTCTGCATCTGAAAAATGCCCCGTCGGGGATTCATGGTCATATCCAGAGCATCGTGCGCAGTACGACGGAGTTTGTCTTCGGCGACTTGTCGCGAGTGCGGCCCAGGCATTACCTGATCACGCTGGGGCCACGGATGGGGCTCATGGCGTACCGGCATAACCGACGCATCTTTCAGGATATGACCGCCCGGCAGATCATCACGCAGGTGTTGAGCGAGCACGGCATCGATGACACCGGTTACCTGTGGCAACGCCAGCAGCCATGCCGGGTTCGCGATTATTGCGCTCAGTACAGCGAGAGCGATTTACAGCTGGTGCAACGGTTGTGCGACGAGGAGAGCGTGCACTATCAATTCGAGCACACCCGCAATCGGCATGTGGTGGTGTTTACCGACACGCCTGATATCGCCGCCGCCTCGCTGCCCCCGGTAGACGCAGTGTCAGACGACACCCAGGGTGACCACTCACGCACGATGCCTCAACGTTCGACCGTGCAGCGGGCGTGTGTTGTCGGCAGGCTGTTCGAGCCGGTCATGCTGGATGCGAGAGGGCGACTCAAGGTCCGCTTCGAATGGGCTAATCAGGGCGACGGTGCACGCTTCAACGAATGCTGGATTCCCGTGGATCCGGCTCTTCAGAGCATCGATGATCCATGGTGGGGCGGTATGGAAGTCATGGTGAGTTTTCGTGACGACAACCCGGATGATCCGGTTGTCACTCACAGGCTGTGGGATCCCGACATCAATCCCCTCGTACACGAAGGGACCGCCAGCACGCCTTCCAGAGGGATCACGGCACGCATCGACCGATGTGCGTTTCTGGGCGATTCACAGCAGTTCTCGATTGATGATGAGTTGACCGTTCACCTGGCCGAGAACAACGAAGTGCAGTTCAAGGTGGGTTCTAGCCAGGTCACCCTCGATGCCGACACCCTTACGCTGACGGGCTCGCGGGTTGCGTTGTCCTCCCTCGCCGACACGGAGAGTGACGGTACAGTAAAGGGGGCTTGAACGCGTACCCAACTATTCTGCCGACGTGGAGTCGTAACGCTAGCGGCCATGACTGTCCTGACCGTTGCCAGGAGGATACGCAATGATCAGAGCGGCACTGAAGTGGGTTTTTGTGGGTGGTCTGCTGTGTCTGTTGATGGGGTGTTCGCCGTTGAAGGTGCTCAATGCCCTGACGCCGGGGGGCACCTTCAGCAGGACGGCAGACATCAGCTACGGCAGCGATCCGCGCAACAGGCTGGACGTCTACACCCCGACCCACGCGGCAAACGATGCGCCGGTAGTGGTGTTCTTCTACGGTGGCAGCTGGAACAGCGGGTCGCGCAGCGAGTACAGCTTCGTCGGCGAAGCGCTGGCTTCCCGTGGAATCGTTGCGGTGCTGGCCGATTACCGGCTTTATCCGCAAGTGCATTACCAGGGTTTTTTGGAGGACAGTGCAAGCGCGGTGGGTTGGACCCGTGAACACATCGGCGAGTATGGAGGCGATGCATCGCGGCTTTACGTGATGGGGCACAGCGCGGGCGGTTACAACGCCGCGATGCTGGCGCTGGATCCGAAGTGGCTGGCCAGTGTGGGCATGAAACCATCGATGCTACGAGGCTGGATCGGCCTTGCTGGCCCGTATGACTTTCTGCCCATCGAAAACCCGGACGTGAAGCCGGTGTTCTACTTTCCGAACTCACCGCCTGATTCGCAACCGATCAACCACGTCAGTGCCGCCTCGCCACCCGCGCTGTTGATCGCGGCCACGGACGACACCCTGGTCAACCCGCAACGCAACACGGGTGGCATGGCCCGACGGCTGCGTGAGCAAGGCGTGCCGGTGCGCGAACTGTATTTTTCGAAACCCGGTCACGCGACGCTGGTGGCTTCGCTGTCCCGGCCAATGCGCAGCCTGGCACCGGTGCTGGATGAAGTGGTGAGTTTCATTCATACGCAGGATCAGGCGCGGGTGGCAGCACATGACTTGTAGCGTCGATACCAGAATGTTCCCGCGCTACGCAAGCTTGAAGCTGGCTTGGACACGGATTGGCGGGATGACCTCAAGCTTTTCAGCGCCGCTGTCTCTGTGGGAGACGTCCGAGGTTACGAGGGCAGCGAATGCGGTGTGTCATTCAGTCGCGATATTACTGACCCACTGAATTCGTCCGAACGCGGCGCGCAGCAAGCTCGCTTGTACGGTGTGCATTTTCACTATTTGGGGTGAGACTGATGGTTGGGTTTGTCCTAACGGCCAAACTGTTCCGCCTTCGGCGGGTTACTTGGAAAAGCACCCCAAGTAACCAAGGGTGTGAACTCCCGGTTTGGCCTCGACTTCGTCGAGGTTCCTTCACTTCGGCGACGCTCCGTGGGCCCGCGCTGAACGGACATCCATGTCCTAGCAGCGCTCTCGCGGCATCCATGCCGCTCGGCCCACTCCACGCCGCCTGCGTTCAGCCTGCACCCAAGTCGCGTTTTGTGGTGTCTGGGCTGCTGCGGTATGAAGATCAAAAGCCAGAGCGCGCTTTGCGCTTGTCGGCTCACTAAATTCTCACTGGCCAAACATCAAACTGGTGGGAGTTAGCTTGCTGACGAATGCGGTGTGTCATTCACCCCTGATGACACTGGCTCACTCCCATCACCAGCAAGCTGATGGTTCCCACGCTCCGCGTGGTAACCCATTCAATGACGCTCTGCGTCATCCAGGATGTGGCGCAGCCTGTCAGGCTTTGCGACCCTCAATAAACGGACAACCATAGAATCTCCCGTGGCCTCCGGCCAGAGGCAGGCCAATGCACGTTGTCACCTTATGTGGAAATGGCCGGACTGCTACTGGCTGAACCACCCACCCGTACGATTCAACCGTCGGGCGATGTGCCCCAACGTCACGGCACGCAGCGCCATGAACAATAGGAAAACCACCCAAAGCCCATGGTTGCCGAAGCGGCTGGCCAGCCATGCGAAGGGCGCCGTGAGCAGGGCAGTCATCACCATGGCATTGCGCATTTCGCGGGCTCGGGTGGCGCCGATGAAAAGGCCGTCGAGCAGGTAACTCCAGACCGCGACCAGCGGCAGCACCGCCAGATACGGCAGATAGACAAACGCGATGTCGCGGACTGGCTGGATATTGGTCTGCATCTCGACAAAAAGATGCCCTGCGAACAAGAACAGCACGGCAAATGCCACGCTGCAGATCAATGACCAACCACCGGCCACATTCAGCGAGCGACGCAAGGCTTCGCGGTCGCGTGCGCCAATCGCATGGCCGCATAGCGCTTCCACGGCATGCGCCAGCCCATCGAGCGCATTGGCCGTTAGCAGCAGGCCGTTCAGCAGCAAGGCGTTGGCCGCCACGGTGGCGTCGCCCAGTCTCGCGCCTTGCACCGTGATCAGGAAGAACACCGATTGCAGCACCAGGCTTCTTATGAAGATGTCGCGATTGACGGCCAGCAAGGGTCGCCAGCTCTGCCAGCGTTTGAGCAGTCCCAAAGCCAGATGGCCCGGATAATCGCGCAGTCCTTTGTGGGTCAGTGCTAGCCCCAACAGCGCGCCGATCCATTCGGCCATGACCGAGGCGCGCGCGCTACCGACGACGCCCCATTCCAAACCGATCACGAACCACAGATTCAGCGCAATGTTCACCAGGTTGGTGGTCAGCAGAATCGCCAGCGGTGCGCGCGCGTTCTGCAGGCCCAGGAACCAGCCGACCAGCGCATAGCTGGCCAAAGCCGCCGGAAGACCGAACAGCCGCGTGTGGAAAAAGTCGCGGGTGAGGTCGTTGAGGTCGGGCGAAGGTTGCATCATTTGCAGCGCCAGGTGTTGGAACGGCAGACCGATCAACCCCAGCAGCACGGCGAAACCCATGGCCAGCAACAATCCCTGCAACAGCACCTGGCGCAACGCCGCGCCGTCGTTGCGTCCTGCTGCCTGAGCGGCAAACCCTGTGGTGCCCATGCGCAGAAAACTCATGGCCCACGCCAGAAAGCTGTACAGCGTGCCGCCCACCGCGACCGCGCCCAACTGATGAGCGTGGGGCAAATGACCGATGACTGTGCTGTCCACCAGGGAAACCAGCGGCACGGAAATGTTCGACAGAATCATCGGCGCCGCCAGCGCCCACACGCGTCGATGGGTGACGCGCTGACGCCAGTCAGTGAGGAAATTGGACATGAACACTCTGAGGAATGGAGGGCATGGGAAGGTCGGCATTGTATCGTGATACCGGCTTCAGCGCAGGTCGACCGCAGGCGCCAGCAAGACGGCGCCTGCCGAATCGGCTGTGTCAGAGTGATTGATCGCGTCGACTGACCTTGCGAACAAACACACAAACCCACGGTCTATTCCCGCGCCGCGCGCCATGACAGGGATTGCGGTGCTATAACTTGCTCCTCATCACAACTGCCGCCAATGAGTGCCTCATGCTTAACAAAGGATTGTTCCTGGCTTGCGCGCTGGTGCTGCTCAGTGCCTGCGATTCCTCCACGTCCGATAAACCTGCGCCTGCCCCGGCAACCCCGGCGGCCCCCGCGACGCAGCCCGTTGCAGTAGAGGCTGCAAAGCCCAAGCCTGCTGTCGACATTCCTGCGCTGAGCAAACGCTACGCCGGACGTGAGCTGACGGTGGTCGACGTCTCGGAAATCCAGCTCGACGGCGCGAGCACGCTGTCGCTGAGTTTTTCCGCGCCGCTGAGCCCGGATCAGAAGTTCGCCGAAAAGGTGCATCTGGTCGACAGCAAGGACGGCAAAGTCGACGGTGCCTGGGAACTTTCGGACAACCTCATGGAGCTGCGTCTGCGGCATTTGGAGCCCAAGCGTAAACTGGTCCTGACGATTGATCCTGGCCTGGCGGCCGTGAACAACAACACCCTCGCGGCTGAGTATTCCGCGCGGCTGGAAACCTCCGATCTGCAAGCCACGGTCGGCTTCGCCAGTCGCGGCAGTCTGTTGCCGACTCGTCTGGCTGAAGGCCTGCCGGTAATCGCGTTGAACGTCGACAAGGTCGATGTCGAATTCTTCCGCATCAAGCCCGATTCGCTGCCCGCGTTCCTCAGTTCGTGGGAAGGCGCGTCCAGCCTGCAGAGTTACGAATCCAAGGAACTGCTGCCCATGGCCGATCTGGTCTATGGCGGCCGTTTTGACCTGAACCCTGCGCGCAACACCCGTGAAACCGTGTTGCTGCCGATTGCCGGGCTCAAGCAACTGCAACAACCGGGCGTTTATCTGGCCGTGATGCGCGCCTCCGGCACCTACAACTATTCCCAACCCGCGACGCTGTTCACGCTCAGCGACATTGGCCTGTCTGCGCACCGTTACAGCAACCGGCTGGACGTGTTCACCCAGGCGCTGGAAGGCGGCAAAGCGTTGAACGGCGTGGACCTGGAACTGTATGACGACAAGGGGCGAGTGATCGGCCAGGGCAAGACCGACAATGCTGGCCACGCCGAACTGCCCTTGCCCGCCAAAGCCGAGGTGCTGCTCGCGCATCAGGGTGAACAGACCAGCCTGCTTCGCCTGAACAGTGCCGCGCTGGATCTGGCCGAGTTCGACATTACCGGGCCGCAAGCGCATCCGTTGCAGTTTTTCATCTTTGGTCCGCGTGATCTGTACCGACCCGGCGAGACGGTGCTGCTCAACGGCCTGTTGCGCGACAACGACGGCAAGCGTGTGAAGCCACAGCCGATAACTGTGGAAGTGCGCCGACCGGATGAGCAAGTCAGTCGCAAATTCGTGTGGGAGGCGGACGCCACGGGCCTGTATCAATATCAGCTGCAATTGTCGGATGAGGCGCCGACGGGACGTTGGCAACTGGTGTTCGACCTCGGTGACGGCAAACCTCAGTTGTACGAGTTTCAGGTCGAGGATTTCCTTCCTGAGCGAATGGCCCTCGAACTCAAAGGCAGTGAGACACCGCTCGCGCCCGACGCGCCGTTCGATATCTCCATCAATGGCCGTTATCTCTATGGCGCTCCGGCTTCGGGCAATCGCCTGACCGGGCAGCTCTACGTGCGGCCGTTGCGCGAGGCCGTTCCCGCGCTGCCGGGTTATCAGTTCGGCTCGGTGACCGAGGAAGACCTCAAGCAGGACCTGGAGTTGGAAGACAGCACTCTGGACGCCAATGGCGAGCTGGACCTGAGCATCGACAGTCAATGGGCCAAGGCGC
>Ga0265798_10006699_pt1 | contig 15068 bp, 11 predicted proteins | sample P3T30metagenome_FD_192430 | JGI IMG/M metagenome (GOLD analysis project Ga0265798, IMG submission 192430) | Plant litter microbial communities from East Loma Ridge, Irvine, California - P3 T30 | ecosystem: Environmental > Terrestrial > Plant litter > Unclassified | place: USA: California... | reverse complement strand
ATCCCTAACGATCGAACCTGGCCGCCCATGATCCTGTCCCGCTACGAACGGATGATAGCCCGCCGCTATCTGCTGCCGGGCAAGGGCGAGGCGTTCATCTTCCTCGTCGCCTCGATCAGCCTGGTCGCGGTCATGCTCGGCGTCGCCGCGCTGGTGATCGTGATGAGCGTGATGAACGGCTTCCGCGCCGAGCTTTTCGACAAGATCGTCGGGCTCAACGGCCATGCGGTGGTGCAGGGCGTCGGTAATCGGCTCCCCGACTGGCGCGAGATCGTCGCGCAGGCGCAGAAGACGCCCGGCGTCACCAGCGCGCTGCCGCTGATCGAACAGCCGCTCGCCGCCACCTATAATGGTCGCGCCGAGGCGGTGCTGGTCCGCGGCATGCGCGTCGACGATATCCGCCGCAATTCGACGATCAGCAACAAGGTCGTGATGGGCTCGCTCCAGTCGATCACGCAAGGCTCCGGCCGGATCGCGATCGGCTCACGCCTCGCCGAATCGCTCGGCGCGCAGGTCGGCTCGGAGATTTCGCTGTTCAGCCCGCAAGGCCAGACGACACCGTTCGGCACCGTCCCGCGGATTGTCAGCTATACGGTCGGCGCGATCTTCGAGATCGGCGTCTATGATTACGACAAGGCGTACATCATCATGCCGATCGAGGATGCGCAGACGCTCCTCCTGATGGGCGACGCGGCCGGCATGGTCGAGCTGAAGACGGTCGACGCGGACCGCGTCGGCGAGATTCTCAAGCCGCTCGCCGACAAGATCGGCGGCAACGCGGTGATCGCCGACTGGCGGACGATGAATGCGCAGCTGTTCGAGGCACTCGCGGTCGAGCGCGTCGCGATGTTCACCGTGCTGTCGATCATCATCCTGGTCGCGGTGTTCAACATCCTCTCGTCGCTGATCATGCTGGTCCGCGCCAAGACGCGCGACATCGCGATCCTGCGGACGATGGGCGCGACGCGTGGCTCGATGATGCGGATCTTCATCGTCGTCGGCACCACCATCGGCGCGCTCGGCACGGTCGCGGGCCTCGTGCTCGGCTTTATCTTCCTGTTCTACCGGCAGGGCGTTGTGAACTTCGTCCAGCTCCTCACCGGCCAGAACCTGTGGGATCCGTCGATCCGCTATCTGACCGAACTCCCGTCGAAGACCGACCCCGTCGAGATCGTCGTGATCGCGCTGATGGCGCTCGTTTTCAGCTTCCTCGCAACGCTCTATCCGGCCTGGAAAGCGGCGAGTACCGACCCCGTGCAGGTGCTGCGTTATGAATGAAGGCCTTCGTATCGACCGTAAGATCGAGAAGTTCGACGATTATGTCCTGCAGACCAGCGGGCTGACCAAGAGCTTCACGCAGGGCGGCGCGACCATCGACGTCCTGCGCGGCGTCGACCTCGCGATCGCACCCGGCGAGATCGTCGCGCTGCTCGGGCCATCGGGCTCGGGCAAGTCGACGCTGTTGCAGGCCGTCGGTCTGCTGGAGGGCGGTTTCCAGGGATCGATCAGGATTGCCGGCACCGAGGCCGCGAAGCTCAACGCGCATGAGCGCACCGTGGTGCGCCGCGACAGCCTCGGCTTCGTCTACCAGTTCCACCACCTGCTGCCGGACTTCAACGCGACCGAGAACGTCGTCCTCCCGCAGCTCGTCCACGGCGCGACGCGGGTCGAGGCGGACAGGCGGGCAGCGGAATTGCTGACCCAGCTAGGCCTCGGCCACCGCCTGACTCACCGCCCGAGCCAGCTTTCCGGCGGCGAGCAACAGCGCGTCGCGGTCGCCCGTGCGCTCGCCAACAAGCCTGCGCTGGTGCTGGCGGACGAGCCGACCGGCAACCTCGACGAACATACCGCCGACATCGTCTTCGCCGAGTTTATCCGGCTGGTCCGCGAACAGGGCACTGCGGCGGTGGTCGCGACGCACAACGAGCGGCTGGCAGCCCGGATGGACCGCGTGCTGCGGCTGCACGAGGGGCGGCTGGCGTGAGCTGGGGCGAGACGCCGACGCTCACCGGGCGTCACGTCACGCTCCGCCCGCTGGTCGCCGACGACATGGATGCGCTGGTCGCGGCGGCGGCGGCGGACAACCTCTGGGACACGTTCTACGCCAACGTCACGATGATGAAGGCGCCCGAACGCTGGCTGGCGGCGGCGTTGCGTGAGCAGGACTTTGGCCGTGCGCGACTGTTCGCGGTGGTGGCTGGCGGGACCGTCGTCGGCACCACGCGCTTCATGCGGATGAACGAAGGAAACAAGCGCCTGGAGATCGGCGGCACCTTCTACGCGAAGGCTGTGCAGCGCACCGGCGTCAACACCGAGGCCAAGCTGATGCTGCTAACCTACGCGTTCGACACACTCGGCTGCGAATGCGTCCAGATCCGCACCGACTCGCTCAACAAGAACTCGCAGCGCGCGATCGAACGCCTCGGCGCCAAGCGCGACGGCGTGCTGCGCGGGCATCAGGTGATGGCCGACGGTCGCTTGCGCGACACCGTCGTCTACAGCATCCTCCGCCACGAATGGCCCGGCGTACGTCAGAACTTGGCGTATCTGCTGGCCCGACACGAGGACCGCCCATGACCGCGATCACCGACTTCACCGTAAAGACCGCCGACGGCACAGCGACTTCGCTCGAACCCCACCGCGGCAAGGTGCTGTTGATCGTAAACACTGCGTCCAAATGCGGCTTCACTCCCCAATATGACGGACTCGAAGCGCTGCATCGCGATTATGCGGAGCGCGGGTTCGAAGTGCTCGCGTTCCCGTGCAACCAGTTCGGCGGGCAGGAGCCGGGTGACGCAGCCGAGATCGCCAACTTTTGCACGCTGACCTACGACGTGACGTTCCCGATCTTCGCGAAGGTGGATGTGAACGGGGCAGGGGCGGACCCGCTGTTCGAGCGGCTGAAGTCGGACGCTCCGGGGGTGCTCGGGTCGAAGGCGATCAAGTGGAACTTCACCAAGTTCCTCATCGGGCGCGCTGGGGCCGTGATGGATCGCTACGCCCCAACGACCAAGCCCGAGGACATCCGCAAGGATATCGAGAAGCTGCTCTAGAAGCAGTCACCTCACACCCAGCGCCACCCCGGCGAAGGCCGGGGCCCAGTTGGAAAGGTCAGAGTAACGAAACGCCGACCTAAGTTAGCAAGGTCCCGCGACTGGACCCCGGCCTGCGCCGGGGGGGGCAGTATGTAGGGCCGTTGCGGGTACCAAAAGTAAGCATGTTCCCCCGCGAAGGCGGGGGCCCAGACTGGACTCCCGCCTTCGCGGGAGAACAATCAGGCGGTCACACCGAAAACGCCGGCGCGCCCTTCTTATGCGCCAGCGCCGAAGCAACCGAAGTCACCCCACCAAACAGGAAACTGATCCCCAAAACATACCCCGGCAACGTCAACGCCGACCAAGGCAGTGTCGCTAACACGATCACCGCCAGCAATATGTTCACCACCCCCAGCGCAATCACCAGCCCCTTGCCACGCCGAAACCGCGCCCCAAGCCCGATCTCCAGAACGCCACGCAAACCAAGCCAAACCGCAATCAGCAACGTCAGCGAGATCGCGCCCGTCGCGGGCTCGAACGCCATGATCAGCCCGATCACCAGCGACACCAGCCCAAACCCGATCGCATAGCCGCGCCCCTCATGCCCCTTGCCGGCAAACCCCGACACGATCGACACGATCCCGGCGGCAATCAGAAACGTCCCGATCACCAAAGTCGCGGCATAGGTCGCGGAAAACGGCGACGCGAACGCCATGATCCCCAGCACCACCGACAGCACGCCATACGCCAGGATCCAGCCCCAGCCAGCGCCTGCACGAGGCGTACCCGCAGCCGTGGTTTCAGTATCGGCAAAGTGCCCGCGTGGATCGGTCATGAAGAATGCTCCCAGATGTCTCCGCCGCAACGGCTCGTCGTGTCCGGGGTTCCGATCGGACTCAACGCCGCTGGTCGAATCGTGCGTCAACGCCTACCTGAATATGATGCCTCATTCCGGTTACGTCCCCCTCCGCGTTTTCTCCTGCTACACCATGCTCGACGGCGCCATCGATCCCAAGGCGATCGCCAAGCAGGCGCGCGCGCTGGGCTTTCCCGCCGCCGCGCTGACCGATCGCAACGGGCTCTACGCAGCGATGGCCTATTCGGACGCCGCCAAGAAGGACGGCGTCCAGCCGATCATCGGCGTCATGCTCGGCGTCGGTCGCCCCGACATGCCCGACGGCGTCGCCACGCAGTTCGACTGGCTCGCGCTCTACGCTCAGAACATGACCGGCTACGACAATCTCTGTGCGCTCGTCTCGATGGCACATCTCGACCGCCCGATCGAGATGCCCGCGCATGTCGACTTCGCCGCGCTCGAACGCCACACCGACGGCCTGATCGCGCTGACCGCAGGCGGCGAGGGCGGTCTTGCGCGGCTGTTCGCGGAAGGCCAGCCCGACCGTGCCCGCGCCTATCTCGACCGCCTCCAAGGCCTGTTCGGCGACCGCCTCTACATCGAGCTCTCGCGCCGCAACGACGCGATCGAGACCGCGGCCGAAGCCGACCTCATCGACATCGCCTACGACCGCAATCTCCCGCTGGTCGCGACCAACCCGTGCTGCTTCACCGAGAGCGCATTCGGCGACGCGCACGACGCCATGCTCTGTATCGCGCATTCGACCTATGTCGAAACCGAGGACCGCATCCGCAGCTGCCCCGAGGCCTGGATGAAGCCCGCGCCGGTGATGCACGAGATGTTCGCCGATCTGCCCGAGGCGATCGCCAACACCTTGATCGTCGCCCAACGCTGCGCGGTGATGGCGCCGTACCGCAAACCGATCCTCCCCAGCCTCGCCGGCGATATCGAGGGCGAGGCAAAGTTGCTCCGCGACGACGCCGAAGCCGGTCTAGAAGCGCGTCTTGCCCGCATTACCGAACTCCACGGCGAAGGCGAGGACGGCTGGCGCGACGTGTACCGCAAGCGGCTTGCGTTCGAGGTCGACGTGATCGTCCAGATGGGCTTCCCCGGCTATTTCCTGATCGTCGCCGATTTCATCAAATGGGCGAAGGACCACGACATTCCGGTCGGCCCGGGCCGTGGTTCGGGCGCAGGCTCGGTCGTCGCCTGGTCGCTGACGATCACGGACTTGGATCCGATCAAGCTCGGCCTGCTGTTCGAGCGCTTCTTGAACCCGGAACGCGTGTCGATGCCCGATTTCGACATCGATTTTTGCGAAACCCGCCGCGTCGAGGTGATCCGCTACGTCCAGGAGAAATACGGTCGCGACCAGGTCGCGCAGATCATCACCTTCGGAAAGCTGAAGGCGCGCGCGGTGCTGAAGGACACCGGCCGCGTGCTGCAGATGAGCTACGGCCAGATTGATCGCCTCGCCAAGCTCGTGCCTAACCACCCGACCGATCCGTGGACGCTGGAGCGCGCGCTCAACGGCGTCGGCGAGTTGGCGAAGGAATACGCCAACGACAACGGCGTCCGGAAGCTGCTCGATCTGGCGATGAAGCTAGAGGGCCTGCCACGCCACTCGTCGACGCACGCTGCCGGCGTGGTGATCGGCGACCGACCGCTGGCGCAGCTCGTGCCGCTGTATCGCGATCCACGGTCCGACATGCCCGTCACCCAGTTCGACATGAAATATGTCGAGGGCGCCGGCCTCGTGAAGTTCGATTTCCTCGGGCTGAAGACGCTGTCGGTGCTCCAGAAGGCGGTGCAACTACTCGCCAAGCGCGGCGTGACGGTCGATCTCGAGGCGCTCGAATGGGACGATGCGGGCGTCTACGCGCTCCTGCAAAAGGGCGACACCGTCGGCGTATTCCAGCTCGAATCGGAGGGCATGCGCCGTACGCTGTCGGCGGTGCGCCCGTCCAATTTCGGCGACATCATCGCGCTCGTGTCGCTGTATCGACCGGGCCCGATGGACAACATCCCGTCGTTCGGCCGCCGCAAGAACGGCACCGAGGCGATCGACTATCCGCATCCGCTGCTCGAACCGATCCTGTCCGAAACCTACGGGATCTTCGTCTACCAGGAACAGGTCATGCAGGCCGCGCAGGTGCTGGCCGGCTTCTCGCTCGGCGGCGCCGATCTGCTGCGCCGCGCGATGGGCAAGAAGGTGAAGGCCGAGATGGACGCGCAGCGCGCGGGGTTCGTCGAGGGCTGTCTCACCGTCAACGGCATCAAGAAGGCCGAGGCGAACGCGCTGTTCGACTTGATCGACAAGTTCGCCGGCTACGGCTTTAACAAGAGCCACGCCGCCGCCTATGCGCTGCTCGCGTACCAGACCGCGTGGCTCAAGGCGCACCACCCGCACGAATTCTTCGCGGCCTCGATGTGCTACGATCTTCACCAGACCGACAAGCTGGCGATCTTCACCGACGACATGCGCCGTCTCGGGATCACCGCGCTGCCGCCGTGCATCAACGCGAGCCAGGCCGAGTTCGATGTCGAGGTTTTGCCGGACGTAGAACTCGGACCAGAAGATTGTTCACCCGCGAAGGCGGGTGCCCAGACTGGGTCCCCGCCTTCGCGGGGAAACAATCTCGCCGTCCGCTACGCCCTCGGCGCGCTGAAATCGGTCGGCGAAGGCGCGATGGAGAAGCTCATCGTCGAGCGCGTCCAGAACGGCCCGTTCGCCGGTCTCGACGATCTCGCCAAGCGCGTCGACCCGCGCCTGCTCAACAAGCGCCAGCTCGAAACGCTCGCCGCCGCGGGCGCCTTCGACGGCCTCGATCCGAACCGCGCCGGCATCCACGCCACCGCAGAGACGATCCTCGCGATCGCCGCGCGTACGCACGAACAGAAGACCAGCGGGCAGGGCGGCCTGTTCGGTGACGCCGAGCCCGCGGGCGATGCGATCAAGCTCCCCCCCTCGGTCCGCTGGACGCTCAGCCAGCGCATGGACCAGGAAAAGGAGGCGTTCGGCTTCTATTTCTCCGCCCACCCGGTCGACCGCCATCGTCACATCGCGGTCAGCCACGGTGCCCGCGCCTACACCGCACTGTCCGAGCTCAACATCCCCGACGACGGCAGCCGCGCCGGCGCGACGATGGCGGTGCTGGTCGAGGACGCGCGCTATCGCACGTCCGCGCGCGGCAAGCGTTTCATGATGGCGCAATGCTCCGACGCGAGCGGCCAGTTCATGGCGACCTGCTTCGACGACCAAGTCTCGAAGGACCTGGAGGAGGCGGCCAAGGCCGGCGGCTGCGGGCTGATCACCGTCGAGCTCGACCGGAAACCCGGCGAGGACACGCCGCGCGTCAGCATCAAGCGCATCCAGCCATTCGAGGGCCTCGCCAACCTCGCGCGCTTCCAGGTGGTCGTGACAATCTCCGACATGACCGCGTTCGCCGGCCTCGCGTCGCTGCTTGCCGAACACCGCGGCGCGCGCGGCGAGGTTCGCGTCCGCGCGCAATTGCCCGACGGCGAGGTCTGCATCCTGCTGGGTCGCGACTTCCTGCTCGACGGAGAGCTTGTCGAGCACATCGAGTCGTTGCACGGTGTCGCCAAGGTGGAGATGAAGACCTCGGAAACGAGGCTCGCTCTGGTCGGTTAACAGCTTGGGAGAGCATGAATGCTGGGTGGAATGCAGGATTTCGAGCTTCGTGTTCCCCGCCTGATAGACCACGCGGCCCGCGAACACGGCGCGCGGGAACTCGTCAGCTACTGGGCGGACGGCCGCGAGACGCGCAGCAACTGGGCCGGAATCTCCCGCGACGCCCGCAAACTGGCCCAAGCGCTCGAAAAACTGGGCGTAGCGCCCGGCGACCGGGTCGCGACGCTGGCTATGAACCACGCGCACCACCTCGTCGCCTGGTACGGCACGATTGGCATGGGCGGCGTGATCCACACGATCAATCCACGCCTGTTCGACGAACAACTCGTATACATCGCCAACCACGCCGAAGACCGCGTGATGCTCTACGACAAGGCGTTCCAGCCACTCGTCGATCGCCTCCGCGCGCAGTGGACCAGCATCCGCCATTTCATCTGCTTCGATGACCTGGGACCCGACGGCTTCCAGGCGCTGCTCGACGCCGAGGACGGTGACTATGAATGGGTCGAAGGCCCCGAGCGCGAGCCGTGCATGCTCTGCTACACCAGCGGCACCACCGGCAATCCGAAGGGCGTCCTCTACACTCACCGCTCGACGCTGATCCACGCGATGGCCGAGGTCGCGCCGTGGGTGTTCGATCTGTCGCCCAACGCGGTCGTGCTGCCGGTCGTGCCGATGTTCCATGCCGCCGCCTGGGGCCTGCCGTTCGCCTGCGCGCTTTCGGGGGCAAAAGTCGTCTATTCCGCCGTCAACGATCCCGCCGTGCTGTGCCGCCTAATGAACGACGAGAAGGTGACGCACTCCGCTGGCGTGCCGACCGTATGGCTCGCGATGTTCGGCCATATGGACGCGTCGGGCGATGCGCCGCGCCACCTCAAGCAGGTAACGATCGGCGGCTCGGCAGCGCCGCGCGCGATGATCGAGCGGATCATGGGCATGGGCGCCACGGTCAAGCACCTCTGGGGCATGACCGAGACCTCGCCAATCGGCACCGCCGGCTTCAACCCGCCGCACTGGGACGACATGACGCACGACGAGAAACTCGACCTCGTCGGCAAGCAGGGCAGCGTGCCGTTCGGCATCGAGCTCCGCATCATCGACGACGAGGGCGTCGTCCTCCCCCGCGACGGCTCGATCGCCGGCCGGTTGCAGGTTAGGGGCCCCTGGGTCGTCCAGCGCTATTTCGGCGCCGACGAGGACGCGGTCGATGCGGACGGCTGGTTCGACACCGGCGACGTCGCGATGCTCCACGCGGACGGCACGATGCAGATCACCGACCGCTCCAAGGACGTCATCAAGTCCGGCGGCGAATGGATCAGTTCGGTCGACCTGGAGAACGCGGCCGTCGGCTGTCCGGGCGTCGCGGAGGCGGCCGCAATCGGCGTCCACCATCCGAAATGGGACGAGCGCCCATTATTGCTGGTAGTCCGCAAGCCGGGCAGCGAGGTTACCGAACAGGCGATCCTCGATCACCTGGCCAAGCACGTCGCCAAATGGTGGCTCCCCGACGCGATCGTCTTCGTCGAAGACCTGCCGCACACCGCGACGGGCAAACTGCTCAAGACCGCGCTCCGCGAACGCTTCAAGGATTTCGCGCTAGCCGCCGCCTGATCAATCCGCTCAGGCCCGTTCAAGGCCGACGCCTCGTGCGATCTATGCCGCGCGGGGCGTCCGCTTGGCCTTCCTGATCCGCGGTTCGACGATCATGTCAGCCGCCGCCTTGATCTCTTGGCGAAGCTCGTCGCGCTTCTCGTGGATCGAGGCGATCACCGGCCCCATCGCCACGCCGAGATCGACCAGCACTGCCTCTGCCAACTGCAATGAACTCTCCAGCGTCTCCGGCACTGCGTCGGTCACACCCGCACGGTATAGTTCGGCCGCATGCGCCGTATCGCGCGCGCGCGCGACGATCGGCAGGTCCGGCGCCAAAGCTCGCACTCGCCGCGCCAGGCGCACCGTCAGCACCGGGTCGTCCATCGTCAGGATCAACGCCTTGGCGGTATGCAGCTTCAATCGTTCGACCAGTTCGGGGCGGGCGACGTCGCCAAATAATACCGGGTGGCCGAGCATGCGGGCCTCTTCCACTGAATCGATATCCGCCTCGACCGCGACGTATTTCTGCCCGTGGACGGCCAGCATGTCCGCGACCATGCGGCCAACCCGGCCGAAGCCGATGACGACCGTGCCGGGGCCGTCGTCATCGATCTCGATATCCCCAGCATCGGCCGTCGAGCGGCTTTCGAGCTGGCGCGAGACGGTGCGGCCGAGCTTGGCCAGCAACGGCGTGATCGTCAGGCCGATCGCCGTAACGGTCTGCCAGAAGGACGCCGTCGAAGGGAGGATCAGCTGCGCCTGCGCCGCCGTGGCGAGTACGATCAGCGTGGTCTCCGACGGGCTTCCCATCAGCAGGCCCGTTTCGGCCGCGACCCCGCGCCGCGAATTGGCGACGCGCAGGAACAGGAACGTGACGATCGCCTTGGTCGCAACCACGCCGCTCACCGCGAGCAGCAGCGAAGGCCAGTTCTGCCCGATCAGGCGCAGGTCGAGGCTCATGCCGACGGTAATCAGGAACACGCCGAGCGCGAGGCCCTTGAACGGCGCGGTGATGACCTCGACCTCGCTGTGATACTCGGTCTCCGCGATCAACAGCCCGGCCAGCAGCGCACCAACGATAGGCGACAGCCCCGCGGCTGTGGTCGCTACGCTAGCAACGATCACCACTAGCAGCGACGCGGCGAGGAAGAGTTCGGGACTCTTGGTTCGCGCGGCTTGGCCGAACAGCCGGGGCAGGACGATCCGACCGCCGATATACATCGCGACCACGGTCAGCCCACCGCGTAGCGCGACGCCGGCGATATTCGACCAGCCGTCCGCGCTCGCGGTCGGGGCGAGTGCACCGAGCACGAAGATGATCGGGACGAGCGCCAGATCCTCGAACAACAGCATAGCGAAGGCACCACGCCCGACCGCACCCGTCGTGCCCACAAGTGGCAGGACTAATGCTGTCGAGGAGAGCGCGAGCGCGAACCCGAGCCCCATCGCGCCCGCCCATTCCTGGCCGATGAAGTGCAGCGCCGTGCCGATGATCAGCGCCGAGCCGATGAGTTCGGCGGCGCCGGTGCCGAACACCAGTCGCTTCATCGACCATAACCGCTTGAACGAGAGTTCGAGGCCGATCGAGAACAACAGCAGGATGATCCCAAATTCGGCGAACGGTTCGATCGATTCCGGGTTGGAGATGGTCAGATAATACAACCACGGCGCGGAGCCGGTGAGCGAGCCCAGGCCTGCGGGACCGACCAGCAGGCCGACAAGGATGAAACCGATGACCGGGCTGACCCGGAACCGTGCGAATGCGGGGATTACGAGGCCCGCCGCGCCGAGGATGACGAGCGCGTCGCTGAAACCCTGATTGTCGAGCCGTAATGCCATGCGTGCGACCTTAGGGGACGCATGACGGAATTGTCACCCGTGGTGACGTGTGCAGCGGGATACGGCTTTGCGTCCGGTTGACCGCCCTCCGTCATCCTGAGTTTCGTCGGGATGACGGGAGAGAGAGAACCCCGCCCCCGTTTCCGGGAGCGGGGTGCTGGATCAGGCCCAGTTGGCCATTTCAGTCTCGAGGTTCGAGCGGACCTGCTCGAAGAACTGCTCGGTCGTCATCCAGGGCTGGTCGGGGCCGATCAGAATCGCGAGATCCTTGGTCATGTGGCCGTTCTCGACCGTCTGGACGCAGACGCGCTCGAGCGTCTCGGCGAACTTGGTGACGTCGGGCGTATCGTCGAACTTGCCACGATACTTCAGGCCACCGGTCCATGCGAAGATCGACGCGATCGGGTTGGTCGAGGTTGCCTTGCCCTGCTCGTGCATGCGGAAGTGGCGCGTGACGGTGCCGTGCGCCGCCTCGGCCTCGACGGTCTTGCCGTCCGGAGTCAGCAGGATCGAGGTCATCAGGCCGAGCGACCCGAAGCCCTGTGCGACCTGGTCCGACTGGACGTCGCCGTCATAGTTCTTGCAGGCCCAGACGAACTCGCCGTTCCACTTGAGCGCCGATGCGACCATGTCGTCGATCAGGCGGTGCTCGTAGACGATGCCGGCTTCCTTGAACTTGTCCTTGAACTCGGCCTCGAACACCTCGGCGAACAGATCCTTAAAGCGGCCGTCATAGGCCTTGAGGATGGTGTTCTTGGTCGACAGGTATACCGGCCACTTCAGGTTGAGGCCGTAATGCATCGAGGCGCGCGCGAAATCGCGGATCGAATCGTCGAGGTTGTACATCGCCATCGCGACGCCTGCCGACGGGAACTGGAACACCTCGCGGTCGATGACCGTGCCATCGTCGCCTTCGAAGACGAGACGGAGCTTGCCGGGGCCGGGGACCAGATAGTCGGTCGCGCGGTACTGATCGCCGAATGCGTGACGGCCGACGACGATCGGGTGCGTCCAGCCCGGGATCAGGCGGGGCACGTTCTTGATCACGATCGGCTCGCGGAAGATGGTGCCGCCGAGGATGTTGCGGATCGTGCCGTTCGGCGACTTCCACATCTTCTTGAGGCCAAACTCGGTGACACGCTGCTCGTCGGGCGTGATCGTCGCGCACTTGACCGCGACGCCGTGCTTCTGCGTGGCGAGCGCGCTGTCGATCGTGACCTGGTCGTCGGTCGCGTCGCGATGCTCGACGCCGAGATCGTAGTAATCGAGTTCGATGTCCAGATAGGGCTTAATCAGGCGTTCGCGGATCCATTCCCAGATGATCCGGGTCATCTCGTCGCCATCGATCTCCACGATCGGATTCTTTACCTTGATCTTCGCCATATCCGGGTCCTTCGGGGGAGGGGTTTGGGGAGCGTCTAGGGGAGCATGCCGCCACGATCAACCATTGGACAACCACTGGTCCTACAAGGAAAAGCCGGTTCATCGTTGTATCGCGCGTCCTGCACGGATAGACCCGCAGGTTATGGCATCGCTCGACAAGCCGCCCGTCACGACCTCCACGGTCAAATGGCGATTTCCCGCAGTCCATCCGGAGGGCCACAAATACGTCGCGATCGCGACCGGCATCACGCTGCTGCTGACGATCGTCAGTCACGTGCTGTTCTGGCCGATGGTCGGCGTCGTGATCTGGGTCGCGACGTTCTTCCGCGATCCGATCCGCACCACCCCCCAGGGCGAAGGTCTGATCGTCGCCCCCGCCGACGGGCTGATCACGATGATCCAGCGCGTGCCGATCCCGCGCGAGCTCGCCGGCGAGAACGGCCTCGGCGATGCGCCGCTGGTCCGCGTGTCGATCTTCATGTCGGTGTTCGACGTGCACATCAATCGTACGCCGATCGCGGGCACGATCCGCCAGGTCGTCTACATTTCGGGCAAGTTTCTCAACGCCGACCTCGACAAGGCGAGCGATGAGAACGAGCGCCAGCATTTCGTGGTCGAGGACCGCAACGGCATGCGGATCGGCTTCACGCAGATCGCCGGCCTGGTCGCGCGCCGCATCCTCGGCTTCGTGAAGGCCGGCGACATGGTCGCGGTCGGCCAGCGCATCGGCCTGATCCGGTTCGGTAGCCGAGTCGACGTGTACCTGCCCGATCACGTTGTGGCGCAGGTGTGTCTGGGCCAGCGTAGCATCGCGGGCGAGACCGTGCTTGGTCGCGTCGGTGGCGTTCCGGTCGGTGGTATCGCGCAGTGATGGACCGCGACGGTTCGACCGATTCGATCGAGGAGCGGGGCCGGGGGCGGTTCGGTCGCACACGTCGTGCACCGCGCGGACTTCCCCTGCGCGCCGTCGCTCCCAACGCGGTTACCGCGCTAGCCCTGTGTTCAGGCCTGAGTGGCGTGCGGTTCGCGATCGGTGGACAATGGGAAAGTGCCGTCGCGATGATCATGGTCGCGGGCGTGCTCGACGGCCTGGATGGTCGGATCGCCCGGATGCTGCACGGCGAAAGTCGGTTCGGCGCGGAACTCGATTCGCTCTCCGACGCGATCTCGTTCGGCGTTGCGCCGGCGCTGATCGTCTATCTCTGGTCGCTGACGGCTTTGCCGCGCGTCGGCTGGATCTGCTCGTTGATCCTCGCCGTGTTCTGCGCGCTGCGTCTCGCGCGCTTCAACGCCAAGATCGACGAGAGCCACCAGCCGCATAAGTCCGCGGGTTTCCTAACCGGCGTTCCGGCTCCAGCCGGCGCGGGACTCGCGCTAATGCCGATGTTCTTCTGGTTCTGGACCGATGAACCCAAGTTCGCGTCGCCGTATTTCGTGGCGCCGTGGGTCGCGTTCGTCGCGCTGCTGATGGTGTCGAGTATCGCGACCTATTCGTGGAGTTCGGTCAAGCTCCGCAGCAACATCAGGTTCGAGGCCATTGCGCTCGTCGTACTGCTCGGCGCTGCCATCGTGAGCGCGCCGTGGCATACGCTTAGCATCATCTGCGTGCTGTACCTGCTCTCGATGCCGTTCAGCATCGCGAGCTACGCCAAGATCAGGCGGCAGCGTTCCAGCGGCGGGCGGGCACCGGAGCCGACGTCGAAGCCCAGCGCCTGACCGCGATCCGACGCTCCGCAACGGCCAGCGTGCGGAGCGGCTGGAACGCGGGTTCGACGTTGCCCAACGCGAGACGGACGATACGGTCCCACTGCGGCGCGATCGACGAGACGATCATCATGCCCGCGACCGCGAATGCACCAGCAAAAACCATGAAGCTCAGAACCAACATCACGTCCGCCTTCCTATGAGTTGCGAACAAATTCCTAATATCCGCAAACACTTGGTCAGAAACATCGTTCCACTCGTCGCATTTCGAATCCCGTCCTGCCGGGGTGATTCCGCGCCGAGTCGAACATCTGTTCCCCTCTGAGCCCTTTATGTTCTCATTGCGTTCCATGAGTCAAGCGGGCCTTGTTCGATTGCTTTTCGAATAGAGCCACGCTAAGGGCCGCGCCTCTAACCCCGCATGGGAGGCATCATAGCCCGGTGCGTCACGGTCATTCGGCCACGACGTCATCCGCTTCCCAGAGGCACAACCGGAAGGATATATCCCTATGGCGGCTCCAGTCGTCTCCATGCAGCAGCTCATCGAAACGGGCGCGCATTTCGGCCACCAGACTCATCGGTGGAACCCCAAGATGAAGCCTTACATCTTCGGTGATCGTAACGGCGTCCACATCCTCGACCTTTCGCAGACCGTGCCGCTGTTCGCGCGCGCGCTCGAATTCGTCTCGTCGGCTGTTGCCGGTGGTGGCAAGGTCCTGTTCGTCGGCACCAAGCGCCAGGCGCAGGAGCCTGTCGCAGACGCAGCGCGTCGTTCGGGCCAGCATTTCGTCAACCATCGCTGGCTGGGCGGCATGCTCACCAACTGGAAGACTATCTCGGGTTCGATCAAGCGTCTCAAGACGCTCGAGGAAATGCTGTCGGGCGACACCGTCGGCCTGACCAAGAAGGAAGTCCTTCAGCTCACCCGCGAGAAGGACAAGCTTGAGCTTTCGCTCGGCGGCATCCGTGACATGGGCGGCATTCCCGACGTAATGTTCGTGATCGA
>Ga0265798_10006698_pt1 | contig 15078 bp, 21 predicted proteins | sample P3T30metagenome_FD_192430 | JGI IMG/M metagenome (GOLD analysis project Ga0265798, IMG submission 192430) | Plant litter microbial communities from East Loma Ridge, Irvine, California - P3 T30 | ecosystem: Environmental > Terrestrial > Plant litter > Unclassified | place: USA: California... | reverse complement strand
TGGCGGGATCAATAAAGGGGGGGGTGTAGAAGAAAGGAGAGGGAGCTGTCGGTAAGCTGGGTAAAGCAGCGTTTCTGCGGTTTGGTTGAAGCGTGCGCTTTTTACCACAGATGAGGGTGCATACAGGTTGGTTCAGGAAAGGACCAAGGTCGGATAGTAGGCTAAGAATTGTTGATGGACGTTGAATTGGTTCGTTCGCAAAAGCAATAAATCCCTACGAAATGTTGCTTTTGTTTGTATCCTAGCGGATAAAGGAGGTGTTGACCTAGAGCGCATCGCAGGACATGTTGGCTGTCTTGACCATTTTGCCACAAAGCAATATAGTTCAAGATCCGGCTCCACAACCTATCCGGCTGGTTTGCTAATGAGAGATGTGTCTCCATGCGAAGCTGTCACTGCCAAGTAGGGCTAGCTCGCAACTAATCCCAAACCGGTTTATGCTTGTCGGGGAATTGCGATAACAACACACCACATGACTGGGCGTCTTGCGCGTAAGTAACCTGTGTATCTCGCCCCGTAAGCTTAGACATGCGGGCTATCGAGGCTGAGCATATGCTTGGTACCATGTCACCGCCGCTTCGTGTTTGGAAGTCGTTTGGAATGCGGGGTACCGGTACTATGCAGGTGCGTTCCGAATCGACCTGCGTGGCCTCTCTACGGGTAGGTATAACGAACGATACGACCCCAAATCCAGGTCACTCCGTTACTGGTATTCTCAACGTTTATCCGCACCGAAAATTCCTCCGTCCTGCCAAGATGCCCAGCAGTTATCTGTCTTATCCTTGCCCCGAAGCTTATCACCTCTTGTTAGCATTTCCTACATGTCTTCCTTATCGGCGTCTATCTCCGATCCCCCGGCAACCCTTGCTATCTACAGTATCTACTGAGCACCTACTCCTCCAGACCGCTATGAGCGATTTTGTGTGAGCGGCTGAAATTCGGTGGGCTGGTGTTGTATATCACAAGGGCTGATTTCGGTGCTTCCCTATGGCCTTAGTGCGGCAAGCATCTCTTGGGTTACAAGCCCACCAGTCATGTCACCCTTGCAAGGATTACGCGATTCTACCAGATGGAAGCTTCCTATCTGGCTCCGCGGCGCCTGCAAGGGTCGCTCCAAACTGGGGTTCATAAGGCATGCGTCGCCGCGCTGAAGCATCCTGGAGCCTTTCCACAAGCTAGCTCGCAATCTTGAGAACCCGCGGGGACTGCAATCGAGCGAGCAAACATGTCTGAGAAGAACGTGGAAGAGCTGGCCGTCAAGAGCCAAGGTACTGACTATGGCGTCGGAAACGTACAAGATCCGCACGAGACGGGTCGAAGGAGGAGCTCAGCCGTCGACCCAACGGTCATCGCAGGAGAAATCTTCGACGAGCGTTATGAGAGTACACAGAGAGGGCTGAAGTCACGGTACGTTGATCGCTAAAAGTCGCATTTGCATCGAGCTTACAACCACACAGCCATGCGCAAATGATCGCCTTGGGCGGCACAATCGGTACAGGTCTATTCGTCGGTTCGGGTCAAACGCTCGCCCGTGGAGGTCCAGCCTTCATTCTGGCTTCATACATCGTCATGTCTTTCTTGATCTTCTGCGTCGTCACCTGCATCATCGAAGTCGCCGCCTACCTTCCTACGCCCGGCTCCTCCATGAACCTCTTCGGGTACCGCTACGTCTCACGCTCAATGGGGTTTGCTCTTGGCTGGCTATACTTCTACTCGCTGGGTATCTTAGTTCCCTACGAAATAACAGCGGCAGGTCTCGTGATTGATTATTGGAATCCATCCGTCAACATCGCAGTCTGGATCACGATTATGATTATTGTAATTGTGGGCTTGAACTGTTTTCCCGTCAAGTTCTACGGAGAGACCGAGTTCTGGTTCGCCAGTACAAAGGTCATTATGATCATTGGGCTCCTCATTCTCTCGTTCATCTTGTTCTGGGGCGGTGGGCCATCCCACGATCGCCTGGGATTCAGATACTGGAAGAACCCCGGCGCAGTCAACACGTACCTTGAAAAGGGCAACGCTGGTCGATTTCTTGCACTACTGTCAACGCTTGTTCTTTCTGCCGTAAGTGCAACAGAAATGGCTCCTTGGTTTCATCTTGCTAACATGTCCGCTAGTTTCCCTTCGCCTTTGCCCCAGAACTCCTGGTCGTAACAGGTGGGGAGATGGTCTCTCCACGCCGAAACCTTCCAATTGCTGCACGCCGATACATTTACCGTCTTCTGATCTTCTATGTCGGCAGCGTGCTGGCCATTGGCGTCATCTGTCGCTCAAACGACCCTAGCATAACATCCGGCGGAGCTGGCGCTGGCTCGTCGCCTTTCGTTGCGGGCATCAAGAACGCTGGAATCCCTGTCCTGGACAGTATCATCAATGCTGGAATCATCATAAGTGCCTGGTCATCTGGCAACTCTTTCCTCTTTCTATCCTCGCGGTCGCTATACTCACTCGCTCTTTCCGGAAATGCGCCTTCCGTCTTCAAGTCCTGCACCAAGTCTGGAGTTCCCTACTGGGCCATCACTGCCTCCTCGCTCTTCTGCGCCCTGGCCTACCTCAACGTGGCAAGCTCATCAGCCGTTGTCTTCACCTGGTTCGTGAACTTGACAAACACCTCTGGTTTCATCTCCTGGATCTGCTGCGGCATCATCTACCTGCGTTTCCGCAAAGCCTGCGAGGCGCAGAATATCACCGATCTCCCATACAAGTCGCCCGTCGGCAAGTGGGGTGCGTGGGCTATCATCGTCAGCTTCACTTTCCTGTGCCTCATCAATGGCTTTGACGTCTTCTGGCCCGAGAAGTGGAACATAAGCTCTTTCTTCACGGCCTATGTTGGTATTCCCATGTTCCTCGTCTTCTACGGTGGACACAGGATCTGGTCTTGGAGCGACACTTGGGCTCATGACCCGATGGAGGTGGATATGCAGACAGGCATGGATCGCGTGCTTGCGGACGAGACGCCGGCAAGGACGACAAAGGGACCTTGGTACATGAAGATCACGCTTCTCTGGGAATAGATACATGAGTTGTGTTGTTGTGGTCAGGATGGGGATAGTACATTAGTCAAAAAAAATCTCTCTTCGTCACCATCTCATTTATATTCACAAGCTCAAGCGTCATCGATCGTCAACGTGTTCATATGTATCAAGCTTCTGTCTATCTCTTTCTCACTCGGTCTCCTGAAAGCCAACCTATAATCCCTCCTTAAGCACCACAAACCCTCCGCAACAGCTCTGACTGTCTTCCTACAGCATCTTCGGTTCGATCAACTCGACTTCAATAACTTAGCTACTTCCGCCACAAGTATGGCACTATGAACTGAAACTAATCCAGCCGCATCGACTCCTCTCATGAGCTGCTAACCGCATATTAGTAAAAGCACGAGCACTGCAATAGTGCTGTAGATAGGTGCATCTTAGTGGCTTCAATTGACGAGATCTGAGATTGTTTCAATGGCGACTTATGGAAGCGCACTCACGCGCCCCATAGGTAAGTTAGACTCTATATTTTTTGAATGTTCTCCGTCTGGCGTTCACCAAGATGCATGTATCGCAGAGTTGTCCATGAAGCCCTAGAGAATTCTCTGAGTCCAAACCGCGGGCCGAGGTCACGGCGCAAGGGGTAAATGCCCGATTTTTTGGTAAAAAGTCATGCCTAGAGGTGTTCAAAGCTTATAACACGCTCAAAGGGACAGTCAGAAGGGTTCTGGGTATCTGACATGAGCGGAGCTAGAGGAACGCTAGTGCTATAAAAGTCTAGCGTGAGGTCGATAGCGTCATGACCTTGGAATTTGCGATGTTTGCAAGACCTGGCACCCTTCCAAGCCTTCCTTTCTTTGCCGCCCATTTCTCAAAACCTTGTCTTGCTTATCAAATCACAATCCCTTCATCATGACTGCTTTGAGCTACCACACTTCGATTGGTCGTTGAAACACAGCGGCAGAACAACTGGCGCGTTGGGATGATTCCATCATATCCATGATTAAGATTGCCCAGGTAACGATCAAATATCAGTTCAATACCGAGTGTCACTACGACGCAAAAGGATACGGTTTCTAGTCTTCCTCGTCCTCTCTTTTCCGTTGTTTGTTCAACTCATCAATGACCTTCTTCCCGCACCCCAACACCTCCAATGTCCGGCTCTTATTGTCGTGGTCTCGCGTCTCTGGGACTAGGAAATATGTCGTTACTGCACCAGCCACCATAAAAGCACTCATCACCTGCAGGATGTGCCCGAAGTTCTCGCGTTCCCAATCGAAGTCGTCCTCGGGTTTGGATTTGTCGGACTGGAACGCATAGGCTAAGAAGATCTGTACGATCCAAGAGCCTAATTTTCCACTAGCAGCAGCTATCCCATGGCAGGTACAACGGTACCTAGTGGGAAATATCTCTGCAGGGATGATGAACGTCGTCACGTTCGGCCCTAAATTGAAGGCGATATGGCTGAGCGCGTAAAGCACGATGAGACCAGACCGGCTGTTATCGAGTAGAGTCGTCCAAGCACTTCCAGTGACAATAAAGAGCACGAAGAGGACCAGAAATCCCCAGAACTGGATTACCTTTGGGGAAACGTATTTCACAATCTTGACCATCAGCAAGCCGCCGACGACTGTTCCAATCGATACCATAACTAGAGTGTGCTTGCTGTTATCACTTAGTGTTTGATACACTGATGGCGGGTCCTGGACGTCTCCCTGCCATATATGACTGACGATTTGTGGCGAAGAGAGTCCCAATCCGTAGACTAGCACGATGTCAGCAGGTTTCTGAAAGCGATTTGATGGCTTATTTACACGCAAAATCGAGGAAAAGCCATGCCAGAGATGTGCCCAGTAGATACTGCCAATTCTTCTCAGTGATGAAGAATTTCTTGGCGTCGGACCAAGAAGCAAGCGGAGGAACAAACTCGGGGTCGCCCGGTGGAAGTTGAGCTGGCGTTACCGCATTGTGCTGAAGGTCCATATCCCTGAGTTGGTATTCAGACACACTGTCATCGTCGATGATTTCATCAGGCGCAATCTCAGAAGAGTTGGATGAACGCCTTGAGTTAGGCCTTTGTGTGACTGCTCTTATTGGTATATGCAGCATCTCAGCCTCTCCGTGTTCAGGATTCAACTCTGGCGCACCAAAATAATGAGCGGTATCTTCGAGGGTACTCTTCGTGTTTTGGAGTATGTCCAGCTTATATCTCGGACTTTCTGGGATAGTGAACCGGAACGCCAGTGCGATGGTGGCTGGTATAATTCCGATGCCTACGACCAGCCTCCATAGTCGATCTATGGCTCGGAAGCACTCCAGGTCATCCAACTGGCAGGTTTGGGCATTCTTTTCAATCCACGGTTTGTACGCCTCCACCGCGGCGAATGACAAGACATTCGCAAGCAGTTGCCCAATGGGCTGAGCGAAGAATACCCAGCTCAGCATTCGCGCCCGGTGTTTACGAGGCGCAAACTCGGCTGTGATGACCTAATATCACTATCAGTATCCTGATGTGGTTACGGAAAAGGCATATATACAGCACTTAATGGATAATCAGCGCCAATCCCAATGCCTTTTATCCAGTTAGTAGGCTCTCATGAATTGTTTCCAGCACCCACTTACCCATAATAGCCCGCCAAGTGATCAGCCAACCTCCAATAGCCATACTATTCTTTTCGCCATTGGAGCTCATGAGAAGCAACATTGTACCGACGATAATGATCACCAACTCGAGCCCGTACATTTTTCGTCGACCGAGTTGGTCTGCAGCAAAGCCAAAGCCTATCTGGCCAAGCATGGTGCCGACTAGGGTCGAGCACATCATGGCAGTCTTGACAGACGAAGGCACCGACGGTACACCGCCCTCGAAGTGATTAGGCCAAAATACGTACCCCAACATAGGGGTGACTACGTTCAACGCGAAGAGGCCGAATGCGTCTGTCAAGAAGCCGATCCCAGCGACTATGACAACCCATACCTGAAAGGGAGCGGCATCGATCGTCGCAAGCGTCCATCGACGACGCCTTGTCTCCTAGCAACTACATTAGTACAGATACGTATACTTGGGGAAATAGCGAAATCGGAGCGAGCAACACTTACAGGAATGCCGCTTCCACCTGCGGTCAAGTCCTCAACACCAAACTGATGACCTCTGATTGGTCGTTTGACCCAATTACGTAGACCCATCTTCTTGGTACCTGAATTGATTCGGTATCTTATTCCAAGGAAATCCAAGAGATTTGTTCCCTTCAAGTGAATCTACGGTTGCGTATCGTGGTTGTCTGTTCTACGGGGTTTGTCTAGGGAGGGCTTCATTCATATTGCGCCCGAGAGAAGCGTCAGCCTCCACCATACAGCGCACTGCCGGATACCCTCTTTCAGGGAAATTGCACTGCCCGAGGTAAAAAGGCAAACCGGTCAACATAATAGTACAAATGCGAACTGGCGCCCCTCCTCGGTTCGCTATGCTCGTTTACAATTCTGCCTTGGTCGCCGAAGTGAGACTTTGTGGCGTTCGTTACTGCACGGGAGGCGCATTGAAGTGCCAGTCTATTATCGCAAGGAGCCATAGTCACCATAAACGGTAGACGTTCGATGTCATCTGCGCCTTCACACCTGAGCTGGATACATGCGCAGCAACGAGCATATGTCGGACAGTAGATCATGTCATGGATTTCTGGTTCATCGAAATGGTGTACCTGATAGAAAGAGAAGAGCTGTAGGAAAGCCACGAGGTGCTAGGTACTGATGGTAGGCTGATCTGGTAAACGACGATGGCCGTTCGCTTCCCCACGTGGCGGTCTGTGCGATCTCATTGAACGTAAAACGCCACCATCCCGGGTTGGGCATCCTATCTTGGCACCGCCATATGCATCAATACGAGCTTTCTTCCATATTTTGACAAGTTCACGACTGCTAGTCTTGCATGCGGCCTTGTAAATGCGACAAGACAGTGCGTGCCTGGCTCGCAGCACGGCAAGAGGCAATATGCTGAGCCACCCACTGTGCAGCGGCGGTCTGGTTCTGGGATAGCCTTGCCTTGTCAGGCACCTGTTCAGACCGTGGGAGTAAGCTCAGGAGGTCGCTACTTGCAACGTCTCCTCCTCCTTCTCGGGCCTGGCGCTCACTCTACGTTGCTTCTCGTGGGATGCACACAGCTCTATGGTGCATGAGCAGTCTTCACACAACCAAGATTGCGCTTGAGCGCGGCGCAAGCCATAAACCATGTCTTTTGGATGCAGCCCGTCCGATGTGTTGAAGTTACTAGAGTTCTCGACCCGTCTTTATCTCGCTTTCAAAGGTATGTCACTGTCTGCCATCATGTGGCAAGGATTAGAGCACTAATCCCCGCAGATGCGAACGAGAACTCTGAAGCGCAAGTAGCTGCACTTGTGAAAGAGTTTACTACTTTCCATGGCTGCCTTACAGAGCTGGGCGAGCTCATGCGACAGTATGGCCAGTCGATGCCATTTCCTGTCAAAGACTTTGAAACAACGCTGAAGAGGTGCGAGAAAACACTCGATCCATATGCAGACCACCTGGTGGATAAGAAGATGGGTGTCAAAAAGTTCATCTTCACGATCAGATACATGGGTATGGAGAAAGAGATCGACGGTTTAAGAAAACAGATCACTGGTCACTACCAAGCGCTTCACATGTGCATATCTTTCCTCCAGCTGTAAGTCTAAGCGAATCTTTTACGCCAGAATCCACTTACTGAATCCAATCAGACGCCTTCATCTCGAGGCAACAAAACAAACTCAACGCCTTCTCGACGCTGTGCCCTCGCGAACAATGCATCTAGCAGGTCGTTCCTACTCTACGAACACGCTTGGATTATCATCTGATCGCATCCCATTGACACTTCCTGCTCCAGATGAACACCCGTTGTTCAGTGAATGGAGAATCTTTGACCGCTGGTTGCAAGTTGAGGACGAACGCATTGCACAGGAAGCAGGGCTGTCCCGGCCCTTATCACTGGGTGATGCACCTGCAGGGACAACAAGCGATGATGCCCAGACAGCTGCTATACTATATCATCTCCGAAGACAAGTCGATGATGCTATTATGATCGAAGAAAACCGCGCAAAGCGAGCAAATGCGGAGAAGCGATCACACCTTGCTCCCAGCGATGCGATGAAGCAGACGGTACGCAATATGCCACCCGCGCCATTGCGAACATATACGCTCGATACCGACCACTCTGGCAATTTTACGAGTTTCGAACAGCATCAGATCAGCAGTTCCTCGGCCACTATACAGCCCAGTATGGATAATCCTTCACTGTCTCCACCGCTTTTAAACAGCCCTGGTACAGGCTCTGACTTTGGCTGGATCGACTGGATGAATTCCCCTACAGGGAGTAATATATCACACGATCTCGATCGAGTTTCTTCCATTTCTTCGCCTAGAGGTAGCACAAGTTACTCGCCCAACTCCCGACCATCAATGTATGAGCTGGGTGCAAGCACAGGGGGCAATACCCCCGAGAACCTCATATCGACGACCCTGCGGGGCAGTCTTTCGCGCACATCTCTCGTCACAATTGCGTTGGGTGAAGCTGCACTCGAGTGGAAGCGTATCTGTCGTACTGTTCAAGTCGAGCGGAAGTCGGTCAAGTATGGGCACGAGAGCAGAGATTGTGACATAAGATGGCGATACAGGGAAGATACTGGCATATCAATTCGTGCAATTTACTACTCAAGTCAGGATGGTAAGCTACGAACCTGGACTGAACAGAATTTCCTTGCTATCGGGCCGTCCATACCCCTCACGACTACCTACGCGGATGGCGCCGTATCCATCGACTTTCCACGTGCCTCGTTTGGGAAACTAGAGAAGCAGTACACGGATATCAAATATACCTTCACTGGCTATGAGTCAGCAGAGAAGTTTCAAACGTTGCTCTATACAAATAACGGCGCAGATCCTGCCGAACTCAAGTATGACCGACCTATCATAACAATCTCGTCCAACATACACGCTACCGAATGCCGCGGTCGCAATTTACGGCTCTGGAATCGTACTGAGACACGCTTGGAAGACGACGGACCAGCCACTTTTGAAGTCCTTGTGTTATTATTTTACACGAGCGCATTGGAGGACAAGGGCCATTGGGTCGAGGAGCCACACTACGCATTCGAATGGCTTACCGAGTCAACCTATAAGAAAGAGAGCGACAAATTGACGCTTGTGTTTTCCAAGGATCCATCGCGTTGGACGAGTGATAAGCTCTTCCAGCGACGCAAATCATCGGTACGCACCGAAGCACAGCCAAAGAGCCCATCCATCTTCTCACGAAAACGCAATGATTCCATGGAGATACCGCAATTAACTCGCTCGCGAACAGGTGCTTCGATATCCTCCCATGGGTCTATCAAGTCTCAGAAGAGTCTCAATGGGGAAGGGGCTAGTTCTTCACGGACGGGCAATGTGAACCGCTTTGGGTACTCTGAGCTAGAAATCAAGTTCCAGAGTAAGACTGATCGTAGGGCATTTCTCGATGTGTGGAAGCAATATGTCAAGCCGTTGAGTGTAGCTGCTTGACCAGATCGTACTATGAAGTCGCGTGAATTTGTAGAATAGTAGCATAATACCCCAAGTTTACGTTTTCCTTGCCAACTAATTGTCTACAGTGTCTGTATCACATGGAAAGTGTGGCAATTACTGATATCTTGCTTAGAATATGCTCTAGTAACTCGATACAATCGGACTGCATCGTTCTAAATGACCAAGTATTCGTTCGCTTCTTTGATATGTGGACTCCATATATACAATCTTTGCACATGTTGAGCTACAAGTAGGTGTTTAGAGTCGGAACTCTGAAACTACGAAGTATTTTGCACAATTATACAATTAAATCTCTCAATGATTAGATCAGAAGTGTTAGGGGTCAACGTAGCATTGTGAAAACTGGGCTGTACGATACTTACAAGGACATCCAAGAAAATTTGGAACTTCCCAACACGAATGAGAGCGAGCAGCAGGTGTATCTTTGTCAGCTTCATTTTGGATGTTGCTGTCACTCAAGTGAATAGTTCCAAGACAGCGTATTCAAGATATGGTAAAGTATGGCTGCAGGACCTGAAAGCGAGATAAAACGGGATAGCAATCCCCCGCACCTTCCTTAAAGTTATTGTGTTTAGGAAAGCCCTTCTGGCTGTGACGATCATAAATAAAGGAGATTTGCTAGCAACAAACACCATACACCGTTCACCGTCTGGAAAGGAGAAGCTGAACAGAAAGTTCCACCGATGAGCGAGTGTCGAGGTCCGCTATGTCAATGTTGCTTCCAACATGGTATGCAACGGAAGATACTTTGTGAAGACGTCTAGAGGAAAAGATTGGATGGGCCCCCAGAGGTTCGGAAGTAGATAGGCGCCTTGATTCTTTTCATGCCCAGAGGCAAAAATCCCTTACACTCTGAAGAGAACAAACAACCCCGACCCTAGCCATGCAACAAGCACTCAACACTATACATTCATAGGAGATGCGTACATTCAGGCTATCGTAGGTAGATAAGCATACATTGAAGAAAAGCTAGAATAACTATCTCCGTATGAGCGTCTAATTAGCTGCTGCGCATCCTGGATGTGAGATGCCTCATCACAGCAGGGCATAAACGGGGGGGGCGCGGGAAAGGTGGGGAAAAACGCTGCCCCTCACGCTAACAATCTTCCCGCCATCCCACCCGCCCAAGCTTTTTTGTCGTCAAACGTGGCGCACCCACAAGCCAGACTAGCTGCGGCCCCAGCTTCCACCTCTCCTGGCTAGTAGAATCCATATTTACTTTTTCGTTTGCGTCAAAATAGCAGGGTGTATCATGTAAGCATTCAGCAGACGTAGGCAATAATGAAGAAAAAAATTAGGGAAAATAGTCAAACGAAAGAAAAAACCGGCAATTATGTGAACTCATGGAGAAAAGGGAGTCCCTCATCAGGAGGATAGGAATTTACGAAACGAATGTCTAGGTACAAACAAAAGAAAGGCTTCTTCCATCTCTCATCACCAGGAGAAAAAATAGGTCGAGTATTTTGTTTTTGCTCAATGAGATGACCCATTGGCAACAATCTTTCCGAATTCCTCGACATACTCCACGTTTCCTGCGTCATCGTAATCAATTCTCACTTGCTGGTTGGTCGCCATTGATGGGTCGCCATCGAGATAGTTAAAGGGCTCGAAGCGCATGGCTGAGTGCGCGGAGCTGAACAAGGTATTGGGCAGATCGCCCGTGTGTGGCATATGGTGCATGCCCAAATTGAACCAGAGAACACTGTCGTGTTGTTAGCAGGACTTCCATTCATTGATGGGAAACAAGAGATAGTTACGTACACATCTTCCTGGTCTAAGCTCTCGCCGTCCAAGAAAGTCGCGAAATTCACCAGCGGATCCTCGACTGCGAACCTGTTGAATGCATCTGCCGATCTCGGCTCTGTATCCTTTTGCTGCGTAATGTAGAAGTGGTGGTTGGCGTACGTGGCAGCGTTGATAGTGTCGGTCGAGTTTTTCTGTGTGAGATGGTTTACTCCAGCGTTCTTCTTGAATCGCCAGCCTGGATATTCGCCAAAACGGTTTGGTGTGTCCTTGTTGACGATGGAAAAGAGGACCGAGTCATTGTCGTGCCAGTCGATGCTTGCCTCGCTCTCGTCTGCGATGAATGTTCTGTTGGCTTTGAAGGTGTTGTGGACGCGGCCTTGGCTCCAAGGATAGGTTGTACTCGTCGGCACAAGTTTTGTTGCTTGCACACTGTTTTTCCTTCCGTTTACGTCAAAGTCAGCCTTGAAATTCAGGATGTGGTCATGAATGCTGCTGGACAAGAAGTCATGGATATGAAACCCGTATTCCGGTTGGTCGTCCCAGTATGCAGCACTGATGAATCCCGACGCGCGAGCGGCTACTTCAATGGCACCGTCATAGGCGAAGCTGTAGTCGATCAGGAAGTCGTAGTTGCCAACAGTGGATATGGTGCGTATCACGAACACAATGTTCTTTGCCACACTAGTATGAGGCGCCGATGGATAATAAGAATGTCGGCGGAGCGGGTATGCGGTATCATGTTCGAAGAGGCAGATGGCGTCCTTTTGGGACTGTGTCTTGTTGTGATGCGTCCATGATGCGTCCAGATAAGTGGCATGCGCAGGGCAGTCGTAGCCTTTAACAAGAGGTTGCAAGGTAGACCCCATTCCAGTTACAGTATCGAAGAAGTTTGCCCCAGAAGCAAAGGGGTCGGAGCCAGAGTACGATGTAAGGGACTCTTGTAGTGCGAGCTCATACATTATACGCTTGCCCTTGTATTGGATGTCGTGCAGGGAAAGGCCGATATCATGGGAGACGGTGTGGAAAAAGGAGAAGTCCATCCAAGTGACGTATCCCTCCTCTGAGTCGATCTTGAAACGCTGGGGTCCTTGTGCCACGGGTTCTGGGGGAGGTAGATCGTCTAAAGGGAAGGGCTCGCCATGTTGGTTTGTAGACGACCATTCGCCATCCTGCCTGTTTGGGGGTATTACATGGTAATCAGGGGCGTTGATTACAGCACGGAACTCGTCTGCGGTTTCCCAGAACTTTCCGAACGAATACCAGCCCAATACCTTCCATTCCTCCCAGTTGAGGCTTGTGAAATCATACTTGATGGAGAACCCGTGTGGCAGAACCGTTACACTGCTGAGGTTGGTACCGGGGTCGGAAAACGCGGACGTCCAGGAGACGACACGGCCATCTTCCCAGTACGGAGTTCCAACTCGAAGACCGACGATTCCATCGAGGAATGACTAAGTTGATGTGAGCTACGTTTTCCGAATAATCAGCAGAACCGCCACTTACGCTGTTGAACAATCGCTGCCAGATGTCATCGTGCTCTTTAGCAAACTTTGTGAGGTACATTCCAAATTCATTTGGAGACATCACCGAATCGACCCGAGTTCTTCCGGGTTGCTTATTTTGAAAAGGAAAAGTCAATGGCTCGACGTTTGACGAGTTGGCATCTGTCAGTGGGCCGACCATATACTCCTGCCAGTATGGGCTTGAAGAGTTGGTGGCCCCGGTTTGAACTGTCGCCCTAGCATAGCGCCCGGGTGCGGAAGCGTTGCCATCAAGAAAAGGTAGTACGTCGGTCTTGTTTGGGTGGAGCAGAGTTATGTACACACTAACGGCAGGTTAATACATGAGCAGTGATGTTGGAGACGTCGACCTTACACATAGCTGTCCTGACTGGAGCCCTGATCGCCCGTCAAATTCATGCTATCTTGCAATATTTCATTTACGCTCGCAAGTTCTGCCTCTGATAGTGCTTTCCAAGGGTTGGTATAAGGTGCGCTCACGGTCGGTTGGTGAGCAGAGGTAGATGTATTGTTCGCTGCCGCGAAAGAGCGAATGGCAGCGAAACAAAGCGCAAGGGAAGAAGAACACTTCATGTTGGACTGAAACGAATGTGGAAGAGTGTGATGTCTTGAAAGCGGCAGGTGGGTTTCTGCAAGTTATATACACGTTTATCTCCTTACTTCTGCTCAGTAGCACAATCCGTACACGAGCGTCTTTGCCGTCTCATGCCCATTGCGTAGAGTTTTTGCATCCACCGCGCTCAAGCGCTACACATCCCGAATGAATGTGCTGGATGCTCTCGAAAAGGAAATACTTGCGGCCTTGCTCAGCTGCATGTTAGGGGTTTGATAGGAAACGATCGGCGGCGCAAGCCCTCCGTCGGTTTTACTAAGGGGTTCGGCTTGGCTGGGATGTACAGGATGCTCGGTACTGCCATGCACCCACCAGAAGCAAACATGGTAATTACGGGCACTTTTTTGAACAAGCATTTCTTAGCATTCTTGGCTTCTAGATTTAAAACGTTCTTTGCGCCGACGCCGCCAACCACAGCCTAGAATAGATGCCAATATTTCGGCCCAAGTGTCTTCACACCCTCAACCACATGCTCTGACGGTCCTTTCATTCAAATAATCCGTCACCCTTTATGCTACAATGTACCCCTTATCGTCCTTTTTCCGTCGGCTTCTAGAACAGTCTGAACACTAGTTTCCTTTTCCGCTGGCCTTCTTGCTATTCTTGCTGTGCTGGGCCATTCGCTTCGCTAGGCATGGGTTGCTACCCTTCACTGTACCAATCTGAGACTTTAAGTGGCTCTCTAATACCTTCGAAGTCTCCAAATCACCTAACCTCATAGCCATGAAGCCTTTTGAGTTCAATTCTGTCGTCAGGCCCTGTACTTCTTCCCATCCGCCTCCACAAAGTCTACAATGACATGGGGGGTTTAAATGAGCATGTTTTTCCTATAAAGCCTTGAGCAAGATATCTTCAACCTTTCAAAAGGCTAGGCGCTGCTTGATAATTGGCAGAAATCCCTCAAAAGGTTTGATGGCCTCTGCATTGGCAACCGGATCGACGTGGAAGAATCTGAGTCTATCTTCGGTCATCGTGACCTGTAAAGCAACCGTCGTATAGGTAGTACCCATTTATAGGAGACCACTGATGGCCGTATGCTTGGCAACAACACCTCTTGTCTGGTGGGCAGGTTCCATGAAGGGATTGTGCGCGCTTGATCTGCCTCCGTCATGACTTCCTCCATATCTGCAAGGAAGCGAGTGCACACTTCTTCTTGCATGGCATTGAAGGAAACTTTGTGTGATTCTGATATATGAGTTATGGCCCCAGGAGGTTTACAAGTGCGGGAAGCGTTGGGTGGTACTTAGGTTTATGCTTAAGTGAGTACGAGCATACCAAAGGCAAACACAGCTAGTATGCTGTTAAAATTCAGGCTTGGGGCATTTCAAGAAATCCTCAATAAACTTAGGGGCGGGTGAGCAAACAAGCCGTATACGCAGAGTGCATGTGCGCACAGATAACAAGAGCCCACAGGTCTAGATATCTAGTTGTCTGCTGCCTTTCGAGATCAGAATGGACCCATATGACACTTTCACTATGCACCCTCCCAAAGTTTTCCAATGCAGCTATGATTGCTAAGATAAATATACTGCTCATAATTTGATAAAACGTGATGCTATGTCTTTACTAGACAATAATGATGCTACGTGTCTTGTATGTGCACTTGGTAAAACCTTCATTTAAGAAACTCAAGGAGAGGAATTTAACAATC
>Ga0265798_10006697_pt1 | contig 15078 bp, 18 predicted proteins | sample P3T30metagenome_FD_192430 | JGI IMG/M metagenome (GOLD analysis project Ga0265798, IMG submission 192430) | Plant litter microbial communities from East Loma Ridge, Irvine, California - P3 T30 | ecosystem: Environmental > Terrestrial > Plant litter > Unclassified | place: USA: California... | reverse complement strand
TGCATGGCGCAGGATCCGACCAAGCGTCGAGCGGTTATGCCGCGTCGGGCTGGGCGTGGCCGCGCTGGCCGGCCGGCACGAGCGGGATCACGCGGCCGCCGGCGCCGCGCAGCGGGCCGCCGCTTTCCGTCTCGAAGAAGAAGCGATCGCACCCGAACGCGGGTTTCAGGTGATCGAGCCAGGTCGCCGTCGCGTCGTATTTGGCAAAGAATGGCCGCCGCACCCATTCCGGATTGCGCGCCTGCAGGAACTGCAGCGCGAACAGCTTTTCGCCATTGATGGTGACGACGCCGTCGATCACGACCTTGCCGGGGAATGCACTCATCGACGGCCCGCGCACGGTGCGCGACAGGCCCGAGACCATCGAATAGGCTTCCTGGAAGATCTCGTGGGCGCGCGCCAGCGGCAGTGCAAAGTAGTCGCGCGGGCCGGTGTCGCGCTCGACGAACATATAGTAGGGAATCGCGCCCAGGCGCACGCCCGTGGTCCACAGCTCGGCCCAGCTTTTCGGGTCTTCGTTGATGTGGCGGATCAGCGGGCCCTGCATGCGCAGCGTGGCGCCGGTGCCGACGATGCGCTTGACCGCCTGCTGCGCGATCGGTGCGCGCAGTTCGACCGCGTGGTTGTAGTGGCCCATGATGGCCAGGTTCTTGCCGCTGGCGACCACCTTCTCGAACAGGCGCATCAGATCGTCGCTGTCCTTGTCCGACACGAAGCGCTGCGGCCAGTACGCGACCGACTTGGTGCCGATGCGGATGTTCTGGATGTGGGCCAGTTCGGGGATCAGGAGCGGCTCGAGAAATTCAGCCAGCGAGCGCGTATTCATGATCATCGGGTCGCCGCCGGTGATCAGGACGTCGGTGACCTCGGTGTGCACCTTCAGGTAGTCCACCAGTTCGCCGCACTCGCGCGCATCGAACTTCAAATCGTCCATGCCGACGAACTGCGGCCAGCGAAAGCAAAAGGTGCAATAGGCGTGGCAGGTCTGGCCGGCGCTGGGGAAAAACAGCACCGTTTCCTTGTACAAGTAGTGATGCAAAACGCCCTATCTTTCCTAGCATTGGAAGATTGATCTAGGTCAAGGGTACGTCCGTCGCACAGTGCACACTGGCTCCATGTCGATCTTGCTTCTTCGGTCACTCGGTTCACCCTCCATCCTGGCGGCAGGGCTAGCTCTGTATCGGATTCATGGGCCGTTCTACGCTAAATGCTTTTTAGAAGAGCAAGGCGTGGACAAGGACGTGATTATTGAACTACTGGACAGCGACGACGGGCTTACCACAACTCCTCAGCCCCAGCAGCCCACAGAGGGACGCTCTCCTGGCTAAGCAATCCGTCTTGTTCGCTTCTTTTTTTTCGTACGAAAATTCACGAAATCCGAAAGTCTCGCACTATGAAATGCCCCCCGTTTCATCGGTGACAGCGGAGTGAAATTATCTCAACAGAGATTGAGAGGGTGAGGGCGATATGGCATCACAACGAGCCGCCGAAAGCATCGCCGAAGCAGTCGCCAATCCTGCAGTTGAAAAAATTCGTGCTAATGCAGACCCCGAACGAGCACGTATCGAAGCGACTCTGTAATTTTCTTAGCGGCCTAAGTAGGGCGCGCATCTAGTCTAGCCACACTGCTGGCCGCATTTCACAACTCGCCGTATACGTTAGTTGCTGTACCCGACAGGCTCTCCGTTTGCCCTGGTCCGTCCGTGACTGACGATAGGAGCTAGGGTGAAACGTAGGTATGTGCCATAACCTTTTCGGCGATACGGAAGTGATGCAGACTCGCCCTCTCGGTGTCGAGACAACCAAAAACGATAAACAACATGATCAGACCACAAACGATTCCGCACTCTCGTCGCCAGCGAGTTGCTACCACAACCGGCGTGCAGCTTGAGCGCTCGTATGTCTTCTTACCTGCGAAAACATGGGAGGCCCTTGAGCGCCTTGCCAATGTTCAGCATAGAAGCGGAAGCCAGATTATCGAAACCCTAATTTCAACCGCCAGTAGTGGCAGCCAAGTAATGGAGAACACTAATGACCGTAGTCCAACTGCCGTTGAGGCAGGAATCCGAACCGATCGCCTCAAGTCCTGAGCACAAGTACACTCAAGATCAGCGAGAACTGATTAAACAGTATCAAGCCTACCTTGCAGGCGCGTGCTATGCGAAACTTTTCAACGCAGCTAGCCCATATCCTCGGGTTATCTCAGGAGCAGCCCCACATGAACCGTTGCCGATGGCGTGGCTCAGCGGAGACTTCACTGATTTCTGCCGCGAGGGGGGCAGGCAGCCTGTAAGACCAGCACCAAGTCCTGACTACTTGGCGGATGGGCTTCAAACCGTAACTGGAACGATCTTCATGCCGAAGGGGCCTGCCATCGTACGTGCTAGAGGATCACGCCATCGGTACGTGAACACCTACCAAGCATTTGAGCGAGAGCATGTTCCCTCCGAGTTGTCCCCGCATTTCTTAGCTCTGCTGGAATGTATGTTCCCTGATGCCGATGAGCGACACACATTTGTTCAGTATGTTGCTCATATGTTTCAGCAGCCGGAGGTGCGGCCTAGCTGGCATCCAATGTTGTTGAGTGAAACCGGAACCGGGAAAGGCTTCATTTTCAACTCAGTTCTAACGCCGCTGCTATGCAAGCAGACTATGTTGGTCAAGAAGTATTCGGAGTTGCTGGGAAGGTTCGCTAACGCCATGGAGGGCACGATCCTCGTTCAGTTGGATGACTGCAAATCTAACCGCACGGACGTGCAAATACAGTTGAAGTCGCTCATGACTGAAGAGCGCGTTCTGCGTGAGCAGAAGGGCTTGGCGGCTGGAATGGTTAGCACATATACCCGATTCATCCTTGCCAGCAATGAGGAAGTTCCGTTGAACATTGACGACACAGATCGCCGCTGGTGGATACCGAAGCGGCTAGGCTACTCCCATGGACTAAGCGGTGACGATGGCCGTAAAGAGCGAATTGCGAACGTGATCCAACCGCTCGCGGATGAATTGAAGCAGGACGGTGCACTTGAGGCCATCTATGAATACTTCATAAACTACCCGCTGGATGGCTTCAATCCTAAGTCCGCTCCGATGACAGAGACTCTACGTCAGCAGATTGAAAAGTCGGTCACACCTGAGCAGATTTTCGCTACCGATTTTCTCGACACTCACGCAACGAAGGTCTTGAAGCTGGGTGATCTCGGCGGCGCGTTCGTTAAGGGCGGACTTAGTAAGCCAGGAAATGGGCCGTTGTCCGAACTTCTTACCGGCTCCGGGTATCGACAAGACTTCCTAACTGTTGACGGGCACAAGACCCGCTGGTGGTTTCCTGTGACTCTGCAACGAGCTGAGGCCGAAGCGATCCTAGCCGTGCAGGAGCCGTTTTAGAACGGACGTGGAACGGACGAAACACGGACCTAGAACACACGCTCTCATAGGGAGCACAGACAATACGGACTAACTGCAAATTATTACCTTTAATGTGTAGTTCAGTCCTCCTGAAAGGAGATTTAGCACATGAGTACAGCTACACCAATGTCCGCATCCGAACGCGAAGCTCTGGCGTTTTACGCGACCTTGCCAGTTCCAGTAATCGCAACCCAATCGTTTTCGCCCCTACTCCCGAGCTTGTATCGTGACGGAGCCGGTGTTGAGCTGGAAGGCAGGCCCGATGCACTTGCCACGCAAGGCCGGAGCTACACCTTTATCGAGTCGAAGAATGGAACTCTGAACTCCCACCCTGACAAAGCCAGCTCCCATCGGGCGCTGCAAGACTCGTACACCCTTATGATGCACGATGGTCGAGAGAAGCCATACAACTTCTTGACAGATCACTTCTACCGTACTAATCAACGGCTCCTGCTCGATCACGCATGGAACCATAGTCTCTTCAAAGTGCTCGCACTTCAGGCCGGACTTGGGTGGCAACGCTATGTGGTGTGCTTTAAGACGAACCCTGCGTGGAAAGATGCTAAGCGCTACATTGAAGCGGGGTTGGTTTTCTGCACGGAGAAGACGTTGATGGACATGCTGCGCACTATCGAGCTAACTCAGCATGGTTTCTTCGTTCCATTTGTTCTCAAGACACGTATTTATGGCTTCTCGGTTACCGCGAATCTTGATGACACGAGCCGATCTGCTGTCAAAGTCGCTGCGTCTGACCGCATCAAATTCGAAGCGGCGGTCGATGCACACCGAGCGCTGGCCAGATGTTCCGACCCGTTCTGACGGTGTAACACTGACCAATTTAGTTGGCAATATAGTACTGAGAGCAAGTCAGTCGGATACACTTGATAGGAAATCAATTTCCGAAGGGGCCGTTGCTCATGAGTGTATCCGTACCATCCAAAGTTGCAGTGTCCTCAGCATCTCCTGTGCTTGCGGCACCCCAGAGCACCGCTGTCATTACGCCGACTGGGACACTAAACATTACACTCGCTCCCACGCCGACACCGACGATTCCCATCTATCAAAATCCGACCTCACTAGTTGCCATAGCAACGCTAATTGGTGTTGGTCTCACCATTTATTTTGGCTGGCGAAAAACGAAGATGGAGCTGGCGGCTGCGTCCGAACAAGCAACGCTTGAACGTAACCAATCCCGCGAACAGGCCAACCTAGACCGTCAACATGCTGCTGAGCAAGCCCAGTTAGAGCGGATCAGTCAAGCACGGCGGGAAGTGTACCTAGAAGTGCTTCAAGAGATGGTAGCAGCACAGTCTGCAATTGCTCTATTGACAACTCAGGACATACAGCACCTTGATGTCGAAAGTAAGACGCGAGGCTTAATAGCTGCCGTTTCAAAGGTCAGCCTGTTTGGAGAGATCAAGACCGTGGAGAAGAGTTGGGAGCTTCTCAATGCTCTCCATGAGGGATTATTCAGGCTGATGGCACATCTTGTCCCATACAACACGCAGAAATGGGTAGCAGAAAATCTTGACCAGAAAGCGAAGTCTGATATTGCTGCGATAAATAAGTTGAATGCGGATATACAGGTAGTCCTGGCGAATTCAAAGAACCTAGCGGAGCGAGACAGGGTGAGCAAACTTCAAGAGTCGTCCCTTGCAGATATCGAGACCCGTGGGGCCGAAGCAATCGCAGCCAAGATAGCGCTTTTAAGGCTTCAGGAAGCCTATAGTGATGCCGTTACTCAAGAAGCGTTTAAAATTGGTAAGAAAATTGATGAGTTGGTCATGTGTATACGCGCTGAATTAGCGCTTGAAACGTCACTAGATAGCTTCCATGCAATGAGAGAAAAAGCACATGAAGCCGTGTTAGCTGCAACGAGCGAGCTGCGATCCAAGCTGAATGAGGACTTTAATGGGGACCTGAATTAATGTCGGACGAACGATGAACTGTTTTTTATACAGTAGTTAGCAGCCTGACTATACAAATCTGATAGGCATTAGACGCTTTCTGTTCCTATGGAACCTTATGGATGGGTGCCATGGGGACATGAGCAGGCCCGAGAAAGCGGGCCGATAGGGATAGAAAGAATGGCATTTAAGCCTACGGCTCTTTACCAACTGACGCCATAGGCGTAGTCGCAAGTTCTGTGTCCGTGGCACCTTAGACGAAATTGTTATTGATGGTTATCTGTCATCCGCAAGAACAGATCTGAGAAGTTGTTCTCGCTCCGCTTCTGACATTCGATGAAACGCCAGCAGCAAAGTAGCTTCGCCTTCGTTCTCTGCGAAGAGGTAGCTGACAGGAACATCTAGAACGATTGCAATTCGCTCTACAATTTCTACCGCCGGTGCTCTTGTTCCCTTCTCGTACCTGTTCATCCTGGCGCTGGCACTAGCCTCCTCGATTCCAGCCCTTACTCCAAGCTGTTCCTGGGACAAATTAGCTACCAGCCTTGCTGACTTCAATCGTTTGCCAAACGTAGACATGTTACCTACCAAAATGGTAGAGATATTCGCGGTTTGGGCTTGCCGACATGCTACCGAATTGGTAGGATCGGTTAAGGAGATTGTATGAACATTAAGTTATTACGCGTCACCGCATTGGTGATAGCCAGTTTGGCATCTGGGTATGCTTCAGCAGCGAATCAACCACGTGAGTCCGTCTGTCTTGCCATCGGCAAGCTTGCTCATGGAATTGCTGAGGCACGAGAGCAAGGAAGATCGGAGGACGTAGCTCTCAAAATCCTCACACGCGGGGACAAAGGAACGCCTGTCGGCGATTTGTACATTGCGCTACAACAGGTCGTGGCTTGGGTTTACACGGTTGAGCCAACACCCTCAGACGCTCGCAAACTTGTATATACAAAATGCCTCAATCGTGAGTTTTTTGCCTACAATCCTAAATTGGACGGATGACAATGCTTAAAAAATTTATTCTGTTAGCCACACTACTCTACACGCCCGTTCTATACGCTCAGTCTGAGGCGGAATGTCTGAGTGCAGGGAATATTGCTCAAGGCAGTGCCGAATTGATGCATGACGGTCAGAGCGAAGAATATGTTATCGATATATTGACGAACCCCCTATACGAAAAGGGCAAACGGCCAGCAGCACGACAGAAGGTGTTAGATAAAAATAATATTAATATCGCAAGGTATGTATTTACTATGAGACCTACCGCTGCTGAGGCCCGAAAGGAGATTTATATGAAGTGTATGGCAGGTGGTCTGGGCTACATTGATTGGAAGAAGCAATCAGCTGCGGCCCGCGCTCGCTAAATCATTTAGTGAGCGTAAACTTAATCAATTTTGAGAGGCACCTAATATAGTGAATAGCGCCAACCATTAATTAGGGAGGACGCTATTCAACTTTCCATACATTAAAAACTCTTCGAAGACGCTGTAATATCTGGTTAGAGATCGTCCGAAACAGGCCCAAATACGTCGGAAGGATCAGGCAGGATGCGACGCGCTATAAAAAAAGCAGTAATCGGGATATTTGGGAATTTCTCCGACAGCTTACGAGAAGCCGCTACAAAATGCGCCCCAGTTGTAAGCATATCATCGAAAAGAACGATCTCACCCGGCATGTTACTTACTCGACCTGCCTCACCATCAAACTTCAATGCTTCATAAAGTTCATCAATAGTAGGTCGCGCATTAGCTTCATGACTGGCCACATGTCTGCCATCAAAAGAAAGGCAATCACGAATATCCAGCACTGGCCGAGACTTCTTTGTCAAGTTCAATACATCCACCATTCGTGGATCATAATTGACATCGCCGCGAGAGCGAGATGGGGGAATCGGGATAAACGCAATGCGATTTTCCTTCACCCTATCCCAGTCCACAAAACGGATCAATGCACCGGCACACTGAATAATTGCTTGATTCTTATACCGAAAATCAGGCTTATCCCGCCTGTCCATCTTTTTCTTGAGATTGGAAACTAGGCGATTTGTTGGGGAAAAATCTGCTAACTTACCGCCAGTGTGTTCATAACTCGTGTATTCACCCCAGTAGGCACAACCAATTCCCGCTGGAAAATGAGAATGCTGCCCCCTCTGCTCTTCAGTCAAAATACTGATTTTATTCGGCATCGTCATATAAGCTCACGCAATATATCGTCAAAGTCCCGCACACGCTTAGCCCCGCGCTTCTCAAACTTTTCGGGCCATGTGATAGCAGGGTTATGGAAGTTGCTTTCAAGAATGAAAAGCTCTCTCTTCTGCTCTAGTGCTGCTTTCGCCTGTATCAGCGTTCCTGATGTTTCACCTGCTTCGACAATAATAGTCGCTTGAGTCAAGGCTGACATAGTCTTATTTCGCTCAGGAAAAAAAAGTCGGTTCCATTGAGGACTTTGACTCTTATAACGTAGAACCGGAACTTGGCTCACGAGCAAATATTCTTGAGCTATTCTCCGCTGAAGATCTATGTTTTCACGAGGGTAGTTTTCCGAAATTGGAGTTCCGATAACCGCAACGGTCTTACATCCAAACTCGATAGCAGAAGTATGGGCTACAGTATCTACACCCTGAGCCAGCCCTGAAACCACTGTGAAATCATGCTTTGCTAGTTCTCGGACCAAACGCCGCGTTCGGGCTATTCCTTCGTTAGAAATTTTCCTTGTGCCGACAACAGCAACTCTACGTGGTGCCGACAACAAATCCCAAGCCCCCTGATAGTAAAGTAGCTCTATCGGGTCTTTAGCGTCGCGGAGGCCAGAAGGATATTCCTGCATTCCATTCAAAACTAAGCCAAAGTCCGCAACCCCCTTCTTGTCGAACTGGGCCATTACCTCAGCTGCCGCTGCATAGGCATCCTCTCGTCCAACGAGGGCCGACGGAGGACTGCCCGGATGCGAGCTGAAAAGTTCTGCCAAGCGCTTTGTCGTGGTGCTTGGCTGTTGCCATAGATGTTCGTACGCCCCCATCTCCAGTGCGAGGTCGAGCTGATCGTCAGCAGGCAGTTGAGACGGAGGACTAATCATAGGTTAGTTCTTACAATGCACAGTAAAATACTGTACAAATATACAGTATAATGCGCACCAAGGACAGTGGAGCGAATCCGTAAAGATAGCGCGCTTCGCTGGTTGTGAAAAGGGAAAGTTTCTACGCAGCCGTTTGGCGGAAAGGTGAGACCGTTTAGGATGCTAGTCAGAGTGGTCAGGATGTCCAGTCACGGAGTTGAGGTAGACCTCCGTATGCTATCTGACCGCTCCACGGTCCAGCACCGGGGAAAGCTGGTCATCCCTGACGAAACAGACCAAGGTAGACATAGGCCATCGAAGATAGCCCGTATCGTCAGTGCACGAGGAACAATCTGTGAGCTACGGGACGTAAGTCTTGTATGGGCGAACGAAGGCCGGATTACCCTGACAGGCGACGAGCGACTACTGAACGGACAGGGAAGGTTGTCTGCTACGAGCAAGCCTGGCTCTGTATGCTAGATGCAGAGCCTTCCTAGCTCTCTGCTCCTGGCCAACTCTGATTAGTGACGAAGGGATGTATCGTCCTTAGCCGCGTTTTCAGCACCAAGTACAGCAAACCGTGCCGCCTGCATTTTCTCTTCAAGCTCGATGTAGCGAGCCTGTGTAACGCTATCACCGTGATGGCTGTAACGTTGTCGGCTAAATTTGTAGAACTCAGCTGATTCCGTGACATTCAAGCCTACAAAAATCTCGTTACCTGCATTGTCGGTGGAAAGCATGCGCATCTCAGCCAAGTACGCTCGTTCGCTAGTTTCGAATTCCATAGCTTCTCCTTCCCAATGAATCGTCAGTCGCTGAAGTTTTTCAACAGGAACTGCTCGACAAACCCGATAACACTACCTACATCTGGCTCACTGATTTTTTCCCAGTTCGCATGAAGCGCGTAGTTTCGGATGGTCGGCATCCGATCCAAAAGTGCTTTCTGAGCGCCAGCCACCAAGCCAGCAGACTTCAGAGCGTTTACCACATCTGCCATCGTCTTGCCATCAACATCTAAGTCGTTAGTGGTCGCATACCGCTTGAGCGCATCTTCAAGCGCAGCACAAGCTAGTACCGCCGCAACGTCCTTGTGCCCCTCATCCAGTGCCCTTTGAGCAAGACGGACAAAATCTCCAAACACTTCGCCAGATACTCGCAACTCAACATTGAAGACATACCCGCCCTCAAAATCTTGCTTTGCACTATAGAAGAGAAAAAACAGAGCCTTAACTTTAGGTTCAATACCTTCATTTCCACATCTTAGTAGTGCCTTCGTGAAATTAGCATACTGCTCGCTTTTTTCACCAAATACCGCCCGGATCAAGCTTTGTACACTAGTAGCCCATCCTTGCCATGCTCCATTCGGCACGAAAGCGGTTCCAGAGAATGCATCCAATGGCATCCATGGGATTTGCGTCCTCATAACTTCCAATTCATTAAACCTACGGGCGAATACATCATCCATGAGCTTCTTTCCGAGAATCATCAGAAGTTGACCGTAGCATGAACGTACGATTTTGGCAACAACCAGCCAAATAGGGTGGTCATCACACGAGCGGTCAGAAAATCATCAATTTGGCCTCGTCCTTAGCCTAGAGTTCCGTTGTCAGTCATTGGTCATTTGGGGTATACTCTATTTAACTTATCAAACCAATACAAGGACCTCTGATGAAACCACTCGCCCGCATCTACCAACGTGTGAGTACAGACGGTCAAGACCTGACGCGTCAAGAGTCACTTCGTGCTGATGCCGAAGCAAAGGGGTATACGGTAGTTGCTACGTATTCGGAGAAAGCATCTGGTACGTCTGAACAGCGTCCAGAGCTGCAACGTATGCTGGCCGACCTGAACAAGGGCGATATCATCATTGCTGAGCACCTTGATCGTATCACCCGACTGCCTATGGACAAGGCCGAAGCACTCATGGCTCAGATCGAAGCAAAGGGTGCGAAAGTATCGGTCCCTGGTCTGATCGACCTCCCGAAGGCTGAAGAAGGTATGACAGGGATTGTGATTGAAGCGATGCAGAAGATGTTGTTGAAGATGGCCCTGTACCAATGTCGCGCTGATTACGAGACTCGCCGGGAGCGCCAACGTCAAGGTATTGAGGTAGCGAAGACTAAGGGAACTTACAAAGGTCGGAAGCCTGACACGGTAGCGAACGCTAAGATTGTCGAACTCCGTGCAATTGGATATACCATCAGCAAGATCGCCTCAACCTTGAATGTAAGTGAGTCCCAAGTGAAATTGATCTTGAAGAAAGCCGCAGATAAGACAGCATAAGCGCTGAGAGGCGCTGTAAGGCACGCTGAGCCTGGATGCTACCGGAAACCTAAAGTCATGGATTTAAAATCAACCACGGGCCTCTTATGAGGTCTGACTGGTGTACAGCTTGTGAACGGTAGGCTGTTTAAACGCGATAAGAGGGCTGTGGCGGCGTTCAGCCGATCACTCTGCTCTGTATTTTGATCATCTCCAATCGCCTCTTCTGTGATATTTTCGTGAGCCTGGAAGGCCATTCTTGAGAGGCCGGCTACCTGTTAAGCACGCCTCGATATCCCGCCGATATTCCTGACATGACGATAGGTCAAGACCGACAGGCCCACTTCCGTAATTTTTCCGTTTTCAAAAATCAGTCTGGAGATGTGTCCCTGGCCCTACGTGTCCCTCGTCCGTTTGGCACGGTGAGAGTACCAACGGCCCTTGAGCCAATGCCCCCGCTCTGTAGTCGTCTCTTTACTCCAGCAGCGATCCCATTAGCCTGTTGAAGATTCGGAGCCTCTCCTTTTCCTCCGGTAAGCACCAATGCCTCTGGCATCTCATCCGGCTCCCACGGCTCGCTCATGTCGTTGTCGAGCGCTATGTACCCGATCCGGTTCTTCTCCACAGCGAATATCGCCACAGCCACGTCACGCTGGACGAGTAGGTAGCCGTCAGCGATTCGTACCTGAACACCCAGGCGATGGAGGAAAGCATTCACACGACGCCGGGTAGGCTTGTCGGTCAAGTCGATCCTGGCCCGTATCTCTGCCCAACTCAACTTCTCGCCTCCGGTGAGTTCGCCGGTCAAGCGATCAATGTCGCCTTTCAACGCCTTGATGCGCCCGTTGCTCTCAATGACGAGCTGGTGGTACGTATCAACCTCCGGGTTCTGTACAAGCTTGTCCGTCCAAATCGCCAGCTTTTCACGCTCTGTCAGCAATCGGCCTTCCACTGCTTGCAACTCTCGATTCAGTTTGTCAGGGTCGGGCATGACCAAGCTAAGGGCATCCAGGTGCAGGAGCATCGCCATAAGGACATCTTCGCTCTCGTCCAGGCGGACATTCTTGGAACCCTCACACGCCCCGTAGCGGCGATTAGCGCACATCAAGTAGCGGAACTTGGTACGGTGGATGATGTTCATTGCGCTACCACACGCCCCACAGACGACAAGTTTCCGCCACACGTTGAAGTCCACCGACTGCTTCGTTACCTTGCCCGTCTCCCGTACCTTTACCATGTTCTTCGCAGCGTCGAATGTCTCTACGTTCACTACAGCCGGGAAGTAGTCCGGGATTGGCTCTCCACCGTCCTTCAGCGCCAGCTCTCCGATAGCCGCACGGTTCTTCAGGATCGTAAGGACAGCCGAAGTACCCCAGCGGTCGCCCTTGTTGAAGGTCCGGTAGCCTTCAGCGTTCATTGTTTGGGATATGGCGGTGCTGCCCAGCCCTTGAAGGCACAGTTCAAAAATCCGTCCGACAGCGAAGGCATGTTCGTTCACAAGGTACTTGCCGCTGGCTTTGTCGAGGGTCAGCCAGTTCGATACACGGTTCCCGATATGCTTCTTCGTCTCTCTGGCTGCTTTAAACCGCTTCTCCCATTCATCCTTGCCCAGTCCGCTCTTACGGGCGCTCTCCTTGTGCGCGTTATCCATGTGTAGAATCGCTTGCAGCAGGTCGATTGCCGTGCTGTTGTGGTCAAAGCGCATTTCAGGACGCAACGTGACAACGATGATCCCGAGTCCTACAAGCTCTTGAAGCAGGCCCGAAGCCTGCCAAGCATTGAGGCGGGTAAGCCTGTCCAGGCTCTCCAAGATTAGGTAACTCCCGGCCTCGATTTCACCCACCTTGACCAATGTAATGAACCGGGCTAGTGCGCCACTCTCAAGGTTCGCTCCACTGAAACCGGAGACGGCCTCGTCCTTAAATCGGTCTGTAGCCAGCGGAATCTTGTGTTCCTCACACCACTTTTCAGCGAGTGTCTGTTGTCGGAGGATGGACGTTCCAGGGCGCTGGGCGTCACTTGAGAATCTTGAATATGAGTAGGCTTTCATAGTGAAAGCATTGTAGCAGTGCTGTAATCTAAAAGGGCGTTTTACAGCAGAGTAGGTACTTGTGCTGCAAGCCCTTGAGCGGCGCATCGTTCACGCGCGGCACGTTGTGCGTCATCTGGCCGGCCGGGTGCGGGTTCATGCGCATGCGGATCGCGTGCACCAGGCGCGCGATCGCGGCGTCATCTTTTTTGACCAGCACCAGGTCGCGCAGCTGCTCGTATTCGGCGCCCGGCAGCATGTCGCGGTGCGGAAACGTCAGGCGGTAGATCGGATCGTCCGGCACCCGCGACCAGTCGATCAGGGTATCCATCACATACGCATTGGTGCGAAACGGCAGCACGTGCGAGACCACCTGCACGGCTTCCTGCAGCTCGGGCGTGAGCCACTCCCATTGGCGGGCGGTCACGATCGACTGGCGCGTGAAGGGCTTGAACTTGGTGGGCGTCGTTGCAGTCGTGTTCACGAAGATCTCCAGAAGAAGACGATGGGAAGGCGGCGGATTGCCGGAAAGAACCCATCTTAGGGAGGCCAAATGGACAGCAATTGCCATCAATCAATGAGATGGTGTCTGACTGCGTGAATAGGACAATCACGGGCTGTTGTAGGAAAAAGTGCGGCATCGGCGCAACGGCGCCCACGCGATTTCCACACGCTTGTGCGTGCGCAATCCGGCCCGGGCACGCGCCGCTAGAGTAGTGAATGCACTTAAGCAATATTTCCGAGGCATTTACCGCGAAAGGAAGCACCGCCATGAAACTGATCGCCACCGCCACTGCCGCCGCCCTGTGCCTGGGGCTGGCATCGACCGCCGCCCTGGCCAATGAACCGACCGAGAAAGACGCCATTGCCATGGCAGAGCGCGGCGCCGCCCTCATCAAGGCCAAGGGCAAGGATGAAATGATGAAGCGCATCAATGCGAAGGACCCGGATTTTGTCCAGGGCCAGCTGTACATCGACCTTCGCGACGTCAAGACCGGCATCGTGCTGGCCCACCCGTACAACCCGTCGATCGTCGGCAAGGACCTGACCGACGTGCCCGATGCGAACGGCAAGAAGTACCGGCGCGAGATCATCGAACTGGCCGCGGCCAAGGGCAAGGGCTGGGTCGATTACCAGTACAAGAATCCCACCACCGGCAAGATCGAACCCAAGACCACCTACATCCTGCTGGTCGACGGCGTGGTGCTCGAAGCGGGCATCTACAAGAAATAAGCCTGCGCCGGCCTCGCGCATCCCCTGCTGTCGCTGCCGTCGCCCTGCCCGCGATGGCAGCTTTTTTTGTGGAGTGACCCATGCTGAACAAACTGCGGATCGGCCAGAAACTGCTGCTGGCCCCGGGCCTCGTGCTCGTGCTGCTGACCATGCTGTCAGGCGCCGCCTACTATGGCATGGTGCGCCAGAACGCCTCGCTCGAACACATGGTGCAGGTGCGCGCCGCGCGCCTGCAGGCGGTGGCCGATGTCGCCGGCGAGGCGCGCTTCGCCCACGCCAACGCCTACCAGTTGCTGGCCTGGACCAACGGCAGCTTCGCCGAGAACCGCTTGCGCGCACTGACGGCCGACATCGGCCGCCGGCACGTCGCCATCGGCGACAAACTGGGCAAGTTCGCGCACGCCGCAGAGCGCGAAGAACGCGCGCCGGTCGCGGCCTCGCAGGCGGCGCTGACGCGCTATCGCAAGGCGATCGGCGAGACCATCGAGATGGCAGCCGTGGACCAGTCGATCGCCACCAACGCGATGCAGAAGGCCGAGCAGCAGTTCGGCGCGCTCGACGCCGCGCTGACGCAACTGGCACAGATCGAAAAGACCATGAACCAGGAAGCCTACGCTGCTGCGAGAGCTGAATTTCGCACGCTGGGCTGGACCATGGCTGGGCTGGTACTGCTGTCGATCGCGCTGTCGCTGGCGGTGACGATGCTGGTGCGGCGCGCGATGCTGGCCGGGATCCACTCGATCGCGCACACGGTGGGCGAACTGGCCGAGGGCCGGCTCGACGCGCCGCCGGTGGACGCGCAGGGCCGCGACGAAATCGCCGATACGGGCCGCGCGCTGGATCACACGATCGCGCGCCTGAATGCGGCGCTGCGCAGCGTGATGACGGCGGTGCGCTCGATCGATACGGCGTCGCGCGAAATCGCCACCGGCAATATGGACCTGTCGAGCCGCACCGAGATGCAGGCCAGCTCGCTCGAGCAGACGGCCAGCACCATGGAGACCTTGACCACGGCGGTCAAGGACAACGCCACCAATGCGCGCCAGGCGTCCGAACTGGCGGCCGAAGCGGCGCAGCTGGCCGCGCGCGGCGGCCAGGCGGTGCAAGGGGCGGTGACGACGATGGAATCGATCCAGGCCAGCTCGCGCAAGATCGTCGAGATCATCGGCGTCATCGATGGCA
>Ga0265798_10006696_pt1 | contig 15081 bp, 16 predicted proteins | sample P3T30metagenome_FD_192430 | JGI IMG/M metagenome (GOLD analysis project Ga0265798, IMG submission 192430) | Plant litter microbial communities from East Loma Ridge, Irvine, California - P3 T30 | ecosystem: Environmental > Terrestrial > Plant litter > Unclassified | place: USA: California... | reverse complement strand
CTCTGACCTTGCTATCGTAGCTGTCTGCCCATTCGTAGCATGCCGACTGGCAGCCCATAACATCTGGTTCTGTTAGTCATGGCTAGGAGACGTGCATTGCGAGGGCATACCTTCGAAGGTAGGCTTGAATTGGGCCTTCTCAAACATGATGATTTCTGCTTCTGCTCAAACTGGTGACTCTATTGTGTTGGTAACTTGATATGAGATTCAAGACTGCACCTGTACCTATTCACTACATGCCTTCCCAAGCTCTTTATATCTGCTGTGTTCCATCTTCAAGCGGTGCCATCTGCGTCGTTTGCAACGAGATAACTTCGGATCCCCACCCCACGGCGGCCCGCCCGCCGTCCGCACATTCCAGCCTGCCGATGCGGTGCCAGCGGCCACGACGGGGCCGGCCAGCTTCTTGGAACGGCCTGAGTCTCTGGTGTTTCAGCGTGCTTGCAGGGCGAGAAAAAGCGGTTACATGGAGCGAGTGCTGCACGGCAGTGGCTGCCGCGACCCCTCGCGGAGTCGCGGGAAAAGGATGGCGCACGGATCAGGCAACCACCCAGACCTGGTGCCTTCCGATGGTGCCCCCACCACTTCAAACGTCCTTGACATTTCCCACTCAGCTTTCTTGCAGTGCTTGGCTTGAGGGCTCTGATTCAACGTCGTGGCAAACAAGGCTATTCCAGCAAATCTTCTCTTCCACATAAATGTACTCCGCCCCTTCTCTTCTCCATCACGACATCGTGCCACATTGCCTTGCTCTAAACCATGTCGATTCAGCTATGCAGGCACAAACTGATTGGGTTGCTACACGTTCGTCTTCAGCTCCAATTGGTGGCGTGGTAATTTTGATTTGTTCGGAGGGGATAGAGTATGCAGTCATGCTGCGCCCCAGCGAGTCACCTCCCAGACTAGCCGTTCAGCCCTGAAGCTTCCGAGTTAAATGGCTGCTGCACTCTCCCACATCTCCTATGAATGTTTTCCGCCGATAATCGTAAATAGCCTTCCTACTGAGCTGTCTCTTTTCGGTTGCGTATTTTACGTTTCACACGTCTGGCTCCCTCAAATTGCAACACATACAGATATGACTGATTCGGTCGAGTCAGACTTAGGGTCGGACTGGGAGCCTTGGAATGAAAAGGTCTTGGAAACCTGGATTCCACCGGCCTGGTGGGCTGTGAACGGCGACGCTAAAAGCCCTGAAGACTATGAAAAGATCAGGATCGCGTACGCCAAAGCAGATGATTGCGCCATCTGCAAAGATTTACGTGAGTCGAAGTTCGACATGAGCTTCAAACTTTCTTCACTATGGTTGTCTACGCAAGATGGTTGTGCTGGTTGCCTGTTACTTCTCCACATCCTGCACACTTGCGGCTCGATAGAGCCTCACACAAGCTGGACTTCGGACGGGAGAGTCCCCTTAAGATGTAAAATGAACGTCTCAGAGATGATAGTGATGGATACATGGAGAAGTTCTTTTGAAGTATACACTCTGCCGAATATATCTGGTATGTGCAGTTATACCGTGATCGATCCGTATTAATTGATTCATCAAGGTCAAAAGCATCACTGGCGCATTCCAATATTGCCTGAAGATTGGGAGGCTTCTCACCACACGGGATCAAATCGGTCTTTCAAACTTACTCAGTCTTTGCTACAGGAATGCACACACGAGCACCCATCCTGCAAAAGCACCGGCTCACCTCTGCCTTCTCGAGTAGTTCTCATCACAGGTCCACAAAAAGCTAGAATATACCAATCCAGAGGCGAAATCGAAAATTATGCTTGCCTTAGTCATTGCTGGGGCAAGATCAAAATCATTCAGACCACTCTTTCGACTTTAAAAGGATATGAAGAAGAGCTTCCGTGGGAAGATCTTTCCCTCACGTTCCAAGAAGCAATCTCGGTCGCTTTCCGGCTTGGCTACAAATATATATGGATTGATTCGCTCTGTATCGTCCAAGACGATAAGAAAGATTGGCGACATGAAGGGAGCCGAATGTCGCAGATCTATGCTGGTGCCCATCTCACAATTGCCGCGACAGCGTCAAGCGATGGTTCCGGTGGATGCTTTCGCCGATATAAAACACACTCTCTAACTCAAATTTCTTACCCGGCGGCGGACGGATCAGAACTAAAACTGGGCATCCGACTTGGCGTTGAAGACACTAGGTGGCACTATAGCCGCCTTCCATTATTTGGACGTGCCTGGGCCTTCCAAGAACTTCTTCTTTCCAACAGAGTCCTTCACTGTTTGGAGAAAGAGCTGTTGTGGGAATGCAGAACCAAGACCACTTTCCAACTTTTTACGCATGAGAGCAGCATCCGGAGGTTGAGCCACGCACACAGCCCAAGCTCTTTCACGGATATCTTGTCAAAAAATGAGACGGAAATCGCAAATAGGTGGTCTTCAATCGTCCACCTTTATTCTGGGCATCAGTTGACTAATGAAGAAGACATTTTCCCGGCGTTGCAAGGAATTAGCAAGCACATGTCCGAGCACATCAATTCACCCTATATAGCCGGGCTGTGGGAGATAAACATTATCCAAGGCTTGTTGTGGTACGCTCAATCGCCTGTCAGACCACAGAAATGGCGTGCTCCATCATGGTCTTGGGCATCTATGGCGTGCGCTGTAACATGGGACAGGACAGCCTGGAGCCCTCGTGGATTCACGCCATTTGCCTCACATGTCACAAGTCAAATTAAACCGGTAGATTTAGATGAATTCGGGCAGCTGGAATCTGGTATGATAACACTGCGAGGCCGATGCTTCAGGAATCGAGAAGAAGGCGTATTTTGTACAGACGGCGTCCGACGTACTGGCAATATCGCCTACAATAAGAGACCAAGCTGGATGAATCATATTTATGACTATTTCCAGGACTGCAATAGGTTTGATGGGATAAGACCGCATAGTGAACCTCTGATTCCAGGCCAGCGAGCGAAAACAGTTCTTATGGGCACATGTAGATCGACATACCATTTCCTTATACTACGGCCAGTACCCATGCTATATGGTACGTATGAGCGTTTCGCCTATATGAAACTGCGCAGGGACCCTAATTTCCCTGGAAATCTCCCGGGAGTCTTTTATTTTGTAGGCAGAGAGGAGATCATACACATCATCTAGTTGCCGAGCAGCTACAACTCAATCTTTGTGTATTGAACGACTCCACAGACAAGAACTCGCCCAAAACCCTCCTGCAAGTCCTTGAATCATATCTGCACTCATCACATCCCTCGGTCCACTGTTGCTTATTCTACGACGCTCACAACACTACCATTTACGATATCCATCTTCACGACTTGTATCCAATTACTACCTGTCCCTACACAGCCACGATCCTCAGCAAACACTCCAAACCCCAACATGGATATCTTGAGATTTTTCCTTTGAATTCCCTTCTGTTGTGTTGATCCCTGGGCGGCAAACAGTCATTCGGTGGGTTTCAAAGCTTGAATTCTGTGCATCTCATGGTGGAAGTCACTCGACGATGAATCCAACAATCAAAACCTCAACATAGTATCCAATGCAGTACTAATCAGAAGGATTGCGATGGAAAGATTCAACTAAACTGATTTACGACTTCCTTGATCAGCTTGACCTACTGGCTTTGCTGAACTGCTCAACATCACTTTGCCGACAAAGCCATCGGAAAGAACCGACATACAACGCAACACCAAGTGGTCACAGGAAGTAGAAAAAAAAACCAAATCCTTTCTCACTTGAACACAAAGTTCATACTGCTAGAGAGGAAAACAACAAACTTCTACAATTCTCCCTCCTCCTTTTTCCTTTACTTGATCTAGTACACAAAATACCCCTGCGTCAACGGCAATGTCTCTGCCGGCTCGGCCGCACACACCATACCATCAGCCTCGACCGTATACCTCTCTGGATCCACCTTCATCTTCGGCCTCTTTTCATTAAACTTCATATCCCTCTTTCCGGTATTCCTGCAATTCTTGACCGCTTCCACGCGCTTGCGCAGCCCATACGAGTTTACGACGCCCGAGGCAATGGAAGCTTGGGATACAAAAGTTATGCTGGAAGAAGGTACGAGCGGGGCGAACATGGGGCGCATGACAATTGGCTCTACCATTGGGATGGAGGCGTTTGGATCACCCTGGAGTGTGGGATGTATGTTAGTCGGTTTTCACGTAGGCATGAAGAACATGGAGGCACGATGTGGAATTGGGGGAGGGAAGAAGAAGAAGGAGAAGGAATGTGAGAGAGAAAGGTGAAAGACATACCATCATAGCCCACGAGCAGAACCCACTCTTAACCACCAAATTAGGCTTGACTCCGAAATTCCTCGGCGTCCAAAGTACAAGATCTGCCAGCTTTCCCACCTCGATACTGCCAATCAAATGGCTCATGCCCTGTGCTATGGCAGGATTAATCGTATACTTGCTAATGTACCGCTTCACCCTAAAGTTATCCGCACCGGTACCTTCGTCTTCGGCCAGTGTGCCCCGCTGCACTTTATTCTTGTGCGCCGTGTTCCACGTGCGGAGAATGACTTCACCGCAGCGGCCCATGGCTTGAGAATCGCTCGACATCATGGATATGGCACCGAGGTCATGTAGCACGTCTTCTGCGGCGATTGTTTCGGCGCGAATGCGGGATTCGGCAAAAGCCACGTCTTCGGGGATGTTGCGCGAGAGGTGGTGACATACCATGAGCATGTCGAGGTGCTCGTCGAGCGTGTTGCGGGTATAGGGTCTAGTGGGGTTTGTGGACGAGGGGAGCACATTGTCGAGTTCCACGACCGAGATGATGTCTGGTGCGTGGCCGCCGCCAGCGCCTTCGGTGTGGTAGGTGTGGATGGTACGATTTTTGAAGGCGGCGATTGTGGATTCCACGAACCCGGATTCGTTTAGAGTATCGGTGTGGACGAGGGTTTGGATATCATATTCGTCGCAGACGGTCAGACAGGCGTCGATGGCGGCGGGGGTGGTACCCCAGTCTTCGTGCAGTTTGAGGCCGCAGACACCGGCTTCGGCTTGCTGCTGCAGAGGTCGAAGATCGGAGTCGTTGCCTTTGCCAGTGATGCCGTAGTTGAGGGGGAGATTGTCAATGGCCTGGAGCATCTGCTTGATATGGGTCTTGCCGGGTGTGCATGTTGTTGCGTTGGTGCCGGTACTGGGCCCAGTGCCGCCTCCAAGCACGGTCGTGATGCCAGATGCTATGCTTTCATAGGCCTGCTGGGGACAGATGAAGTGAATGTGACTATCGAAACCGCCAGCCGTTACTATTTTGTGTTCGCCGGCAATGACATCGGTGCAGGAACCTACGACCAGATTGGGATCCACACCGTCCATGACATCTGGGTTGCCTGCTTTGCCGATGCCGACAATGATGCCATCCTTGATCCCAATATCGGCCTTGTAGATACCAGTCCAGTCGATGATCAGGGCGTTAGTAATGACCGTGTCCAGAGAATCTTTATCCGATCGTCCTCCCGCCTGCCCCATGCCTTCTCTCAGCGTCTTTCCTCCACCAAAGGCGCACTCGTCACCGTACTTGGTCATGTCTTTCTCAACCTTGATCCAGAGGTCCGTAGCGCCAAGTCTTACCAAGTCCCCTGTCGTCGGACCAAACATGCTAATGTAGGCCTGCCGCTCCATGGTGCAGATGTCGATATGCGCACTATCGCCCTGCGGCTCCGGCTCATGGAGGAAGCCTCCAGCCTGCAACCTCTCGGCAATGCCCTTTGCGACCGACATGTCTTCGATAAAGCCAGATGCGATGTTGTTTCCACCCTTGATAATCTGATGGCCTGCAATTTGCACCAAGGTAACCGTCTTGGTGTCACCGGGCTCAAAGCGCACCGAAGTACCAGCGGGGATATCCAGTCGGTAGCCATGCGCTCGTACGCGGTCGAATTGCAGTTGGGGGTTCGTCTCGATGAAGTGGTAATGCGACCCGACCTATACTCTTATGAGTGGCACGCTTCTACCCCACTCATGCCTACGTACCTGGATTGGTCTATCTCCCATGCTCTTGACGTTGAGTTTGATCCTCTTGCGCCCCTCGTTCAACTTGATTGTCCCCGCCTCTCCCTTGACAGCCACAATGGCGCCGGGCTGTTTCGTGTACTCATATACGTCCGCATCAGGCAAGGGAAACATGTCTGTGGACGGAATTGGTAGGAAAGAGCCGTATAGGGCCTTCTCAAGGTCTCCGTCGTCGGTAGAGACTGGATGGTGGACAGTGACGAGATAGGTGCCAGTGGGGAATGTGCCTTCTACCATCAACTCTGCGAGCGAGGTGACGACCGAGGGCTGCACATGGCGACGACCCAGCATGGTCTTGCCAATGGACATGAGGTCCGCGACCGAGTGGTTTCCATCCCGGATAAGCTGTGCGCATTCAGCATACGACCGCGGACGCGCGTGTAGGCGGGGCTCGTACTTCCTGGAGGTTGTTCGCGATCAACGCCTAGGGCTATTAGCAGCGTCTATGCGACTTCTGCTGTGACATACGGTAGCTTCGGCATGGTTCAGCTTGACACCGCGGGCCAGTCGCCGTTGCGCAAGCAGGCCCAGCTGCGAGATGACGAGCTTGTCTAGCTGTCCTGTGGGTTAGCCGGCCATACAAGTCCAAATGCACGACTAAAACACACCTCCTTGGGCACCAACTGCATGATTCAAGACCACAAGCAAACAAGAAGTGACACAAAGGACGCGTCTGGGTCGACTTGGACTGAGAGTCTGCCATATTTGGTCCCATTCTACCGCTCTGCCGGTTTACTGCGGGGTCGTGTTCGATTGCGATAAAGAAGCGCGCTGATAAGGAGCTGGCCGGATCGTCTGCGCCTGCATGACCTTCACCTGCCCCCCGTCCCGTGCGCAACCAGGTAGTCGTCTCTATACTCAACCAAACAGACATGGCAAATCTCCGCGTGCCACAGCTCCGAGTGAGCCAAGCACGGCATGACATATGGGCCATTGGTTTCAGCAGTTGAGCATGTCGATCTACGCCTCATCTGGTCATGCGCTGCCATCTGCCTGGATTGCCATGTCTCACATTTTCCAGTCCGATCTCGACTTGCTCATTCCTTTGGTCTTCTTCAATATTCAGTATTGTGTTCCCATTATGAATTTCCAATCCACAGATACCTTTTCTCTCCTACAGCAAGTTGTATCATGACATCGTTGAAGTGCGCCACAGCTCCGTGATGCCTCACAAACTTGATCCTCTACCTGCGACTTACAATGCACTCCTTGTTGCAGCACTTGAAAGGAAAGGACGACGACGAGAGACTCCAAAAGCAAGAATTAGGTCCATCTCCCAACAGGAGCAGAGCGAGGCCGCGGCCCAAAGACCCCAACGTCCCAAGGAAACGCCTACAGATCACTCAGAAATGCCTCTACGAACGTCGTTTACCTGGCAAAGCGTACATCTCCGCCCACGTCAACCGCCTGCAACACGGCTTCTACAAGTCCAACGCACTCCATGAGCCCACCATCAACAACTTGTTCTTCGTTTCTGTGCACTTTGTCTTCCATCCTCATGACCCGGACATGCATCGCTTCAAGAGCGCCGAGATCGAAGTATCTGTTCACGGCGACGATGGCGGTTCGGAGGAGAAGAAAAAGCCAGGCGACTCGCATCCTCGGATTCTGAAGCATGCTCCCCAGCTGATGTATGGCGCGGTTTCACCGGAGAACCTCCAGTGGAACTTTAGCTTGTCGAGCTCGCTAGGCGTATCTCAGGCACCCGTGTCCGCAACACTGAACCCGAGAGCAGCGATGGCGAGTAGCTACAAGGTCTTCCACATGATGAGCATTCAGGGCTCGGTGCGGTCAAAACAGAGCCCACTGGGTCCAGGGTACGACGCAGAGGATGCAAGGGCCGTCTGGACACTGAATGAAAACGTGCTTCAAAAGTCTGGGTTGCCCCGCGAGTTCGATTTTGTGCTGCTTGTGCAGAAGCCAGAGAGTTGCAAGAACATGTACCTGACAGTGGACCTGAATGCAGATGTTGAAGCCTGGTATGGTACATATCCCCAGTGGTACACCAACCTTTCCAAGTACCTGCCGACGCAAGACAGTACGCTCAACTTCAACGCTGACATTGGGCAACGGTTTCTGCCTTGTCAGCCAGGACGGGGATTCAACTTTGCAAACTTGATGCATACGCTGGACGAATACGTCATGATGCCGGGTACTGTGTATCCAACCACTGTAAGTCCTGTTGCCGTTAAAATCCTCGGTTCGTTCTAATGATCCACAGGGGGCGCGGGAAGGAAAAGTCAGGAATCCGAACTACATAGATAGCCAGCCTGTCGATGAGTTCAAAGCTATCGAGGCCTCATCCGCATCTCCTGTAACCAAGGGCCCTGTCTCGCCCCTAAACAAGAGCAAGTCACCTGACCAGCGTTCAAGTCAGCAAGAGCGACATAGCTGGGCACCGGAGAATGTAAATGTCCGCGTGGTCTTGGAGCATCAGTACCCTCATGGCCTTGACCCGCGTCGATTCTCATTTGCACAGAGCAACATGGAGCCAGTGCGGTACCCGTCAGTTCGGCGGAGAAAGTCGCGAACGGGACTGAAAGAATATGGCGCAAAGCAGGCTTTGTACGAAACGGCTCGGGATGGGCTAGGAGACGGAGGGGAGAAGCTGAACGGTGGATAGAGCCAGCAAGCGTGTCGTGGGATGAGTGTTGTGGCCTATGCACGCAACGCACGTATAGTGATATCATCGCCGCCGATCTGCCACACACCCCATGTGTACCAGGACAGTAGTGTCTTAATTTATATCTGGCAGATGGCAGCCTTGCCATTGGCGGCGGACGAACATGCAGTTCGCAGCGCACCGAGGGCTCGGCTATGCGGCCAGCTGATTGCCACAATGGCGCAAGATGCGTCCGCCGGACGAGTAAAGTCGACGGCCACGCAACCCTCAATCATCGAGTCTCGACACATGCTTCCAGTTAATATCCCGATCCTTTGTTCGCGTAATGAGCTGGGGCTGACACTCATCTCGCATGGCTGTCATGCCGGGCCGTGGCAGCAGGAGGCAATGGACCGGCAGCTACTGATTGGGCACGCCTCTCTTCCGGAGCCTCCACAGCTGTGGTTTGAAACGAAATGACGGGTACAAGCAGCTCTCGTCGAGTGGCAGACGCTTCTCTCTCGCCGCAGCGCGGTCGTGTCTTGTGTTTCGATGCTCGAGGGGGTCTGCGAGTTTTGACTGGCTGGCGGCCGAAGCACGCCCCTGCAAGCTTCGCAGCCTTCCCACCACCCACGGCGCCGCATCGCTCTTTGCTCACACACAACGACGCGGTAGGTGTAATGAAGCCTGGCCACAATGGCCGGATACGACCAAATGTGTGGCCTGCTGAGGTGTCGAGGGATTTGCAGCCCCCACGGCTCGGGTTGGCCGTTGTATTGTCTTGGTAGATTGGTATTTTTTGATGTTTTTCAGCCGTCATCGCCTTTCCTTACCTATCAGGTACTCGGCGAGAGGAACATCGTGCCTTCCTCAGTCTATCGCACCTCAGGCCATAGCGCATCGCTCTTTCTTTCTTCTTCTTCTTCTTCTTCTTCATCATCTTATCCGTGGCACACACACACTCCGTAGCTTCGTTTTTTTTTTCATCCACCACTTCTAATCGTAATTTCTCCGCCTCCTCACTTTCGCTGCCGAGCCCGGATCCCGTATCCTCGATACGTCTGACGTCGTTCCATCCTGATAAATACCAGACATCCGCGCACGAGTACCCCCGACTAGGCTTTTTAGACGTGCTCTGTTGCTCCTTTTCTTCATTCGAACAAGGAAAGAATATCTCCCGGGTCTTAGTCCACCTTGATACAGTGACGAGAGGTTGTGTCCGGAGGCTACCAAGGTTAGCCAGGTGCACTGTGAACAAGCAGGGACGACCACTGATCGGAGCCTCTTAGCTACTGGATCTGTCCTGTGCCAACAAATTCAATGGCGCACATGTCGCCATGCATTTGCTAGAGCTCTTACCACGCCCCATCTCAAAGCAAAGGAACGAACCCATAGCCCGGAGACGGTCGCCACCCTGCCGGTGATAGAACACTGATCGTGCAAAACATCGCAAGGTTAGCCTTTGGCATTGATTGCAACCCATGGACGAATTGAGTATGGCGGCCTTCCGCCCTCGCTCGCAGTCACCGCGAGTCCCTGATCGGATGTCACTGCAAATGCACACTGGCAATCCCATGACACCCGTCCACTCCCCACACCACTCGGTGACGTCTTCTGCTTCCTCCCGGACCCCCGTTCACATCCTCACCATTCACGAGTATCGCAAGCAGCAACACACGCCCACGTTTCTGCGCAAGGCGACACCGCCAGGAAAGACTCTCCGGAGAAAACCTGCAGCGTCCACCTTGAGCAACATCGAACGCGCACCTTCAGTAGCGATTCCAGAGCGTTCAGAATCTGCTCCAACGCTACGTCCTCTTCACTTTTCGCAATCGGCGCACCAGCTCAAGTCGAAGGAGCCGCATTTCGAGCAGCAGACGCTGCTGGACCTGTCGCTTCGATCACAATCCGCAGTGCCCTTTGCAAAGGCCGGTAGCGTATCGAGCCTATCAACTACAAACTCGGCTAGTAAAGTACGTTACTTCAACTCGAGAAAGAGACTACCGAGGCCGCCTGTCACCAGAGATCCTGCACCTTTCCCTCCCCCACTTGCAAACGTGAGCTCTACCCAACCACGGCGCTCTTCCCCACCAGCTGCCTTGAGCTTCTCCTCCACGGAGCGTACAAATTCAAGAGAAGTGCAAACCACGTCTACACCCTCGACATTTTCAATATCTCGGTTCCCGCAGCCGCCCCACCATGATGAAAGAGAGCCTACGTGCATAAACCCACGGAGCTATACTACAGCTGCGCCTGCGACACCGCCTGCAACCCCCGCAATTATTCATTATCGTGGCGCATCGTTTGACTTGGTCAATCCTCATGATTCACTGTTACTCCACGACATCGTTACACCCTCACGAGATTTTGACTCCAGTGACTATCTCCCGTTGCGAACCTCCGAGGACGCTTACTCCGAGGTACCAGATTCCCCATCCTACTATTGATATCAGCTAACAAACGACTAGATGGCGCCCAAACGAGCTGTGTACGGTGACTTCCGTGCAGCACATGCAGGTATTCTGAGGCGTCCCGAAGACTCCCCCAGTCAGTCCAACGCAGACCTCCCACTTCCGCCAACACCCGCTGCGGTGAGCCCAAACTCTTCTTCATACACGTCCCCAATGTACAGTCCAGAATCAGATAATGTGCACCCTCCGTTGCCCGCCAGAGCGCCAGCGCGCGAGTCGCGTTTCTCCCTCAAGGAATTGACTCGAAGCCTCACTAAGAGACTGGGAAAGACTCCGGTAAAATTACAAGGCGAGGAGCTGCGAGATATGAGCGATCAAAACATTAGTAGGGCATCACTTAGTAACAATGGGGAGTACCCGCGCCCGCTGAACCAAACGTATGTCACTACGCCGGAGACCTCGTACTTTCCAGTCGGTCTAATGTCTCCAATCACACCCGCCAGCCCCGCTTCGCTGGAAGACTTGCACGCATTCCCACCCATGCAGAACGAGATCGAAGTCTCGCGAAGGCACAAAGCAGATGGTTTTGGGGTAGAGCCACTTTTGTCCATGATACCAGATGATCCATCTACCCAGATTGGGCGAATTGACAACTCCGAACTACCATATTCTGCGCAAGGCGGCTTTGCAAAGCCTTACTACGACGACCTAGATTCTATATACCCGAGCTCATCCATCTACACCAGAGACGATCGACACAAGTCAAACTATCAGCAGGACCTCTCAAGTACTCGCAACAGCCATGGCAATCATCTGGCCCGGTATAGCGATGTTGACGCAAACAACTTTGCAAATGGATACAATCAAGATAGTCTGTACGATTATAATGGCCCTAACAGGGTTGACCGACAGATGTCGCGCATGTTTACTCAAGAGGCGTACCAGCGTTCGGTTGAGGAAGGGGACCCGAAAGCGGATACGATCAGTAAGCTCATCGATGAGTACAACCCCGAGGAGATGACAGACACGACTCTGCCTACACAACATGAAGAACTTTCAAGCATGCCAGGCCATGATGCATCGTTTTCCCGGCCTTTCGTGAATAGTTTAGGGGTCGACCATATTCACCAGATGATGGTCGAGACAGGTCTTCATCGACTTGGCACACCCCAACATGGCGACGTCATTTCTCCGGTTCAGCGTGCTGTCTCTATGCGGCCTACTTTTACTCAGCAACCCGGCTCACCTCCCCATGGAGTGGCTCCTCTCGCACCACCATTTGGGTATGATGATGCATTATTTATCCCGCCTTACACAGGACAATCGGGTATTCTCTCACAGAGCTCTGGTTATTCGTATGGAAATACTCGGGAGCTGTTGCAGATATCACAGTCCAATACCCCAGTCAAGCCTGTTGCCTCACGGACCTTGGAGCCGTCATCGTCATACTCTCAACCAGAAGTCAAACCTCTTGAGCCTTCGTCTTTGTATTCACAAGCTGAGAGTGCACATAGCCCGAGCACTCCCAAGGAGGCGCTCAACCAGGCTGAACAGATCTTCCAAGACACTGTCGACAAGCATCAGAGAGGCAGCAAGATCCCCGCCATGTGGGCTAGGCGCAACTCAGCGAGCCTCTTACTAAACAAAACGGCCACAAATAGGTCGTCTGAAGCCCCCCATGACTCTGAGAATCCCTTCGAAGGTGAAGATGGAGTAATACCAGAGGAGAAGGCCGACTGGGAGACAGTTGGTCGAAATAGTCCTGATTCAAAAGTCCGCCAGTCAATGGACAGCATTGCGGACTATAGTAGCAGTGAAGGCACTCGCAACAGCCTTGGCCTAGACTCGGATGGTTCACTTCCCTCTTGGGCGAAGCAAGCTGTTTCTCCGGCTCGATCAGGTTACTACAGCCATCCAAGCCCCAAACGAACCGAACATTATCACCCTTTTGGCTCATCACCGCCAGAACTGAGGCCACGTGCTAGCATTCGCACTGCACCGAATGCATCGTCTTCTCCAATGGTTCTTAGCCCTCCTGCTTCAAGAACCACGCCCGTATTCCACATGTCCACCCATTCCCCAAATATTTTGGGGCATGGTGCTGTCGAACAGCCTTTTGCCTTTTCTCCTTGGGCAGACCCGTATGCCTTTAGCGATAAAGAGACTCAAGAACTACTAGCTTCCGGCCCCAATGATAACATTATTGTCGACCAACAACGTGAGGCACCTAAACACCGGGCGCATAGGGATCAGCAACCTCAAAGCAACGACACGGCGGCAACATCAAGCACTGCTGATAAGCACACCTTTGAGAGCAGCCCTATCGGTCTGGAACGGGAAAACACATTTGAAAAGTTCTCGGTTGTTGGGCCAAAGGGTAATCTTACCGGTACTCCAAGAGGAACGGGCATGCACGAGGCTGGTAGCAGTATTGCAGATACTAGCAGCCCAGGTGTGAGGCTAAGTTCAAGTGTTGGCCGCCAGAGTATGCGCTCGGATTACACTGGGTTCTATGCGTCGCCGTTTCCCGCTACAGGCAGTGTCACTCGCATCAGTCAATCTCAGCCAAAGAACACACTAGAGCATATCCGAACATCATCGGAGACATCCTTCTCTCCAAAATCAAAGTGTCTAGACACAGTTCAGGAGTCATCTCCGAATCCGGGTTCTCGTCAGCATATACGCAGCTCCACCACGTTCCTACGTTCACAGCGTCGTACGAGCCGGTCCGCTGTTCCAGGGCAGACGAAACTCCGGCACATGTTTCTTGCTCCCGAAGTTCGATCGACTACCTCGACCCAGAGCACCCATGCCACCCGACTCATGAGTGGAAGCGACCGTCCATCAACCAGCGATACGAACACGCCGCTACGTCCTTCACATCCGAGCATCGACATACATCCTCTTCCTGCACGAAGTATTCTTATCCACGAGCATTCGCCTCATCTCCTCTGTGTAGAGCGTGATGCAAACCCTGTGGATGAGGCACGGCGGCGCAAACTGTCATGGATGATATTTGGGGCTTTCTGCCTTTTACCACCTTGCATCATCCTCTTCCGCTTTCTAGGAGACAATGTCATCGCTTCGCTTACAGAAGGTCGCCTTGGCCACGTCACGCCGCAATCGAAGAGAACAGCACTGATTGCTGGTATCGCCGTTAATGTTGGCCTTGTCACTGTGCTGTTGGTTCCTATCTTGGTGGCTCATGCGTTAAAGGTGGTGTGACGGGGTTCATGGAGAGTAAGTAACGCTGTTGTACCATCACAACATAGACTAATACAGGCTGTCAGTATACTCTGCCATGCTAGATGATTGTTAGAGGGTGCGGTGAATACACAGCAAGCGCTCCGAGACGCGTGTGTTGCTATGCATCCCAAACGGCTCCTCATTTTACTGCTGCGCCGACCAAAGCACGATGTAATCACCGCTCACATTGCGATGTCCATTCGTTTAGAAATCCTCTCCTTTGTACTTTTCTGCATTGCATGGCATGGCGTTTGAGTTCAACCCTTTTCAAAAAGCAAGGCATCTGGCCTCTTTTCTCTTTGTCATGTGTAGGAGACTATTCTGTTTTGGCGTTACAGTTGATGCATGGATGGGCTGAAATAGCTCGCTGAGCGGGGACATTTCATTATCGATTGTAGTCATAGATTGCCTACTGGCGTACCTTTTTCTTTCTGTGCAATGGCAGATTACTGGGTTGGCGCATTTCTTTCCTCGGCCATGCAATATTGTGACCTGTGGTGCAATGAGCTGGTGGATTGATATGTATAAGTTGATGGTCTTGGTTTGATAATGGAATCATACGGACGTTGCAATTCTCCAATCGGTGCGCTGAGGCACATTGCCTTACTCCCTGTCCCTATGGACGCTACTGGCCCGACCGCGCGACCGAAGCCTGAATCCAAAGGGTCTTGGAATTCAACGTGACTAGGTAGTGAATTTACAAATGATATCGATGCTTGACAGTATTTCTTTCACGACGCGGTATTGTTGTAACAGAGATTTAAGAAAGTAGTAAAGACGGTATGAGAGTCTACTTTAGTGCTGGCT
>Ga0265798_10006694_pt1 | contig 15086 bp, 15 predicted proteins | sample P3T30metagenome_FD_192430 | JGI IMG/M metagenome (GOLD analysis project Ga0265798, IMG submission 192430) | Plant litter microbial communities from East Loma Ridge, Irvine, California - P3 T30 | ecosystem: Environmental > Terrestrial > Plant litter > Unclassified | place: USA: California... | reverse complement strand
ACACCACCTGACTGTGTAGCCTCCTGCATCACTCGCGCTACGTCCTGGACTAATATCCTTGTGGGTGGGTATTCATTGTAGACACGCTTGTAGCCGGTATGTGAGACCTTGCGGGCCTTGTCGACGAGTACACGGTAGTCAGGACCCATGCCCGAGTAGACCATGCCGATGTTAGGGGTTATGAGGCTGATCTTGGATGACGATTGCGAGTCAATGAGCGGCGATGATGATTTCTTCTCCGTCGCGAGTACAATGCCATTGGTGGCTGCGGTGTTTGATCAGCACGTCTACGTGAACATGGCCGTGGAGGACGTACCCTTGATGCCCAGTGAAGTCACACCCTGGTTGACGGCGTTCAAGGCATACTCTGTTACAACGTTAGACACTGGGGGCACTAATGCAGACAGAATGGGGGGCAATCCCCACAGCGCATACCTATCTGCACCAGCTTTCCGCTATGTGGTTGTTAGCGAAGACGACCAGGTACAGCTGCTAATGCAATGTTTACCTGGGGGAGAAGGTGGTGAGGGAGAAGGAGTATCTGTCCGCCATGACGACTGTTGTGTGGGGTCTAGAACAGACGTATATATGTGGAAGATCGTCGTCGTCGTCGTTGTCGGCGGCGGCAGCAACAAGAAGTTCGGCGGGGTGGGTAAACGACGCAAAGTACTGGGGGCGATTGATCTGTTAGAGCTTCAGGCTACCCAGAGCTTCGTTGCCAGAGCGCCAAGGCCGGCCCTCGGCTTAACCACACCTCCGACCCTGCGCAAAGGAAGCTGCAACCTCGATTTCTTTCACTTTCCAGAAACTGGTTCTCCAAAGTTCGACACGACAGCATCCTGCCACCGTGTCCCCCTGTGTCGGCCAGCAAAGGCGGCTGTGTCGGATCATGATCCGCACTACCGACACACTTACGTTGGCAGCCATCTTCCCCGCGACTTCCTGACTGATTACCTCGCCATCTTCATGTACACACCCACCCACCCACATGCTTCCTCCCTGGTAAGATAAGAATCGCAATAACCGCCTACTCGCGTTTTGACCGCTTGTCACCTCGCCATGTCTTCTTCGTCGGGCCATCAGCATATGCCAGGATGGTACTGGCCAGATGATGCGCCAAAGAATGAGCCCTCGCATGCGACTGCTTCGTCTACGGGATCGGCATCGCAGCCAAACTCCTCAGGTACATCAAGCGCGGACGGGAAGCAATCGTCGCAATCGCGCAGCTCTCGACGCACCCACTGGCCACCAAGACAGTGTAGGATCTGTCTCGAGACAGTCCAGCCTACCTTCAACGCACCCTCGCAAAGCCTCCCGGGCTTCTTGCAGTCATCTAATGTTGTTTACGAAGACGAAAGTGGCCGTTTGATCAGACCTTGCATGTGCAAAGGCTCGTCCAAGTATGTACACGAGGCCTGCTTACAAGCTTGGCGACATGCCGACCCAAGCTATGGACGCAGAAACTATTGGCAGTGCCCTACATGCGGCTTCAAGTACCGCCTTGCACGCCTGGGTGTTGGGCGCTTCATAGGCAGTGCTGGTAGGACACGATACTCGCAGCCCATGAAGATAAGCTGACGTGGTATACAGCTGCTCAAATTGGACTTACAGCCCTGATATTGATTGCCGTCATCTTCGTCCTCGGATTTGTTGCTGATCCCATCATCAACTTATACCTTGATCCCTGGAGTTTTCTGTCACCCTGGTCTGGCTTGTCGGGTTCTGACTACGCCCACTATTACGAGGACGAGTCGTCTACATGGTATGAGCATTTTGCAAAAGGCTTTGCCAGCATGGGTGTGCTTGGTTTCCTCAAAGTACTCATAGCCAGCCCACTATCCTACTTCCGGATTGGAGGTGGTGGCCGAGGCCGAACCACGGGCCGCGACCGGTATGAACAGGTCAGCTGGATCATCATCTTGATTGGAGTTGGCACATTTCTGGCGGTACGTTTTTTCACGCCGCTTTTCGAAGGCGATGACTAATATCAGGCAGGCAATATACAAAGGTGTCCGTGTCTGGAGTCGTCGAACGCTCGAGAGGGCGGGCGAGCGCGTCATGGATGTACAAGGCGACAACGATGATGAGGACGAATAGATCCGACTCGAATGCATGTGTATGCTCCATGCATCATTCGTGCCTGATTTGCCTAGCTGCTCTGTGAGACCAAGCCCGCACTTTCTTAAATTGCCACAAGTTATTCCTCAATACTGTGTCGATTAGTCTATGTGCGAAGAACAACCCAGCCCTCGCTATCCATATCGGCATTGCGCGTTTTGTGCTAGCCGGCTTGTTGGAACGTGGCGCTATCGCCTTTGGCACTCAATGTGTTCAATCTTGCCTGCTCCTGGAGCAACCTTGAATGGCTTGAACGACATCAGGCCTTTGGCAAATTTTAAAAAGACTTTACAACTTGGTCACGTGCGTATGTGTGAATGCAATTGTGAGGCTGGTAGTGAGATAGCGGGTCAAAATTGTAAGTGAGCCAATGTCATGGCCCGTGGGCAAATGTGCCCTGCTACATAAGAAACAAGGAAACAAAGAAACCCTGGGTATCTGCAGCCTCCGCTTGGCTATGCCATGAGGCTTGCCTGTCTATATATGCCCTGGCTTACCCGGAACGCCATATCGCCCAGACCCGACCATCAACAAAAGGGAAAAAAAAACCATGCCAACAATATAAATGCCCCGGGGTATCAAATGATTATAATGTAAAAATGTCTCTCGACACTCAGTAGTCGCCAAAAGAATGGTTACTACCCTTCATGAAGACTCTCTTCGTTCCACCAACTTTGCCTAGATCTCCAAATTCAGGCTTCTTGGCCGCTCCAGGGCCTGTACGGCTACCCGGACGGCTCGCCGGACGACTGTCGCTCCTGTTGTCTATGCGCTCGTCGCGCAAAAAGGCGGGATGAGTGGTGTGGATAACGTTGCTGCTCACGGTGCGAGCCTGCTTCATCATACCTTCAATCCATTCCAGCTTCTCGCCACTGAGGTCCAACTTCTTTGCTTTCGGTCCTGCAAGTCCGACTTCTCTGCCCTGCCATGAGCTGCGCGATGAGGCAGTTGAGGGCTGATTTGGATCTTCGGGTCCGCCAGGTGAATATGTAGCAAAATTCGGCATTGGTGGGGGCGCTTCGTCGTCCAAGATACCCCGTCCCACCCCAGACTTGACAGGCGTGGTGACTGGGCTGGCTAACGGATAGCCACTGCTGATACGTCTTTCCCGCTTGCCCATGCCACTTTCAGACCTGCTCGGCGAACCATCAGGGTTCCTGACCTCAAGGCCTACAACTTCGAATTTGCCTTCGCTTGCCGTCCGGCGGCCATGATGCTCAGCATATTGACGCAGATACTCGCCCAAGTCGGACCAACCACCGCCTACACGCACCATGACGCGCTCGCCATTCTCCCCGACACGACGAATGAACAGCTTGATGGGCAGCTCTTTTCCAGGTTGAGTGAGATGGTAGAGCTTGATGTCATTATCGCCTCTTGCAGCTGCCGCAGATCTCCGGCCAGAGGGGCCGTTCATGACTTCGAACTCATTCCTTGCCGGCGATAGTGTAAGCTCTGGAGACTTGAGACCGCTCACTGAGCGAGCTGCCCGCAAAAAGCCTGGTCTTCCTTTGGCCATGAAACTGCGTGTCGACTTTACCTCGGGTGCATCAGGGCCAGGGCCTGAGGTGAGCCTGATGTGGGCGGGGATCGTAGTGAGGATATCGGATATTTTTCGTTCAAGCTCTTCTGCGCTGCTGATGGACTTTTGCGCAAAACGCGACGGAGGCCATGGCGCGCCTGAGGTATCATCGGGAATGGCGCTGCTCGTCATGGGCCGACGTTTTGCCATGGTGGCGTTGAGCTCCGGACGGGGCGCCCTCATCGTACGGTTAGTAGCATTGCGAACTGATGGAGACTCCTCAATAACACTACGAGGACTGGAGTCTGGTGACATGTCTGTTGATAGCGAACCAAGGCTTCCTGTCCATGAGCGTGGTGTGTGTGGTGGCTCCATGGAAGCACTATCGTGGTAATCGTTCGCAGTAATGGTTGGGTTACCAGAAAGTGCCAAGGCTTTGGGGCGAATGTGCGAAGGGCTTTCTGAGGTTTGATCTGACACGAAAGATTCGGACACTGACTGGGTAGCGACGTGTTGTGGGCTCACGTCGAGGTCGTGGTGAAGAATGGTATCGCCCTCATCAAACTCAGAATCGTCCTCTGATAGCGGTTCTGATTCGAGACTGATCTGCTGCTGGGCCACGTACGTGATGGGATCTAAATGATGGCTGGGAACAAGGAGCGATTCATCTGGTAAGCCTGTGCCATGTGCTGGCTCAACTTCAGTCGCACCAATGTCCTCGGTAGGTGAGCATGCGTCTTCTCCGCGATCAGGGCTTTCTATGCTTTCTGAAGGGTGAGTGGGTGAGCGAGTATGTGGTGAAGAAGTGTCGTCTGTGGAACCAGCGGAGTCAATGCGAGTTTTGAGGATATCCGGTCTGTTGGAGCCCTCTGCCCGCCTTCGCAGGTCGAAATCGATGACTCTCCTCCTCGACTCATGTGTCCAGCGCCCATAGTCGGCCTCGGTGGTCTCAAAGGTGTCGATCCAGCTGTCAGGCAAGCAGTCCTCTCGGCCCTCTAGTGTGTCGAGCATCCTATCCAGACGTCTGCCCAGATCGCTGACTCGTTGGTGCAGCACGGCCGAGATGGTATCCACTGCCTCTTTCCACTTTGCAAAGGCTTCGTCAGAGGTATCTGCAGGTGGCTTGATTGCGTCCCAGCCTAGCCGCATAGCCGTTTGGGCGGTGTCGAGCTCGGCTATGTATTTGGGAGCTTCACGGAGGATGGAGACGCGGGCAGTCCAGGTGCTTAGGCGGTCCTTGAGCAGGGCATGATGAGGCAGGGCACAGAGCAGGGTTTGGGTGATGAGGAAAGAGAAGTCGTCCATGATCTTGTAGTGTTGACGGTTGGCTTCGTAGCCGGCAGAAGCTGGTCTCGACCTGGCAGCGGGGTGCATATCCAGTACGTGCTCCTTGAGTTCTTCGACATCTAGTTTGAGCATCTCATCCTCGATGTCGTCTAGCCGCGCCTCGTGTTGCTCCACCTCGACTGACAGGAGCGAACCCCAGTAATCCAAGGGTGGCAGCACATTATCCAGGCCCGGGTCAGCGACGTGTTCCCGGATGTGCAGCTCGATGCTCTTCCGCCTCTTTTCCTTTGAATCCTCGCTCGGCTGCTCAAAGGTGCCCGACCATCCCCACTGCTCGATTTCGGCGCACCATGCCTTCAGCCGCTGCGCTGCCTTTGCGACGCGCGCCCCCAGGTCCCGCTCGGCGACGGTGAGGGTGTTGATGCAGGCGAGGAGCTTGTACTGGTCGCGTGTGGTATCGAACGGCATGGGCGTCTCGGTGAAGGCACGGAGCGTCGTTTCGGGCGACAGATCGCGCGGGCGGCTGTCTTCGAGGCTGCCGTATCCTCGTCCTCTCCGGCCGCCGGGCGACATGACGGGCGATGGGACGCGACGGGGGGTTAATGGCGGCATCAAGCGCATGGGCGAGGTGAATGTGTCCATGGCGTTCATGATGATGATGTGTGTCTGTCTGGCCGTGTTTGTGCACCGCGGGAAAGAGCGATTGCGACGGGCCTCTCTTCTTACGACAAAAAAGTTACAAAGGAGACGAATGGGGCCTGGGGAAATGGCTGATGGCGGTGTGCCGCGCCGCTGTAGTTGTGGCAGAAGAAGAAGAAAAAAAATCTGGACTTAGTATTCGTTGTCCCACCCCCGGTGCTGGAGCGTTTGCGCTGCCGGCAGCTGGCATGTGTTTATTGACTGACGCATCTCTCGCCGCACATCTGGTGCCGGGTGGACATTGCGTTGCATCGTTCCAGCTTTCACCCTCAGCCTTAGGCCCAAACGCGTTTAGCGCCACCGGCTGCCCCATGTTCATCAATACTTTGCCGTCTGCCTCTTTCGCCTCGACACCACCACGACAATCACGACCACCACGGCGCACCATCACGTCCAGGCTGAGGCTAGGGCTGGTGCCAAGGCCCACGACTGGGCTTCCCAAAGGCCCGGGGGTGCCGTCATGGCCTGCGACCACCGCCAAACACGTCTCGTCCGGTTCGGGAAAGGGTGAATCTCTCCGCACTCCCCCGCACAACCAACCCATAACCCATCAACTCCAAAGCCCACTGGGGCCGGCCATCTCCTGCCCTGTGCAGTCTCATGCTGCACTAGATTATCGTTCCTGTTCCCATTGATGTTTTGTTTTGCCTTGCGACCATCGGGCGGCTTCCGGAGCAGCCTTGTGCAAATGCTTCGGCCAGGACCGGATGGCTCGGTGTCCCCCCCCAAACCCTGTTCAACCGCAAGAGATACGCCCAATTCCTTCTAGAAGCGAACCCCCACCATGACCTATATCGTCATTGTTCACTGCCAAGGCATCCAAATGGCCCGCCCCGCCTTCACCACCCTCCGACCTTCCGGAGCGCGTTAGCCAATTGCCCGTCTACAGCTATAGTTCTGCCTGCTCGCCTTCCTGGGGTTCCCACGCATGCGAAGAACAGGGAAGAGGTGACTGCGAATCGTCCTCGGTTGAACAAACTGTGCGATTTGCATGCAAGGCAAACCGTCATCGGTCCAAAGCTTACCCGAGCTACCAGGACGTACTTAAGTCACCATGTGCTCGACACTTGCTTGGTATCTTTTTGTCTACCATTGTCTAGCCTTCTCCCTGCCAAAGGTCTGCATTAGTCAGCCAATATGAAAGCTATACTTGTCTTACTTGTCGCCATTGGCACTCAAGCCTGTCAACGTGAACGTGCATTGCAACACCACCCTCACAAGCACATCAAGCGGCAGTCTACCTTTCCCCCGGCCTTGACCCCAGACGAAGAGATCCTGCTGAATTCTTTTGACACCGCCTCGATATCTGACTGGTCATACTACTACAGTACATCTCATCACACGGTGGAATGAACTTGACACTAACGCACTGCAGCTCATGGCGCTCATTTGGCTGGTCAGAACAAGACCATGGCAGAATGGACTGTCGCCAAGTGGTCCGAGTATGGCTTCACATCAAGACTTGACGAGTATTGTACGTTGGAATTGAGACATGTGCATGAGAGAATCTGCGTTGATAATCATCAGATGTTTTCTTGAACTATCCCGTCTTCCATTCCTTGGAACTTACATACAGTAACGGCAGCACATATGCCCCAACTCTGCGGGAAGACGTACTCGAGGAAGACCCAACAACCAGCTATCCCGACAGTATATCTACATTTCATGGCTACTCCTTCACAGGCAATGCATCTGCCGAATACGTCTACGTCGGAAGAGGCCAGCAAGTCGATTTCAACCGCTTGGAGGCACTTGGTGTCCAACTCGAGGGCAAGATCGCACTCGCCAAATACGGTGGACCTTTCCGTGGCCTCAAGGTCAAGAACGCCCAAGAGCACGGTATGATAGGCGCAGTCATCTTTACCGACCCTGGCGATGATGGCAATATGACTGAGTTAGCAATGGCCTACCATACCTATGTCCCCTGCCGCTAACTTGTCCAGGGCGAAAGGAGTCGCCGCTTACCCTCATGGTCCAGCGAGGAACCCCACAACGGTTCAACGCGGATCCGTTCAATTCCTGAGCACATATCCGGGAGATCCCACCACGCCTGGCTATGTCTCCAAGCCAGATTCCCCACGAGCAGATCGCAGCAGTATTACCCCACAAATACCCAGTTTGCCCATCTCCTGGATTGAGGCACAGCCGCTTCTAACGGCTTTGAATGGGTTTGGGACTAACGGCACTGAGGTCAACAGAACCGGCTGGGTTGGTGCTATTCCCGGCGTAGACTATTTCACGGGAGAGGGATCTGGATCGACACTCTCCATGACTAATGTGATGAATGACACCTACGGCAGTATCTGGAATGCTGTCGGTGTGATCAATGGCACCAATGAGGATGAAGTCATCATTGTTGGAAACCACAGAGACGCGTGGATAGTTGGCGGAGCAGCCGATCCCAACTCTGGATCCGCCGTGCTCATCGAGCTCGCGAAAGCGTTTGACGCTCTCTCCAAGACTGGATGGAAGCCACTACGCACAATCGTCCTCTGCAGTTGGGATGCTGAAGAATATGGCCTTGTTGGAAGCACCGAGTGGGTTGAGGAATACATCCCATGGCTGAAGAACGCTGCGGTGTCCTATCTGAACATTGATGTCGCCGTCGCAGGTCCAATCCCAGATGTTTCTGCGACCCCTGATCTGCACTCCATCGCCACAAACGTCATGAAGAAGATTGTATACCCATATCGTAACAACACGGGCCTCACCATGTACGATGTCTGGTCCCATGAGAGTGGCGAAATAGGCGTTCTCGGCAGCGGAAGCGATTACACAGCCTTCTTGCACCGTGGTATTGCATCCATCGATATGGGAGCTGGTGGCGGTCCCGAAGACCCTGTATACCATTACCACTCCAACTATGACTCTTATCATTGGATGGCCACTTTCGGCGACCCTGGATTCCATACACACAAGGCCATTGGACAGTACCTCACGCTCTTGCTGTACCACATGGTCTCAGATCCTGTTCTGCCTCTGGAACCTATCGACTACGTTTCCGAACTCAACACTTACCTCAGCGACTTGGAGGCCGACATTAGTGCGAGCAATTACACCCTCGATCTATCGAACCTTACAGCCGCAATCTCGCAGTTTGAGGGTTCCGCAAAGGAGTTTGTCGACTTGAGAAATCAGGCGGTCGCTGCAAACGATACTGCTCTGATTGCAGTGCAAAATCACAAGGCACGTGATTTCTCCAGAGGATTCACAAGCCAAGGCGGGCTACCTACCAGAGAATTCTTCCAGAATACCATTTTCGCCCCTGGGAGAGATACGGGATATGCTCCTGTAACGTTCCCAGGTATCACTGAGAGCATCACGTTTGACAAGGATGTGGCACTTGCAGAGAAGTGGGTGCAGAAGACCAGCGATGCCATCTTGGTTGCTGCTAGTATCCTGAAGACGTAGGTTACATCTTTGAGGACTACCTACAGTGCAAATGTAGTAGGGGGATAGTTTTGATGAGGGATCAGATGAAGGAAAGGTTCGAACGACATGATGACAACGACAATGACGAGGATGCAAGCCTGTTACAGTGGCAAGAGTAATGATGACGTACTATCTAATATGATCAACAAAGTGTTGCAGGATTTCGTGCTTGAAACCTCGTGATGCACACATTCCCACGCTTCCACCACCACAGTAACTTGTTTTAACACTCAAAACCCTCATCATGTGGCTCCTTTTTGTTTAGCCTCTTCACCCTGTACTTCCACGCACTATATTTGTTTACGGTCGGATTTGTGTTGTATCAGGGCCGGCCTAGGCTTCATGACGTTAAATCGAAGAAGTTGTGTATTCCATTTCGCACTGCAACACATGTTCACGTTCAACACTGCTATACCACATAAAGAGCGCCAGGCACACAAGTGATCCAGTGGAAACCAAGTGTTTATTATTCATCCAGAAAATTAAGATGCTAGCCTCTACATGACAATGCAGTTCTCTTCCTGTTGCTTCTGGTTTGTCCTACTAAGACGTTCGCGTTTCATTTGGACCTTGCTACCGCCACGTTTGAGTTCTTCAAGACGCTCTTGGGCTTTGGGAAATTTGTACGCTACAAAAATGTCAGTTATACTTTTGCTTCTTCATTCAACAAATGTGCAAACTTACCAGCAGCTCTTCCATACCACCGTTTCGCCTCGTCCAGACTCCGTGGACATCCTATACCCACTTCCGTGAAATAGCCCATAGCAAAGAGCGCCTTTGGTAGCGGGGGCTCAGCACATGCTGCCTTACGCGCCCAAAGAAAGGCTTCGGTGTCGCTCTGTTCGAGAATACCAGAGGTACCTGTCAGATACCAACCTGACAATGCGAGTTCACTTTGGTGTTCCTCTTGGGCAGCAGCTTTGGTGTACCAGGCGATACTTGTGCGCGCGTCAATCTTGCAACCAAGCAGCCCGTATTCGTAGGCTTGTCCAAGACGGAATTGGGAAAATTTGTATCCAAGGTCAGCTGCTTGGTGGAATAGCCGTAATGAGTATGCTTCATCGCGGATTGCGCGTTCGCTCCCGGTTTGCGCCTCGTAGATGAGTGCTAGCTCGTGAAGTGCATGTGGATTGTCTCGATCCGCGCGCTCAGCAGCTCGTTTGAGCATACTGATGGCTTCGCCAACATTCTTTTGTTGGCCCAAAAGTCCTTTAAGGAGGATCATTCCCATCTTATACATTGCAGGTGTGTCACCCAACGTGGCAGCACGGCGATACCATTGCACCGCCTTGACCGGATCCTTCTTTGTTCCACCACCCTCCTCATGGCCCATCTCACAGCAAACAGCTGTGCGATATGCACTTGCAGCGTGACCGCCTTTGGCCGCCGATTGGTAAAGAGTAAATGCCTCTTTGGTGTCAACCTGGAGACCGAGGAGTCCTTGGCCGTAGCAGTCTGCAAGATAGAACATGGCATCTGGGGAACCGGCGCTGACAAGCTTCTTAATAGTCTTGTGAGCTTCTTGGATGAACTTTTCCCGATTTTTGCTTTTCGTTCGCGCATCGGCTGTACCTCCTTCGTCAGCAAGTACATTGGACGCTTCGACAAGCTTCTTTGACAGTATCATTCCTGTAGCTATGTCGGCCTGGTTCGATTTCTTCCATGTGTTGCGGAGTCTGTTCAGTTCATCGTATGTTACTGGATGTGATACAACACTTTGTGCGCTGTTGCGTTGTGTAGACGAGGGTTCCATCTCACGGCTAATGCGCCCTGGCTCACTGTTGTACTGTCTGACTGGTGGTGGCCTTGCAGTTTGAGGGGTTGCGGTATGTGATGACTGTTGCTGACCCTGTTGCATGAGCCCGGGCCGTACAGGCGTCGGATGTGCAGGTAGTGCGTCTGGATTTGACAGTGCCTGAGCGTTGGCCGGCGCTCTACCCATTGGATCACCAGGTACACGCCCGGGCGCAGGTGCAGCTGTTCCAGGTCGTTGTATTGAGTTTCCAGGCCCCATCGGCGGTGCAAAGTTCCTCGTGTTAGGGGGTGGTTCTGAATAGGCAGATTCGTCCGAATAGCCTCTTTGAATACCAGGTGGATGGCGTCCATATCTCGGGTCAAAGGCTGGGGGTTGTCCAGGCATGGAACGTTGGTTAGGTGGTCCACGCGGCATACCGTCTGTCGTCAGTCCTCTTTGAGGTGGCCCGCGACCCCGAGGGCCGTTTGGTAGGCCATTCGAACCAGCCAATCCAGTATTCGCCCTCGGCAGACCCGGCATTGGAGGAGCATCTGTAGCTACCTGATGTACCCCATTCGCGTACTGTCCGTTAAGATCGGGCTGTGATCGGCTTCGCAGCATTTGACCCTGAGATGCACCATTGGGTCTGGCGTTTGCGGCGGCTGCAGGTGGGCCATAAGCGGGTTTATTGTAGGTGGGAGACAGGTGTTTATCAATCGAATCGCCTCTACGATGCTTGTTGTCCTTCTCTGGTATAGCGTCAAAGTTAGGCATGTCTACTGTTGAGTTTAAACTCTTGCGATCTGGTTCACCATAGTAGTCATCGTAGAAGGTGTTTAACCCTTCCTGCTCATCATTTTGTGTCTGGAGGTATTGGTTCGGAGCTTGTTGTTGGTTTTGCGAGGGATATTGCTGCTGTGGCCGTGGCTGCTGCTGAGATGGCATTTGCGGCATCGGGGGCCTTTGCCCTTGGTGCGCTGGGGGGCCATTCTGTCTCACTCCACCGGCGGTTGAAGGCCTAGGCGGGACATAGGTGGGCGACACGGGGCCATAGTACCCGGGTGCAGCACCAGGATCAGCGAAGTCCTGGTATCTGTCGTAATTCCCCACTTGACCTTGGCTTGGCAGAGATTGCGGCATCGTCACTGAACGTTGTGTGTTGGGACCAAAGGCTTGCTGTGAGGGGGACATAGGGTCGGAAACGCGGTGCGGAGGCTTTCCCCGACTGGTATCGACGTTTGTTGGTGGTGGTCGTTGAACTGGTGGCATGCGGTTCGAGGGCTGACGCTGGTTTTGGCCCTCAAAGTTGCCCGAATCCTGGCGTGGGTTGGCACCTGGCCTTGACTGCAGCATACCCCGATTCTGTTGTGGTATGGGTTGCCCTCGCCCGGCCGGACCCCGAGTTGCCGTCTGCGGCCCGTTGTCGTTGATGTTCATCTGCGCCATGCTCTGATCGATACCAGGTTTCTTGGCTCCTTGCCTGGGAGTTTGCGCGGGGAAAGTCGGGAAAGGGTTGTCTTGAGGAAGGCTCTTAGGGGCTGGCATGTTTAGCAACGAACGGTCAAGGCCTGTACAGAGTGGTCAGCATATTGTTGCGTCGTTCCTACATCCTCGTTGCAACATACCTGGAGGTCTCATTCCCCCACGTCCTTGCTGTGAAGGCCCGTCTCCCCGACCTGTCCCTCGGCCACGCGGGTCCTGTCGCTGCTGTGGAGGCTCATTGTAGACCTGCTGCTGAGCATGTGGGTTCTGGGGATTCGGGCGCCGTCCCTGGTTCTGCGGCAATGATTGTTGGTAATATGGATCATTGTATGTCTCATCTTGGTAGTATTGTTGCTGTTGTTGCTGTTGTTGTTGTTGTTGTTGTTGTTGCGGCGGGGGTCGGCGACTCTGATTTGACGGGGCTTGTCTGTAGCTGGCGTTCATGTCTTGGTAGCCGTCGTATTGCTGTGTGTTTCCCCAACCCCCTTGCTGCTCATAGTGGGCACTACCCCATTGCTCCTGCCCCTGCTGGTCATGGCCATAATCATAATATTGTTGGTCATAGTGATCGTCGTAGCCCTGATACTGCTGTTGCTGACTTGGTCGCCCAGCGACCTGGTACTGCTGTTGCGGGTGCGCGTAGTTGCTGGGTTGGTGTTGATACGCCATACCGGCGGCTCGATCGGGGAACGCGTGGGTCCGGTGCAGGTGCACTGTCTATCAAGAGACTAGTGAACGACTGTTGATGGCGTCCGAGGCGGGGCTGAAAGCTCTTGCGGCCGCCGGGGCAAGTGTGCTCTCTATATGTAGGATGGAGCCGGGTGCCTGTTCGGTGTGTCTGTCGCGTCTTACGGCCGTCGCTGTGGGTATTCGGCAGTGAAGTGGTTGACTGGGAATAAGGCTGAGTGGTACTGGACCAGGGGCGTATAAAATTAAACAATCGTCATACAGTCGCCGAGAACAGGGAACCCGCTGCGCCGCACATGAGCTGTTCAGGTGAAGGGAAGAAGACAAGAGGTACAGCTGCGGTTGTTAATGGTCGCGTACGGACGCCAGTTGGAGACGGCTGCTGCCGTCCTCAAACACGGGGTGAAGGCCAATTGCACAATAGTTCAATTTCGAGTTTCAACTTAGAACTGCCAAAAGCGTCGTATCAACCAGAAAGGCGTCCCCTTCCAGCTTTCCGGAGCGCTGAAACACTGCCCCAAGCAAGGTGTCCTCGGCAAAGACGCGTCGGTGTCGCTAATTCGCAGGTACAGCTATTCAATTAAATTGCAGACGTTTTGCGCATGACGGCAGCACAAACTCAAGTCAAATTGATGACAGACGGCGAGTTGGTTTCAGCCTTGCACCGTACAAGACAATCTTACATCGAGTCGCGCAATCCCTATGCAGACAAGGTCGCAGAGCCGCTGAAGATCATACACATCATGCAGTTCTAACATAGTCTACCAATCAACGCAAACGTGTCAAAGCTTGCCTGCGCTCGGGAAACCTGTCTGCCGCGATGTCTGCCGTGATTCTGGAGCACCCGGCCCACTGCGGCTGTCCCTTGCCGGACTTGGTTTGGTGGCGGTGCAAGCTACATCATGTGCTGCCAGCGGTGGCGCAGCCCTTGGTTGGATGACACTAACGTCTTTCGCCAGTGTGACATTGTATCGTCGACTTTACCAGCTTTGGCCCGCACGTCTCCACCACAGCCGCCATACAACGTCCTGTGTCTGCCAAGCTATAGCGATCATATCATATACGGTCATCACCGAGAAGCAGGAGCCAGTACGCTCCACCACCGAAAATGCCGTCAGCACGCACATACATCAAGGCCATCTCAGGGTACGTTGGTTTTGGCGCATACCGCATTGGTTAAATCTAATTCATCACAGAGGCGCCATCCTCTGTATAGGTGGCCCAGCGCTCGTCATGTGGGTGACTCCAACAGAGGAAGAAATCTTCAAGGTAAACTTGCTTTCCCGTGTGCATGTGCCTCACAGCTGCTCACGTTTCATACAGCGATATAGCCCGGAGCTGCAGAAGAAGGCTCTAGCAGGCAGGGAGCAACGCCAGAAGGACTTTGATGCATTTGTTGGCCAGTTGAAGGAGGCTGCACGGTCTGATAAGCCCAGTAAGCGCTTGCTCGGCACCAGTCTCTCAACAATTTGCTAATCGAAACAGTCTGGACTGCACAGAAGGAAATAGATGCAAAGAGGTCGGAGGAGGAACAGCAGGCTCGCAGAGATGAGCGGGACGCATATGCTGCTGAGAGCCGGAGAAGACAGGCCGAGGTCAGGGCCAGCACACAGTAGAGGGTCCTCATTGAAAACGGCTTCTCTTTCGTTGTTGTATATATACCTGTATTACGAATCTACACTTCCAGACCAGGCTTTGGGGCTGTCTAGTACCCAGCCTGCTTGAAGAGAGAACCTTTCATCGAGCGTTATCGCTAACATCTGCAGCTTTGTTTTAGGACTTCTATGGAGCTGTTGCATTTACGAATGTGTACTGTTACAAGGGCGCAGATCCCGTGACATGGAGTGAGTTTCGCGCAACCTTGGAATAGAACGCGCACCGCAAATCCCCAACATCGTCCACCCGCCCCCACCACGACCGGCGGGGCTATATCCAATGTCTGGCGATGCACAAGCCCCCGTAAAGCTTTCGTTGCCGCTCGTATGCTCTTTTGTTCACATTCAATCACATGTGCTAATGACATCATAGCAATTCCAGCAGGACATCTTTAACCAGCTGCGCGAGGAAGATGAGCTGGTCATCCTCGCGCGCGGCCTCGGCCTTTTGCGACTAGTCACGAATCTC
>Ga0265798_10006692_pt1 | contig 15089 bp, 13 predicted proteins | sample P3T30metagenome_FD_192430 | JGI IMG/M metagenome (GOLD analysis project Ga0265798, IMG submission 192430) | Plant litter microbial communities from East Loma Ridge, Irvine, California - P3 T30 | ecosystem: Environmental > Terrestrial > Plant litter > Unclassified | place: USA: California... | reverse complement strand
CCGCCCCCTTCCATCGCGTCGCGCGCGTTCACCGCCAGGTTCAGGAGCGCGTGTTCGAGCTGGTTCGGGTCGACGTGGGTCGGCCACAGGTCGGGCGCCAGCACGGTGTCGATCGCAATCGCCGCGCCCAGCGAATGGGTCAGCATCTCGGACATGCCGGCGACCAGGCGGTTGACATCGACCGCCTGCGGCGCCAGCGACTGCTGGCGCGAGAATGCCAGCAGCCGCTGGGTCAGCTGGGCGGCGCGCCTGACGCCGCCCTTGGCCATGCCGACGAAGTGGCGGGCGCGCTCGTCGCCGCTGGTGAAGCGCCGGTCGAGCAGTTCCAGCGCATTCGACACCACCGCCAGCATATTGTTGAAGTCGTGTGCGATCCCGCCGGTAAGCTGGCCCACCGCCTCCATCTTCTGGGCCTGGCGCAGCGCATCCTCGGTGCGGGCGCGCTGCGCCACTTCCACCTGCACGCGCCGTTCGAGCGTATCGTTCATGTCGTGCATGGCCACGCGCGCCTTGTGGCGCAGCGTGATGTCCTGGAACAGCACCGCCACCTGGCGCCGCTCGGGCGGCTCGATGCGCAGCGCCGCCAGTTCGAGGTGGCGACCGGTGCGTTCGAGCTCGCGCTCGAAGCGCAGCGGCTCGCCGCTGAGCAGCACGCGCCGGTAGATCTCGATCCACCCTTCGGCTTCGAGCGGCACCATCTCGCGCATGCGCTGCCCCACCACGTCCGGGATGCCGGCATTGGTCGTGTAGGCCGGATTGGCCATCACGTGCACAAAGTCGCTCAGCGGCCCGTGCGGACCGTCGAGGAACTCGATCACGCAAAAGCCCTCGTCGATCGATTCGAACAGGGTGCGAAACAGCAGCTCGCTTTCGCGCAGCGCGCGTTCCTGCGCCTTGCGCTCGGTCAGGTCGAGCATGGCGCCGATCATCCGCAGCGGGCGGCCATCGGCGTCGCGCAGCACGGTGCCGCGATCGAGAATGTCGGCGTAGCCGCCGTCGGCGCGCAGGAAACGGTATTCCCCGGTCCAGCTGACACCGGCGCCGTCGATCACCTCGTGGATGGTATGCGAGATATGCCCACGGTCGTCCGGGTGGATGTGCGCGAGCCACCACTCTGCGGAAGTCGCTTCGTCGCGGTGGCCGAACAGTGTGTACAGCGCCTGGTTCCAGATGACGTGGCCGTCAGCGATGCGCCAGTCCCAGATCGCGTCGTTGGTGGCCAGCCGCGCGAGCCGGTAGCGTTCGGCGGTTTCGCCATGCTGGCCAGCGATATCCTGAAAGGTGAACAGGACGCCGCAGACGGCGTCCTGTTCGTCGCGCAGCGGGGTGCACGCGTACGTGTCGCGGCGCGCGCCCTGTCCCCGCAGGGCACTGGCGACCATGGCGGCCAGATCGGGCCAGATCGCCAGCCATGCCGGCGCCAGCGCGGTGTGCGGCGGCGGGCCGACCGCCTCGTCGCAGGCCGCATTGCTCACCACCGTCAACCCCTCGCCCCACGCGAGCCACATGGGCGCGGCCGCATCGCGCACAAGGGATACGGCCTGGCGCAATGCCGGCGGCATGGTAGCGGGATCGGGATCGAGATAGGGATCGAGATCGGGACTGCGGTCTGGGATCGGCATTATTCTGTGGCGCACGCTCGCTGGCAGGAATGGCGTATTCTAACCTCTCGGCGCCGATCGGCCGGCGCGCCATGCCGCCCGTTCAGGGACGCACGCCGTAGCGGTCGATGAACGTCTTGACGCCGCCCGGGTGTGCGGCCAGCCAGGCCTGCAGGTCTGGACGCCAGGCCTGGCGAAACTGCAGGATCAGCAATGCCGCCTCGAGCTGGCCATCGCGCTCGAAGGCCAGCATCTGCAGCAGCGCCGGGTCGCTCAAGCCCTTGCCTTCTTTGGCCTGGGCCTCGTTGATGATCTTGATGGCCTGGCGCCAGGACGCCAGCTCGATCGCGAACGGCGAGATCTGCGCGTGGCCGGCCACCGTCCGGGCCTGCAGCTCGCTCATGCCCAGCGCCAGCCGGAATGCGTGGTCCGGCGTGCCTTTCCCGCGCTTTTCCAGCGCATCGAGCCCGATCGTGTATTTTCCGTCGCTGCCTTCTTCAACCCGCACGCCGCGCCGCAGCGCGAGCGGTTTCAAGGGCATCGCCAGGCTGCTGCGCAGTGCCGAGAGCGCGATCCAGTTGGGCCGCTGCGACGGATCAGCCGCGATCGCGGTCAACAGCGCCTTTTCGGCGCCATCGCGGTCGCCTTGCCTGGCAAGACTGCTGGCCAGGTAGCGCCAGGCCTGTGCATTGTGCGGCTCGATCGCGGTGGCCTGGCGAAACAGCGCTTCGGCCTTGCCCCAGTCGCCCCGGTAGAACCAGGTGTTGCCGGCCGCGACCCAGGCATTCGAGAACGCCGGGTCGGCCGCCATCGCCAGTTGGTATTGTTCCAGCGCTTTCTCGTACTGTTGCTGGGCGAAGAGAGCTTCGCCCCGCGCGAATGGCTTCCCGGCCTCCGCATTCGGGGCGTGCAGCGGCGACACCGCGCCGTCGTCGAGCCGGCGCAGGACTTCATGCGCGATCGGGTCGTCCGCGAACAGGCCGACGGCCCGCTCGGCCAGGGCGCGCGCCATCGCGCGGACGCCGTCTTTCTTGTCGGGCGGCGCGCCTTCGGCCAGGCCGAGCACCAGGCCGGCCGCCATCGATACCGGCACCGACGACTGCGGCTCGGCCGCTTCGGCGGCCTTGAAGCGTTCGAGCGCTTCGCGGTATTTTCCCTGGCCGCCCAAGGCGTTGCCTTCGTTGATCAGGCGCTGGCAGTCGGCGTTGCATTGGCCATTGGCGAACGTGTCGGCGCTGGCGCACAGCAGGAGGGAGACGAGCAGGATGCGGAGCGGTTTCATGGCAGGTATCTTAACCGTTGCAATCGGGTCCGATCCTCACCCAATGTCACGTTGCCGTGCTGGGTGCAAACGCCATAAAACGGCCGTAGCGACATCAGGGCGTCAAGTGCTATAAAAATCTACTTCCTCATTACGCGCAGGACGAGCAGTTTGTCAATGTGCCGGGCAGATGGCACCGCGCGCCGCGCAGTTCATACAGAGGCCCGTGGCAGCGTCGCTGGCCACCTTCAGTCCCCCCAACGCGACCGTACCCACCTCATGGACCACGCCATTCGACAAGCGCGCCTTTTTGCGCGCATGCGTTTCGTACTGGTGACCCCAGCCTTGCTCCCTGTGATCATCCTTCGAATCGCTGGTCGGATGGCCGTACTTGTCGCCGTGGGAAAATGCAAGCTTGGCCCAACCCGGGATTGCTCTGGGTGGCGTACAGATCAATGCCCCGCCGTGATGACTGGCAACCAGCCCCGTCAATACCGCGCCGCCGCGGTTGAGCGGCGGGCACTGGGGTAGCATGGAAGAATAGGCCGCGTCGCCGAGCGCCAGCGAATAAGCGAGCGTCCCGTTCAGACGTGGCGTCCTGGCGAGAAAAGCCAGGCCGGAATTGTTATTGTCCGCTCTGCTGGCTACCGGCACGCAACGCACCACCCAGTCGCCGCTACTCAGCGCGATGTTGAGCAGTCCGGCAGGCCATATGACGAGATTGCCTTTGCGGTGCAGCGCCAAAGCGAGCCGCCACGCGGTACTGGAGATGCGCTGGCCGGACGCCGCTTTCCCCTGGAGCGGCACGATCCACTTTCTGGAAACCGCTGCCGGGTGCCAGTTAATCTTGATACCCTTGTTACCGAACAAAGGCTGCCCAAGCGCCGCGCCGGCCCAATGGTCCATGTCCCAGTGCGACAAAATCACCGGCACGTCAGGATCCACTCCGATAAATGGATCGAGCTGCTGGGCAGGCATGGAGTCTCGATGCATGCCTGTGGCGACACCACAGTCGTAGAACAGGCGGATCGTTGGCGGGCTCGATGGGCACGCCCCGGCGTCCGCCAGCGCGTTCCAGTTACCCTGTCCCACATCGAACACCAACAGCAAGCGCTGCTCGATACCCTCGGTGGCCTGCTCGAGTATATCGCGGATGTCCGCTTCATCCGCAGCGTCGACCCCGGTCAGTGTCGAAAACCCCTCGAGCTTCGCGACAATGGCGTCGTCGCGGACACGGCTTACCATGCTCAGGCTGACTGGCACCGGATCCGGGCGGTTCGCCGACGCGGCAAAAAAGACATGACCATCGCCAGCGCCGGCGACGCCAACGCTGAAATGGATTTCCAGCCATTCCTGCATGCCGGCTTGCAGGTCGGGCCAGCGCTGCAACGACGCCTGGTGCAGTGAGATGATCCACGTTTCCGGCTCCCACTGCGAGTTGGCCGCCGCTGCGAAAGTGGCAGGGGACGAGAGAAAGGACCCGCGCTCTACACCGTCCAGCACCAATCCGAACGAATGCCCATCCTCGGACGTCGCCTCGGCTTCCAACAGCCTGGCGAAGATCGTGATGTCAGTGGCTGGCCGCAGCGCGCCCGGTTTCATTGGCCGGCTCCAGTCAGCCATGCCAGCACGGCGTATGCACTGGCACGTCCCGATGCAAAGCAGGCCGTGAGCAGATAGCCGCCGGTCGGCGCTTCCCAGTCGACCATTTCGCCCGCCACGAACACGCCCGGAAACGCGGCCAGCATGGCGCCGTCGCCCGCCAGCGCGCCAAACGCCACCCCACCCGCACTGCTGATCGCCTCATCGATCGGGCGTGGCTTCGACAACTTCACCGGCAGCGCCTTGATCGCCTGCGCCAGCCGTACCGGGTCCGCATATTCCTCCCGTGTCAGGCATTCGTGCAGCAATCCCGCCTTCACGCCCTTGATCCCCAATCGACTCTGCAGGTGGCTCGACATCGAACGCGAGCCGCGCGGACGCGTCACCTCGCGCATCACGCGCCCGGCGTCGTGATCCGGCGCCAGGTCCAGCCACAGCGTGGCGCTGCCATCTGCCGCGATGGCGTCGCGCAGGGGCGCCGACAGCGCGTACACCAGGCTGCCCTCGACGCCGGTCTGCGTCACGACGAACTGGCCCTTGCGCCATGCGATGGCGCCGTCGTCAGCGCGCACGCCGGCCGCCACCGTCAGTAGCGGCTCGCCGGCGAAGCGACTGCTGAAATGCGCGCTCCAGCCGGTGTCGAAGCCGCAGTTGGCCGGCACCAGGGGCGCGACCTCGACGCCGCGTTCGCGCAGCAGCGGGACCCAGGCGCCGTCCGAGCCGAGCCGCGCCCAGCTCGCCCCACCCAGCGCCAGAATGGTGGCGTCGGCGTTGACCAGGACCTCGCCGTCCGCCGTGTCGAAGCGCAGCGCCCCGTCCTGCCAGCCGGTCCAGCGGTGGCGCATGTGAAAACGCACCCCGGATTCGCGCAGCCGGTGCAACCAGGCGCGCAGCAGCGGCGCGGCCTTCATCTCCAGCGGGAACACGCGTCCCGAGGTTCCGACGAAGGTCTCGATGCCGAGACCGTGGATCCAGGCGCGCACCGCGTCGGCATCGAACGCCGCCAGCCAGCGCGCCACCTCGGCCTCGCGCCCGCGGTAGCGGCGCACGAAAGCGGGCGTGCTTTCCGAATGCGTGATGTTCATGCCCCCCTTCCCGGCCAGCAGGAACTTGCGCCCGACGCTGGCCATGGCGTCATACACGTCGACCTCGACGCCGCCGGCGGCCAGCACTTCGGCCGCCATCAGGCCGGCGGGGCCGCCGCCGACGATGGCGACGCGACGAGGAGGTGGAGAAGACTGGCGCATGGGAATGACGGCTTTGGGGAAAGTGCAGCATTGTAGTCGAGGTGGCGACAACGGAGAATGTAAAGTATGCTTGACATGGGCGGCAGCCAGGCCTACGATGTAAAGCATACTTTACAAACCCATGGGGAGCAAACGATGGCATCATCCACGCATGAAAAACGGGTTGGCGGCGCCTACCTGCGCGAACTGGGCGGCGCGCTGCTGGTCTACGCCTTGCTGCTGGTAGCGACGATCCGCTTCGGACGTCCGATGGAACCGGGCGCGCTGCGCACCGTCGTGCTGCTCTCGCCGATGCTGGGTTTTTGCCTGGGGCTGTGGGCGATCGCCCGCCACCTGGGTCGCGTCGACGAATACGTGCGCAAGTACCTGCTCGAGTCGTTCGCCCTCGGCGCCGCCCTCACCGCCGGCCTGACGTTCACCTATGGCTTCCTCGAAACCTCGGGTTATCCCAAACTGTCGATGTTCGCCGTCTGGATCGTATTGTGCGGTGCAACGAGCCTGGTGCTGCTGGTGCGCAGCGTGCTGGGGCGGCGATGAAGAACAGCCTGCGCGAACTGCGCGCCGCGCGTGGCTGGAGCCAGGCAGATCTCGCCGGGAAGCTCGACGTCTCGCGCCAGAGCGTCAACGCGATCGAGACCGGCCGCTACGATCCGAGCCTGACGCTCGCCTTCACCATTTCACGGCTGTTCGGCCTGCCGGTCGAAGCCATCTTTTCACCCGATCAGGAGACCGCATGAAAGCTGCTTTGTTATTCGCCCTGGCGCTCGGCGCCGCCGTCCCCGTCGTGGCGCAGCCCACCGCGCCGGCCAAGCCGCCCGCCAACCGCTTCGATGCCTACCTGACGCCGGCCGAGCGCTTCGAATCCGGCCCCTTGCTGGTCGAGCGCCATGGCAGCAAGGGCCGCCCGCTGATCCTGATTCCCGGTCTGGCCAGCGGACCGTGGGTGTGGCAGGAAACCATCCGCCAGTTGCTGGACAAGCCCGACGAATTCACGGTCTATGTGCTGACCCTGCCCGGCTTCGACGGCCGTGCGCCGCTGGCCGAGGCGCCGTTCGAGACCACCCGCGCCGCCGTGCGCGACCTGATCGCCCAGCGCAAGCTCGATAAACCGGTGCTGATCGGCCACAGCCTGGGCGCCACGCTGTCGTTCGCCGTGGCCGAGGATCTGGGCAACCGCATCGGCGGCGTGGTGGCGCTGGACGGCCTGCCGGTCTTCCCCGGCACCGAAGAACTGGCGCCGCCGCAGCGCCTGCAGATGGCCGCCAATATCCGCACCCGCATGGCGGCCAGCCCGGCGGACGCGTTCGCGGCCCAGCAACGCCAGTACATGCGCAGCCAGGGCGTGCTCGACATCGGCAAGGCCGACGACATCGCGCCGCTGCTGCTGCGCAGCGACCGCGAGGCGGTGGGCGCCTGGATGGCCGACCTGCTGGCGCTCGACCTGCGCCCCGGCCTGCCGAAGATCGCCGCCCCGGTGCTGGTGATGGCGCCGTTTTACCAGTACGATGTGGCGCAGGGACCGCAGGGCGCGATGACGCCGGACGACAAGATCGCGCACTATCGCAGCCTGCTGGACGGTGTCGCGCACCTGGAGGTGGTCCCGATTGCGCCGGCGCGCCACTTCCTCATGATCGACCAGCCGCTGGCGCTGGCCGGCGCGCTGCGCCGCTTCCTCGACCGCCGTTGAAAGGATTCACGATGCGCTCCGCCACCTACTGGATCGGCCAATACCTGCTGGCCGCCGGCACCATGTTCCTGCTCCTGATCGCAATCGACCTGATGCGCGGCGACAGCTTCGCCGCGGTCTGGCTGCACACGCTGGCCTGGTCAGGCGCGGCAGCGGCGATCTTCGTGGCGGCGCGCTGGCGCCAGTCGGCGCGGGCGGTCGACGGGGCGACACCACGCTGAAGTTTTCGTCCTCCAGGATGGCCGCCTGACGGCATGACCATGCCTTTGCCATAACTGCAATAATCCGCTTGACATGCGTTGTGACAGGCATATTCTTGTACTCGCCAACGCGAGCGATGGCACCCGAACGTACGAGGTCGCCACGCAGAGCCCGGCAGTCCGTTTAAACATCTTGGAGGATGTGTATGTCGGTAATCAACCGGTCAGCAATGACTCGCAGAACCGTGCTGGGCGCGCTTGCCACCAGCCCTCTCTGGCTCCAGTCCGCCTGGGCCCAACCCGCCAACCTCGTTATTTCGCACCAGTTCCCCGGCGGGAATATCGCCCAGGGCGACTTTCGTGACCGCCTGTGCCGCATGTTCGCGGCCGAGGTCGAGAAACACACCCGCGGCGGGGTGAAGTTCTCGATCCACTCCGACTCGTCGCTGATGCAGCCCAACGCCCAGTTCGGCGCACTGCGCAGCGGCAAGCTAGACATGGCGCTGGTGCCGCTGTCGTATGCCGGCACCGAGGCCCCGGAAGCGAATATCGGGCTGATGCCGGCGCTGGTCACATCGTACGAGCAGGGCTATGGCTGGAAGAATGCCCCGGTCGGTCGCGAGCTGGCGCGCATCCTGGGTGAACAGGGGCTGGTGATCGTCAGCTGGATCTGGCAGGCCGGCGGGGTCGCTTCGCGCGACAAGCCGATCGTCAACCCCGAGGACGTGCGCGGGCTGAAGGTACGCGGTGGCTCGCGCGAAATGGACATGCTGCTGCGCGACGCCGGCGCGACCGTGATCGACATGCCGTCCAACAAAATCTATGCGGCAATGCAAAGCGGCGCGCTCGATGCGGCGCTGACCTCGTCGACCTCGCTGATCTCGTTCCGCCTGCAGGAAGCGGCGCGCTCCCTGACCACCGCGCGCGGCGGCTCGTACTGGTTCATGTTCGAGCCGCTCCTGATGTCGCGCAGCGTGTTCGAGCGCTTGACCAAGGCGCAGCAGGATGCGGTGATGAAGGTCGGCGCCGACATGGAGGCGTTCGCCATGAAGGCGGCGCGCATCGACGATGCGGCGGTGGTGTCGGTGTACCGCGGCGTGGGCGCGCAGGTGGTCGACATGACGCCGGAAGCGCTGCGCAGCTGGCAGCACGTGGCGCGCACGACGGCGTGGAAGGATTTCGCGGCGCGCAACAGCAATTGCGCGAAGTTGATGGCCTTGGCGGAGCAGTCGATCGCGGCGTTGTGATCGTTGCGGTCATGCGAGCGCCGGTTGAACGCGTCGGCGGCGTAGCCGCCAACCCTACGTTTTTGGCGGAGCAGTCGATCGCGGCGTCGTGATGTTTGCCTGGCCGGCACAGGGCCGTTGAACGCGTGGACGGCGCAGCCGTCCACCCCACGATCCGGTCTCGCCATCATCCAATGCGGGGTGAGCCAAGGTGGCCGCATCACCCTATGGGTTGGAACAGGGTCGCGGCATCTCCCGATGTGGGGTGGAACAAGATCATGGCATCTCCCGATGTGCGGTGGAACAAGGTCGTGGCATCTCCCGATGTGGGGTGGAACAAGGTCGCGGCATCTCCCGATGCGGGGTGGAACAAGATCGCGGCATCTCCCGATGTGGGGTGGACGGGTTTCCCGTCCACGCGTTCAACGTCCACATGAATATCGCCGACGTAGGGTTGGCGGCTACGCCGCCGACGCGTTCAACAGGTGCCCGCCCTGTCGCGATCCAGTTCGACAGATATTGGCGCTGTCGCTATCCCGTTCCACGGCTACCCGCTCCGTCGCAGCCTACCCGCCCGTCACCGGCGGGAAAAACGCCACCTCGGCGCCATCGGCCAGCGCCGTCTCCGGCGCGCACATTACGTGATTGAAGGCCATGCGCACCGCGCGTTCCGGCGCCAGCGCCTCGGCCCAGGCGCCGCCACGGGCCTGCAGCAACGCACGCACGCCACCGACGGTGCTCACGTGCGCCGGCAGTTCCAGCTGTTCCTGGCCGGTACCGACCGCTTCGCGCAGGGCGGCGAAGAATTTCAGATTGATCTTCATGTGTGTCCTAATGCTGTAATTCGGCGAACGGGATGAAACGCACCAGGTCGCCCGAGACGATCGGCTTGCCCGGCGGGTTGTCCACCAGGCCGTCGCCCCACACGGTCGAGGTAAGCACGCCCGAGCCCTGGTTCGGGAACAGATCGAGCCCACCGGCCGCGTTCATCTTCACCCGCAGGAATTCGTTGCGGCGGTCGCCCTTGGCGTCGAAGTCGGCGCGCACCGCGTAGCCGCGCGGCTCGACCGGCCCACGCACGCCCTGCAGGCGCAGCAGGAATGGCCGCACGAACAGCAGGAAGGTCACGAAACTCGACACCGGATTGCCCGGCAAGCCGATAAAGTGGGCTGCGCCTTCCTGCCGGCGCACCTCGCCGAACGCCAGCGGTTTGCCCGGCTTGACGGCGATCTGCCACATCGACAGGTGCCCTTCCGCCTCGACGGCCGGCTTGATATGGTCTTCCTCGCCGACCGACACGCCGCCCGAAGTGATGATCAGGTCATGCTCGCGCGCGGCCTCGACCAGCGTCGCGCGGGTGGCGGCCAGGGTGTCCGGCACGATGCCGTAGTCGGTGAATGCGCAGCCGAAGTTCTCCAGCAGGCCGCGCAGCGTGAAGCGGTTCGAGTTGTAGATCGCGCCCGGCTTCAGGTCGCTCGCAGCCACCTCGCCCGGCATCGCCAGTTCGTCGCCGGTGAAGAACACCGCCACGCGCAGGCGCCGGCGTACCGGCAGGCTGGCGATACCGACGGATGCCGCCAGCCCCAGTTCCTGGCTGCGCAGGCGGGTGCCGGCGGCCAGGATCACGGAACCGGCGCCGATGTCTTCACCACGGCGGCGGATCCACTCCCCCGCGCGCGGCGCATGGTGGACCGTGACGCTGTCGCCCACCACCTCGCACTGTTCCTGCATGACCACGGCGTCGGCGCCCGGCGGAATCAGGGCGCCGGTGAAGATGCGCGCCGCGGTCCCGGGTTCGAGCGGCTGGCCGACGGTGCCGGCCGGGATGCGCTGCGACACGCGCAGGGTTACGCTGCCGGCCGCGCAATCGGCGGCGCGCACCGCGTAGCCATCCATCTGCGTGTTGTCCGCGGACGGCACGTCGATCGTCGCCAGTTGATCGTGGGCCAGCACGCGGCCGTTTGCCTCGTGGGTTGGCACGGTCTCGGTGCCGTCGATGGGCGTTGCCGCCGCGAGCAGGAAATCGAGCGCCTCGCGCACCGCCAGCATGGGCGGCTTTGGTATCGGTGTGTTCACGTCAGAGCCCCGTGCGCTCGGCGATGTAGGCCTTCATCAGTCCCACGTCCGGCTGCATCACGACAAAGCGCTGCGGCAGCGACTCGATGTCTTCGAAGCCGGCGGGACGCGCGGCGTCCTCGCCCAGCGCTTCCAGGATGGTTTCGTTGAACTTGGCCGCCAGCGCGGTCTCCAGCACGATCATCGGCACGCCCGGCGTCAGGTGTTCGCGCGCGACCTTGATGCCGTCGGCGGTGTGGGTGTCGATCGTGATGCCGTAGTCGTCGGCCACGTCGCGGATGGTGGCGACACGGTCCGCATGCAGCGAGCGGCCCGAAACGAAACCGTATTGCGCCACCTTGCCGAATTCGTCGCCATCGCTGCCCGGCGCGCCGGACAGGTCGAAGCCGCCGTGGGTGTCGACCTTGCGAAACAGCGCGTGGGTGCGCTCCGGGTCGCGTCCCACCAGTTCGTACACGAAGCGCTCGAAGTTCGACGCTTTCGAGATGTCCATCGACGGGCTGCTGGTGTGATGGGTCTCGGCCGCCTTGCGCACGCGATACACGCCGGTGCGGAAGAATTCGTCGAGCACGTCGTTTTCGTTGGTCGCCACTACCAGCTTGTCGATCGGCAGGCCCATCATGCGGGCGATGTGGCCGGCGCAGACATTGCCGAAATTACCCGACGGGACAGTGAACGAAACCTTCTGCCCGTTGTCCGTGGTCGCCGCCAGGTAGCCGCGGAAGTAGTACACGACCTGGGCCACGACGCGCGCCCAGTTGATCGAGTTGACGGTACCGATCTTCTGGCGCACCTTAAATTCGAGGTCATTCGAGACGGCCTTGACCAGGTCCTGGCAATCGTCGAACACGCCTTCGACCGCGATATTGAAGATGTTCGGGTCTTGCAGGCTGAACATCTGGGCGGTCTGGAAGGCGCTCATCTTGCGGTGCGGCGACAGCATGAACACCTTCACGCCGCGCTTGCCGCGCATCGCGTATTCGGCGGCGCTGCCGGTGTCGCCCGACGTCGCGCCGAAGATATTCAGCTCGTCGTTGTTTCTGGCCAGCGCATACTCGAACAGGTTGCCGAGCAATTGCATCGCCATGTCCTTGAACGCCAGCGTCGGGCCGTTCGACAGCGCCTGCAGCACCAGCTTGCCCTTGGGACCGTCTTCCAGTACCCGCAGCGGGGTGATCTCGCTGCTCGATTCGTTCTCGCGCGCATTGCGGTACACCTCGGGCGTGTAGGTACGCGCCGTCAGCGCCCGCAAATCGGCGTCGGGAATATCGGTCGCGAACTTGCGCAGGATTTCGTAGGCCAGTTCGGCGTAGCTCAGCGTGCGCCACGCATCGAGTTCCGCGCCGCTGACCTGCGGGTAGTCGCTCGGGAGGTACAGCCCGCCATCGGGGGCCAGGCCGCCCAGCAGGATGTCGGAAAACAGTTGGGGATTGCGGCTTGCGGACGCGCTGGTCGCGCGGGTGGACACATAATGCATACGTTCGAAAATCCGGTTGGCTGACGTTGAAACTTTATTATAGTGGGAGCCGGGGAAATTGTACGCTGTGCATCCAAAAACTTGATTGGGCAAATTAAATTGGGCGCGATCGCGAGAACCCGCCCAACCGTTGCTGCGCGGAGCCGCTCAGCAGGCCGCGTGGTTCACCGTCACCACGTGGATCGCCAGGCCGCCCAGCGAGGTTTCCTTGTACTTGACCTGCATGTCGGCGCCGGTCTGGCGCATGGTTTCGATCACGCTGTCCAGGCTGACGAAGTGGGTGCCGTCGCCCTTGAGCGCCAGCGACGCCGCCGTTATCGCCTTGATCGCGCCCATGCCGTTGCGCTCGATGCACGGAATCTGCACCAGGCCGCCGATCGGATCGCAGGTCATGCCCAGGTGATGTTCGATGCCGATCTCGGCCGCGTTCTCGATCTGCTCGTTGCTGCCGCCGAGCGCCGCAACCAGCCCGGCCGCCGCCATCGCGCAGGCCACGCCCACCTCACCCTGGCAGCCGACCTCGGCGCCCGAGATCGATGCGTTCTTCTTGCACAGCATGCCGATCGCGCTGGAGGCGAGCAGGAAGTCGCGGATACCGCGCACCGGATCGATCGGGCGGCAATCTTCCGCGTAGTAGCGCAGCACCGCCGGGATGATGCCGGCCGCGCCGTTGGTCGGCGCGGTCACGACCCGGCCGCCAGCCGCGTTTTCCTCATTGACGGCCATCGCGTACAGGCTGACCTGCTGGACGGCGTCGTGCGGCAAGGCATTCAATGGCTGCTGCTGGGATTGCTGGGCTTGCTTCCAGAGTCCGGCGGCGCGGCGCCGCACGTTCAGGCCGCCCGGCAGGCGCCCTTCGGTCACCAGGCCGTGGCAGATGCAGTCGCGCATCACGCGCCAGATATTGTCCAGGCCGGCGTCGAGTTCCTCGTCGCGCATGCGGGTGCGCTCGTTGGCGCGCAGCATGTGCGGGATGCTCAGGCCGGTGCGCTTGCCGTGTTCCAGCAATTGCACCATCGTGTCGAACGGGAACGGCACGACCGAGGCCGAATCGTCCGCGGCGCGCGCCTGGCTTTCGCCGGCCGCCGTGATGAAGCCGCCGCCGACCGAGTAATAAATGCGCTCGACGATGCTGCCGTCGTCCAGGTGCAGCACGAAACGCATGCCGTTCGGGTGTTCCGGCAGGGTCGAGGCCTTGTGCCACACCAGACTGGTCTTCGCGCTGAACGGCACCGGGTGGGTGCCATTGAGCTTCAGCACGCCATCCAGCTCGGCCTGCGCCAGCTTGTCCTCGACCGCATCGGGATCGATGTCCTGCGGGGTCTCGCCCATCAGGCCGAGAATCACCGCCTTGTCGGTGGCGTGGCCGACGCCGGTCAGCGCCAGCGAACCGTACAGGTGGGCTTCGACGCCCACGGCCTGCGCCAGCATCCCGCTCTCGAGCAGGAAGCGGCGCGCCGCCACCATCGGCCCCACCGTGTGGGAACTCGACGGGCCGATGCCGATCTTGAACAAATCGAATACGCTCATGTCCATGCTTGTCTCCAGTACCCGCTGTGTTTTTATAAGCGCGGGCGTGTGTCTATTGTGGCGTGGACGGGTTTCCCGTCCACGCGTCCAGCCAGTGCCAGCATCGGCGCGAGGCGAGCCGTGTTTGAACGCGTCGACGGCGGAGCCGTCCACCCTACGGGTGGTTTGCCGAGGGTTCGGCCCTGCTTACGCGGCGGCAGTCATGCCGACGTCGATATTTTTCAGCATGTCGGCGACCATCTCGTCGATGCCGATGCTTTTCTTCCAGCCCCAGTCGGCCGTGGCGCGGCTGTCGTCCAGGCTTTTCGGCCACGAGTCGGCGATCTGCTGGCGGCTGTCCGGCTTGTAGGCGATCTGGAAATCGGGCAGCGCCTTCTGGATGGCGGCGGCCAGTTCGCGCGGGTTGAACGACACGCCGGCCACGTTGTACGACGAACGGATCACGGCCTTCTCTCCTGGCGCGTCCATCAGTTCGATGGTGGCGCGGATCGCGTCCGGCATGTAGATCATCGGCAGCGTGGTGTCCGGGCCGAGGAAGCATTCGTAGGTTTCGCCGCGCAGCGCCGCGTGGAAGATCGCGATTGCATAATCGGTGGTGCCGCCACCCGGAGGCGACTTGTAGCTGATGATGCCAGGATAACGGATGCTGCGCACGTCCACGCCATACTTGCTGAAGTAGTACTCGCACAGGCGCTCGCCAGCGAGCTTGCTGATGCCGTAGATCGTGGTCGGGTCCATGATCGTGAACTGCGGCGTGTTCTCGCCCGGCGTGTTCGGGCCGAAGGCGGCGATCGACGACGGCCAGAACACCTTCAGCGGCTTGCCCGCTTCCTTCTGTTCGCGCGCGATCTCGAGGATGTTGAGCAGGCCGTCCATGTTCAGGTCCCAGGCCCTGAGCGGCGCCTTTTCGCCGGTGGCCGACAGCATGGCGGCCAGCTGGTAGACCTGGGTGATGCCTTCGCTGTCGACCAGCTGCGCCAGGGCGGCCTTGTCGAGCACGTCGAGGCGGGTATAGCGCGCGGCGCCGTACAGGTTGTGTTCGCCGATGTCCGATGCGATCACGTTGTGCGCGCCATGCTGGTCTGCCAGCGCGCTGACCAGTTCACTGCCGATCTGGCCGTTGGCGCCGATGATGAGGATGCGTTCCATGCTGTTGTCCTTGCCTTGTTCTTATTGGTTCTT
>Ga0265798_10006691_pt1 | contig 15090 bp, 14 predicted proteins | sample P3T30metagenome_FD_192430 | JGI IMG/M metagenome (GOLD analysis project Ga0265798, IMG submission 192430) | Plant litter microbial communities from East Loma Ridge, Irvine, California - P3 T30 | ecosystem: Environmental > Terrestrial > Plant litter > Unclassified | place: USA: California... | reverse complement strand
TCCCGGCTTACTTATTGAACCCGGCAAGCGACGATGGTGACATAATCGACGCATGTGCTGCTCCTGGAAACAAAACGACGCACTTGGCCGCCATTTTACGGTCTCATCAAGGCGAAGGAGCGCGAGTAATTGCTTGCGAGAAGGATCCTTTCCGGTCCAAGACTCTATTGAAGATGACAAAGCTTGCAGATCCCGAGGGTATCATCAAAGTCAAGGCTGAACAGAACTTCCTCAAGCTTGGACCGAATTCAAAGGAGTACAGTAACGTCACTGGCTTGGTACTTGACCCTAGTTGTTCGGGCAGCGGTATCGTGGGACGTGATGAGGGCGGCATCGTGGTGCACCTGCCCAGCACCAACGTCTCGGAACCAGGCCCTCCAAGTAAGACCAGCAGAAAACGGAAGCGCAACGACAAGAATCCAAAGGACAAACCTGCACCGACACCAGCACCTGCGCCAGAGAGCGACGAGCCAGAAGACGTCCAAGAAGAAGAGCCCGAAGAGGAACCCAAAGATAGCCTCGAGCTGGCCAAACGTCTCATAGCATTGTCTGACTTCCAGCTGCGCCTGCTGCAGCACGCCATGGCTTTCTCTTCCGCGAGACGCATCACGTACTCGACATGTTCCATTCACGGCGAAGAGAATGAAGGCGTAGTAGTTCGTGCGTTGCTGTCTGACGCGGCGAGGGAGGCTGGTTGGCGTGTTATGCGCCGCGACGAGCAGGTTGATGGCATGAAACGTTGGCATCGTCGCGGAGACCTCAACGCCGTTGAAGCGGCATTGAAATCATCGGAGAACCCTGCAGGCCCTCTCAACAACGAAGAAGTCGCCGAGGCTGTCATCCGCTGTGACAAGAGCACCGAAGATGGTACAATGGGGTTCTTCGTTGCTGGCTTCGTGCGAGGTGAGCCCACTGCTGAGTGTTCAGCCAGCCGCAAAAGCAAACCAGAAAAGATGAATGGCGAGGAGGCTGAAGCGGAAGACGAAGATGAAGACGAAGAGGAGTGGGGAGGTTTCGACGACTAATTGTCTTGCTCGAATAATCAGCTTCAGGGAATTACCACTGCAGGCTATTTTTTTTGTATCGCTATCTACATCGACACCGACAAAATTCATTACCCCGACCCAATGCATATAAGAAAAGTTGTGGCAGCAAAAGCGTAAGTCGTACCACCGTGGTGGTCATCATAAGTCTTCGTTTCCTTCCTTTAAGCACTCTAGTTCCTGGGCAGCTTGTTCTCCTTGGCAACAGTCTCAGCGGGCTCGTTGAGCCTGTCCTGAGCGTCGGTGGCACCACCACGACCGATGGTAGCCTGGTCGTTATCGAGAGCGCGCTGGCCGGCCATCTCAGGAGCGTGAGGGTCGATGGTAGACTGCTTGGCGGAACCGCCAACGCCCTCAGCACCACCCTTGCCATCAGGCTTCTTGCCACCGTCGTGGTGCAACTCGTTGGAGGTCATGCCCTGGGCGGGCTTACCGAGACCGGTGTGGACATCGGCAGAGCTGGAGCCGCCGAGAGAGTCGGAGGCGGAGGTCTTGTTGTAGGTGGCCTGGGCGGGGGTCTCTTGGGTGTTGCTGGTGAAAGTTGCGTTTGAGGGTGCGCTGCCGGCGGGCATAGTCTTAGCGCTGAACTCAGGGACAGCGTCGTTGCCTACGAGGACACCGGGCTTGTGCTGGAGGCATTGTCAGTTTTCGTTTGGTATCTTGAAAGCATGGCACGACTTACGCCATCGTGGTTCTCGCGGGAAGCACCAGCAGGCTTAGGGTTGAACTCGCCAGAGCCACCGGTGGGCATCTGGTTGGCAACAGCCTCGATGTTGTTGTTGGTGGAGTTGGCGGCAGACATTTTGGTGTTTTGAGCTTTGTAGATTTCGTTGGGTAATGGGAGAATTTCGTTTGGGGATTGGTTTGAACAAGATTTGTTTGAATGGATTATTGTGAAATAAGGTGGGATGGTGGGATGTCGTGTGCCCCTCATCTAATATGTGATGAACCCGACCTCATTTGATCGTCACCATGGCGTCAAGATCACAGGGAAACGATCGATCACACTACTCAACCACCGTTCGCCACCTTTACGAATCCACCCATCAATGACAGCCTCTGCTAAAAATCCATAATTGAAGAATTGATAATGGGGCATCAAACAAGTTTGCGTCATACCGTTTCGCCTAAAATGCAGTTACATCGCATATCATCATAATGATGACCTAGCTACTTCTTCGAGAATCCTGGACCCACCGGGATTCTAGACGACCCAACCTTCCCTTTCTTACCATCTACGACCTTGTCATCGACCGGTATGGACGATGCTGAAGCCGGTGCTTGACGTTTCTCCTTCGGTTTCTTCGAGACTGGAATCTGGCGTCTGGTCGCCTTCTTTCCTGCTCGAGACGGTAGACTGGACTGTACCTGGGACGGTGCCTCATTCATCGGAGTAACTTCCGTTGTATGTACCAATGTCTCTTCTTCAGGATCCGTGGGGATAACCTCACAGTGCCTACCCAATTTCTCCAACGCCTTCCGCTCCTCGACAGCATCGTTTTTCCAGACACGCTCCATCCGTGCAATGCGTTCAGCCTTCCAGCCAGGTCGGAATCCTCCAAGTGCACTCTCGAGTTTGTCAAGACTGGAAACGAGCAACGACTTCTTGTTGGAATGCTGTTCCTGCAGATGCTTCGTTATGCAGACCGCGCAAGCGTACTTGGCCGCTGTTCTGGAGTTAGCAAAAACAGAGTCGCTGGCTTTGCAGTTTTTGCCGCAGAGCTCTACGCGTGCCGTCATTACACGGTGACCACACGGCTCGAGCACATGCAGCAGGGCATTGCTGACGCATGCTTCAACCAGCTGGGGTCCGTTGTATAGCGATGGCTCACTCGTTAGGATGCTCGACGCGTTGGTGGTGTTGCTGTCGCTACAATCCTCCGAGTGAGCGTCGACCATCGACGAACGACCCGACTCGGATTCATCCCCAGTGACATGCTTCAAACCTTTGGCTGCTCGTGCAGCCGGCAGACCTGGAGCCAATACTGGCACGGCTGTTGTTGGCTTGGGTCTTGGTGGACTCTTTTGTATCTCTGAGCGCCGTGTTTTCGAGTTCAGTGGCATAGCGATACCAGATCGCTCGACCGTTGCAAGAGACTTTACAGTTCGCTCTGAGAGATCCGGCGGCTTCGTCTCAGTCGTTGACACAGGGATAGTCTTTCTTGGAACACGTGATCCCAAGATCGGCAGATTTAACTGATTGCTTGCCGTGTTGGAGTTCGATATTGGGCGTGGTGTTTCGAATGGTTTGTGTACAGCGAAAAGAGAAACCGTGACGATTCGAAAGTAACATGTGGAGATTTGTCTATCGTTGTCCTTTGTCATTATGTGGCTTTGTTTTCGTCCACGGGTAACGCCGCAACGCATATGGCTGACAAAGAACCGCTGTCTTAAGTAGCGCCATCCCGGAGTTTGTTGTCTTGGATGAAAGATCCGCCATATCACTTTAGAGTGTCCTGCAAGTCTTTGACTATATGCTTATACATGAAGGGAGTTTCTTGGAAAGCAAGTACTTTCCCGTTGCTGCAACAGCAGCAATCGTCTTGTGGTTTGAGGACCTGATAAATGTAAATGTCAGCTGATGCATCTAGTTATCTTGATACCAGTGAAAAGTCTCCGAGCGTCCTGAACACCTTCTGACGACACTCCATGATTGTTTCTTCGTACTCGGCTTGTTCCATCGATCTGGTCAACTTGGAATTGCTGGATGGTCGCTGGGCGAGCGTAATGTGCCAGGAGCAACTGACTCCTCACATTACACCTCTCTTCTCATCATGTTTGCCGAATCCGAGCTCCTGACCTCGGTTAGCAGGGGTCATCGAAGTACTTGTTGACGAGTCTAGACGAGGCCTCATTCACTTCACGCACACGGGACCTGCCGGCCGCTGCCTGATCCCGTAGTGATCGACAAGCCGATCGCAATATGTAAATACAAACTCACCTACCCGTCCTATTACGCCCCAGACAGACGAGCAGCGCGACATCTTCTTCGCAACCTCACTGATCTGCCCCAAAAGCTACCCAGCAATCTTAGGTGTACCCGCAAAATGCAAAGCAACATAGAACTCAGCACAATCACTTTTCCCGAGCAACTTCCCTTCCGTCCACATGATGACACGAGGAGAGCGAGAAGCCTGTCGCCCGCGCATCGTGCCAGACCCGCCCAGATGGAAAAGCTTTCCACGTCCTCACTCACCATACGGGAGAAGGCGCAAACTGTCAACACGAGCCTCCCTTTGCGACCCATGTCGCACACCAGCGGTATCACAAAGAACCGCAGAGGCAACAATCTTCCAATGCCGATCATAGCCGAAGAAGGGGTTGCCAACTCAGCAGCCGCCAGCTCTGGGAAGGCCAGAAGTGCATCAACATCACATGCCGACCCAGCTTCGAACATAACGGGCGCGCAGCGCGTCACTCGCCGGAAGAGAAGACAATCAGTCGGCCCTTTCATTACGCACAGAAATATCACGAGGGCCTCGCTCCGCCCCCGTCGCCCTGCTCCAGTCTATGATGAAGCAGAACTTGCGTCTATCGATCCCGCCGAAGCGGCACTAAGTGCTGCCCTCCAGAAGAAGCCGCAAGTCAAGCTAGCTGCCTGTTCAAGCGGACTGTCGCCACAGGTCCAGGACCCGACCGAGGCTGTAAATTGGAACATCGCCAACGGTACTGAGTTCGAAAGTGATGAAGAGGTCGAGCCGGAGAAAGAGCATTGGTCTGCCGAGGATCTGAAGGACGAGAAGAATCGGAGGCTCCACGTCTTCAACGCACGCGAAAAGGGGTTTGGTGCCATTCGCCTGTGCCACAGCTGCGGCGAGCACATAACTGGCACTCGCTACGAGTGCAGGTACTGCGTCAACTTCGATCTCTGCATAGACTGTTACACGAACCCTGCAACAACGTATAAGCATCAGCATGAAGCTGGTGGGCGGGTGTTCAGATAAGCTTCAGAGGAATGTCAATGCGAGACTGGTCGCTATTTGAACGGAGGAATCCCACTGCATTTACGAAATGACGAGCCTCGAACTTGAGAGCCTGTGTCAGATTAATGTCGTTAACGAATATCTCACTGACACCATCACATCGGTGACACATCAAAGCTGCTGATGCTACCGTTCAAAGAAATCCGAGCTGGTGAGGTCTCAGGTAGTGTCGTTTCAAGCCTAGTATCCCACCGGCCGTACTGTTCTTCTTAGCGTACTAAGGCGTCTGACCAACCGCAGAGGAGTCTAGTAGATGTTGACGCCGGGACACTGGGATTTGGGAAAGTGTTCGTCGAGTTGATGGGCTTCGGGAAAGGATTGGGCATGCCTGTAGCTACGGTTTTGATAGAACAGTCTGTATCGACAAATTTCCCTCGCTTTTCACTGAGGTGGGTCCAGGTCCAACCCATCCACCTCCAAGTGGAAGACATCGTTCCTTGAGTAGCTGCCAGCAACGTCAAGATCCAATCGTCCTCGCTCGCAGTCTTCAAAATCAGCGTCTACGATATGTAGGCCGTCTTCAACATTCCACAGCGGTTCTTTCAAGACTTCGCCCAGAGGACCAACAATGCAAGAGCCACCTGTGCAAACGTATTCCTCGTCGGAAGAAGAGTCCGGACCATCCGCAATAGCGATCTGCGACAACTTCTTGGCAAGAGAGTTGTCTCCATCTCCAGCCTGCCCCTCGGCAGTAGGCAGAACGAGCTCGTGGTTCTCCTCGGTAACTGTCAGTGTGCTTCTTCTTCGGCCGTGCGATCTTGGGGCAGCGGATCCAAGCGTTGAGCCAGATTCACTGACAGCCGTGGAATCTTTCTTGCCGGTGATCCAATCGGGAAGGTGTTTCCGTTTGACACACTGGTTGGCACTCAGCACGAACGCCCTACTTTCGCAACCAACAGTACGCATGAGTGGTAGCCAAGTGTCTCTGGCATCCGCGGTCGGGGCAAGGTACAGATTGACGTTCTGGCTGTAAAGAGAATAACGCAGCAAAGGCATGTAATTCTCCCAGCAAATGGCAGAAGCCATGGTCAGGTTCACACCTTTGATGGTTGTTGTGACGGCACGGAGGGTGGATGGCGAGCCCTGAGCCCAGATCATTCTTTCCGCACCAGTAGGCATGACCTTCCTTCGCTTCCCGATGCAACCCAGTCGAGGACAGACGTAGACTACGGAGCAGTAGAGACTTCCGCCGCTCTTCTCGACCAAGCCAGTGACGACGAACACGCCGGTCTCTCTCGCAACTCGTTCGAGAAATTCCCTAGTACCATCGCCTCGATACTCCTTGCCTTTACCGACTTCTAGATCTCGGTCGACCCACTCGTCTCCGGCACCGCGGGGAGTGTCTCCCAGGTCTACACTGTCACGGAAGTAGTGAAGGAACTGATCCCTCCCCCCTGCTGAGCGGGCACCAACGGCAATGCCAAAATCGCAAGTCCGTGGGTAGCCACCAAGATAGGCCTCCGGAAAGAGAATCAGGTCCACGCCTTCGCGGGCAGCATGCTGCGTGGTCGCCTTGAGCGCTTCGAGAGTAGCGGCGAGGGTAGATAGCGTGCGAGATTGCGAGACGGCGAGCTTGAGCGTCTGCGGCATTGTGACGGAGGGAAAAGGTCCTCGCGAGATTAGTTTGTGACCAGATTAGAGATGGAAAGAATGGCTGATCCGGTGGAATGTTTACCTCCGTGGCCAGCTCGGCAATAGTCTAAGGTACAGCATACAAGTACCCCACTTTCAGCTGTCGCCGCATTACCCGGTTAAGCCGCTCCGGCTACCATACTGCGGCGTTACGAGACGATGAGCCAGATGAGATCAGTCACAAGTGATTGCATTGCAATGTTAATGCTGTTTGATTCATTATCAATCGCCAAAAAACCAACTCTCTTTTCAGGTGGCTGATTTTATGACATACATGGCAACCTCCAAATCTCCACATCCGGCTAGGCCAAGCCAGCTAGATAGAATGGCGATTAGTATAAGGTATAGCTGCAGGCCAATCAAGATCGGATGCTCTTCAAGAAGTACATGACTGACCCACGAATCACTCCAGCTTACAGCCGTAGATTCGGGCCCTGTGAGCCGATACTGTAACATTGCTTGTTCTTTTGTATAGAACATGCACCCACGATGGCGGCTGTTTCCATCTCGACGACGCGCCTTCGTTAGTGTCACGTTGCACTGTATACCGTCACGTACAGCCGTGCAGATTCGCCTTCTTTGACAAGGTCTTGGGCAGACGCCACTAAACAACGTAGGGTACGGGCGATGCAGTCCCGCTGCCTTTTAAGCTCATTCCGGCTCCACGGAGTCGTCAATTCCAAACCTCGCGTGTTAGCTTGGTTAGCTTATGTAGCCAAACAAGCAAAGCTTCCTGACACAAAGCACCATCTGATGGTAGAATGTACCTTGGAGATGGTGGTCATACACCGTGGGCGTTGATATAAGACTGCAGACTTTCAGCGAGAACGATCCCCTTTCTCCAGCCTTACAATTCCAGATCACACTCGTTCCGTCGAATATCTTCTCAGAATGAAGTCTTCCTTCCTCGCTCTTGCAGCGGCATCGACGGTCGGGTCTGCGTACGCCCAGGGTCAGGCATACGCTCAGTGCGGAGGCCAGGGCTGGTCGGGATCGACGACTTGTGTGTCTGGATATACCTGTCAGAAGTCGAACGACTACTATAGCCAGTGCTTGCCCGGTGGCAGTAGCCCAACCACGACAACTCGTCCATCTACCACAACCACTTCAAGAAATGGAGGTAGCAGTCCAACTGCCACTGGGGGCTCTGGTTCTGGACGCGTCTCGTATGGCGGTGTCAACGTTAGTAAATAATAGACGTACCTTGAAGAGCATAGCTAACCATCGACTTTGATCAGATCGCCGGCCTTGACTTCGGCTGCACCATAGATGGAACTTGCAAGATGGGCGGTACAGTCGACCCTGGCCAGCTCGGCATCGACCAGATGCAGCACTTTGCCAAAGATGACGGCATGAACACCTTCCGCATTCCGGTGGGATGGCAGTTCCTCCTCAACAACAACCTCGGAGGCACCCTCGATTCCAACAACTGGAACACGTACGACAGGCAGATCCAAGGTTGCTTGAACACTGGAGCTGCGCTCTGCATTGTTGACATCCATAACTATGCCCGCTGGAACGGAGCGATCGTTGGTCAAGGTGGCCCGACAAACGCTCAGTTAGCCAGCCTTTGGTCGCAGATCGCGACCAAGTACAAGGGCAACAGCAAGGTCGCATTTGGCCTGATGAACGAGCCCGTAAGCAAAGCTTTAGCCCGAAGAACAAAGAGGATGTTAACATGCTGACCAAACCCCTCCAGCACGACCTCAACATCAACACGTGGGCCGCCACCGTCCAGGAAGTCGTCACCGCCATCCGCAAAGCCGGAGCAACCAGCAACAAGATCCTGCTCCCAGGCACCGACTTCACCTCCGCGGGCGCCTTCATCTCCAATGGCTCAGGCGGCGCTCTGATCAAAGTGACCAACCTAGACGGCAGTACGACGAACCTGATCTTCGACGTTCACAAGTACCTTGACTCAGACAACTCGGGCACGCACACGACGTGCACAACCAACAACGCCGAGGCCTTCAAGTCACTCGGCGACTGGCTGCGCCAAAACAAGCGCCAAGCCATCCTCACCGAGACAGGCGGCGGACCCAACGACGCGAGCTGCTTGATAGCCATGTGTGAGCAGTTGGACGTGCTGAACAACTACTCCGATGCGTACCTGGGATGGACTGGTTGGAGCGCTGGTAGGTTTGACTCGAGCTATGAGTTGACTGAGACGCCGACTCGTAATAGCAATGGCGGCTGGACCGATGTGCCGCTTGTCACCAAATGTATTGCCGGCAAGTTCAAGAGGTAAGGTAAAAAGGGGCTTGGAACATCGACAGTAGATCTGAGCTGGGACTGCATTGCGTCATCTATTACATTTTCCAGGATCAAGTCTGTATGAAAGTTCAGTCACTTTCACTTTGATTTGAAACAATTGGGGGAAACAATTAACAGTATATACTTTGCAGTTCGTCAAGGATGTCCACTTCCACCAACTCAGAGTCCACCAAAGCGCCGATCGAACCACCACTCGCCAAAGTGGTGAACGGGAACGAACGCCGAATCCCTGAAAACAACACAGAAAATTCAAAAACAGGGGTGGAAGTTGGAGTACCTTTTTAGTGTTGAAGCAAGAATGCCACACTTCGCTTGGGCCTTGGTGTATCAAGCGCACCGCGCTGTTATCCAAACCCTTGGAAACGTTCTGTCGTCAATCTGCGTTGCCGGTTGATCATTTGCTCGAGGCCACGTTGTGCTGCCCAAGAATTTCGACCTTTCTGCCGTAGGATCGCTTCGCTGGTTGATCATTTGTTTCTGATGCATGGTGCTAGTACCGTGAGTATATCCACAGTGTACACGAATGCAAACCTTAGACGTTCGCCGCCTCGGGGAAGTTCATGTTGTAGACAGCATCCACAAGATACTGCGCAGTGATGCGCTGGCCGCCGAAGAAGCGACCGTTCAAGCCTTTGATGGCGTTCTCGCCTCCCTGGACACGGTCAAACTTGATGTAGATCTCGCCATCGGTGGATCCAGGGGCAACGCCAATGTGTACGACTTGCCCGTAGCTACCGGAACATTCCTCCTTGACGTCTTCCTCGAGCTCTTTGTCCCAGCCAGGAGTCAGAGTACTAGTATCAGAGTCAGTACATGCATCAAACCAAGCGAGTGTCACCCTACAGCACTTACTCTTTCTCAGTGTACAGGTTCTTCAGCAAGACGCAACGACTTGGCGCAGCCTCATCAATGGGTGCCTTCTTCTGTTGAGCCTTGGGTGCGGCTTTGACTTCGGGTTCTTCGGTTCTGGCAAGCTTGCGCATAAGCGCGTCGCGTGAGTAGTTGGAGAAGTTCACACCCGCAACATCCGTATCGTCGAGGGCACTAGCACCTCCAGTCTTCTCGGCATCCTTACCACCAGCACGGTCGAAGTTTGCGGTGCCGCCAGCATGCGCGCCGCGGCCTCCCATGCCAGAGAAAGAGGAACCCTGGAACGACTGCTTCTGCTGCTGCTGCTGGTTTTGACCCTGTCCTTGTGAACCGAACTTCTGTAGAAGAGACTGGGTTGTTTCGGGCGTAAACTTATCATTGCCGAGGCCAACTCGGATAGGACGACCGGCGAGCTCGAAGCCGTTCATCTTCTCAAGAGCGTCCTTAGCCTCGGAGGGCTCGGTGAATCTGCAGGCAATTGTTAGTGCATGGAGTATGTGCGTGAGAAGGAACTAGACTTACTGGACGAAGCCATATCCCTTACTGCGGCCCTGCTCTTCCTTCTGCAGTTGGCAGAATTCGAGTGCGCCGAAAGGCTCGAATATGGTGCGAAGGTCATCCTCTGTGATCGAGAAGTGAATGTTTCCTACGTAAAGTCGATGGAAGGGAATGCCGTTGGATAAGGTGGCGACGCCTTCGGTGTTGCGGGCTTGACGGTTCTTTTCTGCTTCAGTGAGCTGGGCAATGATCGGGATGCCAAGTAACTTCTGTCCGGTAAGCTGCAAAGCCTTCTCAACTGATTCTTCGCTTCTGAACTCGACATAGCCCACACCTTTGGAGCGGTTGCTGACACGATACTTAACGATTTGGGCCTCCTTGACGGGTCCGACCTGCGCGAAAAAGTCTACGAGCTGGTAGGTGCGCAGACGCGCAGCGAGCTGCTGTACGAAAACTGTGCGCCTATCACGCTCATCATCAGTAGGCTCGGGAGGCGTACGACGACGCTCGCGTCGCTTGTCGTCACGGCGCTCGGGGCGCTCATCGCGTCTGTCACGCCTGTCCCGTCTGTCATCTCGACGGTCGCTCACGCGATCACGGTTTCCTGGGCGATAGTAGCGATCGTCGTCGTCATTCCCACCGCGGCGGCGAGAGTCGCCACGGTCTCCAGAACGGTCGTCACGGGTGCGGTAGCTTCTGTCGCGGCGGTCCCCAGTAGGGCTGCGGCTCCTACGCCTGCTCCGGACACTTCCATTAGCACTGCCTCGATCACTCTTGTTGCCGTCCTCGCTCGTGTCCTTCATGACGTCGTCGCGCCTGCTGCCGCCTGGTGTATACCTGTCTCCGCGCTTTCCGTTACGCTGACCATGGTCCTTCGCGTTGCCGAGGGGAACATAGTCGGCACTGTGGTCGAGTTTGGCGTCGCCGCTCTTTTCGGGGGTTGCATGCTGGGTCTCGCCTTTCTGCTTTCTCTCGGCGGAGTCGAGAAGCTCTTCGATGCTCTGGAGATCGTCCATTGTATTGGTGAGAGTGTCTTATAAACAGAAACGTGAGGGCTCACTTGAGCTTATATGCGCGACGAGGAGGCAGCGACTGCAGATGCGCTGGCCAAGGCCGGTGGGTGAAGCTGAAAGGTCGTGAGGGCGCTGCCAGATGCGCGCGCTGATACGAGAAGCGTAGAGGGATGTGTTCACAGGTTGCGACTACTGGTGTTCGGAGGTGCAATGTGCGATGCTGTGCGCGAGGGGTATGAGCAGCGATGAAGTGCGTGGTCGTGTCTCGAGATGCGCCTGGCCGCGGCTTGAAGGATGTAAGGTAAAGGATGAAGGGACCTAAGAATTAGAAGCGCACGTGCCATGGGATTAGATGTCTTGGCGTGACGCTTCACTTTTGGCTGCTTGACAGGAGCTTGAGGCAGCAAATCAATACCCGACACTTACTGTACACGTCCACACGTCGACACACCAACATCACATGGTACATGATACATTCAACATCGCTGCACTGGACTGCAATCACGAGCGAATCATGTTGTTGACCATGGAAAGCTGACCATGGCACTCCACGCAGCCGGCTTGTCGTTACATTTACGCGCACTATACTGTGCTCTCTGGACCATTGCAATGCATACCTACCTGCCTACTTACCAGAACCAAGTTGTACAAACCCCAATACAAGTAGAAGATGAATGATGACAAGAAGCCAGCGCCTCCCCCACATCTGCCCATGCATGCATGCAAGCATTATGTTCCACCTTAATCATGACAGATCCGGCCGTAATAGTATATCCGAAATGGTCGTAAATGCATAGATGGCCGCCGTCCTTCCCACTCTGCACTCCTCAATGGTCTCTCGTACCGTTGCCGTCGACAATCTCCTTCATCGGTCTTTCATCCTTTTGCCATCGGTCGTCTCTCTGGGCTTCCCGGAGCTCCTTGGAAGCAAGGCATGCTTTGGCGAGCCAGCGTTCGAGATTGACGATGATCTTGCCGGCGGTCTTTTCCGGATATGCCCAGCGGATGCGGCGCTCGACCTCTCGCCAATGGAAGTGGTCGTTCCGTTTGTTCCTCCCATGCAAGGCGAGGTGTGTGCGGAAGTGATCGCATGCGTTGTCGGAACGCCCGATCTTCTTCTCACAATCTGGAAGCACGCACGGGAACCTGCGGATCGAGCTATGCATGCTTAAATGACGCTTGAGATGCTCGCCACGGGCAAATGCCGCATTGCACAGCTTTCCAACCTTGTCCGGCGCGACGCAAACGAATGGCTTCTTCTTGATGCTGTGATCTGTGTAAACAAATCGATCGCCTTCGAAGCCAATGCCCTCGCCCTCCAGCTGCAGATCGATTCCAGTTCCATTGATCGCAACCTGTCGGACCGGCTGGACCCTACTTGAACGCTTTGAAGACCTTCGGTCTCCGGATTTGGCTCTGATCGGCTTGTAGTCAATGGTCGAGGTCGGACTGCCATCAATGTCTTCTTCCTTCCCGATGTGAAGGAATCCATCGATTTCTTCACAACAATCCATATCTGGACCGGGCGTGTGATCATCAGCCCACGATGACGACAGGTCGGAGCCAAAGCTGGCCGAAAGGTCCTGTGGACTGGATCCTGGACTTTCAAGCATGGAGTAATGCTGGTCCCCATATCCGTTGTGTGGATTTACCAGCGATGGTTCGACAATCTCGGGCGACTGGTAGCAAGTCTGAGGCAGCGCATTGTAGTGAAATGCGGAGAAATTTGTTGTACTGCTATCCACGGAATACGTCGGAGATATCAGCTGAGGAGTTGCGGCCATACCGTGAGTGACAGGAAACAGCGTGGCTTGCAAGCCAGCTGGCTGATGCAGAAACCCATTGCTGGGAACATCTTGGACATGCCAGAGGTTGTCTGCGTTCTCGGACTCGAAATGGCCATGAAAGTGCTCGGAGCCGGTCGAGGTCAAAGAGCCACCTGACCACATGGCGTTGTGACCCAGGTTGCAATTTGCTTGGACCTCGAGACCTAGGTCGACCATGTCTTGTGGGACATGTTGTTGGTTGCTCACATCGAAATTGACATGTTCGTTCGAGAACGACTGTGCAGCATGGCTCGAGCGTTCATGGACGCTGCGGTTCGGCGTCGATGGCAAGGAGAAAGCCGCTGCTGTCGAAGCTGTCGAGTACTGCATCTCGGAGTACGAAGAATATGCCATTGATGGGCGACGGCTTTCATGTGCCGATTGTGGTGGCGTAAGCCATCCAGCACATTGCAATGCGGTGGGGGCATTGGGAATTGGTGCTCTGGTATCGATATACGGGACTTGCCTGCCACGCGGATGTCTTTCGGGTGTTGATGTCGCTGACATTTCGTTGCAAGAAACTGGAAGAATGTCAGCATGTGTACGTTGTATCATCTCGACACCGATGACCAGTAACGCACAAGACAAATTGCCGCCTGTAAAGAGATGTGTCAGAATCTGTCTCTGGCTGAAAGAGGAGGTAGCTTTCTAAAGCGAGACAGTTGCAGAAAGCCTGTCAGGAACACCGGGAACGCATGTGGCTTTTCACGTTGAGGCTTTAACACTCCAGCGATCATTTTGAGAATAGAGGGAATTGCTCGACTAACCGTTGTGGAACATCTCGATGATCGATCAACCTAGCTCCAGTACAGTCAAGCAAGTCAGGGCCGTATAGGTGGGTGTGCAGCCACTGGCTATGGCACGTCAATCAAGGTCCAGGCCGATATGCCAGGAACGACCAGTGCCTGAAGTTTCCAGTACCGGAAACAAGCAAGCGATTAATCTGCCAGCAGTAAGTCTGGATTGCGGTTGGCGGCAAGGGGCCTATGGAGGTCGAGCAAAAAGTGCGCAGCTACGACGAACTGCAAAGAGAACGAGATGGTGGTGTGCGATGCAAAGGGACCTTGCAGTGGAATAAGTATTTGTGCAGTAGATGCAGGCGGCGACAGCACTCACCTTGCAGCCTTTTCCAGTCTCGCACCAACGTCCCGCTGCTCTGGAACAACACAAGAGATGGAGGTATGCCGAATAGGTCGTCGACATAGCGATGTCAGCCGCCAGGAAACGCCTCCCAACGAGGAATGCAACCTTCACTTACCACGCCAAATCGCACGCGATCACACTGTCGCTGCTGTGCCTCAAAGATAACATGAGAAAGCCCAAAAAATTATGCTTTGCGATAGTCTACCATGCCGTTATGGACGGCTCGACAGCTTGACCGCGATGCGATTGTTTTGATCGATCCCCGCTCGAAGGGGTCTAGGAATGCTACCTCAACCACACTGCGCGTCTGCTTGTGTGCGCGCACAGACTGTGTATCGCTGGAGGTCGGCGTCACAAATCCATTGGATGTTGCCTCGAGGGAACGTCGTTCTAGGTGGTCGGTCACGGGTCGGCAGACCCCCGAGGGCAGACCGTCTGCAGGTCGATTACACAAGCCCAACTCCGGAAGATCTTGTTCACCATCTAATCATTGCCTCTTAGCTCAACCAAGGCTACGCTATGGGCGTGTCCTTGTCAGCCGCTTTAGGCCTTATAGAAGTAATTGAGGCGCACGGCTAACTGCATTGTGCCGAAAGTCTCGACGCTATTTCTACTGGCCGATGCAAGTAACCGAAGATGCCATGCAAGCCATCGGATACTGACTGCGGGCATCTACATTGCAACGAGGCGTCGATCAAAGTCGGCCACATCACTTGAGATATCGCCTTGTGGGTAGAATGGCATTCACACAACACCATGGTTGAAGATATCTTGAGGGTTGCTGTTCAGTCTAGACCAGGTATTTGAA
>Ga0265798_10006690_pt1 | contig 15090 bp, 9 predicted proteins | sample P3T30metagenome_FD_192430 | JGI IMG/M metagenome (GOLD analysis project Ga0265798, IMG submission 192430) | Plant litter microbial communities from East Loma Ridge, Irvine, California - P3 T30 | ecosystem: Environmental > Terrestrial > Plant litter > Unclassified | place: USA: California... | reverse complement strand
GTAGCTCAGTTGGTAGAGCAGAGGATTGAAAATCCTTGTGTCGGTGGTTCGATTCCGCCCCGGGCCACCAAGAACATCGTTCACGCAACGCCAACCATCGCTGGTTGGCGTTTTCGTTTCCGGTCTCCGCAGTCCTCGTGTCCGGTCGATTTCCGGTACACCTCTTCCAGTCCCTACAACTGACCAAAACGTCCAATCGTCCGGCGCACCTATATCACTAGCGCCGCCCACGCAGGTCGGAAACGTCCAACCGCCAGAGTGCCGATTCCGTTTGACATAATAGTTACTCGCTTGCGATGTTTAGGCAAGGGTACATGCCGACATATGGGACGAAAATGACAACAGCAGACGCCTTCAAATAAGACGGTTTTAACCCCTTGCCGTTAGCGGCTTCAGCAAACGACTTCTGCTGCTGCAATGTATGCTTCCATTGCAGCTGGAAAGACTTGTGTTATGATTTCACTCAGCTATAGCGTTCTTTGGCTATAGGCCCTGGCGGGTAAGTTGGACCGACTTCGACGCGCAATTCAAGTTTATGGTGACCTCTTCGAACGTCAGCATAGGCCTTAAACGGTTCGCCCAGCTGGCACTCGGAGGTTACTCATGTCTGTAAAAAATCTCGTCGATGACTTGCGCAAGGCCTTGGAAGCTGAAGGCATTCGCATGCCCATGGCTCATGGACGGGATAATATTGCACGGTTGTTCTACGATAAGTCCTACAGTGCCTGCATTGCGGCCGAGCGAGCGGGGAAGCTTCCGCCACCTCAAATTATCGCATCGTGCTTGACAGACCTTCGAGCGAAGTATGGCGTTCAAAAAACCGAGGTCATCGAACTTTTGAGCCGGGCGTTCCTAGGGGACACGCCAAATCAACTTTCGCAAGGAGAAATCATGAATGCATCACAAGAAATCGCTGCAGGCCGGCTCATGCCGCCGCCGACCTTGAGCGCCGCCGTCGTCGAACAGCATATGCAGCGTCAAGCTCATCGGGGCATGGAAGTCGAGGTCATCACCCTCAACGCTTACAACTTCCACCAAGGCCCGCATCTGAACTTTGTCCGTACGGGTGGGCAATGGTATGCCATGTTGGACCAGGTTAAAAGCGGCGCTGCCATGATTACGGCCCAATTCGAAGGTGCGATCCTGCGGCAGCGTGAGCGCAATGATCCGGAAGGATCACATCACTTTCTGATGCACGAATACAATGGTCAGCAATGGACCTTGCGCTTCGTGGAGCACGCTATGGTGGATGAGGATGAATTCAACTGCACCGCAGCCGAACTCGATGACAATGCCAACGAATACTAAGAGGATTTTATGAGTCGGGAAGATTGCTTCATGAAAGAGTTTGAAGAAGCCGAACGGGTATGTATCCCCAACCGGGAATCATAGATCCGCTTTCGTAAGATTTCCGAACAAACTCGACAGCATCTCAGAAAGAGAGAAATGATGGTAATTTTGAATGACGTTACAGAAGCCTACCAGGCTTACGCAAAGTGGGTATCCGACGGTAAGGAAAATGAGGACCTGGGCGAATCGTTGAAAGAAGAATTAGTCGATTCTTTGCAAAGCTTCCTTTTTTCAGGCGACCAAGTTGACGAAGCTAATGTCGCCTTTACAAATGCAAATTCTGATTTAGACGTAAAGATTACCGGGCAAAGTATTAGCATTGAAATACCCGAAAGCAGTGACGAAGACGACTACGCCCCATTAATCGTTAGCGGATATTGACCCCAATAGCATAGTTCATGCAACGCCAACCATCACTGGTTGGCGTTTTTATTTGTGGAGCGTCCTGTGCCTGCGAATAAACAACCAGTCATTAGGTCACCATCGAGCGCTGTCTTATCAGGTCAGCTTGCGTCCTTCGGCCTTACGAACATTGCGGTATTGTCGTGACGCATCTCAATATCGAACAGTTTGCTGGCGCGTAGAACCTCGCTGATTTTGCGATAGCCGTAGTTCACGGGAGAAAACGAGCTGGTGTTAGAGATGTAATGGCCCACCTTACTGACATGGGACCAACCGTCAATATCCGAGGTCTGGTAAGCCGCATTTCGCAACAGTTGGAGCAGGCCGCTATCTTGGGTGAGATCCAACCTGGTCTGCCCTCCTGGCTTCTCCGGCAATGCCTCAGGTTTCGTGATCAAATTTTCGATAAAAATGAACTGGGAACATGCGTGAACAAAAGGTGATGGCGTCTTCTTTTCACCGAAGCCATAGACAGGCATGCCACTTTCAAGGATTCGCATTACCAGAGGAGTGAAATCACTATCGCTGGTCATCAACGCAAATGCATCGATGTTCTTGCTGTAGAGTAGATCCATCGCATCGATGATCATTGCCGAATCGGTCGCGTTCTTCCCGGTAGTGTAGGCGAACTGCTGGATGGGTCGAACGGCATTGGGGTGCAGTTTCTCAATCCAGCCACTTAGGTTATTACTTTTCCAGTCGCCGTGCGCGTGGCGTACGTTGACCGTGCCATGTTTGGCGAGTTCAGAGAGCACACCTTCAATCGCGTTGTGGCTCACATTGTCACAATCGATCAGAAGGGCAATGCGCATGTCGGTTGGTTTCATTGATGCCTTAATTTGTGCGTGTATCGGACGTATCCCAGCTGGTGTAGCTGTCAGGCATTGTTCTAAACCAGATAACGCAAGAGCGAGCTGATCCTATTGATCGCTGAACGCCGCGCGCCCTCATGCTCCTCAAGCAAGCCGCCAAACTTGCAACTAAATCGTCCACGCGACCGATTTCCCTGCGTCGTCAATCTGATGCACGATACGCCAACCCATCAGGCGCATTGGGGCTTTTTCCCGCCACTTATCTTTAGTTTGTCCCGCCCGGGGCACAACTCGTAACACTGCTGTATCGTGCTCCGATCGCCATCTTGAAATCGGTGAAATGCTTGTCAAATGCCGCGTGTTGTCGAGCACAACCCCTGCTTTTCCTTGAACGCCTGATAGCGCCGGTCTAGCGCATCCACATTGGGCATCTCCGATGGATAGTTCGGGTGCCTCAGTTCTCTACCATCATAATTTTTGTATTCCGACTGTAGTAAAAGCGGGGCGAGCCGTACTCGCAGCCGAGTATCGATTGATAGTAAGTCAAGGTCATACAGGGTATGGATGTCAGCACGAAGCAAGAGTCCATTCGTCACACTGTAGTTCAGCTCTTCCGCATGTGGGCGTATATGGGCCGCTTCTAGCAGATCCACGACCTTGCACCCTGTAATCGCGCAGGTCCGTCCATAGGCTGCTAAAAGTTTTTCTCTAAACTGCGCTTGTCCACGACGTACCTTGATCGCCCGCTGTTGAACCTCATCCGGCGGCCCCATCTCCTCGTTTTCCGTATCACCGCCATTTTGCGTAACGCCAGCCGGTTTAAGCCCTCGAATGAGTAAAGCTTCCCCGCTGCCTTCGGCATACTCGTGCACATACCATTTAATAGGATCAAGAGAGCGAAACTGAACGTGCGAAGAACCTTCACCCAGTTCTTCACGATCGCGCCTATCACCTTCCGTTAGAATCACCGAAACGGGCATGCCCCGGGCGTAGGACACATTTAACGCATCGTCAAATGCCCGGGCTCGGGCGGCCTGTGTTGCAGCGCGCGTCCTGCGCTCTGCGTCGTTGGTCCGATCGCGGCCATCTGCCTGCAAGCGGTCCGCAAGGTCGCGCAGGTTTTCGTTAAAAACGATGTGCTCGCCACGCGTCCCCAAAGTGCCATGCCATATGCATAGCGCGTAGCCTTCTCGAGGAGAACCGAAAGACCAGTCATAGCAAAAATTGGGATTGGCTTTGACCTTGGAGACAGGCTCACCGTTCGCTTTGGAAAACCATGCGTCTGTTGATATTGCTATCTGCTGTAGCAGGTCAAAAATGGTTTCTTTGGTCCGGGGGCGCAGGTCGTCGAGAGTTTCGTCGATGACGCTGGTATTGCGCCGAAATGTTACCGTGCGGCGCTCAAGGTCTACCCGGTCGCACAACCATCCAGCTGCTCGCCAAAGATGTGCCCAACTATGCGTCCCATTCTTCTCGTTCGCCCACCAGGCTTTGTGTCGGTTCGCTGATCCGGGCAAAGGGCCGCCGATGATTTCCTCTATTTCAGAAAAGGTTAGCTCGGCAGTCTCTGTGACCACCTTCGAAAGATGCTGACTAAATGCGCTATATTTCTTCATGCCACAATCACAATAAGACGATGTTCATAGCTTGCCAGACGTAACGAAAACCAAAAAGAAATTAATCGTGCTGGGCACTTGATGGTCTCAACACCGTCACCTCTGGATTACCTACCAAGCAAAATGGATTGCGTCAGGGATGTACTTGGCGCAATCCTCAGCGTTGCGCCCACCTTGCCGGTCGTTCTCCGGCAGCTGCGACTGAAATGCCCAGTGAGCAGGACCAGTCAGCTCCGTATGCCTGACGGTCGCATCGCGATAAAACACTCTGGAAAGTCGTGGTTTTGTTTTCCGAACAGGAGTCTTTGTATGCGGTCCATTTCCAGTCAAAGCATCAGTTAGGCGACCGATTGTCCAAACGTCAGAGCGTCTTTAGTCTGCTCGTTCAGCTCGCGGAAGCAGCTCACCGTCCGATGAAGCTTCGAACTGCTGGGCAATGGCGGTACCCGCTGTGTGAAGCCTATGAGCATGAGAATTGCGTGCCTGGCCGCCAGAGCGGCCAGGTCGGCCCGACAAATATCCGTCACAGGCCAGCTTCCACGAGATCACGCAGCAGGTCCGCGCCCAGCGTGACGCGATCTGCGCTGTCGATACCATCTTCCCCCTGAGGCACCGCATACAGGCCGTCCTGGTCGATGCCCTTTCCCCGGCATACCTGCTCAAACTTCGCCTGCTGGTCGGAAGTGAGCGGGGTCGCGTAGATCCGCCACCCGCACTCCTCGCACTCGATCTGGATTCCGCTTCCTTTGAGGATCATACGTCGGTCTTCCGTCTCGTATCCGATGAAGAGCGGCGGCACCACGGCATGACCCACGCCGCTCAAGCGCAACATCGCAAGCAGGTAGGGATCATGGTAATAGCTACGCATGACTGTCTTGTCGAGCATGCACATCCGGTAGCCGCTGTCGTGGATGGCATAGCGGCCCGAAGCACCTTCGCGCATCGCCGGGTATTTGACGAGGTAATACTGCCAGGACAACTTTTCGCGGTTCTCTGCGAAGAACGCCGTTTGAATCGCCTCCACGCAGGCATCGAAGTCGTTCTCGGCACCGTAATGGTCGAGGAGCGCCATGAGCACCGTCACGAGCCGGGCCTCGCGTGTCCCCGACAGCAGCTCGCGCCAAGGCTTGTCATTTCGTGGCGCGCCGAAATCCGCCAGCCGGTAACCGTTCCAGCGCGGCTCCCGCCGCGAATAGTCTCCCAGCGCCAACATCGCGCCGGTCAACTCTGGCCAACGCTGTGCATTGGAGAACAGCGCGTAGAACGCACTCACCCGCGATACGAATCGTTCCGGCTCGGACGGTATGGAATCGAGATCGAATGCCAACAGGCAGCCGCGCAGCAAGCGATGGTCTTCGAGACGGTACAAGGCGCCGCGCGTTCCCACGCCAAGCTGCGCCACGATAAGCAGCTTGTTCTTCTCGTGCGCGACCTGTGCCGGATTGAAGGCATTGACGCCCTCCAGATTTTCGCCAACGATGATGCGTTCGACATCGGCCAGAAGCCGGGGCATGTTGGCCTCGCGAATCCAACCGCCAAGCGAAGCTTCTATCAGGTTGCGGACGATGCGCAGCTGTCCTGGAAAATCGCCTGCCTTGGGGCGACTGACATGCATTCGATGAAGCACGATCGCGTACATCAACAGCGTATGCGCGTGGCTCCATTCGTCTTTGCCGTAGTAGCGGCAGCATGCGCCGAACAGGTCCACCGGGCTAAATTCAGCGAGCTCGGCTTTGAAGGAATTGAATATCAAGATAGGAGAGGCCGGTCCATCCGGCGTCGCCGTGAAATAGGTGTCGAACTCGCTGGCGATGCTTTCCGCCCCAAGCTTTGCCGTCTCCCACACGTCAAACGCACGGATCAGGAAATCGATGTGCTCGCGTGCCGCACCGTTCTGGTCGCTGAATACCCGGTCGGCGAGTTTTTCCGTCCGCATCCCGGCAACGAACTCCATGCCATTCCTCCAGGCGAGCACATCGGTAACGAATCGGAAATAGGCCATGAATTCGTCGTCGATCAGATGATCCGATCCGCGGTACGGCCACAGGACATCTGCCCAGGCCACGTCTACCTTCTTCGCAAAATCATCTGCCTTGATCGGATCGACCGTGTTCAGCACATCCTCGAAGTGCGCCTTGAAGTTTTCAAACACCGTCAGCGGCTTCCCGCGCGAGTTCATTTTGATGTAGAGATCATCCGTGAGGCCGTTCGCATTCATCGGCAGCAGGTGGAAGCTAATTGCCGGGCGCTCGCGATCGGTCAGGCGTTGCCACGCAGCGCGGCACTTTTCCGCGCTCCATGCAGCCAGGCAGCCGTGTAGGGCATCGAGCATTACCAGCATCGACTGGATGGTCGGGTCGCTTCTCCAGGTATGCAGATGCCACGCCTGGTCCTCCAGCCAGGTCGAGATGCTGGACTCCCCTTCCGGAGGCGGAACGCGCACCAGCATCTCGCAGAAATGCCTGGCGCCCGGTCGCGTCGCGTACGTAAAGTTCGCCCAGGGCTCATCTCGGATACTGACGCCCACTCTCCAGGCAAGATAGCAGTGCAAGAGAAAAAGCGTCGTGAGGCGCTGCTGACCGTCCAGCGGGTAGAACGCTGCGCCCTCGACGCCGTTCTCCACATCGCCGAACACGAAATCCAGGCTGAGGCGTCCTTCATCCGAGCCGATGGCGTTGCACAGGGCATCAAGAAAGGTTTCGCGGATGCGTTCCGCGCTTTCGCTTGTCCTGCCTTGCGCAAAATCCCGCTGTATCAGCGGAATCTCGATACGGCGAACATTCAAGCCGTTGATATCGGCATCGAACAGGCCTGCAAAGGAGACCTGGGCGGACTGTTGGATAGAGTTCATCATCAGCTAACCCCGGGAGTAAGGTATGTCCCCAGGACCGACACGATCGCCTTATAGTAACTCTCGCGATCCGGCAGGCCCCAGAAGTGAATTTGTTGCGCATCCGCGCCGGGATAGTATTTCAGGAAGACGTTACGGGTGCAGATGGGAATATACGCATCCTTGGCACCTTCCAGGTTACGGTCGATGTCGAGGATCATGCGCCGCTTGACTTCGAACACGGCATTGCTCAGGGCGCTATTGTCGTTCTTGGACAGCAGGGCGAGATTGCTGATTGCATGCATGCCGTGGCCGAGCGCCGTCCCATCCTGCCCCGGCGCCTCGAAGACGGCGATGACCTGGGCGGACAGGCGCTCGAAGACAGGACCGAAGTTGGTTGCCGTATCGATGGTCTGAAGCGCACTCTCGATCTCGGCCTGCAAGGACTTCGTTGCGGCATCCTGCGCGGGCAGTGCGGCGAGCGCCACGTTGTGGGCGCGCAGCCAGGCCTTCCACTGGTCCACCGTGGTCAGGCTTTGTGCGTTGCGCGCGTGGATGTGTTCGAGCGACCAGCTTTTTCCCTGGTGGCGGCGGAAAGGAAAGCGCTGGCCGGCGCGGGATGCCGTCTCGACGTTCATCAGCAACAGAAGCTGCAACAGCTTTGGGTAGCCACGTTTTTTGTCGTCGTAGCTCAATTCCAGGAGCTGACCCTCCTTCATGCCGACCACGCTTCCGATCCGCGTCGTGAGCTCCTGGTCGAACTCGCTTTTTTTCTTTTCTTTCGCGATTTTTGCAAGCCCGCCCAGGGAGGCGCCAGCCGCAATCAGGAACCCGATCTTGTTGTAGAGGGCAGGCATGCCGAACCAGCCGACGATCCGCGCATGCAGTTCGACGACCCGCTGCCAGAATGCCAGGGTCCCCTCGCGGGATGGCTCGATCTGGCCGCGCAGGGTCTCGAAGGTGTGATACCGGGGGCGCTTCTCCCCTTTCGGCACCGGCTTGTGCTCATCGGCAAGCGAATCGAGCAGAAGACTGATCCGTGTCGCGTAGCGGTCGGTGGTCTGCGCAGCCTTGTCCCCGGCGACGAAGGACCAGATGTCGGGGTCCTGCAGATCGCGCTCGATGCCATCCCATTGTGCCGCCACTTCCTGTGCCCGCTCGGCCTGCCATTTCAGGATCGTCGACAGCAGCAGGGCCTTGACCAGTTCGGCGTCAGTCAGTGCGATACGGCCGACGTTGAGGCGTGTGAAGAGCGCGATCGAATCCCTTTCGCTCAGGGCTGGATCCGCTGCAGGCGGCGCCTGATACCAGATGATGCGCACGTTGTCGAACAAGTGCACGTGCAATTTGCTTGCCACATGCTCTTGCTGGATGTCATCGCCGTGTTGCTTGAACCAGTTGCCGATGGTCTCGTAAGCCTGATACAGGTGATGGTAATCGATATTCTCGCTGCGCTTCGACGGCTCCAGGGTCGAGAGATACTGCTCGCTGCCAGGGCGTGTCTGGTAGCGAAGCGAATACGGCGCGCCATAGCGTTTCCACTCCTGTTCCTGCATGTAGCGCAATATCAGGAACAAGGTCGTCAGACGCTGCTGGCCGTCGATCAGCTCCCACTCGCTGGATTTCTCGTCCGCACCTTCTCGATACAGTTTGACCACCACCGGTTGCAGGTTGTACTCCTTGCCGAGGCTGGCCCACACGTCATCCAGCAGCCGGGTCACGTCGGTGTCGGCCCAGCGATAGCCGCGCTGGTAACGCGGTATAAAGAAATTGCCGTATATCTCACCAATACGCTTGTGGTACAGGGCATAGCCCGCTTTAGCCACAGCAGCCTGCCGCATCGTTTCCGACATGTTCCCCATCGACTTCTTTCTCGTGAATGTGTAATGACGCCCTGACAGCCGAGGCTCGGCACATGCGACACGTCAGCCTTTACGAGAAGGTTAACACGCGGAAAGCTCGGGGGAAAACAACTATCGTGCTATAAGGCAAGATGCCTCACGGAAAAATCACCTCAGCCGCCCTGGCAGCGCGATTGGTTGGCCTGCACCCAAGGGGCAGCCGGCTTGAAAATCCTTGTGTCGGTGGTTCGATTCCGCCCCGGGCCACCAAGAACATCTCATACAAAACGCCCACTCATGCAAGTGGGCGTTGTTGTTTCTGGGCTCCGCAGTCCTTGTGTCCGGTCTATTTCCGGTATCCCTAGTCCTACACGACTTCCCAAGATGGGGTGTTGAGCGTAGAGAGGCCTGCGCATCGGCCTTATTCAAGTTGTCATGCTCCTCCGTGAGGCGCCTCCGGTCGGCTTTTAAGCGCCGCATTGCATCGGCTTGGGAATCGACGACCTGCCACTCTTCTTCCGACGCTTCGTTACGGCTATTCTAGACACAGCGGCTATAGATGTTCACTCGGAGCAGCTGTGCCACTTCGCTTGCCGGATGATATTTCCCAGGTTTATATCCCACGCGCGCTATTGCCATTAGAATCAGCCATGCCAGATTCAACAACCTTGGAGATAGTGTCGATGACCGAAGCGGAACAAAAACAAGGGTTTCGGGCAGGGCGCCCTCCCCTAGCATTGATAATGAAAGGAGGCGGAGTTAAAGGCTTGGCGCTAGTTGGCGCACTTCTCGAGCTAGAAAAACACTACGCCTTCAACACATTCGTGGGGACATCGGCGGGCGCTATTGCTGCTGTGCTGCTTGCGTCGGGAGTTAAGGCCGAAGAGCTTGAGAGTCGCCTGCGTGCGCAAAATTTTTTGGATTTTCTCGACTCTTCCCATCTTTCACGCTTGCGTAATCTCTACCTGTTTGGGGGCCTGCATTCGGGAAACGCGTTTGAGCAATGGATCGAGGTAATTCTCAACGAGAAAATCGAGCGGCAGCAAAAAGTTGAGATGCGCGACTTGCCTTACAGGGCAATCATTTACGCGTCCAATGAAGACAAGGGGACAGTGACCTTCGATTCCAGGGGCGAGAACAACAACACCCCGGCTAGTTTTGCAGTCAGATGCAGTATGTCAATTCCATATTTTTTTGTTCCTCGTGAGCATCATGGTACGCCCATCTTCGATGGAGGACTACTGAACAATTTTCCTGTCAGTATCTTTCGCGAACAACATCCAAACGTTGATTTCCTTGGAATTTACCTGTCTTCTGGAACGAAGACACGAACCAGCAGCTCGATGGCCGGTATGCTGGTCAATATCATTACGGGCCGTGATGAACGCACGCTTGTCGACAAACACAAAGACAAGATGATTGTTATTGACCCCTCACCTGTCCGCACCACCCAGTTTTCGCTTGATTCTGTCGAAAAGGACTTCCTAGTCTGCCAAGGTCGGGCTTCGGCACTGAAATTTCTAAGCGTGAAACGGCCTGAGCTGATGCTTAACGACGCCTATCACGTCTGCAGAAAGGAGGCTGGGCAATTACGCGACAAGGTATTTGAACTCCGTCTTCGTCGATCGCGTCGGCGTGTTTTGATAGTCCTGTCGATTTCCGTGATTGTAATAGGGGCGTTCTTGGGCAGCTGGTCCTTGACTGGCTCTGTACCGGAGCACACTGAAGCCGTACCAGTGACTCCAACTGTCTCTTCCGATACTACAACGGGTGCGGCAGCATTGGCGGCTAATTCAATCGAAGTTCTCGCCGATTCGAAGCAAGTTCAATTTTCTATCGAACGCTTCCCTTACGCGGCCGCAGTTGGTCAGATTGAAATTGTCAAGGACTTGCTTGGGCGCGGTGCTTCGGTCAACCAAAAGACGTCCGATGGAGACACCGCACTGCATTTTGCTGCGAGGGAAGGGCATCTAAGTGTCGTAAATTTGTTGTTAGAACACAAAGCGGATATTAATGCGCTAAACGAGAACAAGCAATCACCTCTCTACCTTGCCGCGAAGGCCGGGAGGACGGAAGTTGTTTCCGTTTTGATCGAACGAGGCGGCAAGCTGGAGCAGGCCGCACATGTAGGTACTGGCATGTTTGCCAGCCAATACGAATCCCCACTAGCCGCTGCGGCAGCGGACGGCCATGGAGAAGTGGTGGCCTTGTTGACCGCAAATGGTGCAAGCGTCAACCCGGCTGCGACGGTCAATCAAAGCATGGGAACGACCTCGTACGCCAGTCCACTCGAGAAAGCAATTGAGAATAGGCATTTTTCGATTGTAGAATTTCTACTGCGGCACGGAGCCCGTGCTGACGATTATGACTTGCTTCATGCGGTCGAAGGCACTGCCCCTAAGGCCATCGTCGTTGGCCTGATAAAGGCTGGTGCGAAATTCTCGGCTACTGACTACAGTGAGAACACTGCACTAGCCATCGCTCGAAAATCGAAAAATTCCGAACTAGAAAAAACCCTTGTCGAATATGGGGCCAAGTGATGCTCAACAGCCGCTATATAGGAATCAAGGTCACACTGAAGTGGACCGTAGCGCGCTAGTTGAATCTGATAAGGCGCAAGGATTTATGGTTCGAGCGCTGTTGAAGATTAATTTTCGTTACATACTCGATGCATATGCTTTTATTGGTTGCGGATTGGCAACGGCGAAAACACTCGTTGAGAAACTTCTCAAGTCGGCATGATGTTTAAAAATCCTTGTGTCGGGTGGTTCGATTCCGCCCCGGGCCACCAAGAACATCCTTGACGAAACGCCGATCCATGCAGATCGGCGTTTTTGTTTTCAGTGCACGAAGTCCTCGTGTCCGGTCTATTCCCGGCCCATCATCTCGGCGCTCGCACAACCGTCCGAATCGTCCAAACGTCCGCCCCACTCAGCTCCTCGCTCAGCAGCACAGACCTCAAACGTCCAAACGTCTATTGTGACCTCCAGGCTACGGTGACAGAACGGACTTTTGGTCCGATGCTCGCAGGTTCGAAGCCCGCACGGCCTACCACGAATTGCCTAGTCATCCGAATCCGCCTCCGGCTTGTCTTCCTTGGCCTCATCGATTGGAATGCTCAGCAGCGCGGCATTCATCTGCCGGTAGAGCGGCTCGACATCAGACTCGACCTCGTCGTAGCACTCGGGAAGCAACATGCTGTACTTCTTATCGAAAACGGTTGTCTTGTCGAGCTGAGCGTCCGAGTGTTTCGTGACGCAGACTATGAGCTGCATGGAAACCGGGAGGCTCTCCGCGATGAACCCGAGGACGACGTGGAGGTTCAGGTCGTCTTGGTCCTGCTGGTTCGGAGAGTCTATGACTACGGGGATCGACATGCCTAACTGTTCGCCGTGGCAGACCTTCCACAAGGCTGCATAGTAAGCAAGGAGCAAACGAGGCCCTCCGCTGCCTGAACGGTTAGGTCTGCTGACAAGGTTTGGATTGCCCGAAGGATCGGGTACGTTGAGCGACTTCCTCGCTAACTGGTAGGCTTCCCTGAACGCAGCCACAATCCTTTTGGCACGCTTCTTGTCGGTCAACGCGCCCAGTCGCGCCTCGATTTCCGCAAGTTTGGCGTTCCAGTCTGCCAGTTCGCCGGCGATCTGTTCTCTTTCGGCGTCGAATGCCCTATGGGCAGCCTGGGCTCCTTGGGATTCTACTACCTCTTGGAATCGGAGGCCCCCGCGCTTTTGCTCAAGGATCCCGTTGATTCTGGCGTAGTTGCCGCGCAGCGTCCGAAGTTCCCCGTTCGTCGATTCCATTTGGCGTCTCGCGGTAACGAGATCCCTCTGGAGCGTACGCGTAAGCTCCTCCAGGATCCTAGCGTCCTCGGCATAGCCCAAGTAGTGCAGGAACGACTGCTCGTGCTCCGCCCCACATGTCGGGCAGACGATTTCATTGGCATTGGTAATGTTCGCAAGGTACTTCTGGTCTCCCGCGTATTCCCGCAGTGACGCGAAGGCGGTTTGGATCTGGCGGTTGATGCTTGCAACCACTTCGCCCTCGCGGACATACTTAGCGCGCAGAGTTTCTTGCAGGCCGTTGAGCTCGTTCGCCTCCAATGTCAGGCGGCGGATTTCATCTTCGAAGCCCGCCTCCGACAGCTTGACGGTGCCGACCGGAAGAGCTTGGCTCAGCCGACCGCGAGCGCGTTCCAGAAGCTTCATCTCGCTGACACGCGCGTCGGCTTCCTTCGATATTGCACTTTGCTCGCTCTTGAGCTCGTAGTATTCGGCAGGCTTAATACCGCTGAAATATTCGAGGATGCTGCGGACCGGTGCGACATACTGCATCGTAGCGGGGAAAGTGTCCCATTTTTCCCGCCAGCTCCCATCTTGGTCAATGTAAAAGGGGAGGAAAAAACAGGAAGGATCGGCCAATACGCCCTGCCCTGTCTTTCTGGAAGTCAGCATGAGCTTGAAACCGACCAGCGCCGCGAACGTTTCTGCCCATGCGGCAGGCGAATCAGTTGCCTTGAGAAGGTTGCCGGACGAATCGTGAAGCGAGCGCGCACCACTATGGTGGATGACGGTGAACGATTCACCGTCTACCTTGAACCTGACTGCGGAAACGGTCTGAGGATCCCATTGTTCGAGGGTTCCCAGCGGTTTGGCACCAAGCGTTACGAAGAGGTGCTTAACGAGGCTTGACTTGCCCGTGTGGTTCTCCCCTTGGATCAGGTTCCTGTGCGGGTGAAAGCTGACCTTCCTGGCTTTTTTGTCGCGGTGCGATAGCAGCGATATGCTTTCGAATTGGAAGATTCTCATAGGATTTTGTAGCTAGGGCGCGAAGGAGTTTTCTGAAATTAGGCTGCGGCATTTTTCGTTACCTGGATTAGCAAATACGCGAAGACTTCGGTGTTCTTGAAGGCCGGATGGGACGCGGCTATCCTCGCGGTTTCGGCTTCCAGTGCGGGAAGCAACGAAGAGGATGCCAGGAGCGGAGGTGCTGCCTTGGCGCACTCGTCGATCAGGGCGAGCTCGTCGGCCCCCTGCGTCCCAGAGACGACGGCGGAGAAGTACTTCGTCACGCCGACGTCAATCGAGATACGCCTAAGCGGAGCAAGCCCTTCCAGCAGCAGTCCGTCAAGAACCTTGTCGAGGTACGATTTCAGGTCGGGAACGCCTTTGAGATCGGCAAGCGCAGAGTTCAGCTCAGCCATCGAGTAACCCCGCTTGCGACGCAATTCCTCAAACGACTTCACGGACTGGGTCTGTCGTCCGAGGGCACTGAGCTGCGCGAAGAGAGCGTCCACGAACGCTTTCGCTTGGCCTGCGCTCGCCGGGAGGTGCTTGCAGAGGTAAGCCGTAGCCGCGCCGAGAGCCATAAGGTGAGGGTCGTCCGGGTGCAGGGTGGTTTTCCGCAAGGCGAGCCGTTTGAGGTCCGGGACTTCTCCGGGCGCGGCGTGGAGCAGGGCCAACCCCTCGGCCAAAGGTGACGCGTGCGAAGCGTCAAGCTCCGACGCCAGGCACTTGAGCAGGGCCGAGGCTGATCCACTCGTGACTAGCGGAAGGTCGCAGCCCGCGTTCGACACGAAGTGAGCGTTGGCTTCCAAATGCTGGACCGCCAAGCCGGCCTTATACAATTTGCCGAGAGGGCTCTTCTCTACCTTAGCCAAAGTGGGGGGTACTTTTTTCTTCGTTCGGCCGTCTGGCTTCAGTAAGCCCGTCAGTTCGTTGAACGACCACTCGCCGCTGTCTTTCTTCTTGATCTGGTATATATCGACACGGCTGGGTGCCGTTTCGGAATCGAACTCGGCGACGTCTTGGATCGACTCGAAAAGCAGGAGGAAATCGGTTAAGCCGTCTTGCTTGAGCTCGAATATGCGGAGGATCGCCCAGTAGCGCTGGAAGTCCACCCCCTTCTGCCCATGACCGCCCCCAGCTTCCGCCAGCTCAGGATCCTGGCTCAGGGAAAATATTTCGGTGAATTTATCTTCCGTTAGCGCCATATGTAGAGTTGGAAAACATGGTTCGTCAATGTGGATAGGGACCCTATGGGGTTGCTCAGCATAACTGTTGGTAATTTATCAGTGAACATGCAAATTGCCAATTTTTGTTAGCTGTCATGAGGATCATGACTTGAAAATCCTTGTGTCGGTGGTTCGATTCCGCCCCGGGCCACCAAGAATTCAGCATTGCGAAAGTAGTGCAAGCAAAAACGCCACCTTCGGGTGGCGTTTTTGTTTTCTGCATGCC
>Ga0265798_10006689_pt1 | contig 15094 bp, 14 predicted proteins | sample P3T30metagenome_FD_192430 | JGI IMG/M metagenome (GOLD analysis project Ga0265798, IMG submission 192430) | Plant litter microbial communities from East Loma Ridge, Irvine, California - P3 T30 | ecosystem: Environmental > Terrestrial > Plant litter > Unclassified | place: USA: California... | reverse complement strand
TGTCCAAGCGAGACATCAAGGCCGCTGTGCCCACTGCAGGGCCGGAGGTGGACTGACCATGGCCCTCACCGCCGACCGCCCCGTGTCCAACGTGACCCGGTCCGTCACCGCACCCGGCGCGCTCCACATGACGTCACCGCGCGGGCGCACCCTCCGCTGGGTGTCCAACGTCGTCCTGCTCGTCATCGCCGTGTGCTTCGCGGTACCGCTGCTCTGGCTGGTGCTCGCGTCCCTCGACACGCAGGCATCGCTCTCGGTGAAGATCCCGTCGCAGTTCACGCTCGACAACTTCGCGCAGGTGCTCACACCGGAGCTGTCGTTCATCCCGCTCGCGAACAGCCTGCTGCTCTCCGGAGGCACCGCGATCGTGACGGTCGTCGCCGCACTCCTCGCCGCGTACCCGCTGTCCCGGTACCGGATGCGCGTGAACAAGCCGTTCCTCTACAGCATCCTGTTCGGCACCGGCCTGCCCATCACGGCGATGATGGTCCCCGTCTACGCGCTGTTCGTGTCGCTCAACCTGATCGACAACATCACCGGCTGCATCTTCTTCCTCGCCGCGACCAGCCTGCCGATGGCGATCTGGATGGCGAAGAACTTCATGGACTCGGTGCCGATCTCCCTCGAGGAGGCGGCCTGGACCGACGGCGCCTCGATGTTCACCACCCTGACCAGGATCGTCGTCCCGCTCATGCGTCCGGGCATCGCAGTGGTGTTCATCTTCGTGTTCATCCAGGCGTGGGGGAACTTCTTCGTCCCCTTCGTCCTGCTCCTCTCGCCCGACAAGGTGCCCGCCGCGGTGAGCATCTTCAACTTCTTCGGGCAGAACGGGGCCGTCGCGTACGGGCAGCTCGCCGCGTTCTCGATCGTCTACTCCGTGCCCGTCATCGCCCTCTACGTGCTCGTGTCCCGGGGCCTCGGCGGCGGCAACGCCCTCGCCGGCGGCATCAAGGGCTGACCCGCACCGCCCGTCTCATCCGCTGAACACCGGTGTTCGCGCTCCGAACACCCGCGAACCGCGGTTCGTCCTGCGAACACCGGTGTTCTGCGAACGGAAAGGAACCACTCCATGCACAAGGACGAACCCCTCGTCGAAGCACGCATCGCCCGGCTCGTCCGGGACCGGATCGACCCCGCAGTGCACCGGCGCTCGGCCCCGGTCACCGTCGAGGCATGGACGGTGCCCGACGAGCCCGTGCCGTTCGACGTCGCCGTCGCGGCGGACTACGCGCCGTTCGCGATCGGCGACGCCTGGGGCGCCCGGCCCTGGGGGACGACCTGGTTCCGGGTGCGGGGCACGGTGCCCGAGGACTTCGGGACCGCGCCGGGAACCACCGCCGAGGTCCACGTCGACCTCGGGTTCACGAAGCGACAGCCCGGCTTCCAGGCCGAGGGGCTCGCGTGGCGCCCGGACGGCTCGACCATCACGGGCATCGAGCCGCGGAACGACACCGTCCCGCTCGAGGTGGGCCCCGGCGAGTCGTTCGAGCTGTACGTCGAGGCCGCCGCGAACCCGGACATCGGGGGTGACAGCTTCCAGGGGAGGACCCCGCTCGGGTCCCGTTCGACCGCGGGCGACGAACCCATCTACCGGCTCCGCGCGCTCGAGGTCGTCGAACGGGACGACACCGTGTGGGAGCTGCAGCAGGACTTCTGGGTCCTCCGCGGGCTCATGGCGGAGCTGCCGACCGACGGCACCCGGGGCGCGGACATCCTGCGTGCGCTCGAACGCGCCGCCGACGCCCTCGACCCCGACGACGTCGCGGGCACGGCCGCCGACGCCCGCGAGGTCCTCGCCCCCGTGCTCGCCGTCCCCGCCAGCGCCGCCGCGCACCGGGCGGTCGCCGTCGGGCACGCCCACATCGACTCCGCCTGGCTCTGGCCGGTGCGCGAGACGATCCGCAAGTGCGCCCGCACGTTCTCGAACGTGCTCGACCTGATGGACCGCGACCCCGACTTCACCTTCGCGTGCTCCTCCGCGCAGCAGTACGCGTGGATCCGCGACGGCTACCCGTCGATCTGGGCGCGGATCAAGCAGCGCGTCGCCGAGGGGCGCTGGATCCCTGTCGGCGGCATGTGGGTCGAGTCGGACACGAACCTGCCGGGCGGCGAGGCCCTCGCCCGGCAGTTCGTCGCCGGCAAGCGCCTGTTCCTCGAGGAGTTCGGCGTGGACACCCCCGAGGCGTGGCTCCCCGACTCGTTCGGCTACTCCGGCGCGCTGCCGCAGATCGTCCGCGCCGCCGGGTCGAAGTGGTTCGTCACGCAGAAGCCGTCGTGGAACGAGACGAACGTCATCCCGCACACGTCGTTCCACTGGGAGGGCATCGACGGCTCGCGGGTCCTCACCCACCTGCCGCCGGCGGACACGTACAACTCGGACGTCTCACCCGCCGACCTGCACCGCGGGGAACGGGGGAACAAGGAGCGCGGCGTGGCGAACACGTCGATGCTGCTCTACGGCTTCGGCGACGGCGGTGGTGGTCCCACCCGCGAGATGGTGGCGGCAGCGCGTCGGCAGCACGACCTCGACGGGTCGCCCCGCGTCGACCTCGGCACCCCGGCGCAGGTGTTCGAGGAGCTCGAGCAGGCGCTCCCGACGCCCGCGGTGTGGTCCGGGGAGATGTACCTCGAGTTCCACCGCGGCACGTACACGTCCCAGATCCGCACGAAGCAGGGCAATCGCCGCTCCGAGCACCTGCTCCGCGAGGCCGAGCTGTGGGCGGCGACGGCGGCCGTGCAGCTGGGGGCGGACTACCCGTACGACGCGCTCGAGGAGGCCTGGCACACCGTCCTGCTCCAGCAGTTCCACGACATCCTGCCGGGGTCGTCCATCGCGTGGGTCTACGAGAACGCCGAGGCGAACTACGCCCTGGTGGCCGAGGTCCTCGAGGGGCTCATCGGCGACGCCACGACCGCGCTCGCGTCCGGCGGGGCGTCGGCGCTCGCCGGGGTCGGTGCCGGCGCGGTGTCCTCGGCGACCGCCGCCGGGAGCGCCGGTGCGCTGCTCGACGCACCGGTCGGAGCCGGAGCCGCCGGAGCCGCCGGAGCCGGAGCCGGGGGTGCGGGAGCGGGGGCCGTCGTCCGCTTCAACGCGGCACCCGTCACCGCGGACGGGGTGACCGCCCTGGGCGGTGCGCCCGTCGACGATGCCCGACCCGTGCCTCCCGAGCGGCACGGCGACCGCTTCGTGTTCGACACCGGCGTCGTCACGGCGACCATCGACGCGGCCGGGCACGTCGTCTCCTTCGTCGACCACGCGTCCGGGCGCGACGCCGTCGCACCCGGCACCGCCGCCGCCGAGTACACGGTGTTCCGGGACACCCCGAACCAGTGGGAGGCGTGGGACATCGACCGCGCATACCAGCGGAGCGGGACCGTGCTCACGGCGACGTCGGTCGACGTCGACGGTGACGCGCTCGTGGTCGTCCGGCCGTTCGGCTCGTCCTCGGTCACCACGCGGTACTCCGCGGTCGCCGGGCAGCCGGAGCTGCTGGTCGAGACCGAGGTCGAGTGGCACGAGCACCAGAAGCTGCTCAAGCTCGCGTTCCCGCTCGACGTGCGCGCCTCGGTGGCGTCCAGCGAGATCCAGTTCGGCCACATCGACCGCCCCACCCACCAGAACACCTCGTGGGACATGGCGCGCTTCGAGACGAGCGCCCACCGCTGGGTGCACGTCGCCGAACCGGGCTTCGGGGTCGCCGTGGCGAACGACTCGACCTACGGACACGACATCACCCGCTCGACGCGCCCCGACGGCGGGACCACCACCCTGGTGCGCGAGTCGCTGCTCCGCGCGCCGACGTTCCCCGACCCCGACGCCGACCAGGGGCACCACGTGTTCCGCACGGTGCTGCGGACCGGGGCCACGGTGCTCGACGCCGCGGACTCCGGGTACCGGCTGAACCTGCCGGTGCGCTCGGTGCCGGGGTCGTCGACGGTGACCCCGCTCGTGGTCGTCTCGTCGCCCCAGGTGCTCGTCGAGGCGGTCAAGCTCGCCGAGGACCGCTCCGGCGACGTCGTCGTGCGGCTCTACGAGGCCTCGGGTGGACGGGCGTCGGACGTCGGCGTGGACTTCGGGTTCGACGTCGCGTCGGTCGAGGCGGTGGACCTGCTCGAACGTCCCGTCGGGGACACGTGGGAGGCGGGTGAGCCGGTGGTGCTGACGCTGCGTCCGTTCGAGATCGTGACCCTGCGCGTCCGACGGGCGTGAGGCAGCGCGTCCGACGGGCCTGAGGCAGCGGGTCCGTCGGGGGAGACCGCGGCGCCGGACGGGACACGGGTGCGTCTCGTCCGGCGCCGTGCTGCACGGGCTCCCGCTCCGCGACGGGTGCCTGGCGCCGCGACGGCGAACCGGCCCAGCGAGATGTCGCTAGCGTGGCGCAATGGCTGTCACGGAGATCTGGCTGGTCCGACACGGCGAGTCGGAGGCGAACGTCGCCGCGGCCCGCGCCGAGGCCGACGGAGCAGAGGTCATCGACGCAGGGCACCGGGACGCGGACGTCCCGCTGAGCCCGCTCGGCGAGGAGCAGTCTCGTGCGCTCGGCCGGGAGCTCGCGGACCGCGGCGTCGACGACCTCCCCATCGAGCTCTGGGTGTCCCCGTACCGGCGGGCGCAGCAGACGATCGACATCGCCCTCGACGAGGGCGGGATCCGGCCACCGGCACGGCGGGTCGACGAGCGGCTCCGGGACCGGCAGCTCGGGGTCCTCGACCTGCTGACGCGTCGCGGGGTGCAGCAGCGGCACCCCGACGAGGAGCGGCGACGGCAGTGGCTCGGCAAGTACTACCACCGGCCCGCAGGCGGGGAGTCGTGGGCGGACGTCATGCTCCGCCTGCGTTCCGTCCTCGCCGACGTCGACCGGCTCGACCGCGCGGAGCGGCTCCTGGTCGCGGCGCACGACGCCGTCGTGATGCTGACCGTCGCGGTGTGTCTCGACCTCGACGAACCGGCGCTGATGGCGTTCGCGCAGGACCACACCGTCGCGAACGCCTCGCTGACCCGGCTCCGACGGGACACCGCCGACGGGTCGTGGACGCTCGAGGAGTTCTCGGCGCTCGACCACCTCGACGCCTCCGAGGTGACCGAGCACAGCGGTCGGAAGGACGACGCACGTGTCGACTGAACCGAAGCCCGTCACACCGAACGTCCTGCGCGAGTGGGCACTGCCCGAGCCCGGTGCCGGCAAGTACGGACGCGGGCAGGTCCTCGTCGTCGGGGGAGCGGCCCGCACGCCCGGCGCGGCGATGCTGTCGGCGCTCGCCGCACTCCGCGTCGGCGCCGGGAGGCTGACCCTCGCCGTCGCCCGGAGCGTCGCGCACGAGGTCGCCGTCGCCGTCCCCGAGTCCGGCGTGGAGCCGCTCGACGAGGATGCGGACGGGCACGTCGCCGTCGGTGCGCTCGAGGCCATCGCCGACACCGCCGGTGCCGCCGACGCCGTGCTCGTCGGGCCGGGGCTGGACGAACCAGACGGCACCCGTGACCTGGTCGCCGGGCTCGCCGACGTCGTGGGAGCGGAGACCCTCGTGGTGCTCGACGCCTTCGCGCTCGGGGTCGCCGCGGACGTCGCCGACCGGCTCGAGCCCCTGCGCGGCCGGCTCGTGATGACGCCGAACGGCAGCGAGGCCGAACGGCTGCTCGGTCGGGAGTGCGGGGACGACGACGTCGCCGACGCCCTCGCGATCGCGGAGCGCTACGGCGCGGTCGTGACGCTGTCGGACGTGGTGGCAACCCCGGACGGCCGGGCGTGGGTGAAGGGCACCGGCTCCGGCGGGCTCGGCACGAGCGGCAGCGGGGACGTGCTGTCCGGCGTGGTCGTCGGGCTGCTCGCGCGCGGGGCGGACCCGGCGCAGGCGGCGGCGTGGTCGTCGTACGTGCACGCCGCCGCGGGCGACCGACTGGCCGTGCAGGTGGGGCCGCTCGGCTACCTGGCGAGCGAGCTGCTCACCGAGATCCCGCGCGTGCTCGTCGAACTCGGCGGCTGAGTCGCACCCGTCGGCGGACGGGAGGCGCGTGGCGGGCCCGCACCGCGCCTCCCGTCCGCCAGGTGGGCGCGTCAGCGCGCCGCCGGGTCAGCGCACGAACCGCGCCTCGGGTCCCGCGGGTGGGTGCGTCACCCGGTCAGCGCACGAACCGTGCCGACACCTCGTCGGACAGGGCCGCGTCGACGCGCGCCCGCATGTCCGCCCCCATGTCGGGCAGGGCGCCGACCGGTGCCCAGAACGCCTCGGTGTTCTCCCCGTCGGCGGGGAACGGGTCGCCGGACACGTACCGGCACGCGAACACGATGTCGAGGTACTGCGTCCGGTCGCCGTTGGCGTACGTCATCTCCGGCAGGACGTGCACCCAGGCCAGGCGTTCCGCGACGGCGACGACGTCCGCCTCCTCGAGGACCTCGCGCTCGGCTGCCACGGCGGGTTCCTCGCCGGGGTCGACGATGCCGGTGACCGGGGTCAGCGCTCCGGTGTCGGCGCGTCGGACGACGAGCAGCTCGCGGTCGGTGCCCTCGCCGCGGGTGACGACCGCCGTGACCCCGGTCAACCAGAGGGGGTCGTGCCCGATCCTCGAACGCAGGGACAGGACGAACTCGGGAGTCGGCATGCCGCCACGCTACCGACCGCGCCCTGTCGCCGAGTGGTCATGACCAGTAGGCTGTGCGTGTGGAGATCATCATCCTGCCGACGCCGGAGGAGGTCGGCCGCGTCGCAGCGGCGAAGATCGCGTCCGTCGTGGCGAAGAAGCCGTCCGCCGTCATCGGTCTCGCGACCGGATCGAGTCCGCAGGGCATCTACGCCGACCTGCGCCGCCGGGTGGAGTCCGGCGCGATCTCGTTCGCCGAGGCCCGCGGGTTCGCGCTCGACGAGTACGTCGGGATCCCGCTGGAGCACCCGGAGTCGTACGCGAGCGTGATCGCGCGGGACGTCGTCGGTCCGCTCGGCTTCGACCCGTCCCGGGTGCGGGTGCCGGACGGCCGTGCGGGGGACCTGGAGTTCGCGGCGAAGGAGTACGACGCCGCGATCCGTGCCGCCGGCGGGGTGGACGTGCAGATCCTCGGGATCGGCGCGAACGGGCACATCGGGTTCAACGAGCCGACGTCGTCGTTCGCGTCGCGGACCCGGATCAAGACGCTCGCGCCGTCGACGCGCGAGGCGAACGCCCGGTTCTTCGACTCGCCGGAGCAGGTGCCGACGCACTGCATGACGCAGGGGCTCGGCACGATCCTCGAGGCCCGGGAGCTCGTCCTCGTCGCCCAGGGGTCGACGAAGGCCGACGCGGTCGCCGCTGCGGTCGAGGGGCCGCTGTCGTCGTTCGTGCCCGGGTCGGCGTTGCAGCTGCACGAGCACGCGACGGTCGTCGTCGACGAGGAAGCGGCCGCCGGCCTCCGCCTCGCCGACTACTACCGGTACACGTACGCGAACAAGCCGGAGTGGCAGCGGTTCGAGTAGCCGCGGGGACCGCTGCGGTCCCTCCCGCCGTTCCGCGAAACGCAACGTGGGCGGTTGCGCGCAGCGGCATGCCGCTGCGCGCAGTCGTCAGGGTTGCGTTCCGCGGGTGGGGCGTCCCGGTCTGGAGGCGCGGTGCGCGCCCGGCACGCCGGCCCCCTCAGCGGGCGGTCGCCAGGCGCGCGAGCCCCTCGTCGAGGGTCTCGGCCGAGCAACCGAAGTTGAGCCGCACGTGCCCGAGGCCCTGCCGTCCGAAGTCGCGGCCGTTCGACAGCGCCACCTTCGCCTGCTCGACCAGGAGCGGTGCCGGGTCGTCGCCCCACGGCAGCGCCCGCAGGTCGAGCCACGCCAGGTAGGACGCCTGCGGCTGCCGGTACCCGGCGCCGGGCAGGACCTCGCCGATGCGCTCCGCCAGGGTGCGGCGGTTCGCGGTCAGCTCGGTCAGGAGCGACGCGAGCCACGGGCCGCCCTCGCGGTACGCCGCCACGCTCGCGGTGTACCCGAGGATCCCGGTGCGCTCGACGACCTCGCCCGGCATCCCGTCGAACCAGGCGCGGGCCCGGTCGGACGCGCCGACCATGAGCGCGCACTTCGCGCCGGCGAGGTTCCACCCCTTGCTCGCACTCGTCAGGGCGACACCGAGCGCGGCCGCCTCCGGGCACGAGTCGAGGAACGGGGTGAACACCGCGTCGGCGTGGACGAGCGGGGCGTGGATCTCGTCGGAGACCACCACGGCGTCCCACTCCGCCGCGAGCCGGGCCAGGGCGGCGAGCTCCTCGCGGGGGTGCACGAGGCCGAGCGGGTTGTGTGGGTTGCAGAGCAGCACCGTCCGGGCGCCCTCGGCGAAGGCGCGACGGACGCCGTCGAGGTCCATCCGCCAACCCGCTGTCGTGTCGTAGGGGTCGGCGGGACCCTCGGGCGCGAGCAGCGGCACCTCTCTGACGGAGCCGCCCGCCTCGGTGACGTACTCCCAGAACGGCGGGTACACGGGCGGCATGATCACCACCTGGTCCCCCGGCTCGATCACCCGTCGGAGCGTCTCGACCGCGGCCACCGACACGTCCGTGGTGGTCCGGACCAGGTCGGGGTCGACCCGCCAGCCCCACCGTTCCTCGGCGAAGTCCGCGAACACCTCGGGCAGCACCCGTCCGTGGCCGACGTACCCGGTGTCGCCGTTGGTGACCGCGGCGACGAGGGCGTCCCGCACGGGCTCCGCGAGGGCGCTGTCCATCTCGGCGACGAACATCGGCAGGACGTCCGGCGGGTAGGCGGTGTACTTCTCGCTCGTGCGGCTGCGTGCGGCATCGAACGCGGAGACCATGACGCTCATGGGGTCATCATCGCAGCATGGTGTCCATAGAGCGCGGGAGCCGGAGCGGCGCACCACGGCCGATCCGCGAGTGCACGGGCACTGTGCTCCTCGGTCCCCTGAACAGGGGGTCGCCGGTCGTGAATCTCGCTCGGAGACTGACGTGGTCGTCGACCGCGAAGGAGCGCAATGTCCACGTCATCACCCCGTCCCACCAGGCCCCGCCGACGACGGCTCCCCATCGGTACATGGGTCGGGCTGACGGCGACCGTCCTGCTCGCCTGGATCGGCCTTGCGTCCACGGGCTTCTGGGGCATGGTGCTGATGGTCGCACTCGTGGTGCTCCTCACCGCCGTCTACGGCGCGGTGTTCCGACGGACGACGTGGCTGCGGCTCCCACGGAAGCGTTCGGCTGCCTCCATCGGTGCGGGTGTCGCGCTCGTCGTCCTGCTCGGGTCCGGCTCCGCCTACGGCGCAGCGCACCCAGAGGTCGTGAGGCCCGCACCGATCGCCGTGCCGACACACGAGGCAACCGCCGCGGCCGCGGCCGCGTCCCGCACGCCGTCTCCTCGCGCGACGCCGACGCCGACACCGACACCGGTGGTCACGACGGAGACTCTCACTGCGACGTCCCCGATACCCTTCGAGTCGAAGACCGTCCTCGACGCCTCGGTGGCGAAGGGGACCTCGACGATCACCACCCCAGGGAAGGAAGGCGTCAAGACCAAGACCTGGCGGGTCACGAAGACCGACGGGGTCGAGACCGGGCGGGTGCTCACCAGCGACGCGGTGACGCAGTACCCGGTCGCGCAGGTCACGACGGTCGGCACCTACGTCGCACCGCCGCCTCCGCCGGCGCCAGCCACGTGCACGAACGGCACCTACGTCAACACTGCCGGCAACACGGTCTGCCGGCCGGAGATCTCGGACAGTGCTCCGGCAGGCGCGACGGCGAAGTGTGGCGATGGCACGTACAGCTTCAGCCAGTCGCGGAGCGGCACCTGCTCCAGGCATGGCGGCGTGGCCGTCTGGCTCTGACCGCAGCCGATCCGCGGGTGAACAACGCGCGAGCCTTTGGCGCCGCGGCGCCCCCGTCCGGAGATACAGCGTCGCCACGCGACCGTGCTTGACGTGAACCGGGGCGGGACGCTTTCCCTGCGCGTCGGCATGCCGCCGGACACCTCGTGGGCGGCGGCGGAGCGGGGTCGACCGCTCGACCGGTGACGTCCGGCGCGGCGGGGAAGCGCCTCGCAGCTGGCGCCGAGGCCTCTGGTCCGCCCGGGGCGGTCGGTGGCACTTCCGTGCCCCGAGGTTCAGCGCAACTCGCGCCCCGCGCCCCAGACGCGCTGCACCTCGAGCGCCGGCGACAGCGCCACGAGGTCCGCGGAGGACCCCGGCGCGATCCGGCCCAGGCAGTCGCCGGCCCCGAGCGCGGCCGCGGGCACGCTGGTCAGCGCCGCCACGGCCTCGGGCAGCGGTCGTCCGGCGAGCGTGACCGCGTTCCGCAGTGCGATGTCCTGCGTCAGCGTCGAACCGGCGATGGTGTCCGTCCCGGCGACGCGGGCGATGCCGTCGGTCACCGTCACGGCGAGGGAACCCAGCGTGTAGGAGCCGTCCGCGGCGCCGGCGGCCCCCATGGCGTCGGTGACGAGGGCGATCCGACCCGGTGCCGTGCGCCACAGCATCTCGGCGACGACGGGGGCGACGTGCACGCCGTCGAGGATGAGTTCGAGCGTCACCCGGTCGTCGGCGACCGCGGCGGCGATGGGGCCGGGTGCGCGGTGGTGGATGCCCGGCATGGCGTTGAACGCGTGCGTGAGCAGGGTCGCCCCGGCGTCGAACGCGGCGCGGGCCTGGTCGTGGGAGCAGACGGTGTGGCCGACCGCGACGACGACGCCGGCCTCCACGAAGCGACGGACGGCCTCGATCGCGCCGGGGAGTTCGGGGGCGATCGTGATCTGTCGCAGCACACCGGAGCCGGCCTCGAGCAGCGCGGAGACGGCCGAGGGCGTGGGGTCGATCAGGAAGGATTCGTTGTGCGCGCCCTTATTGTGCGGGGAGAGGAACGGCCCCTCCAGGTGCACGCCGAGCACGAGCGGGTCGTCGGCCATCACGGCGCGGACCCGTTCGAGCGACGCCGCGAGCGACGGCACCGGGTTCGCGACGAGCGACAGGACGGACCGCGTCGTGCCGTGCGCCCGGTGTGCGGTGAGGGCTGCGGCGAAGGATTCGTCTTCGTACGCGGCACCGGCCCCACCATGCCCGTGCAGGTCGACGAACCCGGGCGTCAGGACGGCGTCGCCGAGGTCGACGACCTCGTCCACCGAGGACGCGGCGGGCGCCTCGGGACCGGAGCCGACCGCGGCGATCGTGTCGCCGACGACGAGGACCCAGCCGTCGGGGACGGACCCGGCCGCGTCGACGACGGAGGCGGCGCGGACCAGCGTGCGTCGCGCCTCCAGGCCGGCGCCGGCGGTCGCCGCGGCATCGGACGCCCGGCCGCTCACCGGGTCTCCCGCCGGAACGCGACCACGCCCGACAGGGCGGCCACCACCAGGAAGACCAGCCCCACCACCGGGAGCCCGATCGACACCCAGCAGGCGGAGGCGGCCACGACGAGGGCGACCTCGACGATGACCTTGCCCACCACGTCGGTCTCGATCGGCGATGCCGGGGAGCGGAAGAGGTACCAGACAAGGGCGGCGAACACCGGTGCCCCCACCGCGAACAGGTAGCCCGGCCACGGCAGGATCCAGGACCAGTACCCCCAGAACGCGAGCGAGAACAAGCCGAACGCGCACACGACGACCCGCAGGACCGTCCAGGCATCCACTCGACGGCGCGGCGTCGCCGGACCGCTCGGCGGCGGGACGTCGCCCCAGTCGACCGGGCTCTGCGGTGCGTTCGTCATGGTGCTGCCTACTTGAAGATGATGGTGCGGGCGCCGGCGAGGAGGACGCGGTCCTCGGCGATCCAGCGCACCGCCTGGGTGAGGGTGCGGGACTCCTCGTCCTGTCCGATCGACACGAGTTCGGCGGGGTCCTTCGTGTGGTCGACCCGGACGACGTTCTGCTCGATGATCGGCCCCTCGTCGAGGTCGCTCGTCACGAAGTGCGCCGTCGCGCCGATGAGCTTCACGCCGCGGGCGTGCGCCTGCCGGTACGGGTTCGCGCCCTTGAAGCCGGGCAGGAACGAGTGGTGGATGTTCACCGCACGACCCTCGAGCGCCGCGCAGAGCTCGGGGGAGAGGATCTGCATGTAGCGCGCGAGGACGACGAGCTCGATGTCGTGCTCCTCGACCGCGTCGAGGATGCGCTGCTCCATCTGCTGCTTCGAGGCCGGGTCGGTGACGGGCCGGTGCTCGAACGGCACCGAGTAGAACGACGCCAGCTCGGACAGGTCCGGGTGGTTCGAGAGCACGAGCGGGACCTCGATCGGGAGCTGGCCGCCGCGCTGCCGGTAGAGCAGGTCGTTGAGGCAGTGGCCGGCCTTCGACACGAGCACGAGGGTGCGCAGTGGCCGTCCCACGACGTCGAGCTGGACGCGGGCGTCGTACCGCTCGACGACGGGGGCGAGCGCCTGCTCGAAGGCGGCGCGGTCGACCGGCGCGAGGACCTGCAGACGCATGAAGAACGAGTTCGTGTCGGCGCTGGAGAACTGCTGCGACTCGGTGATGTTGCCCTTCGCCGCCACGACCGCTCCGGACACGGCGTGCACGATCCCGGGCTGGTCGTCGCAGACGAGCGTCAGGGTCCAGTGCGTGGGGGTCGGCTCGGTCACCGGATCAGGGTACCGGCCGGGTCGCGCACCCCGCTGCTCCCGCACCCCGCGCCGCCCCGGTCGATGGAGCAGAAGACGTCGAGTGCGGTCCGCGCACTCGACAGTTCCTGCTCCATCGAAGCGACGGGACAGGGGGTGACGGAGCGGGACAGGGGGTGACGCGGCGGGACGGGGCGACGGAGCGGAGCGGGGCAGGGCGTGGTGGGGAGGCGCGGTGCGCGAGCTCCGGTCAGGGTGCGGCATGCCGAGCAAGCGCCCGCTCGCCGATGGTCAGGGCGCTGAGGAGCACGGCGACACCGACGATCACCCACGCGAGCACGTGCAGGTCCGGGGTGGTCGGCGCCTGCCCGAACACCCCGCCGATGAGCGACGACGCCGCGATCGCCCCGATGTACACGCTCGTGCGGGAGAGCCCGGCCGCGGTGCCGATGTACTCCGCCGGGACGACCCGGTACAGCGCCGCCTGGTTCGACACCGACGCGAGGGCCTGCGGCACCCCGAACAGCGCCGGTGCGAGCACGAGCAGGGCGACCGGGGAACCGGTGTGTCACGCGGTCAGCGTCGTGACCAGGTGCTCCTGCACGTACCCGAGCCAGTCGTAGACGTCGCGCAGCCCCACGCCCGCGTCACCCGCGGTCGACCGCTCGTCCGTCGCAGCGTCGACGATGCCGAGCCGGTCGGCGATCGTCAGCCGCAGGTCCGTGAGGCAGCGGAGCCAGGCCTGCTCGTCCTCCGGCCCGAGGGCACCCTCGCGCGCACCGGTCAGCCAGGCGTGCACCACGTCGGCGTTCGCGGTCTTCTGCGCGAGCAGATCGGACTGCGTCCACCTGCGGAACTCGGCGCTCGCCTCCAGGTCGTCCGGGTAGGCGTCCGGGAACATCCGCGCCGCCACCGGGTCCCGCTCCAGCTCGCCGCCGAGCACCTGCTGCAGCTGCTCGGTCAGCGACGTGAGGAGGCCGCGCTCGCCGGCGGACAGGCCGAGGTGGACGCCGTCGCCGCGGCGGACGAACGGGATCACGGGGTCGGCGCCCGGTCGACCGTCGACTGCAGGCCGTAGCCGTGCATGGCCTGCACGTGCGCCTCCATCGCCTCGCGCGGACCCGTCGCGACGATCGCCCGGCCCTCGCGGTCGACCTGGTGCATGAGCCGTTCGGCCTTGTCGCGGGAGAACCCGAAGTGCTGCTGGAAGACGAACGTGACGTACGACATGAGGTTCACCGGGTCGTCCCAGACCACGGTCACCCACGGGACGTCCGGGCGGGCGTCGGCGTCCACCGACGTCCGCTCGTCGAGTTCGGGGTGCAGCAGGGTCATGCCATCAAGGGTGACACGAACCGGCACGCTCGGTACGATCGACGGGTCGCGACTGGCGTTGGATGGGTCACCATCGGGGAGCGACACCTGACACGGAGCGCGGCCGTACGCCTGGGCGGTGCCCACCCGTCCACCTCGTCGCCCTGCGCGACGGACAGACAACGAGGAGTCCCGTGTCCATCACCGATCTGCCCCCCGCAGCCACCCAGTCGTCGTTCAACGCTCCACTCAGCGAGGTCGACCCCGAGATCGCCAAGGTGCTCGAGCAGGAGCTCGGCCGTCAGCGCGATTACCTCGAGATGATCGCGTCCGAGAACTTCGTGCCGCGCGCCGTGCTCGAGTCCCAGGGCTCCGTCCTGACGAACAAGTACGCCGAGGGCTACCCGGGCAAGCGCTACTACGGCGGCTGCGAGTACGTCGACGTCGCCGAGCAGCTCGCGATCGACCGGGCGAAGGCCCTGTTCGGCGCCGCCTACGCGAACGTCCAGCCCCACTCCGGTGCCACCGCGAACGCCGCCGTCCTGCACGCCATCGCCTCCGCCGGCGACACCATCCTCGGCCTCGAGCTCGCCCACGGCGGGCACCTGACCCACGGCATGAAGCTCAACTTCTCCGGCCGCATCTACAACGCCGTGTCGTACGGCGTCGACCCGGAGACCTTCGAGGTCGACTACGACGACATCCGCGCGAAGGCCGTCGAGCACCAGCCGAAGGTCATCATCGCCGGCTGGTCGGCGTACCCGCGCCAGCTCGACTTCGCGAAGTTCCGCGAGATCGCGGACGAGGTCGGCGCGAAGCTGTGGGTGGACATGGCGCACTTCGCCGGCCTCGTCGCCGCAGGTCTGCACCCGTCGCCCGTCCCGCACGCCCACGTCGTGTCGTCGACCGTGCACAAGACCCTCGCCGGTCCCCGTTCGGGCATCATCCTGTCCAACGACGAGTCGCTGTTCAAGAAGCTCAACTCGGCCGTGTTCCCGGGCCAGCAGGGCGGCCCGCTCATGCACGTGATCGCCGCGAAGGCCACCGCGTTCCTGCTCGCCGGCACGCCGGAGTTCAAGGACCGCCAGGAGCGCACCATCCGCGGCGCGAAGGCCCTCGCGGAGCGCCTGACGCAGCCGGACGCCAAGGCCGCGGGCATCGACGTCCTGACCGGCGGCACCGACGTGCACCTGGTGCTCGTCGACCTGCGCGAGTCCGAGGTCGACGGCAAGCAGGCCGAGGACCTCCTGCACGAGGTCGGCATCACCGTGA
>Ga0265798_10006688_pt1 | contig 15094 bp, 16 predicted proteins | sample P3T30metagenome_FD_192430 | JGI IMG/M metagenome (GOLD analysis project Ga0265798, IMG submission 192430) | Plant litter microbial communities from East Loma Ridge, Irvine, California - P3 T30 | ecosystem: Environmental > Terrestrial > Plant litter > Unclassified | place: USA: California... | reverse complement strand
GACTTGGTCCTCGGACGTGTTGCCAGCGAAGTGGCACTCCGACTGCGCGGCAAACACAAGCCTGAATTCACTCCGCACGTCGATACCGGTGACTTTATCGTCGTCGTCAACGCAGGCAAGCTGCGCGTGACCGGCACCAAGGCTACCCAGAAGACCTACTACCGTCACTCGGGCTACCCGGGCGGCATCTACGAAACCAACTTCCTGAAAATGCAACAGCGTTTCCCGGGCCGCGCCCTGGAAAAAGCCGTCAAAGGCATGCTGCCGAAGGGCCCGCTGGGCTATGCAATGATCAAGAAGCTGAAAGTGTACGCGGAAGGCACCCACCCGCACGCTGCACAGCAACCCCAAGCACTCACTCTCTAAGGAACTGACATGATCGGTAACTACAACTACGGCACCGGCCGTCGCAAGAGTGCAGTCGCTCGCGTGTTCATCAAGGCCGGCACCGGCCAGATCGTCGTGAACGGCAAACCGGCCGCCGAGTACTTCTCGCGCGAAACCGGCCTGATGGTCATCCGTCAGCCGCTGGAACTGACCGGCAACGTCGAGCGTTTCGACATCAAAGTCAACGTGCATGGCGGCGGCGAGTCCGGCCAGGCAGGTGCAGTGCGCCACGGCATCACCCGCGCACTGATCGACTACGACGCAGGCCTGAAGGGCGACCTGGCACGTGCCGGTTTCGTCACCCGTGACGCCCGTGAAGTCGAGCGTAAGAAAGTTGGTCTGCGCAAAGCACGTCGCGCAAAGCAATTCTCGAAGCGTTAATCGAACCTGCAGCGCCTCTGCGCTGCTGTCGAAAAGAAGCCGCCCGCTGCAAAGCCGGCGGCTTTTTTGTTGTCCATCAAACCGGGGTCAGACACCGATTTTTGGAAATGTCCTGCGGGCTGTTTCCAGAATTTGGTGTCTGACCCCGGTTTGCTTTTGCTCAGGGCTTTCGGCGGGCCAGCAGGAAGAGGCCGGCGCCCAATGCCGCCCACAGCATGCCCTTGCGGTGGGGATAGTATTCGAGGTGCCGGGTGTACCAGCTGGACTGCAGCGCTTCCTTGCCCCAGTCGCCGTGGACCGAGCCGGTACCGCGGCTGGGTTCGAACAGGTTGTCGACACCGTCGTCGGGCCGGTCTTCCTTCTGCAGCCGGAAGGCCGCGCCGCGTGCCACCATCAGGCGGTCGACCAGAGACGGGCTGAGCTTGTTCAGGAAGATGCCGGCCGCCGCCTGGGCACCCACGACGATGTTGCGGCGCCGGTGCTCGGCCGCGAACAGGATAGCGTCGGCGACCACCTCCGGCGCATAGATCGGCGGGATCGGCCGCGATTGTCCGCCGAGCTTCGAGCGCGCGTTCAGGAACAGCGGCGTATCGATGAAGCCGGGCTGGATCAGCGTGACATTGACCGGCATGTTCTCGTGCATGAGCTCCATCCGCAGGCTGTCGGTGAAGCCGGCGACCGCGTGCTTGGACGCCACATAGGCCGCATGCAGCGGCACCGCCCGGCTCGATGCCGCCGAGCCCATGTTGATGATGGTCCCGCTGCGCTGGCGCCGCATCACGCCGAGCGCCGCCTTCATGCCGTGCACCTGGCCCATCAGGTTGACCTGGATGATGCGGCCGATTTCCTCGACCGTCATGTCCTCGACCGACGCATGCTCGTTGATGCCGGCATCGTTCACCCAGGTGTCGATGCGGCCGAAGCGTTCGACCGCCTCGTCGGCCAGGCGCAGGACCTGGTCCCATTCGGCGACGTCGGTAAGCAGCACATGCGCCTGGCCGCCGTCCGCTTCGATCTGCTGGGCGACGGCTTCCAGCGCCTCGAGATTGCGCGCCGCCAGCACCACACGGGCGCCGCGCTTGCCGAAGGCGAGGGCGCTGGCCCTGCCGATGCCGCTGGACGCGCCCGTGACGACCACTACCTGTTCTGCAATCGGTTTCATCGGTTCCTCATTGGATGGTGCGGTGCAGCGATGCTATCACCGCCGTGTCCGGCGGCGCGCCGCCTTGCCACGCCGGGCGCGGCAGGCTGTTAAAATGACAGTCCATCCGCACTTATTGACGAAGGAAAGAACATGATCAAAGTTGGCATCGTTGGTGGTACCGGTTACACGGGCGTCGAGCTGCTGCGCCTGCTGTCGGCCCATCCCGAGGTGCAGCTGACCGCCATCACCTCGCGCAAGGAAGACGGCCTGCCGGTGGCAGACATGTTCCCGTCGCTGCGCGGCCACGTCGACCTGGCCTTCTCGAGCCCGGACAAGGCCGACCTGAGCCAGTGCGACGTGGTGTTCTTCGCCACCCCGCACGGCGTCGCCATGGCCCAGGCCCCGGCCCTGCTGGCCGCCGGCGTGAAAGTCATCGACCTGGCCGCCGACTTCCGCCTGAAGGACCGCGCCGCCTTCGAGAAGTGGTACAAGATGGAGCACACCGCGCCGGAGCTGATCGAGGAAGCGGTGTACGGCCTGCCGGAACTGAACCGCGAAGACATCCGACGCGCTCGCCTGATCGCCAATCCGGGCTGCTACCCGACCACCATGCAGCTGGGCTTCTACCCGCTGCTGAAGGCCGGGCTGATCGATGCCGGCAACCTGATCGCCGACAGCAAGTCGGGCGTGTCCGGCGCCGGCCGCAAGGCCGAGATCGGCACCCTGTTCTCGGAAGCGAGCGACAACTTCAAGGCCTACGGCGTCGCCGGCCACCGCCACACCCCGGAAACCTCGGCCCAGCTGCAGCGCTACACCGAGCAGAAGGTCGGCCTGATCTTCACGCCGCACCTGGTGCCGATGATCCGCGGCATGCACTCGACCCTGTACGCGCGCCTGACCCGCGACATCGACAATGCCGCCCTGCAGGCCCTGTTCGAAGACGCCTACCGCGACGAACCCTTCGTCGACGTGATGCCCTTCGGCTCGCACCCGGAAACCCGCTCGACCCGCGGCTCGAACATGCTGCGCATCGCCGTGCACCGTCCGGACGGCGGCGACACCGTGGTGATCCTGGTGGTGCAGGACAACCTGGTGAAGGGGGCCGCCGGCCAGGCCGTGCAGTGCATGAACCTGATGTTCGGCGTGCCGGAAAACATGGGCCTGCAACAGGTGGCACTGCTGCCGTAACGTCAATATCGGCGGCCACGGCCGCCGTCCTCGCGCAAGCTTGGCGACAAGATGCAGATCAAGGCAACAGGTGTTGAGCACGGTAAATTGACCGTTGCACTGCCGCACTTGGCAGCTTGCTCTTCTGCGAGGGGACTACCATGTTCGGTCGTAATGCAAAAAGCGAAATCGATAGCCTGATCGGCATTTCCGCCCGCATCGAAGGCGACCTCGTATTCACCGGCGGCCTGCGCATCGACGGCGAGGTACATGGCAACGTGATTGCCGGCAGCGATGCCGACAGCGTCCTGATCGTCTCCGAGCACGCCCGCATCGAAGGCGAAGTACGCTGCGCCAACTTGGTCGTCAACGGCTACATCGCCGGCACGGTCCGGTCGACGGAACTGCTTGAATTACAGCCAAAAGGCCGCATACATGGGGATGTCCATTATCGTCTGCTGGAAATGCACGGCGGCGCCCTGGTGACCGGCAAGCTGACCCACGAGGCGGCGCCGATCGCGGCCGCCGAGCCGGTGTTTCATTTAGGCGTAACGGCGGAAGGGGCGTCAGCATGACTGGCGCCAACCGTCTATAATGGACGAAATCCGAATTCAATCAGGAGTTTATCCATGACCGCAATCGCCGAATTGCACCGCTCGCAAGAGCCGGAAGCAATGCCGTCTCCCATCAACTTTACCGACAGCGCCGCGCAGAAGGTCGCCCAGCTGATCGAGGAAGAGGGCAATCCCGACCTGAAACTGCGCGTGTTCGTGCAGGGCGGCGGCTGCTCGGGCTTCCAGTACGGTTTCACCTTCGACGAGATCATGAACGACGACGATACCGCGATGGAAAAGAACGGTGTCACCCTGCTGATCGACTCGATGAGCTACCAGTATCTGGTCGGCGCTGAAATCGACTACAAGGACGACCTCGAAGGCGCCCAGTTCGTCATCAAGAACCCGAACGCCACCTCGACCTGCGGCTGCGGTTCGTCGTTCTCGGCGTAAGCGTCCGCTTCAGGCATCAAAAAAGCCGCCTCGGCATTGCCGGGCGGCTTTTTTTATTGGCGCGCTCTACAGGGCGGGCTCAGTTCACTTCAGTGACGAACTGCTCGAGCGGGCGGCGCACCTTCGGCAGGTTGACCAGCCAGTCCTGCTCGGCCTTGCGGTAGCCCAGCGGCAGCATCACCACGCTGCGCAGGTGGCGCTCGCGCAGCTTCAGGATACCGTCGACGGCGGCCGGGTCGAAGCCTTCCATCGGGGTCGCGTCGACGCCCTCGAACGCGGCCGCGATGACGGCCGCGCCGAAGCCGATATAGGCCTGGCGCGCTGCGTGCTCGAAGTTCACCTGCTCGCCGCGGCCCGGATAGGTCGACAGCAGCTGCTGGCGGTACGCTTCCCAACCCTCGTTGCGGAAGCCACGCACTTCATTGGTGAGATCGAACATGTGGTTGATGCGTTCCGGCGTGTAGTCGTCCCAGGCGGCGAATACCAGCAGGTGCGAAGCCTCCGTGACCTGGGCCTGGTTCCACGCCACTTCCTGGATCTGCGCGCGCAGCGCCGGATTCTTGACGACCAGGATTTCGTAGGGCTGCAGGCCGGACGAGGTCGGCGCCAGGCGGGCCGCTTCGATGATGCGGTCGATCTTGTCCTGTGCGACCGGCAGGGCCGGGTCCATGGCCTTGGTGGCGTAGCGCCACTGCAGTTTATTCAGTAATTCCATTGGTGACCTCTCTAATTATGGATCACGCATTGTATTTTATCGTCGACAGGCAATAAACTAGGCTGTCAGCAAATGATTTGTTCTTGAAAGGTGAGAATGGCGCGCAGGTTCGATCACTTGTCCGATGTCGAAGTCTTGCTCAGCGTGGTCGAGCATGGCTCGTTCAGCGCTGCGGCTGTCGCGCTGTCGACGACGGCGTCGGTATTGAGCCGCGCGGTGTCGCGGCTGGAGAGCCGCCTGGGCGCCCAGTTGCTGCGCCGGACCACGCGCAGCCTGAGCCTGACCGATGCCGGCCAGCGCTATGCCGACGAAATGCGGGCCGCCTTTGCCCGTATCGAACAGGCCGAACAGGCGATCCGCAGCACGACCGAGCAATTGAGCGGCAAGGTAAGGATGAGCGTGCCCACCAGTTATGGCAAGCAGCGCCTACCCGCGCTATTGGCGGCTTACGCGCGCGCCTATCCGCTGGTCGCGCTCGAGGTCGACATCAGCAACCGCAACGTCGACCTGGTGGCCGAGGGATTCGACCTGGCCATCCGTTCGGGGCCGATTCCGAGCAGCAGCATGGTGGCGCGCCCGCTCGAAGTGTCGCCCCTGTGCCTGGTTGCCGCGCCGGACTACCTGGAGGCGTCCGGCCCCCTGAGCGGGCTGGCGGACCTGGCGCGCCAGCGCTGCATCGCCTTCATCCGCCCCAGCACCGGCCGCGTGATCCCCTGGCACCTGCGCGACGACGGGCGCGACATCGACTGGGTGCCGCCGGCTGCCGTCACGGTGTCGTCCGATGTCATGGGGATGGTCTGGCTGGCGGAGCAGGGGATGGGCATCGCGCTGTGCCCGCGCATCTTCGCCGAAGACAGCCTGGCCGCCGGGCGCCTGGTCGAGGTGCTGCCCGGCCTTGGCGGACGTACGCGCACCTTCTCGGTGATCTACCCGGCCCACCGCGGCCTGTCGGCGGCTTCGCGTGCATTGATCGAGATGCTGGTGGCGAGCCACGCGCAGGCAGCCGCCGCCTGAGGGGCGCCGGCAGGCATCAGGCCGGATACAGCGCGCCCAGCACGCGCAGGCCGGCCGCCCCCGTCACCGCCGGCAGATTGCCCGGCCGGCGCCGCGTGAACTGGTAACCGAGCCAGGCGAAGGCCAGCGCCTCGACGCGGTTCGGCGCCACGCCCAGTTCCTCGGTCGATTTCACCGGAATCCCGCCGCCCAGCGCCGCTTCGATGTCGCGCAGCAGGACGCCGTTGTAGGCGCCGCCGCCGCACACGTAGACGGCCTGCGCCGGCTGCCCGGCGGTGGCATCCCGGATCGCCTGCGCGATCGACACCGCCGTCAGGCGGGTCAGGGTCGCCTGTACGTCAGCAGCGGGCAGGCCGGGCCGCTGCGCCAGCTTCCTGTCCAGCCATTCGGCATGGAACAGGTCGCGCCCCGTGCTCTTGGGCGGCGGCTGGCGGAAATAGGGCTCGTCGAGCAGGATCTCCAGCAGTTGCTGGTCGACCTGGCCGGACGCGGCGAAGGCACCGTCCTCGTCATAGGCCTTGCCGGTGTGACGCGCAACCCACAAATCCATCAGCACATTGCCCGGGCCGGTGTCGTAGCCGCTCACGCGGCCGTCGCCGTGCAGCACGCTGATGTTGCCGATGCCGCCGATGTTCACCACCACCCTTACCGTCTTTGACTTGCCGAAGCGGGCTTCGTGGAAGGCAGGCACCAGCGGCGCCCCCTGGCCGCCGGCGGCGATGTCGCGGCTGCGGAAGTCGGCGATCACGTCGACGCCCGTCAGCTCGGCCAGCAGGGCCGGGTTATTGGTCTGGCGCGTAAAACCCAGTTCCGGGCGGTGGCGGATGGTCTGGCCGTGCACGGCGACGGCGCGTACCGGACCGGGCGCCTGTGCAAGCAACTGCTGCACGCAGTCCGCATAGCAGCGCGCCAGTGCGTTCGCGGCCAGCGCCTCGCGCTCCAGTTCGTTCTCGCTGGCGGCCTGCAGGGCCATCAGCTCGGTGCGCAGGGCGGCGGGGAAGGGTGTGAAGGCGGCTTGCAGGCTGCGGATGCCACGGCCGGAGAAATCGGCGAGCACGCCGTCGACGCCGTCCAGGCTGGTGCCGGACATCAGGCCGATATAAAGAGAGGATGCGCTCATCGCTATATAAATAGGGGGCCAAAAGAAAAACGCCTTGCACTCTGCAGTGCAAGGCGTCTCATTCTATCTGCAATCCGGCTGAATCTTAACGGGCAGCCATTGCGTTGCCGGCCGGGTTGAGCAGCGAGAAGCGGTGCGACATCTCGGTGGCGGCCATGCGGAAGCGCGACAGTTCGCCGGAGGTCAGCGGTTGCGCCTGCAGGTTTTTCTGCGCCATTGGGTCGATGGCGTTGCCGCCGACACGGAATTCGTAGTGCAGGTGCGGGCCGGTGGCCCAGCCGGTGGCGCCCACGTAGCCGATGATGTCGCCCTGGTGGACTTTCTGGCCCTTGCGCATGCCGCTGGCGAAGCGGCTCATGTGGCCGTAGGCGGTGCTGTAGTTGGACCAGTGCTTGAGCACGACCATGTTGCCGTAGCCATTCGACACGCCGGCGAAGTCGACGGTGCCGTCGCCTGCGGCGCGGATCGGGGTGCCCAGCGGCGCGGCCATGTCGATGCCCTTGTGAGCCTTCCAGACGTTGAACACCGGGTGCACGCGCATCGAGAAGCCCGACGAGATGCGGGTGAAGGCCACCGGCGATTTCAGGAAGGCTTTCTTCAGCGACTTGCCATCCAGGCTGTAGTAGCCGCCCTGGTGGGTTTGCGGGTCTTCGTACCAGACCGACTGGTAAGCCACGCCGCGGTTGACGAACTCGCCGGCCAGCACGCGGCCGGTACGGACCATTTCGCCGTCCTGCCAGAAGGTTTCGTACACAACATTGAAACGGTCGCCGCGCTTGAGGTCGCCGCGGAAGTCGATGCTGGTCGAGAACATCTCGATGATCTGGTTGACCACCGAATCCGGGATCTGGGCGCCGTCGACGCTGGCGTCGGTGGCTGCGTACAGGGAGGAGGTGATTTCGCGCGAACGCATTTCGACGCGGCGCTCGAGCTCTGCCGGTGCCTTGGCGACGACGAATTTGTCGCCTTTGCGCGTCACGGTGACGGTGTTGAACTCGTCCTTGCTGACCGGGATGGTGGCGCGCAGCGACAGCATCAGGCCGTTCTCGTCGGTTTCAGCCTGGATGCGCTTGCCGGTCTTGAGGCTCAGGATGCTGCGTGCCAGCTTGTCGCTGCGGACGAAGGCGGCGGCCTGCTGGTCGTCGATGCCGAGGCGGGTAAACACGGAGCCGAGCGAGTCGCCCGGGCGGATGCGTTCTTCCTTGATGAACTGTTGCTGGTCTTGCTGCAAGGCCGCGATCTGGTCAGCCAGGTTCGGCAGTTGCAGGTCTTGTGCGATGGACTTGACAGGAATGTCGGCAGCGTCCGGGGCGATCGGGGCAACTGCGGTTGCACCGAAGGCACACAGTGCCAGGGCAGCGGCGCCCCCCGCAACGATGCGGGTTTTACGGCTCGTTTCAGCGAGACCGAACCAGCGCTTGCCGGTGATTTTCTGTAATGGGTTCATGCAATCAGTTAAAATTTACCGCTTCACTGTCCCAAGACGACGCTTTTTCTTTTTGTTTTCTTACTTGTTGTCGTTGAAACTTTTCATGCGGCAAGATTGACGGGATCGCGAATTATATCAAAATACGGGGTCCTACAACCGTTTTAGCCATATTCCTACAAGAATTTTATGACTTCTGCTGAGCTTTCTGGTAATGCCAAAACTGCAACTTCCGCCGGGGCCGCGGCTCTTCCCTTGAGCGAGGCCGTCCAGGAAGCCCTTGCGATCACCAAGCGTGGTGTCGACGAACTGCTGATCGAGAGCGAGTTCGCGCAGAAACTGGCACGCTCCGAACAGAGCGGCAAGCCGCTGCGCATCAAGCTCGGCCTCGACCCTACCGCCCCCGACCTGCACCTGGGCCACACCGTGGTGCTGAACAAGCTGCGCCAGCTGCAGGACCTGGGCCACCAGGTGATCTTCCTGATCGGCGACTTCACCTCGATGATCGGCGACCCGTCGGGCCGCAACGTGACCCGGCCGCCGCTGACCCGCGAACAGATCGAGACGAATGCGCAAACCTATTTCAAGCAGGCCTCGCTCGTGCTCGACGCCGCGCGCACCGAGATCCGCTACAACTCCGAATGGTGCGACCCGCTGGGTGCGCGCGGCATGATCCAGCTGGCCTCGCGCTACACGGTGGCACGCATGATGGAGCGCGACGACTTCACCAAGCGCTACAAGAGTGGGACTCCGATTTCGGTCCACGAGTTCCTCTATCCGCTCATGCAAGGCTATGATTCAGTGGCTTTGCACGCAGACCTTGAGCTAGGTGGAACAGACCAGAAATTCAACCTGCTTGTTGGTCGTGAACTACAGAAAGATTACGGCCAGGAGCCGCAGTGCATCCTGACCATGCCGCTGCTCGAAGGCCTGGACGGCGTCGAAAAGATGTCGAAGTCCAAGAACAACTACATCGGCATCACCGAGCCGGCCAACACCATGTTCGGCAAGCTGATGAGCATCTCGGACGTGATGATGTGGAAGTACTACGAGCTGCTGTCCTTCCGCTCGCTGCAGGACCTGGCCGCGCTGCGCGCCGAGGTCGAGGGCGGCAGGAACCCGCGCGATGCCAAGGTCGCGCTGGCCCAGGAGATCGTGGCGCGCTTCCACTCGCAGCAGGCGGCCGAGGACGCGCTGGCCGACTTCGTCAACCGCTCCAAGGGGGGCATCCCGGACGACGTGCCGGAAGTCAGCCTGTCCGGCGCGCCGCTGGGCCTGCCCCAGCTGCTGCGCCAGGCCGGCCTGTGCGCCTCCAGCTCGGAAGCGATGCGCATGATCGACCAGGGCGGCGTGCGCATCGACGGCACCGTGGTCTCCGACAAGGCGCTGCAGGTCGAAGCCGGCACCTTCGTGCTGCAGGTCGGCAAGCGCAAGTTCGCCCGCGTGACCCTGGCTGCCGGCGCATGATCGGCCTGCTCCAGCGGGTCGCGCAGGCCAGCGTCGTCGTCGACGGCGAGACCATCGGCGCCATCGGGCGCGGCCTGATGGTGCTGGTCTGCGCCGAAAAGGGCGATACCGAGCGCGAGGCGGATGCGCTGCTGAACAAGCTGCTCGGCTACCGCGTCTTTTCCGACGAGGCCGGCAAGATGAACCGCAGCATCACGGACGTGGCCGGCGGCCTGCTGCTGGTGCCGCAGTTCACGCTGGCGGCGGACACGCGCTCCGGCACGCGGCCCTCGTTCTCGCCGGCGGCTGCGCCGGAAGACGGGCGCCGCCTGTTCGAGCATGTCGTGCGCCAGGCCCGCGAGCGTCACGGTAATGTCGACACCGGCCGGTTCGGCGCGGACATGCAGGTCTCGCTGACGAACGACGGTCCAGTCACTTTCTGGCTTCGTATTGATCCACCCAAGGTTTCTGGCTGAAACTGCGGCGCCTTGCGCTGGTCAATGTAAGCAAAGGCCGCAGGTGCGAATGGAGGGGGCGATGAAGATCTGGAGCGATTCCTTTGTCGAGGGCGGCCCGATTCCGCCCCGCTGCGCGTTTGCCGAAATCGAGCCCGGCCGCCACATCCGGCTGTCGAGCAACCGCAGCCCCCACATCGCCTGGGACGAGGTGCCGGCCGGCGCCGAGTCGCTGGTGCTGCTCTGCCACGACATCGACGTGCCGACCGACGGTTCCGACGTCAACCAGGAAGGGAAGACGGTGCCGGACGCGCTGCCGCGCACCGATTTCTATCACTGGTCGCTGGTCGATATCCCGGTGGTGCTGGATTCCTTCGCCGAGGGCATGTTCTCGGACATGGTCACGCCGGGGGGCAAGAGCGGTCCGCTGGTGCCGTTCACGATCAAGAACGGCACCGAGCACCAGCTGCGCCATGGCGTCAACGACTATACCGGCTGGTTTGCCAACGATCCCGACATGGCCGGCGAATACTACGGCTACGACGGTCCCTGTCCGCCCTGGAACGACGAGCGCCTGCACACCTACGTGTTCACGCTGTATGCCCTCGACATCCCGCGCCTGCCGCTCGAAGGGCGGTTCACGGGCAAGGAGGCGAGTCTCGCCATCATGGGCCACATCCTCGACGAAGCCCGCATCTTCGGCGTGTATTCGCTGAACCCGGCCATCGCCGCCACTATTATCGATAAGTAAAAGTAAAGATTTGAAGATCATCCTGATTCGCCATGGGGAAACCGCATGGAACGCTGAACGCCGCCTGCAAGGCCATCTCGACATTCCCCTCAACGCGGAGGGTGAACGCCAGGCGCGCCTGCTGGCCGGCGCGCTCGCCGCCGAACCTCTCGACCTGATCGTCTCCAGCGATCTGCAGCGCGCCCGCCAGACCGCCCAGGCCGTCGCCACGCTGCGCGGCATGCCGCTGCAAATCGAGCCCGGACTGCGCGAGCGCTGCTATGGCGGTTTCGAGGGTCTGCTGTACAGCGAGATCGAGCAGCGCTTCCCGGCCGAGTTCGCGGCCTGGCAGGCGCGCGACGTCGATGCGATTTTGCCGGATGGTAAAAATTGTGGCGAAACCTTTCGCCAGTTCTATGAACGCGCTACCGGTGCGATCCTCGGCCTGGCGCAGGCCCACCCCGGTCGAACCATCGCCATGGTCGCCCACGGCGGCGTGCTCGAGTGCGCCTACCGGATGGCGCTCGGCCTGCCGCTGGAAACGCCGCGCGACTTCAAGGTGTTCAATGCCAGCATCAACCGCTTCCACCTGGAAGAGGGCAGGCTGGCGCTCGACAGCTGGGGCGAGGTGGGCCACCTGCAGCCGGCGGTGCTGGATGAGCTGAGTTGAGTGCTTTCAACTGACAGCAAGATATGTCAGATCTGCAACACTAAAAAAGTGTGCTGATAAATTGAGCAGCGCTTCGGGTAAAATAGCGAGTTCCCGATTTTTCTTCTGGTTTTTCTCCCGTGCAAATTGGTCCTTACGCGCTGCGCAATAACGTCTTCGTCGCTCCCATGGCCGGGGTGACCGACCGCCCATTCCGGCAGCTGTGCAAGAAGCTCGGCGCCGGCTATGCGGTGTCGGAAATGGCGGCCTCGAATCCGCGCCTGTGGGCCAGCGAAAAGAGTGCGCGCCGCACCGACCACGCCGGCGAGATGGAGCCGAAGGCGGTGCAGATCGCCGGCGCCGTGCCGGAAGAGCTGGCCGAGTGCGCGAAATTCAACGTCGACCGCGGCGCCCAGATCATCGACATCAACATGGGCTGCCCGGTCAAGAAGGTCTGCAACAACTGGTGCGGTTCGGCCCTGCTGCAGCACGAAGACCTGGTCCAGCGCATCCTGGAGGCCGTGGTGCGCGCGGTCGACGTGCCGGTCACGCTGAAGTTCCGTACCGGCTGGGATCGCCAGAACAAGAACGCGCTCACCATCGCGCGCATGGCCGAGCAGGCCGGCATTGCGATGCTGACCCTGCACGGCCGTACCCGCGCCGACGGCTACAAGGGCGATGCCGAGTACGACACCATCGCCGCGGTGAAGGCGGCGGTCTCGATTCCGGTGGTGGCCAACGGCGACATCACGACCCCGGAAAAGGCGAAGTTCGTGCTCGACCACACCGGCGCGGACGCGGTGATGATCGGCCGCGCGGCCCAGGGCCGTCCGTGGATCTGCCGCGAGATCGACCATTACCTGCGCACCGGCGAACACCTGCCGGCGCCGCTGGTCGAGGAAGTGCGCGAACTGATGAACGAACACCTGCCGGCCCACTATGCCTTTTACGGCGAATACCTGGGCGTGCGCACCGCGCGCAAGCACATCGGCTGGTACGTGCAGGACCTGGCCGGCGGCGAGGAATTCCGCCAGCGCATGAACCTGCTGGAATCGACCGCCGAGCAACTGGCGGCCGTGGATGAATTTTTCAAATCGCAACAGCGGTATGGCGAGCGGTTACAATACCGGCCCGCGCATTCGGATGACGTCGCGATAGCGGCATAAAAAGTAACAGAAGAATAAGAAATAATCGGAGACAGGGCTGCCACGAGCGGCACATTAACCAAGGCGAAGTTAGCAGATGAGCAAAGAAAGTATCCAGGAAGTCGTTCAGAAAAGCCTCGAAGATTATTTCAACGACCTGGGCGAGCAAAAACCGTCGAACATCTACGACATGATGCTGCTGACCGTCGAAAAACCGATCCTGCAAGTGGTGATGACGCGCGCCGAAGGCAACCAGTCGCATGCCGCGCAGATGCTGGGCATCAATCGCAATACTTTGCGCAAGAAATTGCAGGAACACGGGCTGCTGTAAGCGCCGGCGAGAGGGCCGGCGTGCGAGCGTGCGCCGGCTTTGTCCGGCGTCGTGAATACTTTGCCCGCACCGATTTTCATCAACAGGCCTCTCCCATGATCAAACAAGCCCTCATCTCCGTTTCCGATAAAACCGGCGTGCTGGATTTCGCGCGCGCGCTGTCCGCGCTCGGCGTGAACATCCTGTCGACCGGCGGCACTGCCAAGCTGCTGCAGGACAATGGCGTGCCCGTCACCGAAGTCGCCGACTACACCGGTTTCCCGGAAATGCTCGATGGCCGCGTCAAGACCCTGCACCCGAAGGTGCACGGCGGCATCCTGGCGCGTCGCGATTTTCCCGAGCACATCGCCAAGCTGGAAGAGCATGGCATCCCGCAGATCGATATGGTGGTGGTGAACCTGTATCCCTTCCAGGCGACCGTTGCCAAGGAACAGTGCTCGCTGGAAGATGCGATCGAGAATATCGACATCGGCGGCCCGACCATGCTGCGCTCGGCGGCCAAGAACCACCGCGACGTGGTCGTCGTCGTCGATCCGGTCGACTACGAGCTCATCCTGGCTGAGATGAAGGCAGGCGACGTCGGCTACGACACCAAATTCCGCCTGGCCAAGAAAGTGTTCGCCCACACTGCCCAATACGACAGTGCGATCACCAACTACCTGACCAGCCTGGGCGAGGATAAACAGCACGCAACCCGCGCCACCTACCCGCAAACCCTGAATCTGCACTTCGAAAAGGTTCAGGACATGCGCTACGGCGAGAACCCGCACCAGAGCGCCGCGTTCTACCGCGACCTGGCCCCGGCGGCCGGCAGCCTGGCGAACTACCGCCAGCTGCAGGGCAAGGAACTGTCGTACAACAATATCGCCGATGCCGATGCGGCATGGGAATGCGTCAAGACCATGGGAGGCTTCGAGCAGCCGGCCGGCTGCGTGATCATCAAGCATGCGAATCCCTGCGGCGTGGCGATCGGCGCGGATGCGCTGGACGCCTACCAGCGCGCCCTGAAGACCGATCCGACCTCGGCTTTTGGCGGCATCATCGCCTTCAATGTGCCGGTCGACGGCCGCGCCGCGGAAGCGATCGCCAAGCTGTTCGTGGAAGTCGTGATCGCCCCGGCGTTCACCGCCGAGGCGCGCCAGATCATGGCGGCCAAGCAGAACGTGCGCCTGCTCGAGATCGAGCTGGGTGACGGCCAGAATGCCTTCGACGTCAAGCGCGTCGGCGGCGGCCTGCTGGTGCAGTCGCCGGACGCCAGGAACGTCGGCCTGGACGACCTGCGCGTGGTCAGCAAGAAGCAGCCGACCCCGCAGCAGATGGCGGACCTGATGTTCGCCTGGCGCGTGGCCAAGTTCGTCAAGTCGAACGCGATCGTGTTCTGCGCCGGCGGCATGACCCTCGGCGTGGGCGCCGGCCAGATGAGCCGCATCGACTCGGCCCGCATCGCCTCGATCAAGGCGCACAATGCCGGGTTGTCGCTGGTCGGTTCGGCGGTGGCGTCGGACGCCTTCTTCCCGTTCCGCGACGGCCTGGACGTGGTGGTCGACGCCGGCGCGACCTGCGTCATCCACCCGGGCGGCTCGATGCGCGACCAGGAAGTGATCGACGCAGCGGACGAGCGCGGCGTGGTGATGCTGTACACTGGTACGCGCCACTTCCGTCACTGATCAGACGTCATGCGTGGGCGGAGGGCCGCCCATCCTACGATATTGGGGAGGGTGGGCACCCTGTGCCCACGCATTAACGAACGTGGTGTGTTTGCTAATGACCTGTGTTTTTGCACAGTATTTTTCCCACGGAACACGCCAGCCGGTATAACATTCGATAATGATTATTCTCGGCATCGACCCGGGCCTGCGCACGACGGGGTTCGGGGTCATTGAAAAACAGGGTCACCGGCTGCGCTACATCGCTTCCGGCACCATCAAGACCGGCACGGAGGGCGCCTTGCCGCCGCGCCTGAAGATCATCCTGGCT
>Ga0265798_10006687_pt1 | contig 15094 bp, 13 predicted proteins | sample P3T30metagenome_FD_192430 | JGI IMG/M metagenome (GOLD analysis project Ga0265798, IMG submission 192430) | Plant litter microbial communities from East Loma Ridge, Irvine, California - P3 T30 | ecosystem: Environmental > Terrestrial > Plant litter > Unclassified | place: USA: California... | reverse complement strand
TCGTGCACATGCGATTCGCGCATGCCGGCCGAGGTGATCTCGACGAACTCCGCCTTCTCGCGCAGCTCTTCGATGGTGGCGCAGCCGCAGTAGCCCATCGACTGGCGCACGCCGCCGATCAGCTGGAAGATGATCGCCAGCACGCTGCCCTTGTAGGCGACGCGGCCTTCGATGCCTTCCGGGACGAACTTGTCGGCCTTGCTCGATGCTTCCTGGAAGTAGCGGTCGGCCGAACCGTCGGCCATCGCGCCCAGGCTGCCCATGCCGCGATACGATTTGTAGCTGCGGCCCTGGTACAGGATCACTTCGCCCGGCGCTTCTTCGGTGCCGGCAAACATCGAACCCATCATGACCGTGTGCGCGCCGGCTGCCAGCGCCTTCGAGATATCGCCCGAGAAGCGGATGCCGCCATCGGCGATGCACGGCACGCCGGTGCCTTCCAGCGCCTTGGCCACGTTCGAGATCGCGGTGATCTGCGGCACGCCGACGCCGGCCACGATACGGGTGGTGCAGATCGAGCCAGGACCGATGCCGACCTTGACCGCATCGGCGCCCGCCTCGACCAGCGCCAGCGCGGCGGATGCGGTAGCGATATTGCCGCCGATAACGTCCACGTGCGGGAAGCGTTCCTTGATCCATTTCACGCGGTCCAGGATGCCTTGCGAGTGCCCGTGGGCGGTGTCAACCACCAGCACGTCCACGCCGGCCGCGACCAGCAGTTCGATGCGCTCCTCGTCGCGCGGGCCGACGCCGGTGGCGGCGCCAACCAGCAGCTTGCCCTGCGAATCTTTCGATGCCAGCGGGTGCTCGTGCGACTTCTGGATGTCTTTCACGGTGATCAGGCCGCGCAGCTCGAAGTTGTCGTTGACCACCAGCACGCGCTCCAGGCGGTGCTTGTTCATCAGGCGTTTGGCTTCGGCCGTGTCCGCGTCCTCTTTCACGAACACCAGCTTGTCGCGCGGCGTCATCTTGGCGCGCGCTTCGGCCTCCAGGTCTTCTTCGAAGCGCAGGTCGCGGTTGGTGATGATGCCCACCACCTGGTTGCCCTCGACCACCGGGAAACCACTGATGCCGTGCTGCTGCGACAGTGCCAGCACTTCACGGATCTTCATGGTCGGCGGAATCGTGATCGGATCGCGCAGCACGCCAGCCTCGAAACGCTTCACCCGCGCCACTTCGCGTGCCTGGTCGGCAGGGCGAAGATTCTTGTGGATGATACCGATGCCGCCCTCCTGCGCCATGGCGATCGCGAGATTCGCTTCGGTCACGGTGTCCATCGCCGCCGACAGCAGCGGAATGTTCAACGAGATATTGCGCGTGAGTTTGGTGCGCAGCGAAGTTGCAGCCGGAAGAATGTTGGAGTAAGCGGGGACGAGCAGCACGTCATCGAAGGTGAGTGCTTTTTGGAGGAGACGCATAGTATTTCCTATAGGCGCAAAAGCAAATTATACAGAAACTCTCAATTTCCGTCGCCGGGGAGGCTAAAATTTCTTCCGCACAGTGCGGCCGGCGATTGACAGCCGAGCCAGGACGTGGCGAAATCGAGCGGCTTATCCAGGAACCTTATCGATGCCTCTTCTTTCCCGCTCCGCCCTCGCCGCCCTGCTCCTGCTCGGCGCCAGCGCTGCCCACGCCCAGTACGTCTGGATCGGCCCGAATGGCACCCGCCAGTATTCCGACCGCCCGCCGCCGCCCGGCACGCCGGCCAGCAAGATCGTCAAGGCGCCCGGCCGCCCCGCCCTGGCCTCGCCCGAGCCCGAGCCCGCGCCGGACGCGCCCGCTGGCAGTCCGGCCCAGGCCAGCAATCCGCCCACGCTGGCCGAGCGCGAAGCCGCCTTCCGCGAACGCAGCAAGGCGCGCGAAGAAGACGAGCGCAAGAGCCAGGAAGAAGCGACGCGCCAGCGCCGGCTGGCCGAGCATTGCGCGTCGGCGCGCGAAACCCAGGCCCAGCTCGATTCCGGCATCCGCATTGCGCGCATCGGCGCGGACGGCCAAAAGACCTATATGAGCGACGACGAAAAAGCCGCGCGTGGCGCCCAGGTCAGACGCGCTCTGCAGGAATGCCGCTGAGCCGGGCGGCATCCGTCGTGGACGCCAGCTCCACCCGATTGCGCCCGCCTGCCTTGGCCGCATACAGGGCGGCGTCGGCGCGCGCCATCAGGCCGGCAAGGCTTTCGCCCCGCTGCAGCATGGCTGCGCCGATGCTGACCGTATAGGCTACCCCGGCTGCAGCCGGCCCCAGCTGCGGCGCACGCTCAACTGCGCCGCGCAGGCGCTCTGCCACCGCCAATACGGTGCCGCTGTCGGCCTGGGGCAGCAGTACCGCGAATTCTTCGCCGCCAAGGCGGGCGCAGTAGTCGATCTTGCGGATCACCTGCCCGGTGCGCTCGACCAGGTCACGCAGCACCAGATCGCCGACGCCGTGGCCGAACGTATCGTTGACGCGCTTGAAATGGTCGGCATCGACCAGTAACAAGCCGAGCTCGCTCCCGTGGCGCTCGGCGCGCGCCAGTTCGCGCTCGGCAAAGGCGAAGAAGGCGCGGCGTGAGGCGGCGCCGGTCAGGTGGTCGTGGTCGGCGGCGTGGGCGCTGGCGGCGATCAGGCGCGCATTGGCCATCATCACCGCGCCCAGGGTCAACGCGGGCAGTGCCAGGGTACCGAGCGCAACGAACACCAGGTTATAGAAGCTCGCTTCAAGCGGCGCATGGGGGCGGTAGGCGTCCAGGACATAGAAACCTGTACGATAGGCATGCCCCACCGCCAGCCCCAGGGCGGCGCAGCGGGTGAACAGGTAGGGGTAGCGCAAGCGCGGCTCCGCCGGCGGACGCAGGGCGATGCCGATCGCCAGGCAGACCAGGCAATGGTAGATCGATACCGAGACGATCCGCAGCGCCAACGAATCGACGACGCGGTGAAAGAATGCCAGCGCACATATCGCCGCCAGCGCGCCGCCGGTCAGCCAGCGCCACGGCACCGCCAGCCCGAGAAAGCGCCGAAAGCCGGCGTAGACCAGCCCGATCGTGACAAGGTAGAGCGCATTGGCCAGCTCGACGCTCAGCAGATCGGGAACCGCGCCCCGCGCGGAGAACAGCAGCAAGGCGATCACCGCCACCAGGTTGGCCTGTCGCCATTCACGGATGCCAGCGACATCGCTCCTGGCTACGGAGGACAGGACCAGCAACATGACCGCCGACAAGGCGGTGGTCACCAATAACAGACTCAGGGCATTGAACATGAGGAAAGGACGGCGACGGGTAGATACCCTGGGACAACACCATCATACCAAGAAATGCCTATGAATCTAACCAAATATTGCATTCACGCAATTTACCAACGCTGTTGTCGAACGTAGGCTATGCAAGACCTGTTGGCGCGTTCGCTACGACATCCTTCTTGGCGGCGCGCTTGCGGCGCGATTCCTTGGGATCGGCAACCAGTGGCCGGTAGATTTCAATGCGGTCACGTTCGCGCAGTACAGTGTCGAGGGTTTTCTTCTTGGCGTAGATGCCTACTGCTTGCGTGGTCAGGTTGATGTCCGGGAAGGCTTCCAGCACGCCGCTGCGCTCGATCGCGGCGCCGATCGTGGTGCCGGCCTCGACCTGCAGCGTGCGCAGCCATTCATGGCGGTCGCTGGCATAGCACACCGAAATACCGAGCATCTCAGCCATACAGCGTCTCGGCCCGCTTGCAGAACGAATCGACCATGCTGTTGGCGATCATGCCGAACACGGGGCCAACGATCTGTTCCAGAATGATGCTCGAGAACTCGTAATGCATGTCGAAGTCGATCTTGCACGCATCTTCACGCAGGGCCTTGAAACTCCAGGTAGCCTCCAGCATCTTGAAGGGACCGTCGACCAGGTGCATCTTCATCTGGGTCGGACGCTGGTTATGATTCGAGGTCGTGAAGCTCTGCTTTACGCCATGGAAGTTAATCTGCAAGGTGGCGACCAGCTTCTCGCCCGTCTGTTCGACGATCTTGACGCCCGCACACCAGGGCAGGAACTTGGGATAATCCTCGACCTTGGCGACCAGATCGAACATCTGTTCTGCGCTATAGCCAAGGAAAACTGATTTGTGCACTACTGCCATTGGTCAACCGTTTGTTATGATGTTGGTCAAGTTGCATGCGCCGCATGTTAGCGCAATGGCAGTAGTTTAACCGACACGCGAAATTTCGCCTTTTCATGAGCATCGCAGACAATAAAAAAGCCTTTTTTGACTACTTCATCGAAGACCGCTACGAAGCGGGCCTGGTATTGGAGGGTTGGGAAGTAAAAGCCATCCGCGAAGGGCGGGTGCAGATCAAGGAAGCCTATGTGCTCGTTCGCAACAACGAGCTTTACCTGTTCGGTGCGCACGTCAGTGCGTTGACGACCACTTCCACCTTTAGCCACCCTGAAGCGCTGCGTTCGCGCAAGCTGCTGCTGCACCGTGCCGAGATCGACAAGCTGATCGGCAAGGTCGAGCGCTCCGGCTTTACGCTGGTGCCGCTCAACCTGCACATGAAGAAAGGCCGCGTGAAGTGCGAGATCGGCCTGGCCAAGGGCAAGAAGCAGCACGACAAGCGCGCCACCGAGAAGGACCGCGACGCCAAGCGCGAAGTCAATGCGGCGATGAAGACCAACCGCCGCTAAACCAACCGCCGCCAATAAAGCAGACTCGTCGCTCCCGCAAAGGCGGGAGCCCAGGTATTTGCTGCCGCCTCAAGCGCCCGGCGCCACCGCGGTACGCACCGACAGCCGCCAGGCGCCAAAGCTGAGCGCCAGTCCACCCGCCACGCCCAGCGCCAGCATCAAGGCGCTATCGAACAGCAGCGGCGCCACCAGCCCCGACACCAGGGCGAACGACATCATCTGGATGAAGCCGACCATCGACGAGGCCAGCCCGCGATTAAGCGGGAACAGTCCCATCGCGGTCAGTTGCACCGCCGGCATCGCCACCGCCAGCCCGAAGGTGTACACGAACAGCGGCAACACCGACCACGGCACCGCTGCCGGCATCAGGGCGTGATAGCCGACATTGAGCACCACGCCCAGCGCCATCACCGCGTAGCCGGTCCACATCATGCCGGCCGGGGTCGAACTATGGGCGCGCTTGCCGGCCCAGGCCGATCCCACCACCATGCCGCCCACCAGCGGGATGAACATCCAGGCGAAGGCGGTTTCGGGCAAGCCCAAAATGACCATCACGAAGTTCGACGCCGAGCCGATATACAGCGACAGCCCGCTGAACGCCAGGCCGACCGACAGCGCCAGAAACAAGAATTGCGGATTGCGCAGCACCATCAGGTAATTGCGGCCGATCGTCCCCGGGTGGAACGCCTGGCGCTTCTCGAGCGGCAGGCTCTCGGGCAGCAGCTTCATGCACAGCGCGATCATGGCCGCGCCGAACACGGCCAGGAACACGAACGACGAGCGCCAGCCGAAGGTCACGTGCAGCCAGCCGCCCAGGATCGGGGCGATCGCCGGCGCCAGGCCGAACACCATCATGATGTGCGACATCATGCGCTGGGCCTGGGCGCCCGCGAAGCGGTCCTGCACGATGGCCTGGCCAATCACCGATCCGGCGCCGGCCGACAGGCCCTGCAAGGCGCGGAACACCAGCAGCCAGCCGAAGCTCGGCGCCCATGCCGCGCCGATCGAGGCCAACGTGTAGACGGTCAATGCGACCAGGATCACGGGCCGCCGGCCGAAGGAATCGGAGAGCGTCCCGTAGAACAGCATCATGAAGGCGAACGCGAACAGGAACACGCTCAGGGTCTGCTGCACGGCCACCGGGCCGACCCCGAATTCAACGCCGATCGCCGGCATCGACGGCAGATAGGTGTCGATCGCCAGGGCGCCGATCATGCCGAGGCAGGCGAGGATGACAGTGAGGAGCTTTTGCATGTACTACGCTTTCGGGGTCAATGCCAACACCGCACGATGCGGATGTCGGGGGACGCGGATTGTACGCTATTTCCTTGGTCTCGCCCCGGACCCACCCTCATGCCGGAGATGCCTATGGCGCGCGCAGCGACATCCCGAAGCGGTCCAGGCGCGGCATCCAGTCTTCCTGGTAGGCGGCCGACACCAGGATCCGCTCGGCGCGCCCGATCAGCTTCGCGCGCGGCACCAGGCCGATGACGCGCGAATCGGCGCTGTCGTTGCGGTTATCGCCCAACATCAAGTACTGGCCGGCGGGAATGTGCAGCGGGCCGAAACTGCGCGCCGCCGCGACCTCGGGCAGGACCTGGATGCGCTGGCGCGTGCCGGCCACCTGTTCATCCAGCCGGATGGCGTCGACCGTCGTACCGCGGCTGCGTTCGCGCGCCTCGCCCACGACCGCATAGCTGGCGCCTTCGCCATTGATGAACAGGCGGTCGCCGCGCATCTCGACCAGGTCGCCCGGCACCGCCTGCACGCGCTTGATCAGGCGCATATCGTCCTGCGGCGAGTGGAATACGACCATGTCGCCGCGCGCCGGTTCGCCCAGGTGCGCCACGCTGTGCTCCGTCAATGGTATCTTCAGGTCGAAGGCCATGCGGTTGATGAGTACCACGTCGCCCTCTAACAGATTGGGCCGCATCGAGCCGCTCGGGATCGGGCTCCAGTCGGCCACCGCACTGCGAAACACCCCAAACAGCAGCAAGAACACCAGGAAGCCCTTGTTGGCGCGGACGAAGTTTTTCATGGACGGCTCCGGAAATGATGGAGCGCCAAGCTTAACCGCCGCCTCCCGCCAATGGCTTAGCAGTTGATTAAGGCGGCAGCCGGGGCGAAGTGTCACCGGGCTGTCATATTTGACATCTACACTACCTGCGAGCCGACTACGACCGCAGACCATGGACATGAAAAAGAAGGCCATCGAGGCTGAACTCAAACAATTTTCGGACGGCGGCGCTTACCTGAACCGCGAGCTGTCGCTGCTCGAATTCAACCGCCGCGTGCTGGCCCAGGCTGAAGACCCGGCCATCCCCTTGCTCGAACGCCTGCGCTTCCTGTGCATCGTGGCGAGCAACCTGGACGAATTCTTCGAAGTGCGGGTGGCCAGCCTGCTGGCCCAGTACCAGCTCGACCGCGACAGCGGCGCCCTGCCCGACGGCCTGGCCGCCGACCTCGAACGCGCCAGCGCCGAATGCCGCCACCTGATCGCGCGCCAGTACAGCCTGTTCAACACCGAGATCCAGCCGCAACTGTCCGAGCACGGCATCCACCTGCTGCACCGTAGCCAGCGCAACGCCGCCCAGCGCGCCTGGGTCAAGCAATACTTTGACCGCGAGGTGCGCCCGCTGCTCACGCCAATCAGCCTGGATCCGGCCCATCCCTTCCCGCGCGTGATCAACAAGAGCCTGAACTTCATCGTCGAACTCGGTGGCAAGGATGCCTTCGGGCGCGGCTCGGCCATCGCGATCATGAAGGCGCCGCGCGTGCTGCCGCGCGTGATCCGGCTGCCGGACGAACTCTCGGACAAGAAAGGCGCGTCCTACTGCATGCTGTCGTCGGTGATCCAGGCCCATATGGCCGACCTGTTCACCGGCCGCGAAGTGGTGTCCTACTCGCAGTTCCGGGTCACCCGCAACAGCGACCTGTGGGTCGATGAAGAGGAAGTGAAAAACCTGCGCCAGGCGCTGCAAAGCGAGCTGCATGGGCGCCAGTACGGCTTCGCGGTGCGCCTCGAGGTAGGCCGCTCCTGCCCGCAGCACCTGTCGGATTTTTTGCTCAACCAGTTCCACATCGACCGCAGCCGCCTGTTTACGGTCGACGGCCCGGTCAACCTGGGCCGCCTGCTGGAGATCGTCAACAGCAACGACCAGCCGGAACTCACGTTTTCGCCCTTTGTCGCCGGCTACGCCAGCAAGCTGTCCGGCCCCGACCTGTTTGCCTCCCTGCGCAAGCACGATGCGCTGCTGCACCACCCGTTCGAATCGTTCCAGCCGGTGGTTAATTTCATCCAGTGCGCGGCGGCCGACCCCAATGTGGTGGCGATCAAGCAGACCATCTACCGCGCCGGCAGCAATTCAGAACTGGTCGAAGGCCTGATCGAGGCCGCGCGGCGCGGCAAGGAAGTCACCGTCATCGTCGAACTGATGGCGCGCTTCGATGAAGAGGCCAATATCAACTGGGCCGAGAAGCTCGAGGAGGCCGGGGCCCAGGTGGTGTATGGCGTGGTCGGCCTCAAGACCCATGCCAAGATGGCGCTGGTGCTGCGCCGCGAGGCGAGCGGCCTGCGCCGCTATGCCCACCTCGGCACCGGCAACTACAACCCGACCACGGCCCGGTTCTACACCGACATGGGCCTGCTGACGGCCGATCCCGACCTGACGTCCGACGTCAACGAGGTGTTCATCCACCTCACCAGCATGACCCGGCCCAAGCAGCTCGCCCACATCTGGCTGGCGCCATTTACGCTGCAGAAGGAAACCGTGCGCGCGATCCGGCAAGAGGCCGACATCGCGCGCGCCGGTCGCCCCGGGCGCATCATCGCCAAGATGAATTCCCTGACCGACGAATCGGTGATCAAGGCGCTGTACGACGCGTCCCAGGCCGGGGTCAAGATCGACCTGATCATCCGCGGCGCCTGCGCGCTGCGACCGGGCGTGGAAGGCATGTCGGAGAACATCAAGGTGCGCTCGATCGTCGGCCGCTTTTTGGAGCACACGCGCATCTTCTACTTCCGCAACGACCTCAAGCACGACATGGTGCTCAGCAGCGCGGACTGGATGAACCGCAACCTGTTCCGCCGGGTGGAAGTCGCCTTCCCGATCCGCTCGCCGGCGCTCAAGCGGCGCGTGATGCGCGAAGGACTGCAGCCCTACCTGAAGGACAACGTGAATGCCTGGGAGCTGGCGCCCGACGGCCGCTACCGCCGCCGCAAGGCGCGCGGCAAGCAGCCGCGCTGCAACGCGCAGCAGGTGTTGATGGACATGCTGGGCGGTGACCAACCCGATAACGAAAACAAGGAGACCGAACATGGAACTGATCCTGTGGCGCCACGCTGAGGCCGAGCCGGGAGAACCGGACGCCCTGCGCGAGCTGACGCCCAAGGGCCAACGCCACGCCGCGCGCATGGGCGCCTGGCTCGATCGCAAGCTGCCGCCCGCCTGCCGCATCCTGGTCAGCCCGGCCACGCGCTGCATCCAGACCGTCGAGGCACTCGGACGGCGCTATCAGGTGGTCGAAGCGCTTGGCACCGAGTCGAGCGCCGAGGCGATCATCGAAGCCTGTGGCTGGCCGGAGCACCGCCAGCCGGTGCTGGTAGTCGGTCACCAGCCGCTGCTGGGGCAAGTGGCATCGATGGTGCTGTGCGGGGCCAAGCAGGACTGGCGTATCCGCAAGGCGGGGGTGTTCTGGATCGAGCACAAGGAGCCGGACGGCGTGCCGTATATCCGTTTGGTGGCGGGGCCCGATGTGATCGGCAAGCTGCGCTGATCGGGCCGCGCACGGCCCCACCTCACGCACCCCAATCAACGTCGTTTCCGCGAAGGCGGGAACGGCGACATGCAAGTGCAGCCGGCCAGCGTCAACGTGCCTGGAAGCTGATTCCTACATCATTCCAGCTGCACTCTTCCTTCTCGAACCATGGCGCCAGCGTCGGATGGCGCGCCAGCAGTTCCGGCGGCAGGTCGATCTCGATCCTGCCCTTCATGCGCAGGCGCAGGCCGCCGATATCGTTGTCGGCGCGCGCATGCATCAGCACCACGGCCAGGCGCAGCGCCAGCACCGCCTTGGCCAGGTCGGGCTCTTGCAACGCTTCGCGGATCTTGCGCAGGTTACCCTTCTGGCCCAGCACCAGCGTCGCCAGCAGGCGCTGCTCGCGCGTGGTGAAGCCTCCCAGGTCGGCATGCTCGACGATATACGCGCCGTGCTTGTGGGCGCCGCTCATCGAGATGGCCAGGCCGATCTCGTGCAGCATGGCGCTCCAGGCCAGGTAGTGCGGCTGGCTGTCGGCCTGCGGCTGCAGGCGCTCATACAGCAGGGTGGCAATGCCGCAGGTGCGCAACGCGCGCTGGGTGTCGACCCGGAAGCGCTGCATGCATGAGCGGATCGCGGCGTCGCGCCGGTCACGCCGGTTGGCGCGTAGCTCGAGATCGGACAGCACGCCCAGGCGCAGCCCGGCGTTGATCGCCTGCAGGCGCTCGACCTTGAGCTCTTGCATGGCGCCGATCAGCACCGTCAGGCCGCCCACCATCACCGGCACCCGCTCGCGCTTGACGCCCTGCAGAGCGAAGGCATCCACATGCCCCAGCTCGATCAGGATGTCGCGGAGCGCATGCAGGCTGGCCTGCGACACGGTGCCGTCGCCGATCGCATTGCGGCCAATGACTTCGGAAATCGCGCGCATGGTGCCGGATGAGCCATAGGCCGCATCCCAGCCCTGGGCGTGGTACAGCGAGGCGGCATCCTCGAAGCGGGCGCGCGCCGCGGTGACAGCGGCGTCAAACGCACGCGCGGTGATGCTGCCATCCTCGAAATAGGCGCGCGTTTGCGGCTGGGTGCCGATACCGAACGATTCGACCAGGTGGATCTCGCTGCCGGTACCGGCGATGACTTCGGTCGAGCCGCCGCCGATATCGATGATCAGGCGCCGCTCGTCCTGGCGCTCGATGGCGCGCGTGACGCCCATATAGATCAGGCGCCCTTCTTCCTCGCCCGAGATGATCTCGATCGGATAGCCGATCGCCGCCTCGAGTTGCGGCAGCAACTGGTCGGCGTTGCGCGCCACGCGCATGGTGTTGGTGGCCACCACGCGCACCGCGTCGAGATGGTATTCGTCGAGGATCTTGCGGAACTCGCCCAGGCAGCGGACGGCGCTGCGCATCGCCGCCTCGGTGAGCATGTTCTCGCTGTCGAGTCCCGCGGCCAGGCGGATCGGATCGCGCGCGGTGCGCACGATGTGCATGCGGGCGCCGAGCGGCTCGCCGATGTGCAGGCGGAAACTGTTGGACCCGAGGTCGACTGCTGCAAACATGAGGCCTCTCAAAAGTGAACGAATCCCGCGGGCAGCTCGGTGCTGCGCGCGGGATCAGGCATCAAGTATACAGCCTACAACGGCGCAGGCCAAATCCGGCGCACGGGAATCGCGCCGGCTGTTGCGGTTCAGCCTTGCGCGCAGTCTTGCCCGCGCGCGGCGGGACGGCGGCGCAGGCAATACCAGGCGCCGATCAGGCAGGGGATGCCAAGAGTGACGGCGGACAGCGCGTCCCAGATGCCGTCGCCCAGCAGGGCCGAGATCAGGCCGACCGTGGTGAGGATGGCGAGCACGATCGGCGCGCCCCAGATCTGCATCGGGGTGCGAATCATTATGCACCTCCTTCGCGCGCCAGCACCGGGGCGCCCGTGGTCTTGTCGAGCGCCGCGGCCTTGGCGGTTGCATTGGCGGTCTTGCCGCGCTTGACCCACAGGTACAGGCCCGTGACCAGGATCACGATGGTCGCGATGTCGAGCAGCGCCCACAGGAATTTCATCCACTGTCCGCCATAGTCGCCGAAGTGCAGCGGCTGAGAGACGAGCAGCGCCTTCAGGTACCACGGCAGTTGCGGCGCGTCGGTCAGTTCACCGGTATGGGCGTCGACCAGCACCGGCTGGTACATGCGCGAGCTGAACGGCTCACTGCCGTTCATGAAGATGCCGTAGTGATGGGCGCTGCTGAAATCGGTGCCGGGGAAGGCCACGAAGGCGACCCGCATGCCCGGCAGTTTCTCCTTGGCCTTCTCGATGGCGTCGTGCACCGAGGCGGTGTGCGGCATCGGCGCCTTGTCCTTGTACTGGGCCAGGATGCTCGACAGCTCGTTGTGCTGATAGTACTTGTACATCAGGTCGGCCCAGGTATTGATCATGCCGGTGCCGCCGACCACGAACAGCCAGGTGAGCGTGACGATGCCCAGCAGGTTGTGCATGTCAAGCCACTTCAGGCGGCTGCTGCGCTCCTTGCGCACGGTACCGAAATCGAGCTTGCGCATGAAGGGCGAGTACAACACCGCGCCGCTGACGATGGCGACCAGCAGCAACAGGGCCATGAACCCCAAAAACAGTTTGCCGGCCAGGCCCATGAACAGGTCGACGTGCAGCGCCAGCATGGTCGACATGAACACGCCGCCTTCGAACGCCGGTTCGACGATGACTTTGGTGGTGCGCGCATCGACTGCGATCGGCTTGTAGTCGTGGTCGTGCATGTGGTCGGCCAGGGTCACGTGCCAGATCTCGGGCACGTCGGCTTCCTGCGAGATGAACATCGGCTTCTTGGTCGGGTACAGCTCCTTGGCCGAGGCGATCACGGCGTCGACATTGCCTGGCGGGGTCGGCTGCGACAGCACCGGCGGCTCGACCTCATTGCCCAGCAGGTGGCCGATCTCATGGTGATAGATGAGCGGCAGGCCGGTCAGGCACAGCAGCAGCATGAAGATGGTGCAGACCAGGCTGCTCCACTTGTGGATCCAGCCCCAGCGGCGCAAGGAAACGGGCGACATATAGATAGGTAGGCGTTATGGCTAGGGATACAAATCATGAATAATAATCGTTCTCATTTACATTGGCAAGTCCGAAGCATAGAATGCGCCTCACTTTTAACGCATGAACGATTACGACACATGAAACCGCTGCGCTTTACCCCGACCCCGGCCGCGCTGGCCGCCGCCCTCTTCGTTTCCAGCACCGCGTTCGCCCAGCAGGCGGCCCAGACCGCCCCGGCCCAGGACGCGGATCCATCCGTCGCGACTGTCGTCGTCACCGCCTCGGCCGACGCCTCGGCCCAGGGCCTGCCGGCCGCCTACGCCGGCGGCCAGGTGGCGCGCGGTGGCCGCCTCGGCCTGCTGGGCAATGTCGACATCATGGACACGCCGTTCAACAGCACCAACTATACCCATGCGCTGATCCAGGACCAGCAGGCGCGCAGCGTGGCCGATGTGGTGCAGAACGATCCGTCGGTGCGTGTGGCGCGCGGCTTCGGCAACTACCAGGAGCTCTACATGATCCGCGGCTTCGCCGTCGGCTCCGACGACACCGCCTACAACGGCCTGTACGGCCTGCTGCCACGCCAGTTCATCGCCACCGAGTTGATGGAACGGGTCGAAGTGCTGCGCGGCGCGCACAGCTTCATCAACGGCGCGGCGCCGGCTGGCGGCAGCATCGGCGGCTCGATCAACATCCTGCCCAAGCGTGCCCCGAACCAGGAGCTGAGCGAAGTCACGCTCGGCGTCGAGACCGGTGGCCAGGGTTACGGCGCCATCGACCTGGGCCGCCGTTTCGGTGAGCAGGGCCGGGCTGGCATCCGCATCAACGTCGCCCATCGCGAGGGCGACACCGCGGTCGACCGCGAAAAGCGTGAACTCTCCGTGTATTCGATCGGCGTCGACTACCGCGGCCGCGGCTACCGCCTGTCGGCCGACATCGGCGCGCAAGACCATCAACTGAGCAATGCCCGCCCCAGCGTGAACCTCGGGACTGGCATGCCGATGATCGCGGCGCCGGACGCCGACCGCAACTTCGCCCAGCCCTGGACGGTATCGAACGAACGCCATACATTCGGCACCGTACGCGCCGAGGTCGACCTGGGCGCGGACGCGGTGGCCTGGATTGCGGGCGGCGCGCGCAGCGGGCAGGAATTCAACATCCTGTCGGGCATCACGGTCAACAACGTCGCCGGCGACAGTGCGATGACCCGCTTCGACAATATTCGCAAGGACCAGGTGCGCACTGGCGAAGCGGGTGTGCGCGGCTCGCTGCGCACAGGCTTCGTCAAGCACGTGCTGAGCGCATCTGCATCGGGCTACCACTCGGAGTCGCGCAACGCCTATGGCATTGCCAGCCCGGTCGGCCTGGTCTCGAACCTGTACCAGCCGCGCGACCTGGCGGCCCCGTCGCCAACCGCCACCATCGGCGGCGACATGGGCAATCCACTGCTGACCTCGAAAACCATCCTCTCCGGCCTGGCGATCGCCGACACCATGTCGTTCATGGACGACACCGTGCTGGTCAACCTTGGCCTGCGCCACCAGCGCATCAAGAGTTTCGGCTACAACTACAACACGGGGCGCGAGAACGCGGGCTATGAATCGAGCGCCAACACGCCATTCGCCGCCATCGTCTACAAGCTGCGCAAGGACCTGTCGCTCTACGCCAACTATAGCGAAGGCCTGCAGCGCGGCCCGGTCGCTGCCGGCATCAACATCATCAATAATGGGGAGATCTTTGCGCCCTACGTTGCGCGCCAGCGCGAGGTAGGCGTCAAGTATGACAGCGGTCGCTACGGCTTGACCGCCGCCGTGTTCACGACCAGCCAACCGAGCGCCTATGTGCAAGAGCGCGTGTTCGGCGTGTTCGGCGAGCAGCGCAATCGAGGCCTTGAGTTGTCGGTATTCGGCAATCCGCTGCGCGGCCTCAAACTGCTGGGCGGCCTGACCCTGATCGACGCCGAGCAGCGCATCACGGCCGGCGCCATCAACCAGGGCAAGGATGCGATCGGCGTGCCGGGAACCCAGCTCAATATGGGCGCGGTATGGGACGTGCCGGGCGTCGATGGCCTGTCGCTGAATGCGCGCACGGTGTACACCTCGAAGCAGTATGCCAACGGCGCCAATACCCAGGAGCTGCCGTCCTGGACCCGGGTCGACCTGGGCGCGACTTACCACACCCGGTTCATGGACCGTGACCTGGCCCTTCGCGCACGAGTGGACAATGTCGCCGACAAGAATTACTGGGCCTCGGCGGGTGGATTCCCGGGGGCGGGCTATCTGGTGCTGGCGGTGCCGCGTAGCGTGGCGGTGTCGGCGACGGTGGGGTTCTAAAGCCGATTGGACGCGTGGACGGGGAGACCCATCCACCCTGCTTCACTTGTGCGCCTTGACGATCTGCAGGGCGCTGGCGATCACGGTGCTCATGTCGCCCAGGTTGGCCGGCACGATCAGGGTGTTGTTGGTCTTGGCCAGCTTGGCAAAAGCATCCACATAGTGCTCCGCCACGCGCAGGCTGACCGCGTCCATGCCGCCCGGCGCGTTGATCGCGTCGCCCACCTGGCGCAGGGCCGTGGCGCTGGCTTCGGCCAGCGCCACGATGGCGGCGGCTTCGCCCTGGGCGCGGTTGATCTCGGCCTGCTTCTCGCCTTCCGAGCGCGC
>Ga0265798_10006686_pt1 | contig 15098 bp, 19 predicted proteins | sample P3T30metagenome_FD_192430 | JGI IMG/M metagenome (GOLD analysis project Ga0265798, IMG submission 192430) | Plant litter microbial communities from East Loma Ridge, Irvine, California - P3 T30 | ecosystem: Environmental > Terrestrial > Plant litter > Unclassified | place: USA: California... | reverse complement strand
ATAATTTGCATCCAAAAGGAATCTAAATTAATGCATCTCAAAAAAAATATCTGACGAAAAAAAATCTCTAGTATACTATTGCAATTCCAGCTGGTAACGCTTTTCTGACAAATGGAGATATCCAATTATATTTAAAACTCTTTCTTCAGGTTTTAGCTCATACCCTAATAGCTTCGACACCTCTCGGTAATGTAACTGGATGTACTTAGCTGTTAAAGATGAATCGTCCATTTCTTTTCCCAGCTCATAGCCTTTAAACATAGCTCTCAAGGCATCATAGGCTGAAATAAATGGAACTGATAGATGATTATCCTCCGGATAATACTTCCATTGCCAGTTCAGGCGACTCTTTTTATCCTGTTGAAGCAAGCTACGAAACAGCAAGTTATCCTTAACATGTATATTAGCATGAGCGGTGTCATTCATCACTCTTATTGTGTCCATGTTCTCGTTCATCGTATTGGCTGAAGCATAGAAAAGACTTTTATCTGAATAGTTGCTTTTTGTCAAAGCCTGTTTTATTTGCTGCATAATCAGCCTGTTATCCCACCAAACTGTTGGATCAATCGCCACATAGGATTTGAATAAAGAAAAGTGTTTGGCCAGCGCATTGAGCACTGTAAGGCCACCTAAGGAATGTCCCACAAACATACGGTAAGGTGCTGTCGGATAAGCAGATTCTATATGCGGAATCAACTCGTCTTGTATAAATGACAAGAATTTTTCACCACCACCAGTATTATGCAATGCCTTTTCATCTTTTTCACCATCGGACCAATATATCCAATGTGTTGGGGTAAGATCTCTTTGCCGATCAGTGTTTGTTATTCCCACAATAATCATCTCCGGCATTTTCCCGATGCTACTTAAATACTGAACCATTCCAGTGAATGAGCGAAAGAAAGCTTCTCCATCTAATAAATACATCACTGGATACAGGGTGGTATTATTCTTAGGGTTTTTGCTTGCAGTGGCTGGAGTATATATCAGGAGTTCCCTATTCTCATTTAAGATTTTAGATTTGATTGTGTCAATTTGACCTATGGTGAGAGGGTACTTAGTTTGACCAAAGCCAATTTTAATAAATAGCATCAGGCCAAATAAGAGTAGAATTTTTTTCATCTTCTAATTAGTTGCTTATCAGAATCCCAAAGCCATAAAAAGTTACAAATGCCAGGTAGATTTTTATAAGTTACTATATTCCTCTGGTGGTACTAGTATGTTAATGTCATAGCAAGCCAGTTTTTTGTTAAATAAAGATTATCTCCTGTACTTTAGATCATCATCTGAACTGCGCTCGACAGAGACCATTGACTTATTATAGCGCTTTTGCCAAAAATATTCCATTCGCTCTTTATCATAAAAAGGGCAGTTTTTAATACGCCAAAGAATTTTTCAAGATAAATTGCATAGTTGGAAAAATTACAAGTATGCCAGGTCTATCAATTGTTTGAGCGCTTTCTTGATTTCTTCCCTACCGGAAAGCTGCTCGAGATCTATTCCGCAAAAAGGATTCTCCTGCATCTTACTATGTAAGGTAAGATAATACACCCCACCCATCAATATCGCATACATCGCCCTAAAGTTCTTATCGGTATGGGTAAAGGCACCATCGAAAATCTCACTCAACAGCTGATCGCCAATGTTCTCACGTTTCAAATCCAGTTCTTTTAAAACAGGCAGTTTTTCGCTAAGTCCCCAGGTAATGATCCGGCGCATCTCCTCACTACCGATCAGGCTGTCGAACTGGTTTTCCAACACACTATATGCCAATAGTTTCCCGGCATCTGCTTTACTGGATTCAACAATGTCACTAATTTCGTCGGGATGGATGTTCCAGTAATCGTTACTGTTGAGATATTCTTTTACCAATCCTTCCAATCCACCAAAATAGTCATAGATCAACCGCCTGTCCACTTTGGCCTCATCTGCCACCCTACTAATACTAAGCCCGGAAAAACCATCCTTCTTCAGAATTTCCCCCAGAGCAGTGACCAGGTTTCCTTTGGTACGTTCCTTGTTCCTGACAGGACCATCTGTAACTTTTCTCCCCATTTGAATCAACTTTGCCGCAATTTGCGATTTTTTCGTCGCACCGTCAAAGCTTCCACCTATAAAACAAAAGGCTATTTCATTTCTATCTAATTAAAATTTGATAGCTGAGTGGTTATTGAAAAATAAAAACCACAAAAATATTTATTGGATTTGTGTAACGATTGAGGATGCCTAACCAGTTTTTGTTTACCATATTAAGACCTGACTTATTTTTAAAAAATCGGCATACTAATGCGTTGTTATAGAGATAGAATATCCAATTGCGCTTAGTTAAGAAGGTTTCATTTTATGCATAAAGACAGGCTAGAGATGTGCCAATTCGGGACCCTAAAATAAATTTAACTCTCAGTATTGGGATATAATAATATTTTGATAAATTTGGCAGTAGGCAAATTGAAGATTGTAATTGGAAACAACCACAATTTTTTCATGATTCGTAAAGGCATCATCTACTATTGACGTCCATTTTTACGATTTTGGATAATTTTAGCTTTGGAACTGAATAAAATTTTTCTCGGAAAGTTGATACATTTTACGTTGATACGATTAGGGTTTGAAAAATAGGATACTGTTAAATAAGAACTTTCCATCGCCCAATAACGGATGGTATGCCGTAAGAAATGGAAACACTAACAATGTTGCTTTAACCGGAAAATTATGGTGCTCCTCCATTGGCGCCACAGGATGAGCAGGATAAAATGTTTAGAAATTTAAGTCTTAAAAATAAATATAAACGAATGAAAACTGAAGTTTCAGATCAAAGTATCGAATCATTAAAAAAACAGCGAAACCTGATGAAAGGCGTTGCCATAGGATATGCACTGGTAATGGCTGTAGCAATAAGCTTAGCATTGTATTTAATCTTTACCAAACAAAAGGCATATTTACTTGCTATCATTCCAGTTTGCATGATCGTGATGATACCTATTTTGATGAGAGTTAGTCAACTAAATACTGCTATAAAAAACAGAAATAATTGACAGTGGAAGGCTCAAAACATCTAGATCTACATTCCTGCTTAAATTGTAAGTCCGAAACCTCCGGGACTTACTGCGCAAATTGTGGGCAAAAAGCAAGCACTCATCGCTACTCTTTAATTCATTTCATGGAACACGATCTGATTCACGGCGTGTGGCATGTTGATAAAGGAGTCTTATTTACAGTAAAAGAGCTGATTTTAAGACCAGGTGATAGCGTTAGAGAATTTATTCAGGGAAAAAGGGTGAGGTTTTTCAGTTTTGTGACCCTGATTATTCTTTTGCTGGCCATCTCAAGTTTACTATCGCAATATGTGAAAATCCATTTATCAGACATCATGCCCTTGAACAGTAAGCAAACGATGAGTGCCTACGAGGGTTTTGCTACCAAATATCCAAAGGTGATTGTTTTGATATTAATCCCCCTTTACTCTTTATTTAGCTATTTCTGGTTTAAAAAAGCTCAACTTAATTATAGTGAACACCTGGTCCTGAATTCTTACAAGACAGCAGTTGAGCTTATTCTTGCTTTAATATTTACTGTAGTTACGATCTTTTACACGCATATACCAACTCTATTAATCTTCTATTATGTATTTGTAGCTGTAGGTGGCTTCCTTTACAGTATTTGGTTTTACAACCAGTTTTTTACCGGATACGGCTATTCAAGGAGATCGAAACTGTTAAGAGCAATAATGATCCCTGTCTCCTATTTAATTATTTCGGTACTGGTAGGTTTTTCAATAGCGCTGATCAAACTGATTAACTAATAGTTCAATTGCCTTTAAGTTTTAACCGCTTGGTTCAAGCAAACAGGAAGTTTTAAACGCGGTAATTTACAATATCCAATTTAACCTTATGAATATTACACAGGAAATGAAGCAACTATCTGACCAAGAGCTGCTTAAAAAATATCAGACAGCAAAATCAAGTTTAATTATTACATGTTTACTTATTGGTGCTTTGGTGGGTGTTGCGATATATAGTTCAGTAAAAAATGGGTTTGGATTTTTTACTTTTTTCCCTTTATTTTTTGTGTTCCTGATCATTAATGGCCAAAAGAAAAGTAAAGCTATTGTTGCAGAAGTTAAAAGTAGAGGATTACTTAAAGGATAAGCACCTATATACCTAGACAAGCAAACAGAAAACAACATTAGTTAAACCGCCAAGGGAGAATAATATGGTATTATGCTGATTCATCCATTTAAATTTATGTGGAAACAAAAACATGGGAATTCATAGTGGCCCGGAACTTGAATACATAAAGAGTTTTATTCCTGGCCAAGTAAAATAAGCTAAAAATGTTGGCATTCGCCCATTGAAATAAAGTTATCCTAAAGCTACGTTGCAGCATTTTCATTCATGCATTAAAGAAGATGGTTTCGGCTACTGCAATATAGCGAAATTTAAAAACGAAGCCTACTGTCTTTCCTACTAGGTTAACTCATCAAGATATTCAATCATGTCTCAACAATGCAGAAAATAGTGATAGAACAAAATAAGGTTAATAATGACTAAAGCTCCCAAGTTCCACTTTTGTTATCTTCAATTTGAATCCCCCAATCATGCATGGCCTTTAAGATCGGGATAAGAGTTTTTCCACGTTCACTTAATTCATATTCAACCCGTGGCGGCTTTTCCAAATATCGATGACGAATGATCAGGCCGTCTTCTTCCAGTTCTTTTAGTTGCTGGCTAAGGATTTTCCTAGAAATATCGGGCATCTGTACGGCTAGTTTTCCAAAACGTACCATTCCACCACTGAGCAATCTGATCAGTATGATCGGTTTCCACTTCCCTCCGATATAGCCTACCGTACGTACTACTGCACAGTTTTCAGGATTTTGCTGCATTTTTCTCATTAGTTACTTATATGTTACCAGTTTTCGCTTTTAGTTACTCATATGTTACCACCAATGTTAGGGAAAAAAGAAAAGGCTCGCAATAGCTTTAGTTACTTTGTGAAACAATAACAATTAAATTTTAACAAGATGAAAAATCAAGACAATCAAAGTAAAGACCTTGAAGGAAAAATAGCCTTGGTAACAGGCGGCACGAAGGGCATTGGAAAAGCTATTGCAGACAGATTAGCCCAAGGGGGTGCCAAATTGATCATAACAGCGAGAAACCATCCGAAAGAGACTGACATTAACTACCATTTTATCGCTGCAGATCTATCTTTAGCTTCAGAAGTGATTAAAGTCGCAGATGAAATCAACGAATTATTTGGCGGCGTGGACATATTAATTAATAACATGGGCGCGAACACCTATCCGGGTGGCGGTTATAACTCGCTGGCAGATGAGCATTGGGATGAGGCGTTACAGGTTAATCTTCTTTCATCGGTACGCTTGGACCGTGCTTTATTACCTAAAATGCTGGAAAAGAAAAGTGGTGTTATCATTCATATTTCTTCTACCAGCGGTCAGTTTCCGATTTGGGAATCTACCATGGCCTACAGCACTGCTAAAGCTGCTTTGAATGCTTACAGTAAAATGCTTGCTGACCAGACAGGTCCTCAAGGCGTAAGAGTTGTAACTGTTTCTCCAGGTTTAACTAAAACGGAGGCTATGGCAACATTCTTAAAAGAACTGGCTGCCGCTTCCGATATTACAGATGAAGAGATGACTCAAAAGCTGTTCGAAAGAGTTGCCGGCGTACCATTGGGAAGGATGGCACAGCCAGAAGAAACGGCAGAATTGGTTCATTTTCTTGTTTCCTCGAAAGCATCTTACATCACAGGGGCGAACTACATCATCGACGGGGGAAATTTTCCAGTTGTAAAATAGAAGAATATCTAGCACGTACATTCAATCTAATACATCTTTCAGCAGTGCCCCTCTCAGTAGCGGCATAATTAACGCTACTGAGTCGTCAGATGACATGCTATTAGTATCCATTTGCAATGACAGCTTCCAGTATTTATGGAAAATTCAAGCGGTGGTTTGAGATTGAATACAAGCACATTATTGTCGAAAAAAAATTCAGAAAAGTATTAAACGAACAGAATTATAAAAGGTCTTCTGACGAACAAATTTTTAAATGCTGAACCTTCACCTATTAGAGAATTTTCAGACAAGGCAAATTGGGAACGTTTCGGGAAAATCAGCATCGATAGAATCAGTCCAGTTGCATTTGAAACAAAATTAGCTGAACAAATTAGGAAAGGAGGCCTTTTCGTTAAATCAAACAAAAGTTTAAGAAGCATAGTAAAACTTGCCCGGGGATTCAGTGATTCAATAATACAAGGTCAGCTAACATCTTTCGTCATTTATCAAATTGAAGAGGGTTGGTCAGCTTACCATGCTGATATAGGTTATGATAATGCATTTATTCTCTTTGATGAAAACTAAGGTGCATTTTGGATTTTATCAAATACTGATTATGACTAAATTGATGCTAATTTAGGTATAATATAGGCCTAGGATTACTCAGGAATGAGCCAGGTTAAGTTATTCAATCTCATGCTGGGGCAAGCATACCGTGTGCGTTAGAGGCAATTAATGAATTATTGCTGATAGGTGTTCATTCGCTTGAATAGTTCCTACGGTCATACTAAAGGTTAGTGTGGCTTTCGGATTTTATCTGCTTTTTGCCATAGCTGTTTTTAAAATTTTAATTGGCTGACACCTTTTTCTACACTTGTTAAATGTTTTTAGTAAAATTCATTTGCGTTACGGGAAACCGTAAGGCGGCCATCTATAATCACTTTAGCTTTGCATAGAGATGCAGTTAGATGTATAAAACATCTCTTAAAAACATGTTAAAGCAAATTATAATTAAAAAGATTTATGGCAGGTTTGTTACTTGCCTGGTATTATTGGTAATGTTGGCAATGTCTTGTAAGAAAGATGTGCCGGAAGAGCCCATTGCTATACTACCTGTATTTAGCTATGAAGTAAACTGCAATTACTGTGATATTACCTATACCGATAACAATAATCAAAGCATAACAGTTAAAAGCAATATGGGCAGATGGACACATCTTATTGATACCAAAGTTACCTTTGATTTGAAATTATCGATCAAAACATTGCTTCCTACCGAACAAACCATTCAGGCATACATTTTAAAAAACAATGATGTAGTGCATGGTAATATAGGTTATAATTTTGCAACGCTATCTTACAATACACTGCAGAATATAGGTACGGCCAGTTTTGGTAATTCTACCTCCAGTGGATCAGGCAGTGGTAATGGAAATGGAGGCACCTCAGCTCCGGTATCTTCCGCTTGTGGCGCAAAGAATAAAACAGGTGGCTATTGTAAACGTATGGTAGTAGGTGGTGGCAGATGCTGGCAGCATAAGTAGCTAGCTTACTTTTTCGCGCCCATGCTACTAAACACCAAGGTACGCGCTTTGATGATTACTGGCTATCATGGAAATTTAGCTCGTGCATGATGGACCGGTTGTTTAGGTATATCATCAGTGTTTCCTGTGCTAGTTGCCTTCGAAAGTAAGATGCTGGTACCCTATACCTATGCGGCAGGTCTGATGAACCGAACAAAGGCAATTGTTTTACTAAGCCGGCCTTCCTCCTACTTCACCGGTCAAAATCACGGGCATGAGTTTCTTGACATGGATTTCTGCAACCAGGAGGTTGTCCATTATATAGATAAGATTTAAAAATATTGTTAAAATCAAGCTCAATACTCTAATTTAATTGCTTTTAAATGATGGAAAATTATTAAATGTATAAGCGTAGAAGGCCTAACTTGAAATTCAAGTCACGACGAAGCACCATCAGTTATAATCAATACACTGATAGTGCTTATAATTGGATATAAATATCTACTTTCTTAAAAATTTGATAAAATTGTAGATTGATTTTCCTTGAATTAATATTACCGGGATCAAAGCATTTAATACCATCCAGTAAAACCGTAAATCACTTATATCATTTGTTTTATAAGGCGAGAAAAGCATTTGTACAATCAGAGAGAAGAAAAAAGTTACCAAGTAACTATCTATTTGATGCCAGATATAGTTTCTTCTTTCAATTTTATTTTCTGAATTTTCCATTCTTAATATTTTACCTACCACATGTTAATAGCAACTCTCCAACGACACCTACAGCAGCTGAAGTAACAAAACCTGCTGCAAAGCCTGCCATAAAACCACTTACAGCTCCAGTTACTGTTCCAATTCCAGGAACCACAACGCTGCCGGCTACTAATCCAGCTTTAGCTGCAACAGAACCACTTACCAATCCACCCAAAATACCCGCCATCAACTAATCGGCAACTAGCCGTGAGTTGTCAAGAAACTAAAAATCATTATCAAGTTTTTTACTCATTTCCCTTTGAACCAAGTTAAAGGTTGCTAACATCTTATCATTTAAAGTCTTTAGGACCCTCATTCTTTGTCGCTTACCATTTGTCGAGCATTTGCCAAGGCAGAAACAGGCATGCTTTGCGATTGAAAATCAGAATATGATCGGTATCGAGAGGTCTGACCATATGTGTATTTTGGTACTTCCATTTTGATTTTATATTTCCCATCCTTTACTATAATAGAAAGCAGCGCATTGAAGTAATATTGATCTGTACTCGGATTTGATCCTAATGCACTTAAAGCAGTCATATCACTGATATCATAGAAGTTGTTTATGCTGCAAATACCAGCTTCTGGATCATAATTAGATGTACCCATTTTATTACCGGTAAAAGTTTTTTGAACGGCTATTTTAGCGCGAGAAAACATTTCAGCTTTAGAAATACCTGGTAACTCGACAATGGTCTCAACATACACTTCGTTATCTTTCAGAGGCAAGTAATCTCCTAGTGCAACAGTATCGGCAACTTTGCTGCCATTACGGAAGGTGCTCCAAGTAATTGCATCTTGTGCATAGCCACTAAGTCCAAAAGATAGACTAATGATGGATAAGAGCGTTAATTTTTTAAATTTCATAATATATAATTTAGTAGCGAAGTTATTAATATTATGGCTTATTTTAAATCCCTGATACTTCGAACTTGGCTAATAACTTTGAAGCTCACCATTTAAGTAATAACATGCCGCAAAAATGAAGCTTAACCTGGTACCATTTGGGAGCTGCTCCTGATCAGATTCAAAAGAAACTGGGTAAAGAGTAAAGTCTGTGAACAAATAAAAATCTTAATAAATGATCTTAAATAAATTTATTTTAATCACACTATTGGTACTTTCTAGTCTATCAGGCTGGAGCCAAGTAACAGACTTGCTAAAGTCGAGAATTGAATTAGCTTTAATATCTTATTATCATTCTCAAGGAAGTGTAATCTCCGATCTGCCAGTCTATAAAAACAAAGCGTTTTCGTTTGGTTTTTCAATTTTCATAAATCAACGAGGAAAAATTGACTCAATAACATTTACAAACAAATCTAAAACTTTAGATAGTTTAATATCTTTCGAAAACATTTAGAAGCGCATACGAACTCAAGAAGATTTGTTTTTAGGTCATGAAAATAGCATAATGGTTGGAATAGCGTTAGTTAGAAATCATGAAGACAGGAAAATTGAAAATTTATATGATAACATAGTCAAAGGTTCAAACCCAGCATTAGTAGATTTCGATAATAGTTTTTATAAAATGTTACCCTTTATACCCGATAAAGACCCAAGAAAAATCTACCTATTACCAGCTTTTAGTTTGGTTCAAGTAAGAGGTAAACCATAGTTATTTTATACTACGTAGTGAAAAAAGAGATAACTGACGAAATAATGTACTTTAACAGTAACTTAGACAGAACGTTAACCTGGTACTTGTAGCCTGTTATCCTAATCAGATTCGTAAAGGAACCAGGTTAAGAAGTAAAGTCCGGAGCAAATTAAAATCTCAATAAACGAAAGCATTTAATGGAATTTTTTGGTGATTTATAAGAGTGATACATAGTAAAAAAACCGCCAATTCATGGCTACAATACGTGTGCATTATTAGGGATTAGAGAAACCTTATGGCTGTTATATAAGTTAAGCATAAAATTAATGACAATAGAGCTCGCATTCATATCATGTATAGTCATTACTTTGACGATTGTAGGATTAGTATTAGGCAATTTTCAAAACATTTGGTTTGTAATAAAAAGAACGAAGAACCACATATTGGAAAAACAGAAGCTTAAGAAACTGAATCGACTTGCTTACCCAAAAGATTTGCGAACTGACGATGAGATTAACCTTTATATCAAAAAGAATTATAGAAGTTTTCCAAATGCGCAAGAATGGGGTTCTTTGTTGGTCAATATGATTAGAGAAATGACAATTGCAGGTTGGAACACAGAGATACCTATCTACGTAAAATACAAATACGGAACCTACCAAACTCATCTGATTTTGGACAATCAGGAACTTCGATATCATTTATACAAAATAGCTCATAAATATGAGGAAATCTATGAGACAAAGGATTTATAAATGGTAATAAAAACCGTCTAAAAACAGGGTTAAATTAAGCCTTATTGGTCAAAGCCCAAGAATTTAAGTTTGGTTGATTATCACCGATGTTTTTTGACACCGTCTATTTGCAGTAAGACATGGCAAACACATCTACCTCTGTAAGCATATCATCAGTCAGTTTGTACTTCTTTTTTAGTACGCGATACGCCTGTTCGTCTAGTCGGTCAATCATTGCAAGATGTTCCGGACCAAAATCGGGATAGGCTGCATCAGCCGCGTCAATATGATCCTGTTCGATTTTAAGCAGCTTTGCAGATAAGCTGCATAGTTCAAGCCCACGCTTGCCGAGGTAGCGGTTCAGCTTTTCCAATTCAATTTCATCTTTGCTCTTCACCTTGTCGTTCTGTTCGCTCAGCGCCTTTATATTAAAGCTGTTGTAACTTACGTTAGGTTCACTATCATTTGGCCCCTTGATTAGCATGGCTATCCAGTTCGATTTATCTTCGTAGGTTTTCCTCGAAGTAAAAAGATATGCACCTACCACTGTTGCTCGGTCATGACTTTCAAATACATCTTTGTTGCAGTTTCGGCTGTAAATATCGATTAATGCATCTTTCAGCGCTTCCTCCGTATAGACCGAATCCGTGTACACAGCATATTCCAACAACTGAGCCTTACCCGATGTTTCAGATTTCATTTCATCTATCATTTCAAAATGCAGGGGGCTATTCAGCTCTATGTTATCCTGCTTGGGAACAACATCGGACGCCGTTTTGGTTCTTGTTCCGGTACAGCTTTATAAAAATGCTATTACGGCTCCAAAGAGCAACATCTTGCCTGATGAAATGTTTATATTGTGGATCATTTTTGTTCTGGTTTTTCGTTGCACCAATAAGTATTTAAAGTGTAACTCAAAAATACCAACCTATTCATCAAATTTATATGGGAAACCGTAACCCTTCTGGAACTCATTGATAATCGTAAAGAATAAGCCGGATAAGTTTTCATTAGGGGTTTCATGAATTTTTTTAGTTAATATTATCTTATTTATCCGGTCATCTCCTAAAGACTAAAAACCAGGTCTGGCTGCATTCCTGGGAATTACATGCACTTCGGATCCACTACGATTAGAAAAATCGTTATCTAAAATATTATAATGAAAATTGTATCTAATCATAATTTATTACATGCAGAACATAAGCTACGGACCGATAATCAAAAAAGATTTCGTAATAGGTACTTTTAAAAATTAATACGGTTAACGTGAATTAACAACAGAAATTTCAGAAGTGAACCGCCAACCGAGATAACGATTTATTTATCCTCAGGTTGATTAAATAGTTTGCTTGTGTTTTCTTTTAATTTGTCAGAAATATAAACTTTCCCAAGGATGCCAAAACCTATCGTTCTATCACTTCCCTCGTAATTTATTTTGGTTAACGAAAACAAATAAAAATTTTCACAATCAATATAGCCATCCACAATTTTATCAATCAAAGTCGAACCCAGAAACAACCCTATCCCTGCATTTACTTGCTGATAGTTATTCTTACTTTTTTGAAGTTCATCCGTCATTGCTTTATTAAATTCTTTAGTTAAAATCCCTTTTACCGCGACTGAATGTTTGGCTCCGTCTGGGTTTGTCAATATTAGAACAATTGCGATACATATAGTTCCAAAAATGGTTATATATTTATTCATTAATTTAGATTTGAAGTAAATATAACTTTTCCTTCCCGCCTTGTAAAACTCTTATAACGATTAGTATATATGCCTACACTTGAAAAATTTTGGATGCTTGCTCAAAGTAACCAAGAAACCACTCATTATTATTGTGGTTACTATGAAAAATGCAAACCTGTATTTAATATGGCAATTGCAGATGCTCTGCACATTGCTGATTTCAAAAGTGTAGAAAGCATTTATGATAATTTTAACACCATATTTCCATGCGAAATATGGTTAGTTGAAAATAATAAAGTAAGTAAGGTTTTATAGCTATCTCAAAAAACGATGGTAATTTTATTATTAGATAAAACATAATCCCCTTCAATTTATTAAAATGGATTCATACAAACCAATAATACTACTGTTAGCCGAAGCATTAGCATTGGCTTTAGTTATCGGTTCATCAATATACTTTTCCCTGAAAGGTGTCTTCGATGCAAATGTAAAATGGTACAAGGTATTTTTTGTAGTATGGGTAATGCTAGTTATTCTCATTGGTGCATTGAAGCCAAACAAAATTGAACAATATCAAATAAGTGCATCAATATTTGCTAGTGTTGTTGTACTTGGTTTATCTGGCTTATTCAAAATTCTGGTTCACTGGAAAAAAAATAAAAACAAAACACAAGATACTTTATAGATAAGATTTTCAACATGACCTTTCCAACAATCTCTTGATGAGCACATTCGAGAATTCGGATGTGAAATTCATATCCGACTATCTTCAATACTATATGAATAAAAATAATATAGATGAAATGACCGCAGACGAGTGCGCAGACTTATTAGCGCAAAGTAAAGTTTTGTCAAATAAAATTGGGCCTAAACCGGGGTTCAATTTTAGACAAATGTTAAGGGATGGAAGGGATAGCAAAATAGATCTGGTATTAGGTGCACAACAGAATTATCCAAGAGCGAAATGGACAATAAAAAGAATTAAATCTTAATAAATGATGCTTATTAGTAAAGGCGTTTAGATTTAGTTGCCTGCATGCTTTCTTTCTTATAGACAGAAGATTTATTTTCCATGAGATAAAATCGGCAAAAACATTTCAGCTTTTGTTTTAAATTTAAAATCAAAATCGATTAATATGAGAGCTGGAATTTTTATTGATGATTCCGGAAATCCCGGTATACAAACTGAAAATATGTATGACAGTATTGATCATAAAAGTTGGTACGCAGTTATACTAACGGCAGAGCAGCGCATCGAAGCACATTCATTTATGGCAGCGCTAATAAAAGAAAACTTTGATTTTTATGGTGCAAAAGAATTTCATTTCACTGACATCTTCAGTGGGGTAAAAGAATACAAAGGTGTTCCTCTTGCTATTCGCATGGAAATATTCGAACATTTTGCCATGATTTTTCGTGACATGAAATATCCCATTCTACACATGACGATGACCAGTGCAGATTATGAACGAAGTAAAATTATGTTGCCCGAAGGAAAGCATTTAATTGACGGTTTTGACATGAGTAGACATGAGGATTTGACTCTGTGTTATTTATTGCTTCGTTGTCATTATTTTCTGAAAACAAAAAGTATTGGTTTCCCGCCCATAGAGGTAGTGATTGATGCAGGAAGGCAGAAAGATGGGAGTACCCAAAGAATGAATGAATTTAGAAGTGATTTTATCGATAGAGAAATCAGATATGTCGCCTCTGAAAAAGAGCCGATGTTGCAGCTGGCTGATTATGTGGCATTCTGTCTTAATAGGGCATATTGGTTACAAAACAAGAGCGAGAGCACAGACTTAGATATTGCGTGGTTAGAAATATTCGGCTGGGCGGATTTTCAGACTTTGACCATGCATCGAATGCTTACTAATCCAAAGGGTGATACAAAATCAATTTACGAGAAGATGTTAACGGAGGCATATAAAGTAAATGATGACCGCTGTAATATTGGGTTGGAGGAAATGCTTAAGCAGTTAAATTGGAACAATCCGTGAGAAGGGAAAATTTGATTCGAATACTTGATTCATTCTAATACTCCTCGAACACGCAAAAATGAGTGCCACATTATTATATGTGATTGTGAATTTCAAATTAGACCAAAATCTATTTAGAACTTCTTCAAAAGATTTAATTACTTGCAATAGACGGATCATAAATGCAAAAAAAAGACTACAATATTAATTTCAATCAATCATCATTCTTGCATCCCGGATAAACACACCTTTTTAAAAGTTGATGTCTCAAAAAACGAAGATTTTTATTCGGTAAATTTTGCCAAAAACTCATAAGCAAAAGTATGAAGAGCCTATTTAATTAGTGGAATGGGTTTTTGATAATATAGGAAAAAAGCGGAGTTCAGCAGGACAATAGTAGGTGACTCTGCTAAAATAATATTATTAAGTCTTACCCCCTGAAACTTATTAAATAATCAGGGAATAATGAGAAACTGCCGTGAATTAAACTTTGACCAGAACCATTTGGTTTTACTATAAGACATTTGCGTTATACGGGTTTTAGCAATACATCGTTGAACAAAGCCTGCGATACTTATCTACAGTGGGCTAGGCCAACAGCGCTTTGCCACCTTGCGGTGGTAAGTCTCTGCTAACCCGCCCCCGAACCGTACGTACATGTCTCCATGTATACGGCTCTCCATTGTCAACATAACCTTACTGATCATAGTTTTTGTGGATTAATGCATCGCAATCTTGACAGACTGCGAGCGTTTTACGATGGCGTTTGATCATCACTGCATTCCATTTGGTGTCAGCTTTAAGCTGATTGATGTTACGTACATGATGCATCACGAGGTCTTCCATTACCCCGCACAGTTCACACTTTCTCTCTTTTAGCCTTTCCACAAGCGTGGGGGCTGGAAGATACATGGTGTTGGGTGTTTTGTCGTATTGGTTATCCTCGTAGATGTATGTAAAGCGTTTACATTTAAATCCACCATTATACCATACTCTTTGTTTCCCGTTGCCTTTATTATCCCTGTA
>Ga0265798_10006685_pt1 | contig 15098 bp, 14 predicted proteins | sample P3T30metagenome_FD_192430 | JGI IMG/M metagenome (GOLD analysis project Ga0265798, IMG submission 192430) | Plant litter microbial communities from East Loma Ridge, Irvine, California - P3 T30 | ecosystem: Environmental > Terrestrial > Plant litter > Unclassified | place: USA: California... | reverse complement strand
GGCTGATCTCCATGGGCCGTCGCGCCGCCTTCACCGAAGCCACGCTGCAGAACGACAAGGGGCAGGTCTGTGCGACGGCGACCTCGACGTTGCTGGTGTTCGAGGTGCCATCCGCAAAATAGGCAAAAGTTGGCGCTCCCGAGTTTGATTTGGGACCTTCCCAAACCGCCAGTTCCTCGGGAAGGGGCGGCGGCCGGTAATTCGCCGCCCAACGCAGCCTCTGCGTCAACATTAATGAGCGACCGAAGTTGGGTAGCCGAAAGTAGCTCGGAAACGTCCGGTTGTGGGTCGGAGCAGCCGCAATCTGCCGGTCGGTTTCCGACCCAGTCTCTGCCGTTCAGCTTGACCCGCACTTTCCCAAAACCGGCCTTTCGCTCATCTTGCTCCAGCGGAAACCGGGGTGACCACATTGTCCAGAACGTCACGATTCCGGCTGGCAACTGGGGCCTGATCATGGCCACGTCGAGCGATCCCCGTGTCATCGGACTGACCTTCGCTGCGAGTCAATGACCAACGAGGTCGACGATGATCTGAGGTTTTCCAAGCATTGAGCACCCGGGATGCAAAATGAATCTCAGAGCCCCAAGGGACGAAGCTCGCGCACAAGCTCGATCAATAAGCGAAGGCCGGTCGGCACCTGCCGCCTACTTGAGTAGTAGATGTGGTAACCGGGGCCCATGGAGGCGTGATCTTCAAGTACCAATCGCAATTCCTCGCGGGCGACGTAAGGGGCGAAGGTAGGCTCGATGCCGTACATCAAACCTGCGCCGGCAAGCGCCATTGCAAGCATCGCACGTCCCTCATCGACGATGACTTTGCTGGGCACGCTGAAAGCGACCTCGCCGTCCGCGCCTTCGAACTCCCATCGGTAGATGCGATCATTCCCGAGCCTAACGCCAAGGCAATGATGATGCTGAAGATCGTCGGGAGTTTCAGGCGTGCCGAATTTCTCCAGATAGGCGGGCGATCCTGCCACGACCCAACGCAGATCGGCGGAGAGCCGCTGTGCGATCATGTCCTCTGGAACGGTGCCGCCATGTCGGATGCCGGCATCGTAACCGCCATCGACGACGTCGACCATCTGATCGCGCGCAGCGATGTCGATCTCTATGTCCGGATAACGCTCGGCGAACACCGGCAGCACCGGCGCCAACAGCAGCGCAGCGGCTTCGGCGACCACGTTGAGCCGTACTCGGCCAGTCGGCGCGTCGCGATAGCGGTTCAACCCTTCCACCGCCTGATCGATCTTCCCGAAGGGTTCGGATATCTCGTCCCGCAGTTCTTCTCCCGCTGCGGTCAGCGTGACACTCCGGTTGGTGCGGTTGAGCAAGCGCACCCCGAGACGTGCTTCCAAGCCCTTGAGCGCATGGCTCAGGGCAGAAGCGCTGACGCCGAGTTCCAGACCCGCAAGACGGAAGCTCCGATGCCGTGCGATCGACAGGAAGTAAGTCAGGTCGGCAAGGTTGGATCGAGTATTCGACATTGATGAGTAGCGTGCATCTTAGACGTCGAGCACGCAATCGCTATCGCCTAGCCCGTGGGCCCACGATACTGGCTTGCTGTCACAGGCTCGAGCCAGTCGACCGGCTTACCGTTGATCGTCTCGGTGACCGCTAGGTGGCTCATGCCCTGCCTGTTCGTCGCGCCGTGCCAATGTTTCGTGCCCGGCCGCGCGTGGATCGTATCGCCCTTGCAGATGCGGGTTACCAGGCTGCCATCCTCCTGAACCCAGCCGCAGCCTTCGGTCACGTAGAGGATTTGTCCCGCGGGATGCGTGTGCCAGTTGGTCCGGCCCCCCGGCTGGAAGCTCACCAGCGCGGCCCCGGCCTGTCCGGGCGCAATCACCTCGGCCATCATACGGACGCTCACCGTTCCGGTAAAATTCGTGACCGGCCCTGGCCTGGCGGCTGCTTCGCCAGCGCGAACGACGGTTTGCGCATGGGTCGTGGACGCCGTGCAGACGAGTAGGGCGATAGCGTGAAGATGTTTCATGATCCGACTCCGTCTTCGTTCAACGCTGGTATTGTTCGTCGCTAACCGGTTCCAGCCAGTCGACCGGGCACCCGTCCAGCGACTCTTGGACCGCGATATGGGTCATCGCCGTCGTCGGGGTGGCGCCGTGCCAGTGCTTGTGTCCCGGCGGACACCAGATCACGTCGCCCGCGCGGATTTCGACGACCTTCTCACCCTCGCATTGCGTCCAGCCGCAGCCGGCGGTGACGATCAGCGTTTGGCCGAGCGGGTGGGTATGCCAGTTGGTGCGGGCACCTGGCTCGAACGTCACGGCAGCGCAGCTATGACGCGCAGGCTCGGGCGGACTGTTCAGCGGGTCGATACGGACCGTGCCTGTGAACCAGTTAGCCGGCCCCACTTGCGACGGCTGCGATCCTGCGCGCTTCAGATCCATGTTTCTTCTCCTTGCCGATCTACTGCTCGAAAGAGCGTGCGTGAAAGATGGTCGCGTAACCGCCTGGTTTGCCGTCACTGGCCACGACGACCAGATCGCGGGTGCCGGAGCGGAGCGCCATGCTGGTAGTGTTAAGATTGCGACCGTCATCGCGGCCTGGAAGCAGAATCTGTCCCAGCGGCAGACCGTCTGGCGAGAAGACGAGAACGCGACCTTGCCCGTAAAGCGCGACATAGACGCGGCCAGCCCCGTCGACGCGCATCGAGTCTGGCGCAGGTCCCACGAAATGGTACGCGGTCGTCGCCCCGAACGGCGCGGGCGTGACCGCGTCCTTGAGGTCGATCCGATAAAGCCGCCCCATGGCGAACTCCCCGACCCACAACCGCTTTCCATCCGGACTCAGAGCGAGGACGTTAGCGACCGCGAGATTCCGGACGACCGGGACCGGGGAGGTGCCGCCTGGCGCGACATACCAGACCCCACCCGCCGGCTCGCCGACCGTGCCACGCGCGTCGGTAAAGTAGAAGCCGCCCTTGGTGTCGAACGCGATGTCGTTGGGGGCAAAACCGCCTGCCTCGGGAACGATCGTCTGCTGCTCGCTGCCGTCTGTGCGCATCGCGATGATCGCGCCGCCCCCTGTGCTGCTCGCCGCCGCGATGAAGACACGGCCATCAGGTGAGAACGCCATGCCGCCGGGCATCAGACTGGCCAGCGTGACTACCGTGGTGAGCCGGTCACGCCCGTCCAGCCGCATCACGCGCTTTCCCTGAACATCGGAGAACAGGAGATCACCGTTGGGAAGAAACACCGGGCCTTCGAGGTCCAGGGTTGCGCCAGGGACGCGGATTGGCCGATCGGCGACGATCGTCGTCAACGCGCGCTCGGCAGGCGGGATGGGAACGGCACTGCCGAGTGCGGGAGCAGTGACCTGAGCCGACGCTCCAGCCGCAATGCCGAGCAACGACAGGACGAGGAGCGCCGAGCGAAGTCGATGCGGCAGGCGCGTGAGCAGCTCGCGGGCGCTTGTCATGTAAGCTCCGGCAGCCCCTCAAGGTGCTTCTCCAGAGTGATCGGATATTCACGCACGCGCACGCCAGTCGCGTTGTAGATGGCGTTGGCGATCGCGGGCGCGACCCCGCTCAAGCCAAGTTCGCCGACGCCCTTCGCTTTGACCGGCGACATGGTCGCGTCGACCTCATCGATGAACGCAACGTCGAGATGCGGTACGTCGGCGTGAACCGGCACCTCATACCCCGCGAGGTCGTGATTCACGAACAAGCCAAAGCGCGTGTCTACCGCCATCTCCTCCATCAGCGCAGCACCGATGCCCATCGTCATGCCGCCGATCACCTGGCTGCGTGCGGTCAGAGGATTGAGGATGCGTCCCGCTGCGCACACCGCCAGCATGCGTCGGACGCGGACGACACCCGTGTAGCGATCGACGCCGACCTCCGCGAAGTGCGCGCCGAAGGTCTGCTGGGCATATTGCTTGCTGAGGTCGCCATATTCCATGCTGTCCTCGGCCACCACCTCCCCGCCCTGTGCGGCACGAGCAAGGGGAACTGCGCGACCGCCCCAACGCACCTCGCTGTCAGCGAAGATGACATCGGTCGTGTTGAAGCCGAGCCGCTGCGCCACGGCATCACGCAACGCGGCACAGGCGGCATAGACTCCGGCAGTGACCGACGCAGCGCCCATCTGTCCGCCGGAGCCGGGCGTCTCGGGGAAAGCAGAGTCGCCGAGCTTGGCCACCACGCGGCTCAACGGGACACCCATCATCTCAGCGGCCACCTGCGCCACGATCGTATAGCTACCCGTACCGATGTCGGTCATGTCGGTTTCAACCGTGATGATCCCGTCGCGGCTGAGCCGAGCGCGCGCACCCGCCTTGGCGATCGGGGCGCCGCGGATAGCACTCGCCATGCCGTAACCGATCAGCCACTTGCCGTCCTGCCGACCGGCGGACCGGGTCGGCCGGGCGTTCCAGCCGAACCGCTCGGCGCCGGTGCGCAGACAGTCTACAAAGGCGCGAGTCGAGAAGCGACGTTCAGGCTTCTCCGGATCGACCTGCGTGTCGTTGGAGACGCGGAGCGCCACCGGGTCCATGCCCAGCTTTTCCGCCAACTCGTCCATCGCGATCTCGAGCGCCATCATGCCCGGAGCCTCGCCGGGCGCACGCATCGCATTGCCCTCGGCCAGATCGAGTGTGGTCAGATAGCGGCGAAGTAGCCGGTTCTCGCCACGGTAGAGCAGCCGGGTAGGCAGCGTGGTCGGCTCGGTTCTCCCGCCGCGCAAATTGCCCGACCAGCCATCGTGTCCGATCGCAGTGATGCGGCCGTCGCGGTCCGCGCCGAGCCGGATACGCTGGATCGTTTTCGGCCGATGGATCGTGTTGTTGAACATGATCGGGCGCTGCAGCACGAGCTTGACCGGCCGCCCCGCCGCCCGCGCAGCGAGCGCCGCGAGCGCAAGGTCGCTCTGGGTCGTACCCTTGCCACCGAAACCGCCGCCGATGAACGGCGAGAGCAGGTGGATATTCTCCTTGGGCGTGCCGATGATTTTGCCGAGATCTCGCTTGCCCCAATTCATCTGCTGGATTGATGTCCAACAGGTCAGCTGGTCGCCCTTCCAGCGGGCGATGGTGGCGTGCGGCTCCATCATCGCATGGGCCTGATCGGGCACGGTATAGGTCTGGTCGAGCTTCACTGGCGCGGCGGCGAAGGCCCGATCGAAGTCGCCGACGCGGAGCTCGCTTGGACCGCCGAACGGCTCTTCCGGCGCAATCGGTGCGGTCGGCTTCTGTGCGGCAAGGTCGAACGCGCCTTTGCTGCGCGCATAGTCCACGCGGATCAGGGCGGCAGCAGCCCGCGCCTGTTCGAACGTGTCCGCCACCACTACGGCGACTGCCTGATGATAATGATCCACTTCCGGTCCGGCGAGCACGCGCTGGACATAGAAGTCACCGACACCGAGCGTTCCCGCCGTTTCGTAGGTGACGATCGTGCGGACGCCCGGCGCGGCGCGCGCGATCGACAGGTCGAGGCGCGAAATCCGACCTTTCGCGATCGCGGCACCGAGAATGTAGCCGTAGGCAAGGTCGTCGCCGACGTCATGGTATTCGGCCGCGTAGGTGGCGGTGCCGGTGGTCTTGAGCCGACCCTCGACCCGCGGATGGGGCCGGCCGACGACGGCTTGGCGATCGATCGGGGTGGTGCCCGCCGGTGTGTCGAACTTCATGCCGCTGGCTCCAGCTTGGCAAGGAAGGCATCGTGGGTCATCGGCAGCGAGAACATCGGGAAGTTCTTGGTGACGGCCGCGTCCTGCTCTTCCGGACTGAGCGTCGCGGTACAGTCGCTCAGCGTGACCACGCGGAAGCCGCGCTCGTAGGCGGAGCGCATGGTCGACTCAACGCAGCAATTGGTGAGGAAGCCGGCAATGGCCAGATCGGTGATGCCGCGTTGGCGCAGGATGAAGTCGATGTTGGTGCTCGCAAAGCAGTCAAGCCCGCGCTTGCCCTTGATGATGATGTCACCTGTCTGGGGAGCCATCACCTCGGCAATCTCGGCACCCCAGCTTTCTTTCCGGAACGCCTTCGCGGCCACGATCCCGGCCAAGATGCCGTAGGGATCGGAGGGAATCTCGGGATAGCCATCGGCAAAGCTGATCGGGGCGTGCATCACCGTCACCCCGAGCGCTCGTGCCTGTTCGACCACCGTCCGGCTGTGCGCGAGCATCCCGGTTTCGGCCATGACCGCCTGCACTGCCTCATGCTGCGCACCGCCCTCGCTTACGAAGTCGTTCTGGTATTCGATCAGCAACAGGGCCGTCGTGTTCGGATGCATCGCGCTTCTCCGTCGGCGGCTCGAACCGTGAGGGCGAGCCTAGTCGTTCCCTTCCGCCGGGCGACGGAAGGGGCTGCATTTCTGATGTCCGACCTTTGGTCGGCGACGATCGATCAAGCGATCGCCGGCAGGCGTTCCAAGTGCTTGTCGAGGGTCAGCGGATAGTCCCGAATGCGCACGCCGGTGGCATTGTAGACGGCGTTCGCCACTGCGCCGCCCACGCCGCAAAGCCCGAGTTCGCCGACACCCTTGGCCTTCATCGGGTTGGCCTTGTCGTCGGCCTCGTCGAGGAACACGACCTCTTGGTGAGGAATGTCGGCGTGCACCGGCACTTCATATCCGGCAAGATCGTGGTTGATGAAGAGACCGAACCGCTTGTCGACCTCCAGCGCCTCCATCAGCGCCGAGCCCACGCCCATGGTCATCGCGCCGATCACCTGGCTGCGCGCCGACTTGGGATTGATGATACGGCCAGCGGCACAGACCGCGAGCATCCGGCGCACGCGGGTGGCACCTGTATAGGCATCGACACCGACTTCGACGAAGTGCGATCCGAAGGTGGATATCTGGTAGGACTTGTCGAGTTTATCGAACTCGATCTTGTCCTCGGCCACTAGCTCGCCGGCAGACGCCGCCTGACGCAGGTCGGCGGTGCGGTTGCCGCTCCGGACCTTGCCACCTTCGAACACCGCGTCGACCGAGTTGACGCCGAGCCGCTGGGCAACCTGCTCGCGCAGCTTCACGCACGCTGCATAGACACCCGCGGTCGAATTTGCCGCACCGAACTGGCCGCCCGAACCCGCGGACACCGGGTATGCCGAGCTCCCGAGCTTTACGACGACGGCTTCGGCCGGCACGCCCATCATCTCGGCCGCAGTCTGCGCCAGGATGGTGTAGCTGCCGGTGCCGATGTCGGTCATGTCGGTCTCGACCGTCACGACACCGTCGCGGCGCAGCCGGACACGGGCACCCGAGGGCATGTTCATGTGGTTGCGAAACGAGGATGCGACCCCCATTCCCACTAGCCACCGGCCATCGCGCACCTGACCGGGCTTGGGGTTGCGCTTCGACCAGCCAAAGCGCTGTGCCCCTTCCTCAAGGCAACGGACGAGCTGGCGCTGTGAGAAGTGGCGCTTCGGGTCCTTGGGATCGACCTGCGTGTCGTTCTTCACGCGAAAGGCGATCGGATCCATGCCGAGCTGCTCGGCCATCTCATCCATCGCGATCTCAAGCGCCATCATGCCCGGCGCCTCACCCGGTGCACGCATGGCATTGCCCTCGGGCAGATCCATGACCGCAAGCCGCAGCGACGTGAGCCGATTGGCGCCCGCGTACAGCAATTCGGTCTGGTTCACTGCCGTTTCGGGGCCGCCGCCGGGCAGATCGCCCGAGCCGCTCTCGTGCGCGATCGCCGTGATCGTGCCGTCGCGCGTCGTGCCGATGCGGATGCGCTGGCGGGTGGCAGGGCGATGCGTCGTGTTGTTGGCGATGAGGGGGCGTTGCAACGCCAGCTTGACCGGGCGCTTGGCTGCACGCGCGCCAAGCGCCGCCAGCACTGCGTCGGTGCGCAGGAACAGTTTGCCGCCAAAACCACCACCGACGTATGGCGACATGAAGGTGATCTTCTCCTTGGGGATGCCAAGGGTCGTCGCGAGATCCGTACGGCCCCAGTCGATCATCTGGTTCGACGTCCACACCGTCAGCGCATCACCGGTCCAGGACGCGATCGAGGCGAACGGCTCCATCATCGCGTGGCTGTGATCGGGCGTGGTGTAGCGTTGATCGAGCTTCACCGGGGCAGCGGCGAATGCAGCCTCGAACTTGCCCACTCGGTGCTCGGGCGGAGACTCGCTCCCTTCGCCGCTGTTGCCGCCGTGCAGCGGCGCGGTCTTGATCTCCTGGTCGAGATCGAACCGCCCGGGGGCGCGCTGATAGTCTACACGGATCAACCCCGCCGCGGCGCGCGCCTGCTCGAAGGTCTCCGCCACGACGACTGCGACGGCCTGGTGATAATGATCGACCGCGGGACCGGCGAACAGCTTGGCGGTGTTGTACTTGCCCTTGCCCAACTTGCCGGCGTCGGCTGCAGTGACAATGGCAAGCACTCCGGGAGCGGCTCGCGCCTCATTGAGGCTCATCGAACGAATACGGCCCTTGGCGATGGCCGAGCCGACCACGTAGCCATAAGCCGCGTTCGGAACCTCGCGGTAGAACTCGTACGCGTAGGGTGCCTGGCCGGTCGTCTTGAGCGGCCCGTCGATGCGGTCGTGGGCACGCCCCACGACCTTCATGCGGTCGATCGGATTGGTCGTCGCGGGGGTGTCGAACTTCATGGGATCAGGCCCCCTTCTGGTCGGCGGCTTGCGCGATCACGGAAGCCAACGCGCGAGTGGCGAGCGGCAGCTTGAACTTGTTGTCCTCGGTCGGCGTCGCGCCCTGGAAGGCGCGGGCAGTTACCGCAGCGGCACCGCGCGGCAGCAGCGCCTCTGCAGCCTCGACGCGCCACGGCTTGGGCGCGACCCCGCCGAACGCGACCCGGCCGGTGCCATCAGGTTGGATCACCGAGGCAACGGAAACGAGTGCGTAGGCGTACGACGCGCGGTCGCGCACCTTTTCGTAGAGGTGCTTGCCGCCGAGCGGACGCGGCAGCGTCACGGCGGTGATAAGCTCGCCGGCGCGCAGGTTGGTGTCGATCTCCGGGCGATCACCCCAGAGCCGGTGAAAGTCAGCGATCGGGATCGATCGCTGCTGACCGTTTGCGTCTACCGTCTCGATCACCGCGTCCAGCACGCGCATCGCTACCGCCATATCGCCCGGGAAGGTCGCGATGCACTTATCGGACACGCCGATCACGCCGAGTTGGCGGGACACACCGCCGATCGCCGAGCACCCTGAGCCTGGCTTGCGCTTGTTGCACGCCATGTTGGTGTCGTAGAAATACGGGCAGCGGGTGCGCTGGAGCAGGTTGCCCGCCGTGGACGCCTTGTTGCGGAGCTGACCGGACGCGCCCGCCACGATCGCGCGCGTGAGCACGCCGTAATCGCGCCGCACCCGCTCGTCCGCGGCGAGGTTGGTGTTGGTCACCAACGCGCCGATGCGCAGACCACCGTCGCGGGTCTTCTCGATCTTGTCGAAGCCGAGATCCTGAACATCGATCAGATGGCTTGGAGTCTCGACCTCAATCTTCATCAGATCGAGCAGGTTTGTGCCACCGGCGATGAACCGGGCGCCCGGCCGAGCCGCCACGCGCGCTGCGGCAACAGGATCCTTGGCGCGCTCATAGGTGAAGGCCTTCATGCCTTAGCTCCTGCGACTTCGGCCATTGCCTCGGCGATGTTGGAATAAGCGCCGCAGCGGCAGATGTTGCCGCTCATGCGCTCGCGCATCTCGACGTTGGTTGCCTGTGGACGATCGGTCAGGTCGGCCTGCACATGGCTCGGCACCCCGCGCTTGATCTCGTCGAGCACGGCGACCGCCGAACATATCTGGCCGGGCGTGCAATAGCCGCACTGGTAGCCGTCATGCTTTACGAACGCCGCCTGCATGGGATGCAGCTTCTCGGGCGTGCCCAGGCCTTCGATGGTCGTGATCTTGTCACCCTCGTGCATCACGGCGAGGCTGAGGCAGGAATTGATGCGCACACCGTCGACCATCACCGTGCAGGCACCGCACTGGCCGTGATCGCAGCCCTTCTTCGTACCGGTCAGACGGAGATGCTCGCGCAGCGCATCGAGCAAGGTGGTACGCGGATCGAGCTTCAGCTCGCGCCTCGTGCCGTTGACCTCGAACGATACCGGCAGCGAAGCCAGGGCGGGAGACGGAGGCACTGGTGCTGCCTCAGCAGGGATCGGGGACGCAACGATAGCGGCCGTCGCGGCGCTTCCGGCAAGTAGTCCCCGACGGGACAGTTCAATTTCCGATATGCCGGCCATGGACCGCGTTTCCTCTTGTTCCGACTGCGTCTCGGTGAGCGTGGATTGGGGAAGCGGCATTGCCGCTTGTCTTATGTAACGCCTCTAAGTGCGGGACGCCGCACGCACTGTGCTCATCGAAGCGATGAGCGGCGTTCAACGCCGGCTCAAGTGGGCTGTCGGCTACCGTCCTCGCGAGCACATTCTCGTAAACCTGAATGACCTGAGCCAGGATCGAAACGGCGAGCGTTTGCGGGTCCCGAGTGGCGGCAATGATCCCGACCGGCCCAACGACACGGTCGATGGCTAGCGGGGCGGCGCCAGCCGCCAGCAAACGATTTCGCCGCTCGGTGTGGGTTCGCCTGCTGCCCATCGCACCGATGAACAGCGGTTGCTGCTCGAGTGCCTGCAGCAGCAAGTCGGTCTCCCACTCGTGATCATGGAACAGGGTGACGACAGCAGACCATGGGTCGACCGCGAAGCTGTCCGCACGCCCGACGATTCGCAGAAGGTGGGCCGGCCTGCCTCTCCCGTGCGCCTCGTCAACGAGCGAGGCTTGCGGGCTGAACAGCAGCGTCTCCGCACCATAGGCTTCTGCCATCTGCAGAAGGGCGCCCGGTTCCGCGCCATGGCCCAAGACGACGACGCGCAGTTGCGGATCGTGCCGCGCAAGAAAGGCTGGCCCGACCCAACCTGTTCGATCCGTCTCCGCAGCTTCGGAGGCGGCGAACGTGCCGCTACGTGATAGTTGCAGCTTCAGCGGTCGGCGTCGCTCCAGAATGTTCATAGCAAGGTCGATCTGCGAGCGGTTGAGGTCGGGCAGGAAGAGCAGATCGATGGCCCCTCCGCACGGAAGCCTAATGTCGATGTAAGGAGATCCCGCACCGTAGCGGACGTGCCGCGGCTGTCCCGCTGCCAGTACCTCCTGAGCTTCGGCGATAACCGCTGCCTCGACACATCCACCAGAAAACGATCCTATCACGGCTCCGCTTTCGGCAACGGCCATGTGCTCGCCCGGTGCGCGGGTCGCGCTGCCGGTGACGTCGGTGAGAGTCACCAGCACGGTGCGTTCTCCCCGGTGCGCGAAGTCGCGCATGAAATGGAGGATGGAACGCGCCTGCTTCACGCGGACGCGGTCCCTGGCGTAGCCGGAGCGCGGCTGTGCATGCGTGCCACCGCGAAGGCGGCCAGCGCCGCGAGCGCGAGAAGCGCACCGCTCGTGAGGAACTCGGGGATAGCGCCAACGGTGTCGAACACCATGCCGCCGATCGTGGCCCCTAGGGTGATTGCAAGCTGGACGATCGCCACCATCAAACCGCCGCCGGCTTCCGCTTCGTCGGGAGCGGTGCGCGCGAGCCAGGTCCACCAAGCCACCGGTGCCGCCGTTCCGGCAAAGCCCCATACCGCGAGCAGCGCGGCGGTTGTGATCGTCGATCCGCCGAACAGCGTCAGGCCCACCGCTACCGCAGCCATCGCCGCTGGCAGCACGCCGAGGGTCACGTAGAGCCTGTGCTCGAGGACGCGGCCAATCAGCAGCGTGCCGATGAAGCCGGAGACACCGACGATCAGGAGCATGATCGACAGCATCGACACGCTGACGTGCGTGACCTGCTCCAGGAAGGGGCGCAGGTAGGTGAACAGCGAGAACTGCCCCACAAAGAGCAGGGCGACCGTGCCGAGCCCGAACAGGACCGGCGGGCGGCGCAGCAGCGCGGCCATGCCATTACCGCCCTGTCGCGCGACGGCGGGCAGCTTGGGAAGGGCGAGAGCCTGCCAGATCACTGCGGCCGCTGCTACGGGCACGACGCAGAAGAAGGCGCCGCGCCAGCCGATCATGCTACCCATGAAGCTGCCGAGCGGAGCAGCGAGAACGGTCGCCAGCGCATTGCCGCCGTTGATGACCGCTAGCGCCTTGGGAACGGAGGCGTCCGGCACTAGCCGCATTGCGATGGCTGCGGACATCGACCAGAAGCCGCCGATTGCGATGCCGAGCAGGGCTCGGCCACCCATAAAGATCAGGTAGCTCGGTGCAAACGCGACGATGACACCGGACACGATCAGCAGCCCGGTTAAAAAGAGGAGTACCAGTCGCCGGTCTAGATTGCCGAGAATGAAGGAGAGCGACAGGCTGGTCACCACGGCGAACACGCCGGAGATGGCGATAGCCTGGCCGGCCTGACCCTCGGTAAGCTGAAGCGTATGCGCGATCGGGCTCAACAGGCTGACGGGCATGAACTCGGACGCCACGAGCACAAAGCTGCACAGCGCCATGGCATACACCGCGCCCCAATGGGCCGGTTGATCGATTGCGCCGCGCGGGGCGCCGGTCGCCGCGGGAGCGGCCAAGCCTGCCATTATGGCTTCTCCTGATAGTGGTTCGAAGCGCCTGAATCGAAGCAGCGCCAGGGGAAGGCGCCTCGCGGTCGATCCGGGCACACGCAGCATCACTGGGCTCGGGGAAAAGCGGTGCGCTGCGTACGAGACTAAATTAAGGGGCCGGGGAACGGCCCACAACACAGTGGGAAGTTGATGCAGCAGTGAACGCGCTTCATCGTCGTGCTACGATGGTGGGGCATTCGCGACGCGGTAGCGAAGCCAGACGATACCATTATCCAGCACCTCATGGCTTTCCAGTGTCAGCCGTTCGATGGCGGGAATAGCTGATGCGTCTGCTTCCGGACCGTCGAAAACTGCAGGAGCCCCGACGACCCCATCGATCGCAGGCACGAGCATCAAGCTGACTTCATCGACCAGCCCGGCGCGCAGGAACGCACCATTGAGATGCCCGCCGCCTTCGAGGAGAAGGCGATCAAGCCCGAGCTCTTCGCCAAGTATAGCCAGCGCCTGCCGAAGATCGAGTTCGTCCTGTCCGGCGAAGACATAGCCGACCCCATCGGCACGTAATCCCGCGAGATGCGCGTCCGACACTCGCTCGGTCAGGACGACGACGATCGGGTCTCCCCCAACGTCGCTACGACCCCAGGCAATCTTGCCGTGGACGTCGATGACGATCCCGTAGGCGTCGGCTTCTTTGTTCGGCAGCCATGTCGTGCGCGCGATCGGTCCGTCGGACTGCTCGGGGTAGATATCTCCCTTGGCAAACTCTTGGCCTGTCACGCGACCGACGATCCATGATCTTCCACCGAGGCGGACATGCAGATCTTCGTAGGTAGCGTGTGAATGGGCATCGCTCGGCGTCCAGCGATCGGGCAGAATGCGTCCGTCGAGACTGCTGGCCATGTGACAGACGATGTATGGCTTCATGGCGATCCGGCTGGCTGCTGCGGTGGGTCGAACACACAACACTTTCGCACCGCCTTTGTCTTCTTGAGATCGCTGCACCGGGGCGATGAGCGCTCCTCATGGAATGGGCCAGCCGGACGCGGGTTGAGACCCTGACATTCTTGCCGCCGATGCGGTCATCCCAAAAGGATCAACCCCATGAACGCTCAATCCCAGTCCTATGCCGGCAAAGTTGCCTTCATCAGCGGCGGTGCCAATGGCATCGGTCGCGCCACTGCACTCGCCTTTGCCGAAGCCGGTGCCAGCGTTGCTGTCGTAGACATCGCTGACGACGAGGTCGCGGATATCGTCAAGGAGATCGAGGCGGCTGGCGGTACGGCGCTTGGCGTCCATTGCGACGTGTCCGAGAGCGAAGACATCAAGTCCGCGCTCGCCAAGACGGTCGAGGCATTCGGCGGTCTCGACATCGCGTTTAACAATGCCGGCGTCGAACAGCCGATGATCCCGCTTGTCGAGATCGAGGAAGACGCCTTTGACCGGCTCGTCGCGATCGACTTGCGGGGTGTGTATCTGGCGATGAAGTATCAGATCCCGCTCATGAAGCAGCGCGGCGGCGGATGCATCGTCAACACCTCGTCCGGCGCAGGCGTGGTCGGCATCAAAGGCCAGGCGGCATATGTCGCGGTCAAGCATGCAGTCGTGGGCATCAGCAAGTCGGTCGCTCTCGAAGCGATCGGCGACAATATCAGGGTCAATGCGCTCTGCCCGGGCGTGATCGCGACGCCGATGATCCTCGACCGCGTGTCCGGGGGCACCGAGGAGGGTAGGAAGCAGATGGAGGGGCACGAGCCGATCGGCCGGCTAGGCCAGCCGGAAGAGATCGCTGCGGCGGTGCTCTACATGTGCTCTGATCTTGCCGCCTTCATGGTCGGTCACGCGATGGTCGTCGACGGCGGTCAGACGGCAGGACTTCCTGAATGAGCACGCACCCAGCGATCGCGACCGATCGTGTCGCGGTTGTCACTGGTGGTGCCAGCGGCATCGGTCTCGCGGTCGCTGAGCGGCTCGGCAAGGCGGGTATGCGAGTGATGCTCGCCGACTTGGCCGGCGACGCATTCAAAGAATCGTGCGAGCGATTGTGAGCGGCCGACGTCGTCTGCCGCGCAGGCAACCAACGTCAGTGATCCTGTCGCGGTCACTGCGTCGGCCAAGGCCGCCTCGCCTTCGGCGAGGTGTCTCTGCTGCTGAATAACGCCGGCCGGGAAGGTGGCGGGGCATTCTCGCCGACCGCGCCGTTTGAACGGGCACGCTCAACACCAACCTGATGAAGTCGCTGCACATTAAAGGTTTTCCGACACCTCCTCTATTCGGATGTTCACGCTTCACCCCGCTGTCCAACGCCGGTCGCATTGTGGATGACGGAATTCATGTGTTTTCCGACAGGGGTCCGGCAGGCAACAGGCTGCCTCAAGCCTGCGCCTTAGGCTGCGGCCGCGTCTGAGCCGCAGGATCGAGGCCGCAGTGTCATTGTGTGGCTAACGAATTCGGGGTCGGAAAGCTCACGCGCGGGCTTGCCGATCAGATAACCCTGGATCGCAGAGCAGCCTTCGCGGGCCACGATCGCCAGTTGGGCGGGTTGTTCGATGCCTTCCGCCAGAACCGGCATGTGCAGGATGCGCCCCAGTTCCGCGACGG